>Ga0105104_10000134_pt1 | contig 51468 bp, 40 predicted proteins | sample PPLLaktember2015_3_FD_87034 | JGI IMG/M metagenome (GOLD analysis project Ga0105104, IMG submission 87034) | Freshwater sediment microbial communities from Prairie Pothole Lake near Jamestown, North Dakota, USA - PPLs Lake P7 Core (6) Depth... | ecosystem: Environmental > Aquatic > Freshwater >... | reverse complement strand
TTGTTTCGCTCTCGTCGTAGTTTCTGTTTTTAATTAGACGGCGACCACCGAGAATAAATTCTGCATTCTCGAATACACGGTGAAAAATCGTTCCCTGAACGCGTGGAACGAAGTTTACGCTGGGTTTTTCCTCGATTGGGATGTAGGAGGCGGCGAGCGAAACACCGCCGGTTTCGATCCGGAGGCGGAATTAGCGTGGGTGAGTTCTCCGGCACCGGGGATGCCCTGGGTTGGTATTGCCGCCGTTCACGATGCGTGGGGCGCGTTTTATGTTGTAGATAACCGCGCGGAGATGGACGCGCCGAACGCGTGGAGTGACGAGCGGAAGTGGAATGTGCTGCGACAGGGTATTACGTCGCCGCTGACCGACGCCAAAGACATCAGTTTACAGGTTGCCGTCGGTCCGTTGAGTATCGCGGCACAAGCAGAACGCAATTTTGCTTTTGCTCTGGTCGCAGGCAGCGACGTCAACGATCTGCGGGCGCAAGCCGACGCCGCGCGCAGTCATTATGCGGCAGGAAGTCCGGAACCGGGTTATATCGAAGCGGTGATTCCCGAACGCGCAGCGCGGCTGGTTCCCAATCCGTTGCGACAGGGCGAAAAATTGCGGCTCATTGTTCCGCAGGAAGAAATGGTCACCGTTAAAATTTATAATTTGCTCGGGCAGAAGCTGACCGAAATTCGGAATATCAAAGCCGGCCCGGAAGGTGTCGGATTGAATTGGACGATACCGAATCAAGCCAGCGGTCTTTTAATTTATCGGATCGAGTCTTCACGAAAAACGACCGTTGGCAAACTGCTGCTGCTCAGGTAGTCCGCAGGATTTTCCGAAATGTAAAACGATGGCCGCGCGAAAGGCAAGGATATGATCGGGATCACGAAATATTCAAGGCGAGCGCTGATGCTACTGCTGCTGGCGTGTTCAGCCCGCAGCGGCATGGCTCAGGAACCGATAATTCTTGGTATCGGACTCTCTGGCTCGCGTGTCGTGCGCGATACACTCGTGATCGAGGGGGACTCGCTTCACGTCGTATCCTCCTATTTTGCGGGATCGGACTGGACGATCCATGGAGCGGGTTTAGACCGGGAAAATTTGAATGTTGTGCGTGTACATTTCTATGAGACAAGCGTTCCCGTGGATAATCCAAGCCGCAGTGAAACCTATACCATAGATATGGCGTCCGTCGTTGTGGACACGATCAGCGACCCGCGGAGAATCCGCTTCAGATTGCGGCTGACCGACGTGACGGATCCCTACATCGCATCGCTCCAATTGGAGATGGGCATTGCCGCCCGGGACGCGGGCGGAAATGAATTTGTCAGCACGATTCGTTCGAGTTTTCTGGAAGTGGGCGAGGTCATCCCCATTCTCAATCCCGTGGACGCGCTGCATGCAACCTACGTGCGTTTTTCGGACGTTCGAACATTTCCTCCTGTGTTTTTAGAACCCCCGCCCGGCGCGCTGGTGCCGCGTGTTTTTACCTTGCGCTACAGTCAGCCGGAACCAGCCTATTACCGCACCCTCACGTTGACCATCCGTAATATCACGCCGGGGAACAATGAACCGCTGCATACGCTGTGGCTCCATGATCTGGATGCGGGGTCGAATAAAACGCTGCATCTGAATGCCAATGCCCTGTTCGATACAACCCAAGTAGATTCGCTCGTCGGCGGCAACTCGTTGACCACGATGGCGCCATACCGGTTTATTCTCTCGTATCGGGACGTGTTCCGTAATACCGCTAACGCAGACACTCTGGATTCGGTGCGTGTGGATCGCCAAACCTCGCCGCCGCTGCTGTTTGAGCCTCAGCAAGGCTCTTCGACAACGGATTCCACGGTCAGAGTGATCTTTCAGATGACCGAGTTTCCGGATACAGTCTGGTTGACGTTTACGATGGATACGGGTTCGGTGGTCCGCGATACATTCAGCCCGCACATTCTCCAGCTTGACCCCTCGTTGTACGGATTGGGTATCCAGAGTTTCTTTTTGGACGGACGCGATATCGGAAGCAGCAGCCCGTATGTTGCGGAAAGCAATCGCGGGGAAACGGACCGTTTGGTCACGCAATGCATCTACGGCGTGACTCTGAGTTGCGGCGATACGATCGGGAATGAAACGGTGTCCGTGACGAACGAAAACTACGTCTGGCCGAACGACCATGTCACTCTGCGTCCGGTCTTGGAAGAACCGGTAACACGGGCAAATATCACCGAGTACTTTCGCGTAAGCTTCCGATTGCCCGAGACTCCGATGCCCGGCAGTGTCTATCTGTTTTTCCTGGCCTTTCCGGATTCCATGGATCCCGGCTCTCCACACCGTGCGTACATCCATGCGATGGATGCGGGATACTATTCATTTCTGCTGCGCGCATCGCAGCTTAGATACTCGGACATGGTAGACAGCGTCAGGGGAGACGGATCGTTCGAGGAGTACAACCGACTTGTCGGAAATCTTCGCTATCTGATTCGCGTGAATTATCGGGATGCGGAAGGCAACGCTGAGGCGTTTTCTTCCATCGCTGACGTGTATTATGATGATCGCACGCTTCCGGCGATCATTTACACGCCGCAAACGGGTGATACCCTTAACCGCTCCGAAGTGTTGGTTCGCTATGATCAACCGGATACGGCCTTGCCGACCACCCCGAAATTGATCCTCGAACGAACCGGCGGGGAAAACGATTGGCAATCGCCGCACGTTCTGTATCTTTCCAACTGGTACGCGGGAACGGGCAAGGAGATTATCCTGCGGCCATCTTCGCTCAGCGCATCCACAGGGATTGATTCCGTGAGCGGGGGAGATGCATTAGTTTCGCGCGCCGTGTACCAGTTGCGGATCGAGTATCAGGATTTACTGATGAATCCCGCGTCGTCCGCCGCAGTCCAAGATCTGATTTATCCGAGCGGCACGATCGTCTATGCGGCGGGCGGCAATCGGGGAACGGGTTTTATTATTCCTTCCGCAAACCGCGAACTGTGTTTTTCCATTTCCTTGCGAACGATGAGTGGAGATGCCCTCCTGCGCGGACTTCGACTGCGAGTGAACGGCACGGTCACCACGTCCGACGTGGTGGGATCGCAAATCAGTCTGTGGTCGAGCGCGGATTCGCTTTTTTCAGAAGCCCACGATCTGTTGATAGATCGTTTAACCGGCTGGAATGGAAATGATATCGTGTTCGACGGTTTCGCGGCACCGATCATCGGGTATGAGACGTACTTTCTGGTGACGATGGCTTATACCACCGATGCGAATCCTTCGAACCGGATTAATCTTCTGGTCAACGGGCCGTCTTCGATTGACTGCGGAACGGACCCGGTTATGGCCGCGCAATGGCCGCTCGGCACTCCGGACGTTGCGTTGGCCGTGACATTGCTCAGTTTTGCGACGGAACAGGATACGGCTTTCGGGTCTTTACGTTTAATCTGGCGGGTAGCCAGTGAAACGAACAACGCCGGATTTATCGTGTATCGCCGGGCGGAGGATGAGGAACTCTATCAGCAGGTGGCAAGCTGGAGGCTGAATCCGGAATTAGTCGGCCGCGGAACCGCCCCGTCGGCCACGATTTATCTCTATACGGATCGCGCCCTGCAGCCCGGAAAACGCTACTACTATCAATTAGCGGCGCAAGCCACGGATCTTTCCATTCAGGAATTCGATATGATGGTGGAAGGGATCCCGCGGCTGCCGCCCTCCGATTTCATTCTTGGCGATGCCTATCCCAATCCGTTCAATCAGGAAGTTAAAATTCCATACATCGTGCCCTTCACGGGGCGCGTGGAAATCGTGATCTACGATCTCTTAGGCCGAAAGGTCCGCACTCTGGTTCGGGCGCTGCAGGCTCCGTCCGAGTATCGCGCTGTCTGGGACAGCCGCGACGATGCCGGCTTTCCGGTGCCCTCCGGTGTCTATATTTATTCTATGCATGGGGGCGGCTCATACGAGAAAGCCAAAAAACTGTTGTTAGTGCGCTGAGTCGTTCCGATTTCGGAAAAAACTAGCCGCCGGACAATTCTATCCGGCGGTTTTGGCTTTCACGATTATTTCGAAAATTATTTTACGGATGGCGGTGTGAAAGGAGCGCACCATTCGGCGACCACCGGGAAAGCCTGAGCAATCAGCTCCGGAACGGTGTTTTCCGGCGATACGGATGCGCCCAAAGGATCGCACCCGATCAACCGCAGGCACTCGCGGACAAAATGACTGCAATGCATGGAATCGGAATGATAGAGGGGGCCGCGATAAGTCAAATCCTGTTTGACCATGGCGATCCAGGCTTCCGCGAGTTCGGAAACGCGATAGGTGTAACCCGCGTTTAAAAGGCGACGAATAATCTTCTCCAGATCTTCAACCTGAAGCGCGGAGAGTCCGGGATCGAGTATGGCGGCACGATTAATTCCGGGATGGGACCACTTGTAGATCAGATTTTTCTGCGGTCCGCTGGGCTTCGGTCGAAATCCGGGCAGCGGGACGTTCATATCGCTTTCGGCAATCCACGGTACGCCATGACGCGGGCGGATAAAAAAGAAGACATGTGCCCAGGGGGACGGCTCACCCGATGGTGTGACACGACGCTCGACCCAGTTGATGAGACGAGCCGTCACCACGTCAATTTGAATCAGACCGATCCGGCCCGGAGCGGCATAATCGTACCAAAAAGAGAGCAGTTCGGGATTGATGCTGCGGCTGAAGGCTTTCATGATTAAAGTAATCGAGTGAGGATGAACCGGGCGGTGCGTCCACAGAACAGACAGCGTATAAAATACGCTTAATCGGACTTAAAATCAAGCATGGCTTGACAATCGCTCACGTCTAAAGTATATTAGTCTTCACATACCAACTTTTTAGGACGCAAGTGGCTCACCTGAAGACGGATGTTTTAATTGTTGGATCGGGAATCGCCGGTCTAAGTCTCGCTTTGAAAATTTCTCAGTTTGCCGATGTGATTTTAGTCACGAAAAAGGACTCGGCGGAATCGGCAACCAACTGGGCGCAGGGCGGAATTGCCGCCGTCAGCGGGCGCGACGATACGTTTTCACTGCACGCCGAAGACACACTGCGGACGGGAGCGGGATTGTGCCATGAAGACGCCGTTAGACTGGTGGTTGAATCCGCTCCGGATCGGATCCGGGAACTTGCGGATTTGGGTGTGCGCTTCACAAGGCACGGGGAGGAATTGGAATTAGGCCGGGAGGGCGGACATAGCCGCGCGCGAATTGTGCATCACCACGATCATACGGGACAGGAAATTGAAGCCGTACTGCTCAAGCAAGCAAGGGCCGGCGGGAGGCTGAACCTCTATGAGCACCATTTAATGGTGGACTTGCTGGTGGAACCGCGTCCAAACGAAATCACATCCCAAAGCGGCCCGGCGCGGTGTTTTGGCGCCTATGTACTCGATCAACAGCATGATGTCATCAAGACCATTCTGGCGAAAGCCGTTGTTCTGTCCACGGGCGGCTCCGGCATGGCCTATCTTCATACGACCAATCCTGACATCGCCACGGGCGATGGAGTCGTAGCGGCTTGGCGGGCGGGTGCGAACGTCGGGAATCTGGAATTCTTTCAGTTTCACCCAACCACGCTCTATGAAGGCAATAACAGCGGTGGTTCACGAGCCTTAATCACGGAAGCGCTGCGCGGATACGGAGCCATACTGCGCACCCGCAACGGTGATTCCTTCATGGAACGATACGATGCAAGAAAGGAGCTTGCTCCGCGCGACATCGTGGCTCGAGCCATTGACGCAGAATTAAAAAAGCGCGGCGATCCGTTTGTAGTACTGGACTGCTCGCGCCTGCCGCCGGAAGGATTGCGTCATGACTTTCCGCATATTGATCACATCTGCCGGGATCACGGTCTGGACTTCACGCGGGATCCGATTCCGGTCGTGCCCGCGGCGCACTACCAATGCGGTGGAGTGGTTACCGATTTAGACGCACGAACAAATATTCGCGGCCTGTTTGCGGTGGGGGAAGTGGCGATGACGGGAGTACACGGAGCCAACCGGCTCGCATCGAATTCTCTCTTGGAAGCGGTGGTTTTCGCGCATCGAGCGGCGCTGAGTTGCCGTGAGTGGATTCGCGAATCGGCTTCACTGCCCGGTGCGGAGGATTGGTCGGCGGAAGGAACCGTGAATCAGGACGAATGGGTGTTGGTCGAACACAACCGCGATGAAATCCGGAAAGTGATGTGGGATTACGTCGGGATTGTGCGCTCAACTGTCAGACTGGAACGCGCACAGCGGCGGATGCAACTGCTCAAGCAAGAAGTCGAAGATTTTTATCGCCGCACTCGTGTCAACGGCCCGCTGGTGGAACTGCGAAATCTGGTCATCTTAGCTGATTTGATTGTTCGCAGCGCACTGGGCCGCAAAGAGAGCCGCGGCCTTCATTTTATGACGGATTATCCGGAAGCCGATCATCATCGCGAGCACGATACAATCCTGAATTGCCGTGACGCGGATGGCGGCGCGTGCTGATCCAATCACCGATAAACAATGCGGCTCCGACTAATAGCGGGATCATGCCGATGCCGCTGGTTTCATGTTCACCCGTGACGGTGCCCCACAGGATGAAGCCAAGGCCAACCGCTGCCCAAACCAGCCCGGCAACGAAGGGTCTGCGTTTTTGAGGTAAATCGCCGAATTCTTCGGGAGTATGCAGACCTTTTTCAATGGCCAGCATACGTTCTTTATGCAGTGCTTCCATGCGAAGGCGGCGGTTGCGAAAGGCTGTCATCACGATCACCAGGATTACGGCAAATGACCCGATCACGGCGATGAGGCCAATTCCCAAAGCCATCATTGCAAGGTCTGGAGAGTCTGGATTCATCGAAATCTCCTCCCAAGAGATTCGGAACTGAAGTGTAAAATTTTGTTATTTAGGCAGAAACGTGCGACGGTTTCAGTTGCCGTCGCGGTTCTGATTGTGGGAGCGGTAATCTGGATAGTTTGTTGCACACTTTTGGGCTCGCTGCCTGAAACAAAAAACTCAAACCGCACTCGGATCTATTGAGAGAGGCGGGGAAGTACATTCATTTCATGCAACCGGACGAAGCGCAGTTATTATGGAGACTCTGGCGGGGCGACACAAAGGCCTTCTCAGAACTTGTAAACCAATACAAGGGCATGGTTTTAAACTTGGCGGCTCGGATGACCGGCCGACCGGATACCGCCGAAGATGTTGCCCAGGAAGTCTTTCTGAGGGTCTGGAAAGCTCTACCAAAATTTCGTGGAGAGTGCAAGCTGTCCACTTGGATCTATAGGATAACTATTAATTTATGTATAGCTGAGGGGAAGACTGCGCACGGACGATCTGAATTTGTAGCGATTGACGAGCCCGGCGTCATGGCGCAGCCGCAGTTGCGTACGGAAAGCGATAATGAATATGCGGAAGAGGTTATTTTAAAGGAACGAATGATTCCATTAATTGCGCAAATGCCGGAACATTATCGTACCGCAATTACTCTGTACTATTTGAAGGACTTTTCTTATCAAGAGATCAGCGATGTGATGGAAGTGCCGATGGGGACAGTAAAAAGCTATCTCTATCGAGGTAAAGCATGGCTGCGTGACCGGCTCTTGGGCCGGGAAACAGCTGAGGAGGATTGACATGACGTCAGAAGAAGTCTACCGCAAGCTGCCTGAATATTTAGAAGGCGGATTGTGGCCCGCCGAGCGGGCGGAAATCGAAAAAATATGCAATGAGAACGAGGAACTCAGGCGCGCCCTGCAAGTTTCTTCACTGATTGACGCATCTTTAACACAGCAGACATGGCTTGAACCTTCGCCGGATTTTACGAAATCGGTGATTTCCCGCGTTCAAGAGTATCAATGTGTGGAAAGTGTTCCTCTTTGGGTGCGAATTTGGGATCGAAGCCGGGTCTGGATTTCGGTTGCCACATTGCTCATCGTAATGGCTTTTTCATGGGATGTGGTCTCCGGGTGGGGATTGCGGGTTCTCAGCGATGCCGGTGTTTGGCTGCGGGATGTTACCGGATTCGCAATTTTCACGGTTCATCCTATAATTATCCTGGGTTTGATTATTCCTCTGATTGCCGGTGGCGTAACAACTTATGTTTTAACCAGCCGAAGCCGGTTTCATTGACCCTTAATAACGTAACAGACCATCGGCCGCACGCTTACGGGAGTGCGGCCGTTTTTTTTAAATCGGTGAATGCCTCTCTGTTTGATTAAATAATTACGGAACATTTTAAATACCCGAATGTTCACGCGCAAATATTGCGCGGCTCGCATGATTTGCATGGCGATTGTCGGGGACTTAGAGTGTTTTTGTTTGTTTTAGTTGGGATTCGGAGCCTTTAAAATAAGGAACGAATGTTGCCCTTAAAAAATTGAATAATAGCGAGAACCCTCTATAACAGAGGAATTTAGCACTTGAAAATGTGAGGTTCTCGTTGTACCTTTCAGGCCGTCAAGTTTTGTTGGTGGGAGGGTGGGCGGACGGGTTTGCGATCCGTTCGACCAAAGTAAACGCAAAGGAGAGACCATGTTCCGTAAGTTTCATCGCAGACCGAACGAGAAGGGATTTACCCTAATCGAGATCTTGATCGTCGTCGTGATCGTCGCCATTTTGGCCGCGATTTCCGTGCCGATCTACGTGGAGTATGTGAAGAGTGCGCGCGCATCCGATGCCAAGACAACGATCAATGCGATCTGGCAAGCGGCGCAGGTTTACTATCAGGACAAGGGCACGTGGCCGTCCACTGTTGAAGAGTTGGAGGGGGAGAGCTATCTGGAAATCGCACCGGCTACCAAGCTGCAGTGGATTTTCAATATGATGGGTTCTCCGCCGGTTTCAATTCAAGCCATTTCCACGGAGCAGATGCGCGGCGGCGCCGGGAATCAGGTATTGTTCAATATTCAGGACGGTTCCTGGCAGGGCTACGGTCTGCCCACGGATGAGGGCGAAGAATAAGTTGGCGGGCAGACGGGCAAGTACCTTGGGCTGACGGGCTCATAGGATATGCCGTGAACCATGTAGAAGGATGTGAACCGTGGCCGAGGTTGCAGCAGCCAGACGGCTGAATATCTATGAATTGCTGAGGTTCGCCGTAGATCAGGGAGCCTCAGACCTACACCTTTCAACGGGATCCATTCCGATGATCCGCGTGCACGGCAGCATGCGCAAACTGGCGTTGCCGCGCAGCGAACAGGAAACGATGGACTCCATCGTCCACACGGTTTTAAACCGCGACCAGATCGAGCGTTTCGAGGAGATGAAGGAAATTGACTTCTCGGCGAAGCTCGAAGACATCGCGCGGTTTCGTGTGAATGTTTTCCAACAGATCAATGGTACCGGAGCGGTGTTCCGCACGATTCCGGCGGATATCCGTTCGTTTGACGAGTTGGGTTTGCCTGAAGTGATGCGGGATTTAGCGGATCGTGACCGCGGACTGGTGCTGCTCACCGGCCCGACGGGTTCGGGCAAGACCACGACTCTGGCGACGATGATTGACTGGATCAACGAGTACAAACAACTTCACATCGTCACGGTCGAAGATCCGGTCGAGTTTTTCCATGATTCCAAGAATTGTATGGTCAACCAGCGCGAGTTGGGGGCCAACACGCATTCATTCGCCAATGCGCTGCGCGCCGCGCTGCGCGAAGATCCGGACGTGATTCTGGTCGGCGAAATGCGCGATCTGGAAACCATCTCACTGGCGCTGACGGCCGCGGAAACCGGCCATTTGGTCCTGGCCACTTTGCACACCTCGAGCGCCGCCAAGACGATTGACCGCGTGATTGATATTTTCCCCGCGGCGCAGAAAACTCAGGTGCGTTCAATGCTGGCCGAGTCTTTAGAGGCGGTGGTGGCACAGAAACTGCTTCCGAAAAAAGACGGCAGCGGCCGGGTTGTCGCCTGCGAGATCATGGTGGCTACGACGGCCATTCGCAATCTTATCCGTGAGGACAAGATTTATCAGATTCCATCGGTGATTCAGGCCGGCGGCAAGTCGGGTATGCAGAGTCTCGATCAGGATTTAATGAGGCTTCTGCACAAGGGTCAAATCAACCGCGACACCGCCGCGCACGTTGCTGAGAATCCAAAACTGTTTGAAGTGAGTCTCGCTGATTAGGCGGGACTGTTCATTTCCCATGGGAGGGAAACAGACATGGCGCGATATCGGGCATGGCAACGCGGCGCCGCCGATCTTGTGGCGGTGGCCGTCGGGCTGACCATCCTGTCTATCGTTGCCGCGGGAACGGCGGGCTCTATGATCTATGGCCGGGAAGCTTTAGCCCGGCAGGAGCGCTACAAGTCAGCCGCTTTCATTCTGCGCGGCAAGATGGAGGAAGTTCAGACCGCACTGCAATTAATTGAAGAGGCTCGGAATCCTGAAAGTTCCCAATCCTTGATTGCCGCCGGCACATATCCGGCGGTGCCGATTGATCGAGTTTACATGAATGGGGAAGTCCATCCGGTTTATGTTACGATCAGCCGGGAACGGATCCAAATCGTGGACCTGTTGGAAACCAGCTATTCTCCGGACTACTATCTTCTCACTATGAAAGCGCGATGGCGTGAACCGGATTACGCCGAGAACCGCAACAGGAATACCGCACAGGACCGCGAAATCAAGTTCACCACGGCCATCGTCGTGCGGGCTACACTGGGTTAATCAGCGCAGGAATGGTGAGAAATTTGGAATCCTGGGAGGGATTACAACATGATCACGATCAAACGATATCTTGATAGATTCCGGAAGAATCCCGGGCGGCGCACTCAACGCGGTTTTTCGCTGGTGTCCATGGCTGTTGCGGCCATCATCGGCGGCGTTGCCATCATCGGAGGCTGGGCTGCCGTGCGAGGACTTCAGGTTCACTGGCACGTCAGCCATGGCGAACGTCTGATGGATCAGTACGCGGCGGCGGCGCTGCAGGAACTGACGAACACCCTGTCGTGGAGCTGGGGCGGCAGGCAGATTGTGGGCGGCCTCACGAGTACCCGCTGGCAGTTCTACATGGACGACATCATCGAGGAAAATGGCCTGATGCAGGCTGCTTTTCCGTACCCGCGCGATTTGGGCAAGATGATGACGCTGACGTATCAACCTAATCGCGGTCTTTTATTCAGCGGCACAGTGCCCAAGTGGGCCGCGAATCAGAGCGGTGATTTCTATTTCTGGACCAGCAGCCGGCGCGCCAAGATGGATCGGGTCCAAATCCAGATCGGCGGCAGCGATCTTGACTATTACAATTTAGACCGCCGGGATCGCATCACGGTTGAGGGATTGCGGATCGAATTCGCCGATTTCCGGCAGTTCGGGACACAGGAAAGACGATGGGGGCAAGCCGTTACAGTGGAAATCACCCTGCATTATTCGTTCCTTGCCCCGGAAGGGATTTCCACACTGTTCAGTGGGAACATCGTGCGGGAACGCATTTATAGAACGCAAATTTCCATGCGGAACTGGGACGTCGAAGAAAACGAATTCAGAGATCAGATTCTGGGTCCAGACGCTCAGGGCAGCGGATAACCACCATCATTTCCCCCTTCGGGGGACATGATTTCATGCATAGATCAGTGCTCGAACAGAGGCTGGCGGGAGAGCTCCGCGAACGGATCTCCCGTTCTGAGCGAGTTGCGAGCAGCCGTAGATTGTGGAAGGTCACGCCGGTTTTCCCGGAAAGGGAGAGCGGGCGAGGGCTTCATGATCGGGACTGCCGGTAGAAGCACTCGATGCAGAACGTTCAGATCAGAGAAACGGAGTATTAATCCAGCGAAGGAAAGGCACGATGAACGGCAGAATAGATATATTGCCCGCGCAGCAACAGGGCGGTTTTGTGATGGTGGCCATCATGGCCGTCATTACCGTCTTGCTGGCGACAAGCATCGCGTTCATGCGCTGGTCTACGGATGAGTCGTTTCAGTCGGTACGCTCCGCCGCCGCGATGCAAGCCTATTATTTGGGTCAAATGGGCATTGTGGAAAAAGGTTTTCAGTGGCTGCGGACACGGCCAGCATCCGACCTGCCCATCGGCGAGACTCCCTTGCCGGGAAGAAACGTACCGGGGTACGGCAGATACGAAACCGTCAAAATCTTTTATCTGCCTTCGATGTCCGAGGGGGATTTCTGGTCTATCGAGCGGCGGTACCGGATTTCGTGCATCGGAGTCGTGAAGATCCCGGTGCAGGCGACTGATCGCCGACGGGAGACGGAACAGGAAATCAAGCGCAAAGCGGTGCTGTACGTTCAAGTGCGCAACTTTGCGGATTACATGTACCTTTCGAACGAAGAGTTGACGTCCTTCGGCGACCGCATTAAATTCTGGAACGGGGACACGCTGAACGGCCGGGTGCATTCCAACAGCATGATTGCTATAATGCAATCCCCGGTTTTCTACGATCAAGTGACAACGACGGCGGAGGACTTCTGGCGCGGCTCCGCTTATAATCCGATCTTTCACGGGCCGCTTCCGATTTTTCGAGCTCCCCGTGTCGAGATTCCGGAATTGGCGCAGAGGCTGCGCGAGGGAGCTTCCGAACAGGGCAATTTCTTGGATTATCAGGGGAAGACGATTCGGGCGTGCTTTAACGGCGGATCCGTCACTTTATTCCGTTTCGATACCGGAGCGCCGTTTGATTCGACGGACAGTTGGTCCATCCCGGTGGGACAGGGAACCTGTATTTTTGTTAACGGACCGCTGGAAATCAAAGGGACGGTTACGGGGAAGGTTACGATCGGCAGTCATGGCACATGCCGGATTCTGGACAATATCAGGTATTCGGATTCCAATGTACGGACAGGCGTTACGCCGACATCCTCCTCCAACATTCTGGGCATTGTGTCCGAAACGGACGTAAAGATTGCCAACACTCCCGAAAACGGCCGTGAGAATTCCGGCATTACGGGCGGACAATCCGGCAACAATCAAACGAATCAGGCGCGCACCAGCGTCGTTATCACGGCGGCCATTGTCGCTCTGGGCGAGAGCTTTACGTTCGAGAATCAGAACGATCCGGACAGTGGGTATGTCTGCGACTGTCAGCCGGACGATCGCGGCACCATTTATGTGTTCGGATCCATCACGCAAATGCGGCGCGGATACGTTCACCGGTCCACACGCAGTTCCACGGGTTATTTGAAGAAATACGTGTACGACAAGCGTCTCTTGCGCACCCGGCCTCCCTGTTTCTTCGACGTAACGGACGACCAAGGCCACGCTCTATTCAACGTGGTGCAGTGGGGTCAGGGCAAGGAATATGCGCCGGACAATGAACAGTGGAACGTCGTCCGCTATAACTAACAGATTTTCTCAGGTGCGCCGAGGGGCATGGATCACCGGCACGGCAGCGGCGCACCGAATTTTTCTTGATGCAAGCGGGGCGACGGTCCGAATCGCGGATCGTATCCCACACATTGGTTGACCCGCGAGGCTTCACCCCCTGTATCCTGCCGGTTTAAGACCTTCGGATAAGGCTGAAGGTCTCCCGATTTTCTATCCTCCGGTTTAGAAGGAGTCATCGTGTTTTCGTTGAAATCCGGTCTGCGTGTAGGTCTTGACATCGGATCGCACGCCATCAAGTTGGTTGTGGCTGAAAAGGGCAGCCACGGGCGTCTCAAATTACAGAAGGCGCTCACTCGCGACATTTATACCGGACAAGAGAAGTACGATCCGGACGGCCCGAAGAAAGTTACGGTTGTTCCGTTACTCTTGGAAATGTTCCAAGAGGTTGGCGTGCGGCCAAGGCGGCTGGCTCATTTGGCCACGTGCGTGGGCGGATTGAATCAGGCGGCGAAAGAGATCCGCACGGTGCAGATGTCCGATGAGGAGATGAACTCCTCCATTCTGCAGGAGGCGCGCAAGCACGTTCCACTCGACGGAAGCGAATCGGTAGTGGATTATCAGATCATCGGCGAGGATCCGAAGGAAGCCGATAAGGTGCGCGTTTTAGTGGCAGCGACGACCAAACGGATTTTCGAAGCGCATTTGGACATGCTGCGCGAAGCGGAATTGAAGCCGCATCTGGTGGATCTGGAACCGCTGGCGGCCGTCAATTCGTATCTGGGACACAACGAACTGCCGGACGACGGCGTCGTGGTGTTTCTGAATATCGGGGCGCGCCGCACGAATCTGACGCTGCTGGGCCGCAAGGACATGTTCTTCAGCCGTGATCTGCCGATCGGCGGATATGCCTTCACGGAAGAGATCATGAAGAAGCTTGGCGTGAAATTCGAAGAGGCTGAGGAGATCAAGAAAACGCAGGGCGTCGGCGCCAAGACCATGAAGGTGGAATCGGCGGCCGGTCCCGACAGCTTCGCTTTGGCGGAAAAATCCGCGATGGAGCGGTTGGGCGACGAAATTAACCGCTCGTTGCGCTATTATGTGAAGGAAACCGGTCAAAGTTTCTTTACGCATATCGAAGTGGTCGGCGGCATGGCGGAAAGCCGCGAGATGATAGATTTTCTGACACAAAAATTCAGTATTGACGTCCGGCCTTTCGATCCGTTCGCCTATGTCGAAGGATCGCAGGACGTGCGGCACCGTTCGCAGTTTGCGGCCGCGGTCGGCCTGGCAACCCGCGCGCAAAGCCTTTAACCCGAGAGCAGCAGCACATGGTAAAACAATTCACCATTAATCTGAACAAAGGCGAAGGCGAAGCGGTACTTCGCGGGAAACGTCAGGATCGGCGTTCCTACTTAGTACTGGCGCTGTTCGCGCTGATCTTTGTGGTTCTGGGCGGCTTGACGTGGGCGCAGAACGGTTCGATTAACGACGTCATTAAGTCGCGCCAAGCCAAACTGGACCGCATCCGCTTCGAGCTGGACAGCCTGAAGCGGGAAGGCACGAAAGTGTCGAAGGACGACGTGCTGGCCTTAGCGCAATTGGAAGGCGAGCGCTTCTTGTGGGCGCGGCGGCTGGAAAAATTAGCCGAGATTCTTCCCGCGGGCATGGCTCTGACCGGATTGGAATATCAAAACAAGATTTTCACGATCCGGGCCATGGCGCAGGTGGATACGAACCGGAAGGAATTTGAAATTATTTCCAAGTTTATCGAGCTGCTCAAATCCACGCCCGAATTCCGCCAAGGGATGTTTGAAATCCGGTTCGACCAGTCCCTGCGAAAGATGATTGAGAAGCAGGACGTTCTGATTTTCTCCGTCGAATGCCTGACGACCGATCCGGACCGCAAGGCGAAGAAGATAACGACGGCCGCCTCGACCAAGACCAAAACCGCCGCGACGAAGACTCCCGGCGTTCAGTTCTAAGAAGGAGCTCCACCCAAGATGAGAAAAGTGCTTGTAGGATTGATCTTGCTGGCCCTGGTGGCGGTGGGCTTCTACTATTTTCAGAAGCTGGTCTACGCGCCGAAGCCCGCGAAAGTGAAAGAGCTGGATCGCGTTATTCAGCAAGAGAACGAAAAACTCATTGCCGCGCAGATTATCGCCAACGAATTGAAGCACGTCACCAAGCTGATCGAAGGAAACTTGGCGCAGTCAGCCCGCGATTCGCTGGCCGAAGACGCTTCGCTCCCGTTCATGAATCAAGTGACGGACATTTTGCGGCTTTATGATATTGATTTGATCAGCATCGAACCGGGACGACGCCGGAACTTTGCCGACTACCTTCAGAATCCGTACACTCTGGAAATTGAGACCAGTTATAAATCACTGGTGAACTTTTTGAACGACGTCGAAAAGAACAACCGTCTGGTGACCTTGGATCGGGTTGATCTTCAGAGCAACCTCAAACGCGTACAGGCCTTGGCTAAGGCGGGCAAGCTCGACAAGCGGAATATGTCGATTACCATGTCGACGCTCACCCTGTTAAAGCATAAATAAGGAAGTAAGTCGCCCATGGGACAGCGTATTAACGTAACGTGGGGTATTGTGATCGCACTGCTGTGCGGTTGCGTGATCTGGATCGGATACTCTAACTACCGTGTCTCGAAGCAGATTGACAAACTGAAACAGCAGAAGATCGTGCTGGGCACCGACGCTCAGCTGGAAGAGACGGTCAATACCCTGGAAAAGAATCTGGATGACCGGCTGGCTTACAAAACTCATGTTGAGACGGATCCTTTCGATATGACGAAAGTGATTCAGTCGAAGGAGTTCCTGAACAGTCTGGGGCTGCGGGAGACGCTGGAGCAGCAAGGCCGGATGCGCCTTTCCTGTACGATTACCGGCGAGAGTCCGGCGGCGATTCTTAAGTTTATGGGCCGCAGCAATATCGTTCACGAAGGAGACACGTTCAACGGTTTCCATGTGGACAAGATCACGTCCGCTCAGGTGTTTTTATCGAAGGGCGGATCGAAGCTGGTGCTGGTGAATGAATCCGCTCCCGAAGGGGAGTTGACGGAAAACCAGGGTAAAACCTCGGTTTCCGGGCAGAATTACTAATCGGCGCCGCAACATTCCATCGTAATATCAAACTTTCACTCAACTGCTGAAGAGGTAAGATTCTGTTGAGCTTTGCACAGCAATTCCCACCGCGCCTCCGTTCCGGAGGTCGCTGCATGCCGGCCGGCTTCGTCCTGCTCTGCGCCGCGCTGGTTTTTCTCGCCGCGGGATTCGGGCCTGCCGGACAGGAGCTGGCTTGGGCTCAAACGCCGCTGACCACCGAAGAGGCTCTGAGTCGCGTCGTCACGATTGACGCCGACGATGCATTTTTACCGTCCGTTCTCTCGATTTTAGCCGCTAAAAGCGGCTACAACATCGTGACCGGACCCGGAGTCAACAAGGAAGAACGGATTTCCGTCCACCTGAAGGATGTGCCCATCGAGCAGGCGATGAATCTGGTCGTCCGCGCGGCGGGGTTATCCTACGAAGTGGTAGGCCGGTCGTTTTTGGTGGCTCCGTCCCGTGCGTTGAAAGAACAAGTCGGTTTGACGTCCTACGTCATTGACCTCAAGTACACCGATGCCCCGACCATTTCGAAGATGTTGGAGCATTTCAACGCCAACATTTCAATTGACACGACCGGCAACAAGATCCTGTTGATCACCAGCCCGAAGGTGATTTCCGATATCCAGAAAGTGATTGACGAAGTGGATCGGCCGTCTTTGCAAATCGTTCTGGAATGCCGGATCATTGAAGTGGCGGTGGACGACGAGCAGCAATTGGGTATTGACTGGAACCGTCTCTCGCAGATTCAAACCGTTATTACCGAATCGCCGGTGGACGTCCATGGCAATTATTTGAACGCGCAGGGCGACGTGCATCTGACCGGTATTGACGCTTCCTCGCGAGGCAAAGTCCCTACTCAGCTGCCGTATTATCCGCTTGAAACCCGGCGGTTGGGCTATTGGTCCAAGCAAGTCACCGCGTTCGAAATCGCGCTCGACATGCTCATGAAGCGCGGCCGCGCCGAGGTTCTGGCCAATACGGCTATCGCCACGCTCAACAATAAGACGGCGGCGATTCAGGTTGTGGATGAAATTCCGTACATCGCCCGCAGCGGCGGCGTCGGCGGTCAGGTCCAGATTGAAAAGACCACGGTCGGAACGCTGCTGAAAGTCTGTCCGAAAATCAACAGCGACGGCTACATCACAACGGACATCCAGCCTGAGCTATCCTCCATTTTCCAGTTCCTGGAATCGCAGGATACTCAGCTGCCGTGGGTCAAGCGGCGCACGTCGCGAACCACCCTGCGGATTAAAGACGGCGAAACCGTGATTATCGGCGGCTTGTTGGGTGTGGAATCTTCCACCACCATGCATCGCGTGCCGTTCCTGGGTGATCTGCCGTTTATCGGTTCGTTGTTCCGTCATAAATCGGATTTAACGCGCAAGACGGACCTGATCATTCAAGTCACTCCGCACATTCTGGGTTCGGGTTACGGTTTGGAACTTCCGGAACGCGTTAAAGAAGTTCAGGACAAGTTTATGCCCGAGCATCAGCCGAACCAATCGTCTGAGGAGAAATAAGCCGCGTGCTAAAACGCGTCTTCCGCAGCATTTTCTGCTACGGGGTCTGGTATTGCGGGCTTGCGCTGATCACCGTACACCTTAGTGGATACGCCCAGACGAACTTTTCGGGTTCGCGAGTTCCCGGTGTGAGTTCCGATCTGGAGAAATTTCTGGGTGGAAAGGCCCCCGCCATTCCTACCGGAGAAGTGCTCTTTGAAGGTGTCGTTGATCCCGACGATTATATACTGGGACCCGGCGATAAACTGAACATCGTTTTTTGGCAGCCTACCTTTATCGAGTATCCGGTGGTTGTCAACGGCGAAGGCGATGTCGTAGTCCCGATGATCGGTGTGTCTAATGTCGGCAATCTGACATTGGCCGAAGCGCGAACGAAGTTGGAATCCGCCGTGACCAGTGCGATGCGATTCGGCCGCATCACGGTCTCGCTGGTCCAGCCGCGAAAGTTTCGCGTTCACGTCACCGGTCTCGTCGAGAATCCCGGCACCTTTGTCGTAGATGCAACCACCCGCGTGGCCGATGTAATTGAGCAAGCGGGTGGTTTAAAACGGGAACGCACTTTTGCCCGGGGCGACACGACATCGCGTCGGATCGGGTCGGAACGGCGGATTGAAATCCTTAGACCCGATGGACAAAGGGAAGGTCATGCCGATCTTCGCCTGTTTCAACAGGCGGGGATTACACGGGCTAATCCGCGATTGCAGGGCGGTCAAACGATCCACGTGCCCTATGCCGCCGATGCGAATTTGCATATCGGTGTTTTCGGAGCCGTTCATCAAAGCGGTCTCTTCGAATTTGCGGAGGGCGACCGTGTTGCGGAAGCCCTGGCCTTGGCGGGCGACTTAACGTCGCAAGCGGATTCTTCCCAAATAGACGTTGTTTCCGTCGGCGGGCAGAGAATATCGGTGGACTTGCGCGGCACGGCTCGAAATGCCGCTCTGAACCGCACTCTGTCACCCGGAGACCGGATTTACGTCACGGGTTTTCCGGATACGAGTCGGTCAGGCTCCGTGGTGATTCGCGGCGAGGTTCCGCGACCCGGCGGATATCCGGTGATCTCCGGAGTGACGACACTGCGGGATGTTTTACAGGAAGCGGGCGGTTTGCTGCCGACCGCGGCGGCGAATTCGGCGCGCTTGATCCGCCGTGTGGACAAAGATCTCATTGAACCGGAAGTCGGTCGAGTGGTCATGGCCGGCATGATGCGGTTGGCGAAACCCGCGTATGATTTCGACCCGCAGCTGGCCTCGGAACTGACTCGCTGGGATTACGGCACCGTGGTTTTAGATTTATCGGAGACTTCTTCATCCGCCATTGGTGCGGACGATATACGATTACAGGACGGCGATATTCTGGAAGTGCCGCGAACGCCGCTGGGAGTTCGCGTGCTGGGAGCTGTCAATCATGCGGGTGAAGTGGCTTGGGCTGCCGACGGCAATCTCAATTACTATTTGCGGCAAGTCGGCGGCGTCAATAAAATGGGATGGAAGAATCGCGCGCTGTTGGTGAAGGCCCGCAACGGATCCCAACTCCGGTATCAATCTTCCCTGACAATTGATCCGGGCGACGTGATTTTCATCCCCCCGAAAAAAGACGTCACGACTTGGGAATTCATTAAGGATTTTGTGGCGGTAACCGCACAAGTGGCTACCATTGCTCTGATCATTCAGAACGTTGGAAAATGACACGCCCTCAAGAGTTTGCAAACCACTCGGAGGGTTTCAAAAGGCGATTTGGAGGCTTCCGATTGGTTCACATCGTTTAACTGCTTGGGAGGGCGTATGGAGGCAAGAACTATGAAGCGAGCGTCGTGGGCGACCGCACTGTTGCTCATCATTGTGATGATCATCGGTTTGGGTTGCGCCTCAGACAAAGAGGGCGGGACGGTTGGTGGAACTGAAGTGGGGTCGGTGCAGATTATTTTGGCGACCGATACACTTCAATTCATCCCGGGAGATTCGGCTTCGGCTCCCGGATTTATTGTGGTGACGGATCGTGAAGGGCGCGTGATGCAGGGACAGCGAGTGAATATCTCCCTGGCTCCGGCGATCGGGTACATCGAATACTCGAACACGACGCTGAAGGATACGACCAACGAATATGGGCGCGTGGAATTCTATTTCCGTTCCTACAATCAATCGGGGAACACCACGATCACCGCTGCGATCGGCAACAAATCGGCATCGTGGCCTCTGGCGGTTCTCCCGATGACCGTGCTGATTTCACGGGTGAACATCACGCTGAGTGCGGATTCCATTTATGTTCCGCCCGCCACGGAAGACTCTGCTTTTGTGACGGTCTCGGTAACCGATTCGAGTGGAAACGGCGTCCCGAATCTTCAAGTGAACTTGAGTGCGTCGGGCGGCCGTCTCATTCCGTTGGCTCCGACCGATGCCTCCGGACGAGCGACCACGTGGTGGTTTACGAATCACCAGCAAGGCCATTTTACGTTGCGAGTGGGTGCGGGCGGTTTGTCGGATTCCACTACGGTGTTTGTTCAGGAGATGGAGACTCAGCGCGGAACATTAAGACTTTCAGCGTCCACGCGTCTCATTCGTGCCGACCGCTGCGTTTCCCGCGCTCAAGTGGTCGCGGTTCTGAAAGACCGTTATTCGACGGCAGTCCCCGGCGACACGATTATCTTCTCGGCTCCCTATCTGGGCCGGATCAATGCATGGGCCATTACCGACACTTCCGGAATGGCGATGACCGATTTCTGCGAAAATTTCACGCCGTGCGCCGATTCTTTAGACTCTGCCTACGTCGTGGCGCGTCATGTGAAATGGAGCCTGCGGGATACGATCCGCTTCATGATCGAACCGGCATCGCGTGTCTCCGTGGTGCATTTATCGGCGAATACGACGCAGGGAACGGCCGGAGTGGACTCGGCCACGTTGAGCGTTCACGCCTACTATGAGGACGGGGCTCCCGTCTACGGCCTGCATGCCTACTTTTCGGCGACGTGCAGCCATTTTGCACAGGATTCCATGCTGCTGATCAACGGGACGACGCAGACGTCGAACTATTGGAAGTTCTGTGATCAGACAACCAACGCTCAATATCGCGTTGGGCTTTCCGTTACAGTGGGCGATGCTGTATCCGACACATTGTGGATGGACGTTACTCCCGGCGGAGCGCGGCAAATTGACGTGACCACGCTCAGCAGCGTGATTCCCATTAATGAAACCATGGGCATCGTTGCAACAGTGCGTGACTCACTGAACAACCTGGTGCGCGACGGCGTCCCGGTGATGTTTACGAGCACATTGGGTACGATTTCTCCGCCGTCTCCTGTTCCCACAGGAGTGGACGGTCGGGCGATCGCTACGCTTAATCCGGGAACACAGGCGGGTCAAGTGGTCATTAAAGGCACGATTGCCGGGATTTGGATGGACTCCACCGTAGCCACGGTGCTCTCCGGTACGCCGGGAACCATTCAACTGACCGTGAGCAACGCCAGCCCGCAAGTGGCCGGAACCGGCGGTATTGATTGGACTCAATTGATTGCCACGGTTTATGACGCGAACGGCAATCCGGTGCAGGATGGCCAGTGGGTAACGTTCACGATTATGGCCGATCCGGGTGGGTGCAGCATTAACCGCCGGGGCTTAGTTGATTCGGCTCAAACCGCGGCCGGTTCCGCGATGGTAACGTTTAATTCCGGCTCGATTCCCGGTCCGGTTGTCATACAGGCTTGTACGTATGCCAATCTCGTGAATTACTGCGTGCAGGCGTCCAATATCACGGTCATTGCCGGTCCGCCGCGTGCCATTTATATCCAGCCGACGGACGTCGGTTCCGGAACCGAAGGCGTCGCTTGGGATATTTCCGTTGCGGCTCTGGTTGGTGACTTATATAATAATCCAGTGCGCGACGGAATTGCCGTGTTCTTTGAAGTAGAACCGGAAATTGCGCTGATTCTTTCGGACACCGTGATTACCGGCAACGGCGTACACCATCCGGGCATGGCCTACACCACTCTACGTTATCCGTCCGATGTAACGTTCCAAACCGTTACAATTCGCGCGCGAACCGCGGGAGCGGAAGCTGTCAGTGCCGAAATCGAGTACATTCTGCCGCTGCAGTCGCCAACGATCACTCTCTATCCGCTGCCTTCGACCTGGCACTTTGCCGCTCCGCCTCCGCAAGGCGGCACCCCCTGTCGCATTCGTTTGTTGTCCATCGTGCGTGACGGCCACAACCGTCTGATTACCGGTGCCACCGTGATTTACTCCACGACGAGCGGGCGGATCTATAAAGAATCAACCGGTACAACCACCGCCTACATGAACAAGACGGGTTCGGGCGAGTGGGGCAACTATGCAAATGGTCAAACGGAATTGTGGCTGGTGGATAGTCCGCCCTACATCTTCCCCGATCCCAACGTGAATGAAATTACGGCGGACGTACAGGTGGAAGTTGAAGGCTATCAAGTCGCGATAGACGGACAGGTTATTAACTTCCGCCGCGGCAACGGTGGCCCCGGACAGAATTAATGATCCGGTGTGTCAGCGTTTCGCGCGTGAGCGGCTGAGGTTCAAGTATGAGGCCGGAGCCGTGGTTTCCCCTCGGCTCCGGCCTTTGTTCGCTGCGCGGCGGAGATGGTCCCCGTTCCGGCGAGTGGTATCAATTCGATCATCCGACAAGGCTGGAAACGTCCGATATGGACGAGAAGTGAGTGGAATTCGTTATGCGTGAAAAACTGGGTGAAATTCTGCTGCGGAAAGGTCACATCAACTCTCAGCAGTTGAATGAAGGCTTGGCGCGGCAGAAAGACACCAGGAAACGAATCGGGGAGACCTTGATTGCCCTCGGTCACGTAGCCGAGGAAAAAGTATACGCCGCGCTCGCGGAACAGTGGCAGATCGCCTTTGTGTCCGCCGACAATCTGGTGCAAGGTGAGAAGGAAATCCTGCAGATGGTGCCGGAGGTCTTCGCCCGCCAGAATCTGGTCGTTCCCCTGCAATTGACCGAAACGTCTCTGGTGGCTGCGATGGCCGACCCCGACGACATCGTTGTGGTGGATCAATTGCAGAGACTCGCGGGACGCGAAATTGACGTTCGTCTGTCGGCTCCCACCGCGATTCTGGCGGCGATTGAAAACCTCTACGCGAAAATCCGGAAGAGCGAGGAAGTCGGCGAAGCGCTCGGCGATCTCCAGTTCTTTGCCCCGTCGGACGAGGACGAAGAAGGCTTGGTGGACATGACCCGCACCGTCGGCATCGAAGATGCGCCGGTGGTGAAACTGGTCAACCTCATGATTGGCGACGCCATCAAAGAGCGGGCTACCGACATCCATATCGAAATTTTCGATGATGCGATGGTGATTCGCTTCCGTATTGACGGTGTGTTGGCGGAAGTGATGCGTCCTCCCAAAGCGTCGCATCCGGGCATCATCTCGCGCGTTAAAATTCTCTCCAAGCTGAACATCGCGGAGAAACGTCTTCCGCAAGACGGACGTTTTACGATTCGGACTTCGGATAAAGAAATTGACGTTCGTGTTTCCGTGCTGCCGACGATCGCCGGTGAAAAGATCGTCCTTCGTCTGCTCGACAAATCCGGCTTTGCCTACAGTTTGACCACGCTGGGATTCGATGAAGATCAGTTGATGGTCTTCCGCCGCTGGATTCGTCAGCCGTACGGCATGATTATCATTTCCGGCCCTACCGGTGCGGGCAAGAGTACGACGTTGTTCGCCGCCCTGCAGGAAATCCGCAGCGAAGAGGATAATATCACGACCGTGGAAGACCCCTGCGAATATCACATTCCCGGGGTCAATCAAGTGCAGACGAAGGCCTCCATCGGTTTGACGTTCGCTCACACGCTGCGTTCCATTCTGCGTCAGGACCCGGACAAGCTGCTGATCGGTGAAATTCGCGATGAAGAGACCGCCGATATCGCCGTGAAGTTTTCGCTCACCGGACACTTGGTGTTCAGCACGGTTCACGCGAACGATGCTCCCGCTACGATCACCCGTCTGTTGGATATCGGCGTGCCGCCGTTTCTCGCGGGCTCGTGCATGAATTTGGTTATGGCTCAGCGTCTGGTGCGTAAAATTTGCGATCATTGCAAGACCGAGTACGATCCGGATGATTCCGAGCTGGCGGTATTGTCGCTCACTCGTGAGAATCTGAAGGGGCGCAAGCTCTATCGAGGCCGCGGCTGCGCGCACTGCCGGAACACCGGCTATCACGGTCGGACGGGTATTTTCGAGTTGCTTGAGATGAAGCAGAATATCCGCCGTCTGGTTTTCGATAACGCCAATCAGGAAGACATTCGCGCCGCGGCTATCGCCAACGGAATGATTCCCTTGCGCGATGCGGCATTCAAGAAGATTTTTAAAGGTGTCACTACGGCTCACGAACTCCTGCGTGTAACCGTTCAGGAATATTAGCCGCGCAAGCCGCGATTGCGGCGCGTGGGTACACGGATCAAAGGACAGCATTAACAGCGGTAATCCAGCATGCCGAATTACGCCTATGTGATTAAGGACGCCGACGGCAATCGGCACGAGGACAATATCCGGGCGGCAAGCTACGAAGCGGCGGTGGATGCTCTGCGGAAGCGCGGTGCCTCCCAAATCGTTTCCGTGCGCGAAATCCGCGGCGGTCTGGCCGTGGATGAAATGACCGTCGGAGAACAGATTGGCCTGGCGATATATCGTTTCCGCACGAGAGTGCCCCTAAAGAATCTGGTGTTTTTCACGCGCCAGCTTTCCACGATGTTCTCGGCGGGGTTGACGATTGAAAAATCCATCACTAACCTGCTGACGGAAGAACGCAATTATCGGTTCAAGAAAGTGCTGGTTCAGGTCTCGACCGACCTGAAAAAAGGCTACTCGCTTTCCGAAGCGTTAGCCAAGCATCCTGGCGTATTTTCCAACCTGTACGTCGCTCTGGTGCACGCAGGGGAAATTTCCGGAAACCTGCATGTGATTCTGCAGCAGTTATCCGATTATCTGGAAACGGTATCCGATACTCAGCGAAAAGTGGTTTCCGCGCTCAGCTATCCCGTATTCTCCGTCATTTTCCTTTCGGCGGTGGTGACGTTCCTCATGGTCGTGGTTGTACCGATGTTTAAGGATGTGTACGACAAATTCGGCGCCAAGCTTCCCTTTGCCACGCGCGTCATGATGAACATTTCCGGCGTTATCGTCAATAATGCGTTTATGGCGTTTATGGTCGTATTGGCGGTTATTACCGGTTTATGGGTTCTGACTAAAACACGGCGCGGCGGTTTGATCTGGGATACCATGAAGCTCAGCTTCCCCGTTTTCGGCGGTTTGCTGATGAGTTCGATCATGGACAAATTCGCCCGCACCTTCGGTATTCTGATCGGATCGGGCGTTCCCGTTCTGGAATCTCTGAACCACGCCATTCGCGTTGTCGGGAATCGGGTTATCGCAAACGGACTACGATCAGCCAGCGGCATGATCAAGGATGGATTCGCCATTTCGGTCGCACTCCGCAAAACCGGAACGATTCCTCCGATTGTTGTTCAGTTGATTGCGACGGGCGAAGAGACCGGTGAAATCAATCGTCTGCTTGAAAAAGTTGCTGAGTTTTACTCGAAACAGGTGGATGCCACGATCGGCCGTTTAACGGCGTTGATCGAGCCTCTGCTGATTATTATGATCGGCGGCGTCATCGGCATCATTCTGATCTCGATCTATCTGCCCGTGTTCATGCTCGGACGCGCCGTTCAATCGGGTGCCTGAGTCCCGTTCACGTCCGTAAAAAATTGCGCCGTGACTGGAATTCCAGTCACGGCGTTTTTATATTAGGATGAAACCGATAAAAGGAGCGAATCATGATCGAGACTCCCTGGGGTCCCTTTCCGATATGGCTGGTCTATACACCGGTCGTCATTTTAGGCGCGGCGCTGGGCAGCTTCGCTAACGTCCTCATCTACCGCCTGCCGCGGGAAGAGTCTATCGTTTCGCCGTCCTCCCGCTGTCCTAAATGCGGTCGGCCGATCCGACCGTGGGAGAATATACCGGTCTTGAGCTGGATTATTCTCCGCGGCAAATGTGCCGGATGCAAGCAGTCTATTTCCATTCGTTACCCTCTGGTCGAACTGGTATGCTGTTGTCTTGCGGTGTTTGGAGTATCTTGGTTTGGTTTCAATTATTCCGGATTTGCCTATTCTATGCTGTTCATCTCTCTCTTTACTCTAATTATCATTGATTTAGAGCATTGGTTGCTGCCTTTTATGATCACAATCCCCATGACAATCATCGGTCTGGTCGGGGCGGTTTTCTTTGATTTGAGAGGCATTTGGGATTGTCTGTTTGGAATGGCGGCTGGATTCGCGCTATTCATGGCACTGTTGTTGGGCGGGAAGGCACTTTTCAAACGCGATGCGATGGGGGGCGGTGATGTGGTTTTCGGCATCATGGCGGGCGCATTTCTGGGTTGGAAACTTACGATTTTAATGATCTTTCTTGCGTCTTTACTGGGTACTCTGATGGCGATACCGATCTTGATTGCCGGAAGGGACATTTCAGGCCGAGCGATTCCTTTCGGACCTTTTTTGGCTGTGGCGATGGTTATTTGCATTTTTGTGGGTGATTATATTTTAAAATGGTATACCGGATTAATTGGATTATAGCGGAATAATTGAAATACATACAGATAGGATCATGAATCAAATAATACACGATAATCTTATGCGGCAGGAATAATTAGGCCTCCAGATACCCATACTACGGCCTGTTCAATCTCAACAGATGCGCATTATTTGCGCATCTGTTGTCTTTTATTGCGTCAAATGTTAAATCTATTTGTAATATGGTCACTGGATATATACTTGTTTTGCAGTTTTTTTCTTACTATTTTCTATTGTTACACACCATGATTCCTATTCTGCATTGTTTGGCAAGAATATTGCTTTATTATTGGGCAGAAATTTGATCATCGTATCTTCGTGTAACAATCTGATTTATCTAAATGAAACAAAAAGAACTGTCTTACTGACAGATATCATAGAACAAACTAAGTGGACCGAAAATACTCCGGGATCGAATGGTGCCGCATTGCCTGAACATCCCGGACTCCGTTGCCGAATCGAAGCAAGAAAGGAGTCTATATGCGGAGAGCTTTCACAGTTTTAGTCATGGCGGTGTTTGCGCTGGCGGTTGTTGCCAATGCGGCAGACATTCGCAAAACTTCCGTAAAGACGCGTACTGCCCTGACCGGAGGAGCACACAATTACTTAAAGCCGGTGCATCCGGTTGCGCCCACCCGCCCCGGTGTTGCCCGTCAAGCACTGGATCTTGTGGGCACCGCCTATGATGCCGGAACCAGCTATTGGGATGAACAGCATAATGGCACGGCGGGTAAAATGATCGCTGTGGACGAAATGGGTTATATTCACATGGTATGGACCAAGCTGATGAACACGGATTATGACAACGGTCAGCGTCATGTCTATTATAATATCTTCGATCCTGCCAGCAACGCCTTCATGTTCGGCGGCGGAGTGCAGGTGGATAATGCCCCGCGCCGGGCGGGCTATACCTGTACGTCCCTTTTATCCAGTGGCTGGGTTGTACCCGCATTTCACACCATCAAGCCCGACGATCCTGAGAGTGCGCACACAGAAGGAGCCATGGATCTCCAGCCGGGTATGGGCATTTTTGCTTCGACGCGCATTCCGTTTCTGTATCAAGATGGTTTACCCATAGACATTCTTTGGCCCAAAGTTGCCGTTGGCCGGGACAGCACGGTTCACATGGCGTCCAGCGAAGACCCGGCCAGCGGCCGACTTGGCGATCCGCAGCGAATTTACTATTCACGCGGACATTTGACTTGGGATAACGATGGTTACGGAACGGGCGTGGTTTGGGAGCAGGTGGATGGTCTCAATTATTTCAAAGAGATTGATACCGTCATGGTTATCGGTGTGGACATTGCCGCGTCCACGAACAGCGATCGCGTGGCGATGGCATGGCCTAAATCCCGCACGGATCTGAGCGACACGGCCACGAGCAATCAGCATGACAACGACATCTACATCATGATTTCGGAGGACGGCGGCTACAACTGGTATCCGGAAGTCAACATCACGCAATTTGTCTTCGCAGATACGAGTTGTCAATCCGGCGATACCGCCGTGTGCGATCGCGATACGATGCGTGTTTATACCGATTGCTGCGCGCTCTTCGATTGCAATGATCGCCTGCACGTCGGATTTACCACGAAATATTTCTGGACGCTGGAAGGGACCATCAGCCGCTCATTCTCCGATATCTGGCACTGGGGAGAAGAGCACAACGAAATTTCCAACATCGTCCACGGAGAGTTCACGCTCACCGAAGAGGACACGATTTATTGGATGGATGCAGGAGAGTGGCAACTGCTGGCGCAGCGGCCAAGTCTGTCGTTTGATACCGCGTCAGGATATTTGTACTGTTCCTACATGTACTATGATTCCGAGCAGGTGTCTCTGGCCGGTTTCCCGCAGGGCGATGCTCTGGTTTCGGTTTCGCGTAATGGCGGCCGCACTTGGAGTCAGGGAATCAATGTCACACAGACCGATGGCGGGATTGACACTCCGGCCGGAGAATGTCTGTCGGAACGCGATATTACCATCTCCGAACGAGTGACATACATCAATGGCACCGGATACGTTCACATGTCGTATACACTGGACCTCGATGCTGGCGCCGGCATGAGAGATGAGGGCGGCTGCTACCTGGATTCGATGAAGTACCAGCAGATTCCCGTGAACGATATTCCTGCATTGCCGCTGAATCCTTGGTGGAGTTTTAACATCCATGCGGATTCTTCGCAAATGCCCGGACGTATCATCGCACTTGATCCTACAGCCAGCAATCCGATTAATTGTCATTTGGCGGCGGACGATCCGGCTTTCAGTCCGACAAGTTTCCACTTGTATCAGAACTATCCGAATCCCTTCAATCCGACGACGAATATTCAGTTCGATCTGGTGAAGAGTGCACGGGTTACGTTGAAGGTATACAATGTCATCGGTCAGGCCGTGGCCACCTTGTACGACAGCAAGATGATGAACGCCGGTGTACAAACGGTAGCTTTTGACGCCTCGAATCTGGCCAGCGGTGTGTATGTTTACCGCATCGAAGTGGACGGCATCGCAGCGTCGCACAAGATGGTTCTCATGAAATAGCTATGCTGTCGCGAACCGCGACCGCATCTTCGACAGCTTGGAGTCGGGCGCAGAAATGCGCCCGACTCCGTTTTCTTGCATCGCAGGTTTTTTTCCACACTGAGTACAATTCTGCATGACCTGCATGGTTGCACAGAGTCTCGGTCTGCTTAAATCTCTAAACAGGACGGCTTTGTCAAATAATACAGGTAATATTTTGTAAATACTTATATTATAGTTTTGCGCAAATGCGGGAAAAATTTGCATAAATAGGCAGGCAATTTGCTTTATTCGACGTATAGTATTGCACAGCAGGTTCAATTTGAGACGTTAATACGGCAAAGATATATGTTAATTGTTTGTAAAACATAAAATTCAATCAATGTAATTCGGGATACAGTTGAAATCTGCCAAGATATTATGCGGTGAAGGTCCCCACTTATCTGATGAGTAATCGTACGCAAATGGCTCGTAAAACTTGACTTTTATGAGCAGGTATAGTATGTTAGACTCCTTACAACGGTTATATCAGCGCGAATAACAACAGCCTTGAGCGCTTGACTTTTCAAGGCCGAACTGGTAGAGGAAGGAGAGAATATGCGGAGATCTGTTTGGTTTGCAACACTGATCGCATTAGTCTTGACAGGTACTGTCTTGGCTGACATCAGTAAAATGCCGGTTACCAAGAACTATCCGGTCAGAGGCGGAGCGAATGATGTTCGTTTCCACTCGGCTCCTGTGACCCCCGGTCGTCTGAATTGGGATCGCGGAACGCTGGATTCGGCAGGAACTGCGTACATCATGGGCAACACGTGGTACGATCAGCAGCATAACGGCACTTCGGGGAAAATGCTCGGTGTAGATAATACCGGTTATGTTCACACGGTTTGGATGAAAGGAATGGATTCGGACAATGACGGCGGTGCTCGTCATGTTTATTACAATTTATGGGATCCCGCCAGTTCCGATTTTCTTTTTCCCGGTGGTGTTCAAGCCGATGCCGCTCCGCGGCGCGCCGGTTACGCAAACCTGTGCGTTCTTCCTTCAGGTTGGGTGTTCCCGACGTTTCACGATATGCGTCCGGACGATCCGACGAATGCCCATGCCGGAGCGGCGATGGACCTCCAACAGGGCATGGGGATTTTCAGCAGCAACCGGCCTGCCTATCGTATGGAAAACGGTTTGCCGCTGGAATTGATTTGGCCGAAAATTTCCGTAGGCCGCGACAGCACGATTCATATGGTTTCCACGGAAAATCCGGCCAGCGGAGAGGCGGGCGACTGGCAGCGAGTCTATTACTCGCGCGGACGCCCGACGTGGGATGAAGAGGGCTACGGAATGACGGTGCAATGGGATCTCGTGGAAGATCCTTACTACTTCAAAGAAATTGACACCGTAATGGTGATCGCCGGATCCGTCACGGCTTCCAAGATTTCCGACCGCGTAGCAATTTCCTGGGTAAAGCCGCGCACAGAAGACATTAACGTAGACTCGCTGCGCAATCAATACAACAACGACGTGTACATGATGATTTCCGAAGATGCCGGGTTGAACTGGTATCCGGAAGTCAATGTCACCGACTTTGCTTATCCCGATTTGGACTGCCAGTCCGGCGATACCGCGGTCTGCGACCGCGACACATTCCGCGTCTATACGGACTGTGCGTCGCTATTCGATCATTGTGATCGTCTGCATCTGGCTTTCACGACTCGCTATTATTGGGAACTCGAAGGTCTGATCAGCCGTGCGTTTTCCGATGTATGGCATTGGAGCGAGGAATTCGACGAAATTTCCAATATCACGCACGGCGAATTCACGCTTGAAGAAACCGACACCATCTATTGGATTGATCCGGGTGCCTGGCAACTCATGGTGCAGCGTCCCAATCTGGCGGAAGATCCGATCACCGGTTATCTGTATTGTTCCTACAGCCGGTTCGATTCCGAGCAGGTATCCGAAGCCGGTTGGCCGATGGGTGATGCCTACGTAGCCGTGTCGCGCAACGCGGGCCGTACGTGGAGTGAAGGAACGAATGTCTCCGACACCGACGGCGGCATTAATGCGACAGCCGGTCAATGCAAATCCGAACGTGACATCAACCTTGCCGAGCATATCACCTATACGGATAATGTCGGCTACGTTCACATGTTCTACGTATTTGATACGGACGCCGGAACTCCGCTGCAGGATGAAGGCACAATCACGCTGAATCCATGCGTCTATCGCCGCATTCCGGTGAACGATATACCGGCCACTCCGATTAATCCGTGGTGGCAGGCGAATATTCACGCGGACTCTTCCAACATGCCGGGGCGCGTTATCACGCTCGATCCGACGGGAGAACTGGCGTGTTCACCGCTCAATCCAGGCGCTGCCGATGATCACGCGCTGCGTCCGGAATCATTCCATCTGTATCAGAACTATCCGAACCCGTTCAACCCCACCACGAATATTCAGTTTGACCTCGTGCGTTCCGCGAAAGTGACTCTGAACGTGTATAACGTTATGGGTCAGGTGGTGGCGACGCTCTACGATGCCAAACCGTTGACCGCGGGTGCGCAATCCATTACCTTCGATGCATCGAATCTGGCGAGCGGCGTTTACGTCTACCGTATTGAAGTAGACGGCATCATGGCGTCGCACAAGATGATTCTGTTAAAGTAAATTCGCTTTCATCGGAAAGCCTTCGACGGTTCATTTGCCCGAAGGGCCAGGTGTTGAAGGGCACCTGGCCCTTTTGGGTATTCAGAGAAAAAGAATGTGTTCATAGACCGTGCGAAAATATCTGTCAAAGCCGGAGACGGCGGCAACGGCTGCGTGTCATTCCGCCGCGAAGCCTATGTTCCGCGCGGAGGTCCGGACGGCGGCAATGGCGGCAATGGCGGTTCGGTGATTTTAGAAGCCGATCCGCACTTGCACACGCTTCTGGATTTTCATTACCGGACCCGATACAAGGCGGACCGCGGACGGCACGGCGAGGGAGCGAGACGGAGCGGCCGTTCAGCGAACGATTTGATTGTCCGTGTGCCGGTCGGGACCCGCGTCTACGAGGATTCGCGGCTGCTGGCCGATCTGATGGAACCGGGACAAACCTTCTTAGTTGCTCAGGGAGGACGCGGCGGCCGGGGAAACGCGGAGTTTGCCACACCGACCAATCGCGCTCCGCGCAAATCAACGCCGGGCGGCGAGGGCGACGAGAAAGAACTGCTGCTTGAACTCAAGCTGATGGCCGACGTCGGACTGGTGGGATTGCCCAACGCGGGGAAATCCACACTGCTTTCCGTGCTGACCGCGGCGCGGCCGAAAATCGCGCCCTATCCGTTTACGACGCTGCATCCGAATTTGGGGATTGTGCGTCCCACGGAATTTACGAGTTTCGTTCTGGCCGATATTCCGGGATTGATCGAAGGGGCATCGCACGGAAAAGGCCTGGGATTTGAATTCCTGCGTCACATCGAACGCACACGCGTTCTCGTGTACTTGCTCGATGCGAGCAGCGACCATCCGCGCGAAGATCTGAAAGTACTCAAAGCCGAATTGAAAAAGTGGAATCCGGATTTGTTGAAAAGACCCAGCGTCGTTGCGCTTTCCAAGTGCGATCTGCTGGGCGGACAATCCGCTCCCAAGGGTATAGCGAAATTGAAGCTTTCCAGCGTCACCGGCGAAGGGCTGGATCCGCTGGTAGACACACTCTGGAAAATGCTGCAGGATGCACCGGCGCCGGTCGTATTCCGGGCCCCGAGTGAATCTGAAGCACCGGAGGAATTAACGGAGAACGAATGACGGATGAATCGCTTTCCGCTGCCGAACGAGTTGCGATCCTGAACCTGCTGGCTATCGAGGGGATTGGATCGGCAACCGTGATCCGGCTGGTACAGGAGATCGGTTCGGGGCAGGGGGTGTTTGAAGCCTCGGAGAAAAAACTGAGCGCCATCCCGCGAATGTCCGCGCAAATGATCACCCGAATTAAGGCGGTAAAAGCGGACGATTCCAAAGGCAAGCGGCAATTCCTGCAGGCGGTGGAGACGGGAGTGCGGGTTCTCACGTTCTGGGACAATGAGTATCCGCCGATGCTGCGGGAGTTGGAGGCGGATGCGCCGGTCGTGCTGTTTGTTCGCGGACAATTCGCATCCAAGGCAGAACGATTAGGAGCCGTGGGAACACGCACCGCCACGGCCTATGGCAAGCGAATGACTCGTGATCTGATTCTCGGTCTATCCGGCAGCGGCGTGGAAATTGTCTCCGGATTAGCTTCGGGTATTGACGGCTACGCTCATGAAGCGGCGCTGGAAGCGGGATTGATCACGGTTGCAGTCTTCGGCTGCGGAGTTGATCGTATTTATCCTCCGCTGCATGGCGCATTGGCCAATCGCATTTTAGCGAACGGCGGCGCATTGATTTCGGAGTATCCGCTGGGAACGGGGCCGGACCGTCACCATTTTCCTCAGCGCAATCGGATTATTGCGGGAATTTGTCGTGGTGTTTTAGTGGTGGAGGCGGGAGACCGGTCGGGCGCCCTCATCACGGCGCATTTGGCTCTGGAATACAACCGGGAAGTCATGGCCGTGCCGGGTTCGGTCACGAATCCAAAAACATCCGGCTGTCACCGGTTAATTAAAGCCGGTGCGGCTCTGATCGAACGGGCAGAAGACATCTTGGAGATTTTTCACATGAATCCGGCCGATGCGGCGTCCGCCGAAAGTAAGCAAGCGGCGCTGGATCTCAAAGGTCCGGAATCCGATTTATACAATGCGCTTGATCCTTCGGTTGCGGCACATATAGATGATATTGCTCAGAAATTGAATATGCCTGTGGGCGAAGCTTTAGGATATTTACTCCTCATGGAACTCAAAGGCGCGGTGAAACAACTACCGGGAAAATATTTTGTCCGAGCATGATGTAGCATGCCGAATGCTCCCCGAGCCGCTGCTGACCGGCTGCAACGTCGTTCTGTTTGAAGACGAACGCACCGCTCAGGAACTCTTTCCGCTGTCGGTTTTACGGCCGTCATGGGAAATTCGCTGCGGTGCCGGTTGTCTGCGTCAATGGCTTATCGGCATGAATTCTCCTTCGATGTCCGTGCTGTTCCGGCCCCGCACCGAACTTACGGCTATGGCAGAGCAACTGGCGGGGCGCGAGGATGAATCGCCCGATCCCGATGCTGACGTGGTGTTTATTAACGGTCGGCTGATCGGTTTGTGGAACATCACACAGCATGCGGCGGAATTGCCCGTCACCGTGACAGATCAAGACGGCCGCGTGTTGATAGCCCGTCGTACCGGTGCGGAAGCCCGCCGCCTGTTGGCCTTACCGGGAAACGAATTGGGGGAAACTCTCGTTCAAAAACAAACGGGGATGGGACTCCCGGACGGCTGGACGATGCTTCATGCCCGCTATATCTGGGATTATATGCGGCACAATACGCAAGCGCTGGAGCGGCAGTTGATCACTGAAATCAAAGCCGCCAGTGAAATGCTGGGCGCACACACGCTGCGGGATTTGCCCGGCGGTGCGCATGTTACCGACCGCACTGCCGGACATCCCGTCTATGTGGGAGCCGGAGTAAAAATTATGCCGGGTGTGGTTTTCGGCAATCATGCCGGACCTATTTGGATAGGCGGCCGCACGGAGATCGAACCGCATACGTATCTCGAAGGCCCGTTGTATATCGGCCGTGATTGCCGCGTGAAAATGGGTACGCGATTGTATCATGGTTGCGCGCTGGGTCCGCACTGCCGCGTGGCCGGAGAGATTTCCGCGTCCGTCATGCAAGGCTACGTGAACAAGCAGCACGATGGTTTTTTAGGCAACAGTATCCTTGGTCAATGGGTGAATTTGGGTGCGGACACCGTGACGTCCAATTTGAAGAATGACTATTCGCATGTTAAGGTGCGATTGGGTGATACTCGGTTGGATACCGGCGATCAGTTTATCGGATTGATGTGCGGTGATCATGTAAAAACCGGCATCAATACGATGTTCAATACCGGTACCGTGACGGGAGTGGCCGCCAACGTCTACGGGGGAGGGTATCCGCCGCGCTATATTAACAGTTTTTCGTGGGGCGGAGCGGAAGGAATGAAGCTGGGAGATCTGGATCGAACTCTGCACGCGGCTCGTTTTGCGATGCAGCGGCGGGGCGTGGAATTGTCAACCGCGGAAGAAGAGCTTCTCCGCCGGCATTTTACGGAAACAAGCAATCAGGAGAGATCAAAGTGAAAAGAATGCGCATTTACGTGGGAACTCTTGTTGCCGTCGTGATCGTCGGCGGGTTATTACTGTGGGGACCGATGCTGCGCGCCGAGGGCGAGAACGTCAATACGCAGCTGGCGAAACTGACATATATTTTACGCACGGTTCGTGACAACTACGTGGAATCGCCGGATGTGTCCAAGATGCTCGACGGCGCGATTCGCGGCATGCTCGAGGAACTCGATCCGCACTCCGTATATATTCCGCCGGAAGATCAAAAACGCATTTCAGAGACGTTTCGCGGCGAATTCGAGGGTATCGGAATCACGTTTACGATTCAGAACAAGTGGCTGACGGTTGTGTCGCCGATTCCGGGCACGCCGTCCGATCGTTTGGGCATTCGCGCGGGGGACCGCATTATTAAAATCAACGGTGTCTCCGCTTACGGCATTTCCAATGAACAGGTATTCGAAAAACTGCGCGGGCCGAAGGGGACTTCGGTGGATGTGAGCATTGCCCGTCCCGGCATTCAGGATCCGCTCGATTTCACGATTATTCGCGACACGATTCCCATCTATTCCGTGGCGGCGTCGTTCCTGATGCGTGACCATCAAACAGGATATGTACGGATTAACCAGTTCACATCCACGACGGATCGGGAAGTGGAACATGCGCTGGATAGCCTGAAATCGCAAGGAATGAAACGGCTGCTTTTAGATCTGCGTGCCAATCCGGGCGGCTATCTCGATCAAGCCTGGAAAGTAGCGGATCTGTTCATGCCGCGTAAAGATATGAAGATCGTATACACGCTGGGCAGAACAACGCGTTCCAATCAGGAATTTTTCTCCACCGGGCGCGGCGCCAAGTATGACTTTCCGGTTATCGTTCTCATTAATCATGGCAGCGCTTCTGCCTCGGAAATTGTCTCTGGAGCGATTCAGGATCATGACCGCGGTCTGATTGTCGGCGAAATTAGTTTTGGCAAAGGTTTGGTTCAAACACCGTATCCTCTGAACGACGGTTCGGCAGTGCGGATTACTACGGCTCGCTACTATACTCCCAGCGGCCGCCTCATCCAACGTCCGTACGACAAAGGGATCGCCGAATACCTTTTAGACGATGCTAACGTGGATAATCCCGAAATTCCGGCAGATACGACTCCGCGTGCGGTTTTCCACACGGATCGCGGACGCACCGTTTTCGGCGGTGGAGGAATTACTCCGGACAGCACGATCAAATCACTCTATGGAACGGGAACTACCGCCCGGCTTTTCGGACAGAGGCTATACTTCGAATATGCCACTGAGTACGCCACCAAACACCCGGAATTGGCTTCCAATTTCGATGCATTTGCAGATAAATTCGAAGTGACTGATGCGATTCTGGCTGAAGTAAAGGCCTTGGCTATAGAACGCAAGATCGAGGTTAAAGAGGAAGAATGGACAAAAGACCTTGATATTGCTAAGTCTAACATCAAGGGCGAGCTGGCGGGCGTACTTTTCAATGATCGTAACTTGTACCACTTGGTTCGGATTGGCGACGATCCACAGGTGAAAACAGCGATGACACTTTTCAACCAAGCACAGCAGATGGCTGATGGAATCATTCCTGCTCGCGACGGTCAATAAATCTTGAGTAAAAACAAGGCTCAAGAATATTACAGAGAGGGTCTTGTTTCGTCAAGTAAACATCAGGTATTCAATTGGTGAAAATTGTGGGATATCATGGAAGGTTTGGCTTGCTCTTTTGGTATAGGTTTTCTATATTTAAAGGATGTTTGAGTCCCATCTCTCCCGATATTCCCGGTGTGCGAGTTCGGTAGCCGAATCTACATTCCCAACAGGTGGTTGTCTGCCATGCTAAAAAAATTAATTCCATCATTGGTGCTGGTCTTCTCCTTGATCGGGTGGAGCATGACTGCGTTTGCGGCGAAAAGCGATGCTCTTTCGAAAGCCAAGGATGCGGCGGCGCATAGTGAATGGGAACAAGTTTTAGAATTGGCGCAACAGGCAACCGGCGAAGAACCCAACAACGAAGAAGCATGGGCCTTGCTGGCCGATGCGCAAATGGTGAATGGAGATACGGCAACGGCGGTCGCCAATTATGAGAAAGCGCTGCAGATTGACCAGAAGCTGCCCAGCGCGGTGTTGGCCTTAACATCGTACTATGTGAAGGCTGATCTCCTGACCGATGCCGAGCGCGTGGTTGCGGCGGCGGAGGAAAAAGATAAAAAAGGCAAGATAGACGAGATCAAGGTGGCGCGGGGACAGATTTATGCGGCGCGCGGCGACATGGGTGAAGCGACGAAAATTTTAGCCAGCGCCAGCGCAAAGAATCCCAAGAATCCGCTCTATCCGCAGATTCTCGCCCGCATTTACGAAAATAAGCGCGTATTGGATCTGGCGGAAAAATACTATGCGGACGCATGGAAGCTCGCTCCCGGTGATCCGATTCTCGCGTATGAATATGCGCTGGTCTTGCAGGATCAGAAAAAGTATAACGACGCTTTGGAACTTTTCAAAGAGGTGCAGGAAAAGGATCCGAAGAACAAGAGCGTAGACTATATGATCGGCCGGCTCTATTATGCGGCCCACCGGTATGCGGAAGCGGCGACGCAGTTCGAAAAAGCCGTGGAAAAGCGGCCCGAACATTTCCTGTCGAACTACTTGCTGGGCAAGAGCTACTACGATTTTTCACGCGAAGAAAAAAAGAATTTCTATTCGCTGTCGGAAAAATGGCTGCGTAAGACTCTCGCGTTAAAACCGGATCGCCAGGACGTACGAAAACTATTGGCGGAAGTGCTGGCTACCGAAGGAAAGTTGTATTATCAGCGCGCGGCGGCCGACACATTCGGCGCTAAAGGTGCGCTCCGGGATGTGTTTGAGAGCCTGGCCGAACGCTCATGGAGTAAAAGCGCCGTTCCGGCGGACAAAGACGAACAATACAAAACCGCTTATCGCAAGGCCAAGATACAGGATTCGCTGGATACCGTTACTAAATTACTGAACAAAGTTGCCTTGCTGGATTCGGCGATTATGTTCTCGCAGAATGCACTGCAGTACGACACGGCCTCTACCGGTGTGTATAGCCAAATCGCGCGGGCGTGGGACCGATTGGGGCATTTGGATTCGGCCATATATTACTGCGAAATGCAGCTTGCGCGGACGCCCGAAGATCAAATCGAATTCGCGCGGCTCGTCAATCTGAAGCAGCGCAAGAAGGATCAGCAGTCGCTGGTGGATCTGCTGAAGCCGTTTTACGATAGGCTGGACTGGGTCACCCCGAAGGCGGCAGGAGATGCAGGAGATGCAGGAGATATATTGAACGGCCCGCAGGATAAATTCATTGACAAATTTGCGGGTATCTACGCAAACGCACTGATTGAAACCGGTAAGTCCGCGCAAGCCCGCGATGTGCTGCGGGTCATGTTGAAGTATAAACCGGCGTGGTGCGACGGACATAGTCTGAACGCCTATATTGATCTGAAGCGGGAGGACTACACCGCGGCGATTCCGGTTCTGCAAGCCGGGGTCCGGTCGTGTCCTGGCGATAAGGATTTATGGACTTCGCTTGGCGACAGCTGGTATTTCGCGAATCCGAAGAAAAAGGAGAACATTCAGAACGCCAAGGACGCCTATCAGCGCGCCTGTTCTTTAGGCAGCAGAGACGCGTGCGACAAATACCAGCAGTTGAATCAGTAGATTCAGCGATGCAATTCGATTTCGAATTCGAAAACAACAAACAACAAATATCTCACGGACAAAGGGCTGAAGGATGAAGCAAGGTACTTTCACTATCATCGTGTTGGTTATAGCGCTGATTCTGGCCAACATTTTCTTCTACGGGATTCTCCCGTCCATGGATCAGGGTGCTGAGAAAACCCCGATTGCCCACCAAGTACGTTCGGGCGGTATCGTCGTTCCATTCCTGATCACGATCACGCTGATGCTGCTGACGTTTATCGTTGAGCGTATCATCACATTGGCTAAAGCCAAGGGCACTGCCCCGCTCAGCTCGTTCTTCTCGAATTTCACGAAAGCCGTTCGGGAAGGCAAATATGCGGAAGCGGCCCAACTCTGCGACAAGCAGCGCGGTTCCGCCGCCGCTGTGCTTAAAGCCGGCGCCGAGCAGTACCTGCGCACCGCCACCGACAAGAGTATGGGTACGGAAAAACGATTGGCAGAAACACAGCGCGCGATTAACGAAGCCCGGCTTTTGGAAGTACCGTTCCTGGAACGCAATCTGATTGCTCTTTCGACGATTGCCTCAATTGCCACGATGGCGGTTTTATTGGGCACAACGGTCGGCATGATCCGCGCCTTCGCCGCTATGGCAACGCAGGGCGCCCCGAACGCCGCTGAATTGGCGCGCGGTATTTCGGAAGCTCTGGTGAATACGGCTCTGGGTCTGTTTGCGGCTATTTGCGGCATTGTGGCCTACAACTTTTTCGTCAACAAGGTTGACCAGTTCAACTATTCGATTGATGAAGCCGCCTATCTCATGGTCGAGATTCTGAAGGAAAAGGAAGCTGCCTGATCTTACCGCCGTCCGCTAACGGTTTACCCGTAGCAGACGGTTGAAATAAGGACCTGATATATGGCTGCACCGAAAAAAAGACGGATTCCCATTTCCATTGACATGACGCCGATGGTGGACATCGCGTTCCTATTGCTCATATTCTTTATGTCCACCACGCAATTCAAAAAGCCGACGGAAGTGGAAGTATCTGTTCCACTGTCGCACTCCGTGCGGAAGCTGCCGGAAACGGGCATGATTGTTATTACCATCACCCGGAACGACGATCTCTACATGTCAACGGAAGTGGCCACTCTGGACTATGCGAATGGCCTTTCCGAGCGAGTGGAAACGGGCGCGATCCACGGGAAAAAGTGGAAAGCCGACGAAATACCGCCCAAGATCAAGGAACTCCAGGTCAAGCGTTTGGTCAACATCGTGGTTATTCGCGCCGACCGTGAGACGTCGTATAAAACGATTGAAAGCGTGATGGAAACCTTGCAGAAGAACAATCTCAACATTCTGCAATTGGTCACCGATTTGGAAGAGGATCGTACGGTGTCGCAAGCCGGGGCCTTTTCGACCGGCGAATAGATGAACTTGTCGTTCGTCATAGAAATGCGAACCACATCATTCAGTAATTCAGCAAGAGAATGGATAGATTATGGGTGCTGTTGACGTAGGCGGTCCCAAGAAAGCCGCGGGCGGTCCCAGTTGGAAACGGCCGCGAGTCTCCATCCGCATTGACATGACGCCGATGGTGGACATCGCGTTTCTGCTTCTGATTTTTTTCATGGTCACCACGGTGTTCCGTTTGCCGCAAGCGATGGAAATGAACCTGCCGGAGACAGCAGAGAACCAACCGCCGACCGAAATCAAGGTGTTTGAGAAAAAGCTGCTGACATTGAACGTTATGCGAATCGGCGAGAAGGATTCGATTGCATACATGATCGGCACCGAATCGCCCAAACCTCTGGCGTGGGACAGTTTGCGCGGCAAGCTGCTGGAACGCCGGGAGCTTTTCGGCGACAGCGTTACCGTATTGGTGAAAATCGATCGCAAGTCGAAATACGCTTCCATGGTCAATTTGGTGGACGAGTTGAACGTCGCCAAAACGACCCGGTTTTCCATTGATAAGTATACGACGTACGACGATTCGTTGATGCGGGCTGCCGGTTTCACGACGGGCGGTCCCGCGGGATTGCCGGAGCCGGCGTTCTCTGAAGCGGAATAGCGCATCTCCCCCCGTCCCGCCGCTGCGCTGCCGCGCGCGGGATATGTTGCCTTTGAGGTAAGCATGAATTTCTACGAACAACTGAGACAAGGCCGCTACGGATCGTTCGAGTTGGCGAAACTCGTCGGTCCCAACCTGCTGCGCGGTCTCATCATCAGTTTTTTATTTCACGGCGCAGTAGTCGCGTCTCCCTATATTCTCCAGCTCTTGAAGGGTGAGGAGGAGATTCCCGAACCGCCGATCCGCGTGGTGGATATCAGCCAGCTCACCAAGTTGCGCAGCTTGCAGGAAACTGCGTCTCAAGTGAAGATCGCCGCGCCCAAAATGGCCGCGCCCAAGGCCGCCATTCCGATTGCCGTGCCTGAGGATGAAGTCCAGATAGACCAGGCATTGATTCCGTCGCAGACGGAAATCGCCACGCAGGTGGCCGCTTCAGGAGATGAAGGATTGGATATCAGGCCGGGCGAGCAGATCGAGATCAAGGAAGAAGCTTCGGCGGATGATATTCCCGACATGGGGAAGTTTATTCCGTTTGAAGTCGCGCCGCAGCCGCTGCCCGATTTCAGTCCACAGCCCGCATTCCCGGAATTGGCCAAGACGGCCGGTGTAACCGGAAAAGTCGTCGTGCAGGTTTACGTGGACAAACGCGGCGAAGTCAAGAAATGGAAGATTGTGAAGGTGGATCCGAAGGGACTCGGTTTTGAAGACGAAGTCGAAAAGATTATCACGAAGTGGAAGTTTACACCCGCCATTCAGCAGGGGAATCCTGTAGGAGTGTGGGTGGCCGTGCCCTTCACGTTCAAGTATAAAAAGAACTGACAATGTTTTTACGGGGCGGCTGAAAAAGCCGCCCCGCTTGTTTGCGGGGAGCAATGGATTTGATTTCTTCATGCACGCGATTCGAACTGCTTTTATGACCTGCACGTAAAGGAGCGGGCGTCCTGGCTCGTAAACTCTTCCGTATGATTTGGGTCACTCGATGGGTTTTACCGGTTGCCTTTGCTGTAATCGGCATTGCCATTCTATCCGGTCTGATTTTAACCGCGCTTCCGCCAAGCACCGGTTTGCGAGCCGTCCTTGGAGTCGTTACGATTTTATTCGGCGTCTATCGTTTTGCGGCTTCACGCGCGGTTCGCGACGACAGACGCAGACGTTACGGAGGATCGCATAAACGTCCCTGGGAGGAATCCTAATGATGCGGTTATGGCTATCTGTTTTTGTCTTGGTTGTTTGTTTGGTTTCGATCATTGGCTGCGGCGCGCCGCCGCCACGATCCACAATGACGTCCGGGAAAGCGGTTATCGGTGTGTCGGAGGCGGCCTATTTTCCGGCGTGGAAATTAGCCGTGGCGTTTCAGGCAACAAATCCCAAAGCATCCATAAGCTTTCAAAGCCGGACGAATCGTCAATTGGTGGATTCTCTGCTCAATGAGCGAGTGGAGGAGATTTTTCTGGATCGTGCTTTAGTGAAAGCAGAATCTCTGGCTTTTCAGCGCGCGGGTTTAAAGCTGTATACATATCCTGTCGCCTTCTACCCCGTGTTTTTGCTGGCAGCAGAAGGCAATCCGGTTTCAAGCTTGGATAGCACAAAGTTGCGCGAGATTTTAACCGGCACGATCCGCAATTGGCTGGCGTTGGGAGGAGACGATCAATCCATCACCCCATATCTGCCGCTTCCCGGTGAAGGCGCGTTTCAGACAATCGTCCAATACTATGGCGAATTGGATTCGATGAGCGTGCGGATTTGCAGCACGTACGCCCAGATGCTGGATCTGGCCAAAGATGATGAAGGGGCGTTGCTCGTTTATTCCATGCCTATCGAAAACCTTCCTTTTAAACGTTTGGCATTCGGAAGAGCCGGTTATGATATTCCCGCAAATGTTAAGACCATTTTTGAGGAGCCGGTGTATCCGTTCCGGCTCGATATCACCTATGTAACCACGCACAACAAGGATGATGTGGCCGCCGGCTACTTGACGTATGCTGTCAGCAATACGGGTCAGCGCGAAGCCATGCGATTGGGTTACCGGCCTGCGGCCGTGCCGGTACGTGTTGTCAGAATGCGATAGACAGTCAATCCGGAATCATTCTTCGGGCGAGCACGTGATGCCCTCGCCCGCTTTTTATGCCTAAAAATGCCGTCGCGATTATTTTGCAATTGGATAATATACAATGAGATAAGCTATAGTGGAAAGGCAAGGTGCTGCTTGCTGATTTGACCGGAAATTGTTATAATTACTTTCTGTACCTAATCATTGCTGGAGATACGGATCGTGAAGAAGACTGCCTTGACGGACATCCATCGCCAATTGGGCGCGAAAATGGTTGAGTTTGCGGGCTATGATATGCCCATTCAATATACATCCATCCGCGCGGAGCATCTCCGCGTCCGCGAAACGGTGGGTGTTTTCGACGTATCGCACATGGGTGAATTCCGTGTGACCGGCCCGGATCGTGAAGCGTTTGTGGATTACATTACCGTCAACGACGTTAAATCGCTGGCCGTCGGTCAAGTGCAGTACTCCTGCATGTGCAAGCCGCACGGCGGTATCGTAGATGATCTTCTGGTCTATCGTTTTCCCGATCACATTATGCTGGTCGTGAACGGAGCGAATGTCGAAAAAGACTGGAACTGGGTCAATGAGAACAAGCGCGGCAACGTTCAGCTCACGAATGAAACAGATGATATCACTCTGCTTGCCGTTCAAGGCCGTAAAGCGGAACCGCTGATTCGCAAGCTGACCGACACAGATTTGTCCAAGATTAAATTTTACTGGTTTGCGGAAGGAAAAGTAGCGGGAGCGTCCGCGATCATTTCCCGTACCGGTTATACTGGCGAAGACGGCTTCGAATTATATTTCGCCAATCGTGACGCCCTTACGATTTGGAATGCTCTGTTTGAGGCCGGCAAGGAATTTCATTATGAGCCGATTGGCTTGGGTGCGCGCGATAGTCTGCGTCTGGAAATGAAGATGTGTTTGTACGGCAATGACATTGACGAGACCACGCATCCGCTCGAAGCCGGTTTGGGCTGGATTACCAAGCTGAATAAGGGCGATTTCTGCGGGCGGCAAAAAATTTTGGAAAGCAAAGAAGCCGGTTTGAAGCGCAAGCTTGTGGGACTGGAAGTGGAAGGCACCGGTTTCCCGCGTCATCATTATCCGATTTTGGGAGTGAATGACAGTAAGCAAATCGGTACCGTGACTTCGGGAACGGTATCTCCCTGCTTGAACAAAGGCATTGCCATGGGATACGTTCCCACTGAACTCAGCGCCATCGGCAGCGAAGTTCGCGTGGACTGCCGCGGTCGGATTTTCCCGGCTCATGTTGTGAAAACCCCGTTTTATCAGCGGCCTTACTGATGAAGCAAGAACCGAAAATCACGGCTCAATCACCGCTGGACGTCAAGCTGTTTGCCACGCCGCGGGAAGTGACGGACGACGATTTGCGCGGCTGCTCGGTTGTGATTGTGGACGTGCTGCGCTCTTCCGCGACTATTGCCTGTGCACTCATGAGTGGCGCCCGGGAAATTATTCCCGTACTGACCCCTGCTGAAGCGGGGGAACTGGCGTCTCGGGCGGGACGCGGGATGAGCCTTTTATGCGGTGAACGAGAGGGCCGGAAGATTGACGGTTTTGATCTGGGCAACTCTCCGTTTGAATATACGGCGGAACGAGTCAACGGACGGATCATCATTTTCTCTTCCACGAACGGTTCGGCGGCGGTGGTTCGGTCGCGGTTGGCGGATCACGTGTATGTCGGAGGCTACAACAACTTCGCCGCGGTAATAAAAAGGATTGTGGATGACCGCAAACCCATTGTCATCGTGTGTGCCGGGAAAATGGATCAGTTCGCCATCGAAGACTTTGTGTGCGGCGGCAAATTTATTGTGGCGTTAGAAAGCAAAGTGAAGCGCGGTTTGACGATCAACGACGGGGCGCGCGCCGCGTCGCTGTTGCATAAACATTTTGACGGGAATATTCCGAACCTGCTGAAGAACTGCAATCACGGACAACTTCTGATGTCGCTTGGCGCGGAGCAGGATATCGAATACTGTTCGCGGTTGGATATCCACCCGGTAGTTCCCATGCTGGTGGAAGGTAAAATCCGAGGATATAAGCCTGATGGCAGTCCGCTCGCCGAGCCCACGGTCAACTCGGCCTGACACGGTTCCAACCGCATCTTTTCTATGGGGGCTGGCATTGCTGGCCCTTGCACTTCTCGTATTCCTTGCTTTAGTGAGTTGGTCTTCTTCCGATTGGCCGGCTACAGACGAAACGGCGCATTCCAATAACTGGATCGGCTTTTTCGGGGCGGTCATCGCTCACGGATTGGGACCGTTTCTGTTAGGGCGTTGGGCGGCTTTCGGAATCGTTCTTGTAATCGGCATCTGGGGATGGACGCTACTCCGCCGTTTGCATTGGCAACGTCCTTTTGAACTTTCGGCATGGGTGATTGTCTTTACGCTGTGGATATCCGCTTTTTTTGGACTGGCCGGTAACATTTGGCCGGGGCTTCTTCAAACGGATTACTATCCGCATTCCGGTCAATTCGGCGCTTGGTCCGCGACTCATTTGGCGATACTGCTTGGCCATACCGGAGCGGTTGTACTGCTTCTGCTCATTCTCGTTGTCGGTCTGGCCTTTTCCGTAGCGGGTTTTGCCGGATGGTTTGAACACCGCGTGAACACTGCGATTGACCGTGTCGCGCAGGCTCGCCCGCCGCGTTTCTCCTTTTTCCGTAAGCGTGATCATGAAGCGGTTGAAGGTGAAACGGGCGTAATGGAAGCTTTACCCGATGCGGGTGACTCGATTCTCGAGGAAGTGGAGAGTGAATCTCCGAAACCAGGTTTCCTGCGTTTGGGGCGCAAGGCGCGCCGCGAAAAACCGGAACCGGTTTCGCAGCTGGCCATGCAGATTGAAGATCGCACGGGGTACGTTTTCCCGCCGCTGGATCTGTTTAATCCTCCCAAACCGGGTCAGGAAAGCGGCATGTCGCCTGAAGAGCAGCAGCGCAATTCCGATCTGCTTGAAAAAACATTGGCGACATTCGGAGTACAGGCCAAGGTTGTACGCGTTAATCCGGGACCGGTCATCACGCGTTTCGATCTCGAACCTGCTCCCGGTGTGAAAGTCTCGCGCATTGAAGCTTTGGCCGATGATATTGCGCTCGCTCTGCGCGCGCGTGGATTGCGTATTCTTGCGCCGATTCCCGGCGTGGCTGCCGTCGGTGTGGAAATGGCCAACGTCAAACCGGCCACTGTTACGTTTCGCGAAGTTGCCGAATCTCCGGCTTATCAGTCATCTCAGTCACGGCTGACAATCGCCTTGGGGCGCACGGTTTCCGGAGATATTTTTGTTTCCGATCTGGCCAGTCTCCCGCACCTGCTGATAGCGGGGACGACGGGCAGCGGAAAATCCGTATGCGTCAACACCATCATCGCCTCCATTCTGCTGCGTACGACGCCCGAAGACGTGCAGTTTGTGCTCATTGATCCGAAAAAACTTGAGCTCTCCGCCTATAATGAACTCCGCAATCACCATGTCACGCATCGCCCTGATCTTTCCGAGTATGTGATTACACGGCCCGATGAAGCGGTTAAAGTGCTGAAGAGCTGTTTAGTGGAGATGGAGCGCCGCTATGATTTGTTGGCGGAACGCGGGTCGAGGCAATTGGCCGAATATAACGACGCTGTGCGCGAGGATCCGGGCGAAAACGACGAATGTCCGCTGCCGTATATTGTTGTGGTGATTGATGAGCTGGCGGACTTGATGGTAACCGCCGCGCGCGAAGTAGAAGAACCCATTGCCCGGTTGGCGCAATTAGCGCGTGCTGTCGGCATTCATCTGGTCGTGGCTACACAGCGGCCATCCGTGGATGTGATTACCGGCGTGATTAAAGCGAATTTCCCTGCGCGCATCGCTTTTCGTGTTGCAATGAAAGTGGATTCGCGCACGATCCTCGATACGAATGGCGCGGAGATGCTGCTTGGACAGGGGGACATGCTCTTCCAGCATCCGGAAGAACCCGCACCGATTCGTTTACAGGGCGCTCTGCTCACATCGCATGAAATTTCCCGGCTGATTTCTCACATTTGCAAGCAGTCTCCGCCGCGCTCCAAACTGCTTTTACCCGTAGAAGAGGAACAAATTGAGAACGGCGGCTTGACTTTAGGGCCCGGCGACCGCGATCCGCTGTTTATGGAAGCGGCAAAGATTGTCGTACGCACCGGACAGGGAAGTGTTTCCATTTTACAACGCCGGTTGAAAGTCGGCTACAGCCGCGCCGCGCGTCTCATTGACCAATTGGAACGAGCGGGAGTCGTCGGACCCTTTGATGGTTCCAAGGCTCGCGCAGTTCTCGTAGATGAGCACTACTTTGACAATGTTGCCGAAAAGTAACGTTCTTTTAATTCTCTGGCTGCTCCTAACGGGTTTAGCCTGCGCAGAAACACCCGCAGAGAATCTCTATTCTACGCTGGAACGGCGTTTGCAAGCCTTGAATTCACTGGATATCCGCTACGAAGCCCGCGCGGAATCGGACAACGCGCTGATTGAGGGTCGTCTTGTCTGGGTCAAAGGGGATCGTTTTTTTCATGATACTCCGGAATGGTCCGTATGTGAAACGGGCCGCGAGCAGTGGCGATATCTGAAAACACAGAATACTTTAATCCGGGAAAACATCTCCGAGCAAAGCGACTGGCTTCCGGAAGAAGTGTTGTTTAATGCGCGAAAAAATTTCCGCGCCGTTCAGTTGGAAAATCGGCCGGATGGAGATCGCGTTCTTACTCTTGAACCTTTTGATAAAACGTTGGGCGGAACGGTTACTCTGACGTTTTCTGCAGATCGCGATTACCCGGGCGCTTTGGATTTGCGGCCGCCCGACGGTACGGTGATGCACTATTCGGTTATGGTGTGGAACGAGAATGGTCCAATTGATTCGGCGCTTTTTACGCCGCCCGAAGTTCCCGTGGAGAATTTATTGGACTTCCGCGGCGCGGGAACGAGTAAGTAGGTGACGATGCGCTGGACACGACTGATCATCAGTTTCGGTTTGAGTCTGCTCTTTCTCTATCTGACGTTTTTTATTCCGCAGTTCGGTCGGTTTTTCGCGGGGGAATGCGGGTTTGGCGAAGCGTTAGTAGGTCATCCGCGTTTTGATATTTCTCAACTCGGTGATGTTCTTGCCAGAGCCAGATGGAGCCCGATTGCCGGCGCCGGAGTACTCTTTTTTACGTCGCTGGCCGTCCGAGCTTGGCGATGGCAGATTATGCTCGGCCCGATAGTGCGTATGCGTTTCATGGATGTGTTCGCCGCGATGTCTATCGGATACATGGCCAATAACGTGCTGCCTTTCCGGATGGGGGAAGTGTACCGCGCGCACGTGGTGTTCCAGATTTCCGGCTTGTCCCGCACCGCCGCCTTCGGCAGCGTCGTACTGGAGCGGATGACGGATTTATTTTTTATGATGCCCTATGCTTTGCTGGGCGTCTTACTCTATCCGTTGCCCGGTGGATTGCGCAGCGGTATTTATCTGATGACTGGAGTGGTCGTTATATTAGCGACGCTCACGCTTTGGATTGCTTTTGACCGCAGACGTTCTTTAGCTGCGGCGCAGAAGTTGATGAATGTACTGCCGAAGAAAGCCGCGGCGGCTTGCTACGAACTTTTAGAGCGATTTACATCGGGTTTCGACGTCCTGAAGAAATCCGAGCATCATATCGGACTGGTTGCGAGTTCTTTATCGCTATGGGCCATGTACGCGGGGATGGTGTATTGTATTCTTCAATCATTGCAGTTCTGGAACTCAGGCTTGAGTATTCTGGACGCCAACCCGCTGGCCGCCGTGTTGATTACGCTGATTGTCACGACGCTTGGATTCGTCATTCCGGGCGCGCCCGGCGGGGTCGGCACATATCACGGCATGACCGTCATCGGATTGAGTCTACTGGCGGTGCCGGGAGACCGGGCGGCCGGATTTGCGATTCTGCTGCATGCGTTGAATTATATTCCGCTCACGGTGCTGGGACTTTTCTTTTTCTGGAAACTTGGACTATCGTTTCACGGGACCCGAGATCTAACGGCGGAAATGCATCCTACGGCGAGTGAATCGTCGTCTCCCATCGTTCCGGTGAAAGACGACGCATCAGACAGTTCGGAAGCAAGAAGGTAACGAACGAGGCGGACTTGGAAGGAAAAGATACCACCCATCAATTGTCGGAGTTTCTCCGCATTCTCTTTCGCGGCCGCTGGATTATTGCGGTATCGTTTCTGGCCGTGGTAGGCGCCGTCACATTTTTAACCTACCGCATGCGTCCGGAATACTCGTCTTCGGCCTCGATTCTTATCCTGAATCGCGACATGGTGGAAACGGAGTTTCTGAATTCGCGGCCGGGTCCGGTTCCGAAATCGAGAAACCTGAATGCGCTGGAGATTTTACGCAGCCGCACCATCGTGGAAGATGTGATCCGTTCGCTTGCCGATTCACCCTACCGCGGCGAACTCGAAATCATGCGCGAGGCGGCTCCTTCCGGCATGCCCATTACCTTTGACAATCGCGTGAGCACGCTGCGCAATAAGGTCGGTGTTACTCTGCAGAAAGACACGGATTTACTCAAAGTTAGCGTCATCGCATACTCGCCGTTTGAATCCGCTTTCCTTACCAACGCTCTTGCCGAGCAATTCTATCGTTATTCCCTTCAGACGTCCCGCGGCGAGATCACGGATGTCCGTCTTTTTCTGGAGCAGCAGCTTGATGTTGTCCGCCAGCAGCTTTCGCAATCGGAGGAGATGGAACGAACGTATAAGGAGAATCAAGGCGTCTCGGCTTTGGATCAGGAAACCACGCAGCTCGTTGGACAATCCGCTGAGTTTCACGCTTTATACAATACGACTCAGACCGAATTGAACGCGCAGCTTCGCCGTCAGGAATATCTGCGCCGGCAGATCGCTGAAACGAAAGGCACGATGGTGGAGGATATCAGCAGTGCGTCCAGTCCGCTGATCGAATCCATTCAGCGTGAAATTGCGGACAAGCAGACTCGCATCGCCACGTTAATGGCGAATTCCGGTCCCGGAACTGATGTGACCGTCGCCGCGCTGGAGAAGGAAGTGGAGGCGATTAAAAGCAAGCTGATTGAAGAAGTGCGGAAAGTCGCCAGCGGCGGCGCATCGGCGATTGATCCCATGCGGACTTCGCAGCGACTCTTTGATGAGCTGCTAAGCACGGACGTGGAGATCAAGGCTCTGACCGCCCGCGCCGAAGCCTTGCGGGAAGTCATGCAGAATATGGATTACGATTTGGAGCGGCTGCCGCAAAAGACGCTGGTGTTGGCTCGCCTGACGCGCGACCGGGAATTGAATGAAAAGTTGTATCTGATGTTGAACGAAAAATATGAAGAATCGCGCATTACGGAAGCCGGGAAATCCGCGGGTGTGCAAATCGTGGATCCGGCCAAACCGTCTGTTGAACCGTTCCGTCCAAAAAAGAAACTGAATATTCTGCTGGGAATGCTGTTCGGCTTGGTGATCGGAGTGGGCATCGCGTTCTTCCTCGAGTTTCTGGATGACACCGTGAAGACCGGCGATGACGTGGAACGATTGGGAATGACTCTCTTAGGGACGATTCCGCTGGTTTACACCGAGCAGATTATCAAACGGTTGAAGAAGCAGGGCAAGCAGTTCACGGATGCGGATTTGCATCGCGTGGAAGCGAAGATGATCACGCGCTTCTCGCCGAAATCCCCCGTAAGCGAAGCCTATCGCAGTTTGCGCACTAATATTCAATTTGCGGATATTGACAAACCCAAGCGCGTGCTCATGGTCACATCCACGATGTCGAAGGAGGGAAAATCCACCTCCATCGTGAATCTGGCGATCACGCTGACGCAAATGGGTTCACGCGTGCTGCTCGTGGACAGCGATCTGCGGCGGCCGTCACTGCACAACTTCTTCTCAATGGATAAAACATACGGTCTCACGAATGTTCTTATCGGTTCGCTTTCATTTGATGAAGTCGTGAAACATACGGAAGTTGAGAAGCTCGACGTCATCACATCGGGCGACATTCCGCCGAATCCAGCGGAACTTGTGGCGTCGGAGGCGATGAAGAAATTCATTGAGGAAGCGCGTGCCCGCTATGACTATGTTTTATTGGATAGTCCGCCGGTTGTAGCGGTTACCGACTCGGCGATTCTCGCCACGCGCGTAGACGGTACGTTGCTGGTTGTCAGTTCGGGAATGGTCAGCAAACGCGAGGTACAGCGCGCTGCCGGCCTGCTCAAGAATGTACGCTCCTCTGTAATGGGAGTAGTGCTGAACGGCCTTGACATTAAAAAGATTTACGGGTCGTACTATTACTACTTCCATTACTACCAGTACTATTACTATTACGGCTCGGAACATAAATCCGGGAAATCGCGTAAGAAAAAATCCGCAAGCGCCGACTATCAGGAAGTCACCTGATCCGCGCCGTGCGCTGTATGGACGATCAGATTTTGAATTG
>Ga0105104_10000132_pt1 | contig 51746 bp, 42 predicted proteins | sample PPLLaktember2015_3_FD_87034 | JGI IMG/M metagenome (GOLD analysis project Ga0105104, IMG submission 87034) | Freshwater sediment microbial communities from Prairie Pothole Lake near Jamestown, North Dakota, USA - PPLs Lake P7 Core (6) Depth... | ecosystem: Environmental > Aquatic > Freshwater >... | reverse complement strand
CACCCAGATGGTGACCTGGCTGGAGCGGCTGGCGCTGCCCGAGTTGTGCCAGGAAGAGCGAGTTGAGATCGTGTACCAGCTCAAACAGGCGCTTGTCCGAAACCCGGTTGGCAGCCTTGCCCCGCCGTTGGTGGTCCCAACCGCGGCATAAAAACCATCATTCATTTCTCAGCACCTTAATAACCGAATATTCATCAAATGTCTGGTCTTTTGCCCTGTCGATGGTCCGAAAAGCGATAAACCTGTTCCTCCCCACTCAGAGGGCACCGGGTAGCGGAAGAGGTAACATGCTACAATGGTTTTGTTCGTGGGAGGATAGGGCAACTGCTGAGGAGCAACCCGAGCGCCCACGTACGACCGTCGACAGGGCAGAGAGCGGTTTGCGCCGCTCTCTGCTCGTAATAATGCTGCTTAGCGATGGTTGTTATGGGAGTGATAAACATTTACATCATTCACTCTTCCCAATATTTTTCCAGTTTTGCCGGATAAACCAATCAAAAAAATTCTTACTAGAAAGATTGGTTAATTCTAATATTTCTGAAATTAAATCATCGGTTTTCGTGTGAATAACACGTTCCGTAATTTGATAAAGGATTTCGCCCGAAGAAGTACTAACATCAGATGAATAAATATTTGTTTTCGTATCTAGTTGAAGCACAAAATCAATGCTTTCATCCGCATTATTCCCTGTCGGGAAGTAAGAAAGAGACCCAACAACATTGTTCTGGTTGACCCATGTACTAGGTACGATTTTTCCCGGTTGGATATTGACTTTAAGGTGCTTATCGACCTCTTCCTTCAGCTTTTTCACCGATATTTCAAATGCTTCCTGAACTTTATTTCGATCAATATTCATCTTGTTTTTCCCTACATGATTATTTCTTCAAAATAGATACTAATGCATTCAGTAATTCTTGTGTAAACCCATGCACTATCCCTGATCCTCGTGTGGCTGCCCACGCCTGAAGCTCTTGCAACGTTGCTGGTGATACAGTTATATGTCCAATCGGATTATTATCTAACACTGCTTTGAGCTGTTGCAATTTGCTTGCATCAACGACCACGTATTTACCAGGATTTAATGCATCTAAACTATTCCAAAAACTCAATCCTCCCCCTGCAATATCATCAATTCCCGGTCGAGGGGTAAGACTATCCGCGGTTCCAGATGCATTTCGATACATCATACCAAGATACTGCGCTGCGTCACATTTACCATCAGTTTTACAATCGAGATATTGGGATCCCAATACTGGCGGAAGTATTGCTGGTCCTAAAAATCCGATTCCCGAAGCAATTATTAGTTCTGCGACATATAGAGGTAAGTCCTCCAAGAAAGTCGCATTTCGAACACCTCCTGCTATTTGATCTGCAAAATTAAATGACCACTCTTCCCACCCAGCATCGCGTAATATCTTTTGTTCCGTTGTTTTAAGGTCATTCCAGGTTACATTTTCTTGCGATTTTTCTATTCTGTTTAACAGACTTTCCGATTTTTCGAGTTTCACCCTTGCGTTACAACCCGGATCTCCTATACCGCGTAAGCCACAATCCACGTCATAGCCTGTGGGATCGTTGTAGCGGATGGGGTTAAATCGGGCGTAAGCAAATCTATTCCAATCCAAAGAATTGTACGGATCTTGTATAATGGGGTTTGGCTGGACGAAGTGGTTAAGATAAGACCTGCTATTAGGAGTCAAGACCCAATTTCAGGGTTGGCGCGCCTCGTAAACGCGGTTCTCTTTGAGGATCACGAACACCCGCACCAACAGCTTGCGGCACACCGCTCCCAATGCCGTCCCATGCGCCTTCCCCTCGGCTCGCTTCTTGGCGTAATACACCTTGAGTTCCTCATTGTGTTGGATAGCCATCGACGCCGCCTGCCACAACGCCAGGCGTAGATAGGGGGATCCCCGTTTGCTCATGTGCATTTCGGTGGCCTGGAATTGACCCGATTGGTGCACCGTGGCATCAATCCCCGCATAGGCTACCAGTTTGTCCGGGCTTTCGAAACGCGCAATATCCCCGATTTCAGCCAGGATCGCCGCCCCGGTCGGTAGGGCAATACCGGGTATGCTCAGGATATGCTGGGGGATGCTTTCCATGAGCGCTTCTTGAGCCCGCTCAACTTCCGCCACCTGCTCTTCCAACAGCTCGAGCTGAGCCAGCAGACAGCGCATCTCCACCTGGGCGGCATCCGCCAGAAAGCCCACCCCAATCGACTGGCGGGCCTGCTCCTGGATTTCCCTGGCCTTTTCAGCCCCAAAGCGGCTGCGGCTTTTCTTCACCAGCAGCTCGGTCAACTCCTGGAGGTCAAAATCGGCAAACTCCTGCGCCGAGACCGCCTCCAGCAGCAGCGCCCGCGAGGACTTCACAAACACGCTCGAAAACAGCGTCTCATACTCGGGGAAGACCCGGTCCAGGATGGTCAAGAGCTTGCGTTTACAGTCTCCGATCTGCTCGGAGAGCCAGAAGCGGAAGCGGCTCAACTCGCGCAGCTGCAGCAGGGCGGGAATGTCTCGACTGGAGGCGGGCAGGTTGGCGATGCGCACAAAGTCCGCGATCCAGACCGTATCCGTGCGGTCATTTTTCACCTTGCGCACCCCGCTTTTGCGGTAAGCGGCGATTTGTAAGGGGTTGATCACCACTACCCGATACCCCTGCCGGGTGAGGGTGTCGTACAGCGACAGCCAGTAGTGCCCGGTGGCTTCCAGGCCCACGATGACTTCTCCGCCCAAGCGTTTCAGCTCTTCCACCAGGCAATCCAACCCGGCATGGGTATTCTCGATGATGAAGACCGGCCGGTGGATCTGGCCGTGCTCATCCAGGACCACCACAGCATGTTTGTGCTTGGCCACATCGATCCCGCAGTAGAACATCACAGCACCTCCTGTTGTGCAAAAAGTGAAGCGAGGTGACCTCAGCCAGCCAGGAGCCTCTCAGCCTAGTTCGTTTTACGCCGCATCACCGGCGACCTGCTTATACGAGACCTCTCCTGGTGCTGAGGCGGCAGCCTTATCTACGAGGCATTACCCTCAAGGATCGTAACGCCGACCTCAGCTTCTGTGGATCAAGCGAATGATTATTCGCTCAACACCCAATTAAGGTTAACTCACCGCGTAATTTCAAGGTGAAAGCGTGATTTTTCGCGCTGTTTCTCAGGTTTTTAAAGTGCAGCTCTTGCCAAGAAGGCCGCCCAGCAGCAAGGGCTCGGCATAATCAGGCCACCCCAAAAACGGAGCGGACGGGCTGGCTTCCAACCGGTTTTTCCATATTTCATTTCTGGAATATTTTCCAGGGCATATATTTCGCCATCCGATCTAATAGATCGAGAAGCGAAGCTGCCCAAATCTCTTCCACTGGAATTCCACGATGTTCAAGGTAATAAAGCAGCTTTTCCCTTAGCTCGCCCGATCGTTCCTGTTTTGGGTCGGTATCTCGAAGTATGGCACTCTCAACGGAGGTGATCCATTTGAAAATAAGAAAACGGCGTTCTATATGCACTTGGCCCACTGTCAAATCAAGAAGATAACCCTCACTATCATAGGCAGTATGAATTCCTTCGCGAACATCAACAATTTCCAGGAAAGCTTCCGCATGGTCAACGGATGGATGCACAGAAATATCACTATCCTCTGTGATAATAATGGGTGGTTTCATAGGTAGCTCATTTGGTAGTTATTTCATCAACAACTTAAACAGGCGAGCAAAATCATCCCAGGGATGATGCCATCCCCATCCAAATCCATAATAGGATTTTTCCAAATAAGGCCCTATTCGGAAATGGAAATGTGGTAATTGACTCACAAGAGGCCCTCTACCGGCATTTCCAAACGGGGCCACCCGGATACCAAATCGCGGGGTGTTGATTTTGGGCTCGGGTAATCCTCTCATTACCTTCGCCGTGGTAGCCGTCAAACCCAGATCAATAACATTCTCTCCAATTTCACCCATACCTTCACTATAGGTATCCACTAAGGGTGTTTCTGGCATTGGCCCACCGGCTAGGGAAGGGCCCGGATCATTTTCAGTGGCCTCGGTATAATGACATTGACCATAACATTCGTTCTGCCAGCTTTGCAATTCTTTCTGCTGATCCATAAACTCTGGCTGTTCAGCCGCCCATTTTACAACCTGAGCACCGCGAACAATTCCGCGAACATCAGCCACAACCGGTACCAGATCCCACCCATTGACCTTCAATTTTTTCGTCACCGCTAATTTCATTTCTGCTTTGGACCTTTCGGTCAAGCCGTTACTGTCCAGACAGTCAGGGTTAGATGCGGTGCATCCCACATCATGGCCTGTCGGATCATTAAAATTGACCGGGTTGAAACGAACGTAGGCGTAGCGGTTCCAATCGAGTGGGTTGTAAGGATCTGGGATCAGTGTATCCGGGGACGTCCACTGCATTATACTAGGATCGTACCAGCGGGCGTTGTAAAAGTACAATCCCAGGCCAGCTTCTTGAATTTGCCCGGTAAAGAGGAAGTCGGTAGGCGTGTTGCCCCCTGGCTTGTAAAGTAGCTTGTCTATTTCCGCTCCGCTGGCGCTGACAGTGGTTGTGGTCGAACCCAGATGGTCAGCTAAAAGGAAGTAGAGCACCCCGTTCTCGCGGACCGCCACCCGCTATTTATATGTGATATTTTTCGTACATTGTACAATTATTGTGGAGTAGACTCAAGCGAACCCGGCTGTCTGACGCAGGGCCTTCATAACACTTATAACCCGCCGCACTTCTCGGTTTTTACCGCAGCTCCTCCAAAAAATACAATTTGTATCCAAATAAAGTCATTCGCATTCCCCCATTGGTTGCTCCCTGGGGGAGGGCGTGGTAGAATCAAATTGAGTTAAAGTATCTCGAGGAGGATTGCATGGAGCAGCAGGTCGGTACGTTTGGGGTCAAGAAGGGTCTTGCCCAGATGCTAAAGGGCGGTGTGATCATGGATGTGGTCACCGCCGAACACGCCCGGATCGCTGAAGACGCGGGCGCAGTCGCGGTTATGGCGCTCGAGCGCGTGCCGGCGGATATCCGCGCGAACGGCGGAGTGGCCCGCATGAGCGACCCCGAGTTGATCCTTAAGATCATGGATGCCGTGACCATCCCGGTGATGGCCAAATGCCGCATCGGGCACTTTGTCGAGGCCCAGATCCTGGAAGCGATTGGCGTCGATTATATCGACGAATCCGAGGTTCTGACCCCCGCGGATGAAGCGCATCATATCAATAAACACGCTTATAAGGTACCGTTTGTGTGCGGCTGTCGCAACCTGGGGGAGGCGCTGCGCCGGGTCGGCGAAGGCGCCGCGATGATCCGCACCAAGGGTGAGGCCGGCACCGGGGATGTGGTCGAAGCCGTGCGCCACGCCCGTTCGGTGTTGGGTGAGATCCGCCGGCTGCAGAACCTGCCGGAAGAAGAGATCATGGCCCTGGCGAAAGAAATTGGCGCGCCTTACGAGCTGGTTTTAGAGACGCGCAAGCTTGGCCGGCTGCCGGTCGTCAATTTCGCGGCGGGTGGGATTGCCACCCCGGCCGATGCGGCCCTGATGATGCAGCTGGGTGTGGATGGCGTGTTTGTCGGCTCGGGGATCTTCAAATCCGGAGACCCGGCCCGGCGCGCGGCGGCAATCGTCAAAGCCACCACCCATTTCAATGACCCGCACATCCTGGCCGAAGTCAGCCGCAACCTGGGCGAGCCCATGGTCGGCCGCCAGGTGTCCGCCATCCCAGAAGCAGAGCTTATCGCAAGCAGAGGGTGGTAGACACGCTGTATGAAGATTGGCGTACTGGCCTTGCAAGGTGATTTTGCCGAACACCTGGCAATCCTGAAACAAATCGGCATCGATGCGACCGAAGTACGCCTTCCGGAACAGCTGGATGGGCTGCAAGGTTTGATCATCCCGGGCGGGGAATCGACCACCATTGCGAAGCTGGCTACGGCTTATGGGTTGATGGAACCGCTGCGTGAGTTTGGCCGCCATAGGGCTATCTGGGGCACCTGCGCTGGAGCCATCTTTCTCTCGAAAGATATCCACCGCTCGCAGCCCATTCTGGGTCTGATGGATATCGTAGTGGAGAGAAACGCGTTTGGTCGGCAGGTTGAAAGCTTTGAGATCGATCTGGACGTCCCCGAGCTGAAAACGGTGGACCCAGACTCCGCTGGCCGGCCGTACCATGCTGTTTTTATTCGGGCTCCTTTGATTGAAGCGGTGCAAAGTCCGGCGGAAGTCCTGGCGAAACTCCCGGATGGGCGTGTTGTGGCAGCCCGCCAGGGCTGCTTGCTGGCAACTTCGTTCCATCCCGAGCTGACCCAGGATGACCGCTTTCACCGTTATTTTGTGGAGTTGGCAAAATAAGAATCCATGCTTTGGGTTGGCTCGACCTGCCCGCCCTGTTACGTTTTCGTAAACAGGTGCTTTCACTGGACAGCACACTGCTGTTGACTCATGGGAATCCGCTGGGGCCTTTTGCGGTCCTGGCTTATCTCAATCCCGTACAGGGGGTATATACCGGAGTATGCTCGAACGGCAAGGGCAAACCGCCTCTGTTTGGACAGATCCGTTATGCCATGGGCGCTCGCTGCGCACGTCTGGCGTTTGTCATGCCGGTGGATGGGTTGAATTCGATCACTCTCCCCAGCCTGATCGAACACCTGACCATCCAGGCCGGCGTGTGGGGTGCGATGCACTTCCTGGCCGAAGTGGACGGCCAGAATACGGCTTTTGAGGGTCTGCGCCGGGCGGGGTTCTCGGTATACGATTGGCAGCGCATCTGGAGGTTCCCGGGTACCGGGATGCCAGAGGGCTACCAGACCCAGGGAACCTGGCAGTCCGCCGGCGAGGCGGATGGGATAGCCATCCGCGGCCTGTACCAATCCCTGGTGCCGGCCCTGGTGCAGCCGATGGAAGGCCTGTTCGAGAAGCGTTTGCAGGGGCTGGTTTGCCGGCGGAATGGCGAGCTGCTGGCGTATGCTGATCTGGTCTATGGGCCGCAGGGGATTTGCATCCAACCCTACGTTCACCCCGGCGTCGAAGATGTGGTCAGCCTGCTTTCTGGCCTGGCCAGCGGCATCCCCCGCCGCGCCGGGCGGCCGGTCTACATCATCATCCGTTCGTACCAGGGCTGGTTAGAAGCTGCTCTGGAGGACCTCAACGTGGAAGTTGGACCGCGTCAGGCCCTCATGGTCAAACACCTGGCCATCGCCCAACGCGCGACACAGGTTTTGCGCCTTCCCAACCTCGAGAACGGCCGGGCAGAACCCTCCGCGCCCATCATCCGGGTGGATAGGAAATAGGTTCTATCCGAAAAGGGTTGCTGTCCCATAAAAATGTATTTCGGATAGGGTCATAATCTGATTTAGAACGAGAGACAATTAAACTGAATGACACAGCGGCGTATTACCGATGATTTACATGCCCTGTTGGGCGTCCTGCCAGAGAATATTTCACAGGCCGTCAACCGGGCCAATAACAGCGATAACCTCCTGGAGGTGATCCTCGACCTGGGACGCTTACCCAAAGCCCGTTTTATCGACCAGGAGGTTGACCTCAGCGATCTTGAAATCTTGCATGCCGACATCAACTACGTGGTCGAGCGGATTGGCGATTTCGACGCCGATAACCGGGCAGGGCTCGAGCGGACCTTGCACCGCATTTCGGCCATCCGCAACCGGCGCGGCCACATCGTCGGATTGACCTGCCGGGTCGGGCGGGCCGTATATGGAACCATCGACATCATCCAGGACCTGGTCGAATCGGGCAAGAGCCTGCTCATCCTCGGCCGGCCGGGCGTGGGCAAGACCACCATGCTGCGTGAGGCCGCCCGCATCCTGGCCGACAGCACGCGCGTGGTCATCGTCGACACCTCGAACGAGATCGGCGGCGATGGCGATGTGCCCCATCCGGCAGTCGGCCGTGCGCGTAGAATGCAGGTGGCCACCCCTTCTCTGCAGCATGAAGTCATGATCGAAGCGGTGGAAAACCACAACCCGGAAGTCATCGTCATCGACGAGATTGGCCGCGAGCTGGAAGCTGCCGCGGCGCGCACCATTGCCGAACGCGGTGTGCAGCTGGTTGGCACGGCCCACGGCCGCACTCTGGAGAACCTGCTGCTCAATCCAACCCTTTCCGACCTGGTCGGTGGCATCGAATCGGTGACCCTCTCGGATGAGGAGGCCCGCCGGCGCGGGACGCAGAAGACGGTGCTCGAGCGCCGCGCCCCGCCCACCTTTGACGTGCTGATCGAGATCCAGGAGCGCGACCGCGTGGCCATCCACCCGGATGTTGCCGCCGCGGTCGATGCGCTGGTGCGCGGTTATCCCCCCCAGCCCGAGGTGCGCTTCCGCAACGAGGCCGGCGATGTGGTGATAGAAAAACCCCAGGCGCTTCCCGGCCAGCGGCCGGGGGCCCAGGGCTTCCGCCGCAGTAGTACGGGGGCCGAAGCGGGCGAACCCATCCCTTTTGGCCAGCGCCGCAGGAGAGGGGAGCCGGTCGCCGAGCCGCGCGCGGAGTTCGCCCCTCAGGCCGGCGCGCCGGTCGCCGCTCCGACGGGTAGCCGGGATGTGTCCCCGGTGCGCATCTACCCGTATGGGGTGGCGCGCAACCGGCTCATGCAGGCTGCCAAGCGGCTGGGCGTTCCCGCGATCGTGGTGCGCGAGATCGGTGATGCTCAGGCCCTGGTCACCCTGCGCGCCTATTACCGCAACCGCCAGCAAACCATCCTCGACGCCGAGCAGCGCGGGATGCCGATCTATGTCTTGAGGGCCAACACGGTCAACCAGATGGAGCAGTTCCTCGCCGACCTGTTCAACCTGTCGGTGGAAGCCCCGGGCCAGGCCTCCGGGGATGAATATACCACGCAGACCCAGGCGGCCATCCAGGCTGTACTCAACGGCGAGCGTTGGGTAGACCTCCCCCCGGCTACTGCAGCGGTCCGCCGGCTGCAGCACGAGATGGCGCGCCAGGCCCAGTTGGTTTCGCATTCTTATGGAAAGGACCCGTATCGGCGGGTGCGGATTTACCGCGACTGACCGCTTATGTTCATCACACTGGAAGGCCCAGAAGGCAGCGGAAAAACCTCTCAGATCCAACCCCTGGCCGAGTACCTCCACCAGCAGGGATATGAAGTCCTGACCACCCGCGAGCCGGGTGGGACGGTCATCGGGGACCAGATCCGCTCTACCCTGATGGATTTGCGTAACGCCGGGATGAGCCCGCGCACCGAGATTTTGCTGTTCCTGGCAGCGCGCGCCCAGTTTGTGGATGAGATCGTGCGCCCGGCCCTGGCCCAGGGCAAGATCGTCCTGTCCGACCGCTATGCCGATTCGACCCTGGCTTACCAGGGCTACGGTCACGGCGTCGACCTGGCCGTCCTGCGCCAGATGCTCCAGTTTGCCACCGGGGGCCTGCAGCCGGATTTGACCCTGCTCCTGGATGTCGATCCGCTGGAAGGTCTGCGCCGCCGGCGCTCCTCTGGGGGTGAGTGGAACCGGCTGGATGCTTATCCGGCTGATTTCCACCAGCGCGTCCGGCAGGGCTACCTGGAGCTCGTTCAGGCCGAGCCACAGCGCTGGTTGGTGATCGACGCCGGCCAACCGCCCGAACAGGTCCAGTCTGCTTTGCGCCGGGTCATCCTGGAGCGTCTGAAAAGATGAACCGGTCGAGGATAACGATGCCGAAAAAGGTGATCCTCTATTTTGCATTGATAGCCGCGGGATTAGGCGCTTGCGCGCCGCTTACCCCGGCTGTTCCGCCCGCCGCCACTCCCACCTCTGCTCCGCCGGCCGGGGCGGCCGCCGGGGCTGGCAGTACTGTGCAGGCCGGGTCGGAATGCACCGTGGTGAGCAGCCTGCCCACCCCCGGGCCGACTGAAGTTTCGTTATTCCCGGTGGTGACCGGCGCCGACTGGGTCCGCGGCCCGCTGGACGCCCCGGTGACCTTCCTGGAATACAGTGATTTCCAATGCTCTTTCTGCTCCAAATTTGCACCCATCTTAGAGCAGATTCAAGCTGAGTTCCCGCAGGCGGTGCGTTTTGTCTTCCGTCATTACCCCCTCAACCAGCACGATAAAGCTCCTCTCGGAGCCCAGGCGGCTGAAGCTGCCGGGCTGCAGGGAAAATTTTGGGAAATGCACGACCTGATCTTTGCCGGACAGGAAACCTGGGCGAACCCGGCCGCACCGTATACCCTGGAACAATTTGAAACCTGGCTCACCGGTCAGGCGGAAAGCCTTGAGCTGGATGTAGACCAGTTTGTCTCTGATCTGCACAGCCAGGCACTGGTGGACAAGATCAAAGAGGCCAAACAGTACGGCGACACTATCGGCCTGCCCGGTACGCCTTTTTTGCTGGTTAACGGCAAGATCTGGCAGGGTCCCACCGATGTCGAAAACCTGCGCAGCCTGGTCCGCGTGATTCTGCTCAAAGAGCGCCAGTTTACCGGGTGCCCCTCCATGACCATCGATACCCGCAAGCAGTACATCGCTACGCTCGCAACCGAAAAAGGGAATATCGTCATCCAGCTCTACGCGGATAAGGCTCCGTTTACCGTCAACAGTTTTGTCTTTCTGGCGCGCAACAGCTGGTATGATGGGGTCAGTTTCCACCGGGTGGTCAGCAACCCGGACGTGGCCCAGGCCGGCGACCCAAGTGGGACCGGTTGGGGAGGCCCGGGATATACTTTCAAAAATGAGCTCAGCCCGGATCTTAAGTTTGACAGGCCGGGCGTGGTGGCCATGGCGAACTCCGGCCCGGATACAAACGGCAGCCAGTTTTTTATCACCCGCTCGCCCGCTCCTCACCTGGATGGCGGCTATACCATCTTTGGGCAGGTAATCCAGGGCATGGACGTGGTCGCCGGGCTCACCCCGCGCGATCCCGCGCAGGGCGGCGAGCTGCCCCCCGGTGATCAGATCCTGAGCGTTACCATAGAGGAAAAGTAGTGCAGCGCAGCCCCGCAACAACACCCTGGCTGTCCATCGCCCAGTTCGCGGTATTCGCCCTGGCGGTGGGTGGGTGCTGGATCCTGGCCGCCCTTCTGGCGGCCTCGGTCCTGGTTTCGCGCACCAACCAGGGCGCTCTCCCGATGGATATGACCTCGTTGGGCATCCAATCCGCCGGGCTGGTCTTTGCCGGGGCTTTGTTCCTGCCTTCCACCATCCTGGCGCTGCTAAAGATCCTGGGCAAGCCGCTCCCGCGCTCCCTCACCGGGCGGGCGGGGAAGTTTTTACCCTGGATCCTCCTGCTTCTCTGGCCGCTGGTCCTGGTCGCCGGGAACTGGATCGCTACCCGCTCCGCGTTGAGCTGGCTGATCCTGCCCCCATTCTATGTATTGGGGGTGGCTATCCCGATCTGGGGATTGGTCGAGATTGGCCGGCGCGGCCTGCCGGGCGGGTCCTCACAGCGTTTCTGGGGTTTATTCAACACCGGGATGCTGGTCGGCCCAACCCTGGTGATCGCTGTGGAGTTGGGCGCGCTGGCGCTGGGGATCACCGGGCTGGTGGTCTGGGCCGCTTCAAACCCGGATATTACCAACGAGATAAACCGGCTCTTCCAGCAGTTGATCTTCTCCTCTCCCACCACCGAGACGTTGGGACGCCTGTTCCGCCCGTATCTGCTGCGGCCGGGCGTGTTGTACCTGATCCTGGCCTCGATTGCCGGGGTCACCCCGCTGATCGAAGAGGCTTTGAAACCGTTTGGTTTGTGGCTGCTTGCCCGCCGCGGGTTGTCGCCGGCGGAAGGTTTTGTCGGTGGCTTGCTCAGTGGAGCAGGCTTTGCCTTGTTCGAGAGCCTGGGCGTCACCAGCAACCTGCCCGGTGAAAATTGGGCTTCTTTAACCCTGGCCCGCGCCGGCACCGATACCGTTCACATCGTGGCCAGCGCCCTGGTGGGCTGGGGCCTGGTTTCCGCCTGGCGAGACCGGCGCTTCCTCCAATTCGGGATCATTTATCTGATTTCGGTTACCATCCACGGGTTTTGGAATGCCATCTCCGTGGCCCTCGGGGTGAGCCCATTGATCCAGATGTCACCCAACAGCCTTCCCGGCTTTATCCAGCGCGCTTCGATTGCGCCCTGGGCGCTGGGGCTGCTCCTGGCAGCCCTGCTGGCGCTGCTGCTGGGTGCGAATGCCCGCCTGCGCAAGAGCCTGGCGGCCGGTCCCGAGCGGCCGGCTGTCCCACCCGGCGATGAGCGCCTGGGCGCCCAATCCACATAAAAGGACATTTCATGGAAATCGTTAAGTTTTTAATCGACCTGGTCTTGCACCTAGACAAACACCTCGGGGAACTCATCAGCCAGTACGGAACACTGACCTACCTGATTCTCTTTGGGGTCATCTTTATGGAGACCGGGCTGGTGGTCACACCCTTTCTACCCGGCGATTCGCTGCTGTTTGCGGCCGGAGCGCTGGCGGCCCTGGACAACAGCCCGTTGAATGTCGTGGTGCTCTATCTGCTCCTGGCCAGCGCGGCTGTCCTGGGCGATACCGTCAATTACTGGATCGGTCATAAGATTGGCCCGCGCGCCTTCAGTGGGAACGTCCGCTTCCTCAAGAAAGAATACCTGGAACGCACCCACCAATTCTACGAAAAGCACGGCGGCAAAACCATCTTCCTGGCGCGTTTCGTCCCCATCATCCGCACCTTTGCGCCCTTTGTGGCCGGGGTGGGAAAGATGTCGTACGCCTACTTCATCAGCTATAATGTAATTGGAGGGATCGTTTGGACCGCGCTGTTTATTTTCGCCGGTTATTTCTTTGGCAACATTTCTTTTGTCAAAGAAAACTTCTCTCTGGTGATCATCGCCATCGTGCTGGTCTCCGTGCTGCCCGCGGTGGTAGAATATATCCGCAGCCGGCGTAAACCCGCCGCGGAAGCAGAACCAAGCTAATCATTTGATCTGCATATGCCGTGAAAAGGCCGACCCTTCACTCGATTATCAGTTTTCTTTTCCGGAACCTGACCCGCTATACGGTCATCGACGGCGATAACGTTCCGGCGCAGGGGCCCATCATCCTGGCGACCAACCACATGAGCCGCCTGGATGTGCCTCTCTTGATGATTGCCACCCCGCGCCCACATGACCTGGTTGCCCTGGTGACGGACAAATACAAAGCCAACCCGCTCTTCAGTTTTATGGTGCGGGTCACCGGGTCGATCTGGTTGGATCGGGAAAAAGCCGATTTTACCGCTTTCCGCAGGGCAATCGAGCATCTCAAGCAGGGAGGGATGCTGGGGATCGCCCCCGAGGGCACGCGCAGCACCTCCCGCGCACTGCTCGAGGCAAAATCCGGGGCGGCCCTGCTGGCTGAGAAGGCCAACGTGCCCATTGTCCCGGTCGGGATTTCCGGCACGGAGATGGCCAACACCGAATGGCTGCGCCTGCGCCGTCCTCCCATCCAGATCCGCTATGGGATGCCCTTTATGCTCCCGCCCATCGACCGCGCCGACCGCGAGACTTCGCTCCAGTGCAACACCGATGAGATCATGTGCCGCATCGCCGCCCTGCTCCCCGAGAGGAACCGCGGCTTCTACACCAATCACCCCCGCCTTCAAGAGCTGCTCCACCCTACGATCGAAATTAGATAAAGAGTCTTGCGCCAGGTATGAACGCACAGACACCGGGTGTTGAGGAAAACACCCGGTGTCTACTTAATGGTTTCAGTATTCCGCTTTTCTCCGTGTCCTATTTTCTTTGCATCTTTGCGCCCAGGCGCGAAATTATCCCAGGTATCGGATGATCGCGCATCCAACTGGCGAGGTACCCTCCACGGGCGGGTCCTGCCCGGCCAATAAAGCCTCGACCGCCTCGACCAGGTAGGCCCGGTTCGCAACCCGCTGGCGGAAGGTCACGTCGTCGTAGGCCCCCTGGTAGCGCAACCGGCCCTGGCCGTCGATGAGAAAGAAATGCGGTGTTGCCTGGGCAGCATACAGGTTGGCGATCCGCTGGTCGCCATCCATCAGGACCAGCGGCAGCCCGCGTTCCCCAACTGCCCGGCGGATCAGTTCCAGGCTTTCCCCCGCATTGCAAGCGATCGGCCACAGCTGCACCCGCCCGCCCCAGCCGGCCAGCCGCGGCGCCAGATCCAGGTCCACCCGCTCGACCCACGGGCACTCCGCCGACCAGAAGTTGACGATCACCAACCGCCCGCGCTCTTCAGACAGCCGGTACGCGCGGCCGTCCAGGCTTGCCAGCCTGAAATCCGGCGCGGGCGCCCCGAGCTTTATCTCAACTGCATCCATCATCTTGTAACCTCTCCGGACATCTATTATACTGAAAACAGGCTCCCCTCTGTGAATTGGGCTCTTCTCAAGCGGCATAAAATTTTTCAGGATGATCTATGTGAACAGGATCAAGAGACTCTGGGTATGGCTTACCCGATGGCCCGCAACCACGCGTGACTTTGAAACCAGCCACCTGACGCAGCTGCTCATTCTGCTGGGTCTGGGCGGTATCCCGCTCGGGATGGTTACTCTGGTCTTGCTAAACCTGGTAGGCGGGGATGCGGTTTTTGCCGACCAGCCGGGTCTTTGGGTGCTCTTGTCCATGATGGGTGTTTGGATTGTATCCTTTGCGATCAGCCGGGCCGGGTTATCGCGGGCTGCGGCAGTGGTGATGATCCTGGCGGCGGTCATCGCCATTTACGTGATCATCTTGTGGAACGGCAGCCTGGGGCATGCAGTCTACCTGGTCCTGCCGGTTGTCCTGACCGGGCTGCTGCTCCCTATCCGCATGGCGGTCTGGCTGGTGCTGGCCAACCTGGCGGGGATCTTTCTGCTGGCCCTCCGTTTCCCGAGCACGACCTCTTTTGACGAGATCATCTGGTATACCGGGTACCTGGCGATCGTATCCCTGGTGGTCCTGTTCGTGGCGAATTACCGCAACCAGCTCGAACAGGACCGCAAGCAGCGCCTGGCCGAGATCGAAGAGGCTTTCCAGAACCTGTTCGAACCCACCGCGCTGCAGTCGATCCTCTCCAGCAGTAAGAACCCCAAACAGGCGGAGCAAGCCCTGCGGTTAAGTGAAGAGCGTTACCAGGCCATCGTCGAGGGACAGACCGAGCTGATCTGCCGCTACCGTCCGGATGGCACGCTGACCTTTGTCAACGCGGCTTACGGCCGTTATTTCGGCCAGGCTCGTGAAGACTTGATCGGCAGCCCATTTGTCCATACGGTCTACGAAGAAGACCGCGAACTCCTGAATGAAAAGATTGCCTCCATGACCATCGACAACCCGCTGGTGACCTACGAGCACCGTGTTTACGCCGCCGGTGGCCAGCTGCGCTGGCAGCAGTGGACCGATCGCGCCATGTTCGATGACCAGGGCCGCCTGGTAGAATACCAGTCGGTGGGCAGGGACATCACCGACCGCAAACTCGCCGAGGAGGCTCTGCGCCAGAGCGAAGAGCGCTTCCGCATGCTGGTAGACCTGCAGGGAGAGGGTATCGCCCTGATGGATCTGAACCACCGCTTTACCTTTGCCAACCCCGCCGCCGAGGCCATCTTTGACGTCCTACCGGGTGGGCTTTCCGGCGGCGCATTGGAGGATTACACCCGCCCCGAGCAGATGGCCATCGTCGATCAGCAGCTTGGCGAGCTGCGCCAGGAGACGAAACTGACCTTCGAGATCGAGATCCAGCGCCCGGACGGTCAATCCCGCGCCCTGTTGGTCACCGTGTCTCCCTGGCGGAACCGGCAGGGAGACCACATCGGCAGCCTCAATGTCTTCCGCGATATCACCGAGCGCAAACTGGTAGAAGAACAGCTCCGCTATGTGGGCTCGCACGACCCTTTGACCGGTCTGTATAATCGCAGCTATTACGAAGAGGAGATCCTTCGCCTGGGACACAGCCGCCACTTCCCGATCAGCGTGGTGATGATCGATGTGGATGGCTTGAAACAGACCAACGACCGCTTTGGTCACCAGGCTGGCGATAAGTTGTTGATCCACACGGCGTTGATCCTGCGCGCTTCTTTCCGTACCGAAGATATGGTGGCGCGCATCGGGGGCGACGAATTCGCCGTCCTGCTCCCCGAAACCGGTATCGAGGCCGCCCGGGCCGCCGTCGACCGGCTGAACCAGGCCCTGGCCAGCAGTCAGGCCGGCAGCCCGGCCATCTCCATCCGCCTGTCGATCGGAGTGGCGACCGCCAACCCCGGCGACAGCCTGCCGGATACCCTGGCTCGCGCGGATAAAGCCATGTACGACCAGAAGCTGGCCAGGCGCAGCGGTCTGCCCATCGATGAGAACACCGGCGGCCCGAATTGGGATGCCGGCTGATTTCTAGAAAATCAATTCCCAGACCAGGGGTTGGCCGGGTTCTGACTCGCCGGTAAAGAAGACCGCGTCCGCCGCAGGGTGGGAGAACGGCCGCTCCTGCTGGTTGATCTTCAGTCGGGAAAGCTGTTCGATCTCGCGGGTTGGCAGCTGGACGGTAATCTGCCATTGGCCGGCGCAGGCAGGCGCGTACCAGCCTGAATATCCCCGGGCGGATTTTTCTAATCCGATCAATGGAGCGCTAAAACGATACTCCATTTTCGGAATAGCGGGCGCGTATTTTACCCCATTTTCTGCAAACTCGATCCCCATTAATTTGACCACATCGTACACCGGCCAGGCGTGCGGATGCAGATTCATGACCGGGAAGTCCGTCCAGGACAGATTGGTAAACATCGAGTTGTCTTCGAGCCTGTCTGGATCGTCCCAATAATGGAAAATGGTGTGTCCTGGGTATTGCGAAAGGACCGAGTTGTAGGTGTCTGGGCCGCTCCAGATACCGTACCACACCTCCGGATAAGCCTCGGCGTGCAGCGCCAGGCTGTTTTTCCGCCATTCCTCCCAACCCAACCTTCCATCTGCCATCGCCAGCGCCCATACCAGCGTCCCGTTGATCGAAGGCCAGATGCCCGCATTGGTGCCTACCCCGATCCCTCCCAGCATGTTATCCGAGCCCTGGCTGAGCAGCAGTGCTCCGATCGGGGAAGGGTCGCGCACCAGCTCGTTGATGGAGGGTACCAACGTTTTTAACTGGTCGGGGGTGGCTGCGCCGCCGATGATCGCCCAGGGCTGGGGTTCGAGCCACAGGATATCTGCCCCGATCCAGCCCAAATCTGGGCCGAGCCACATGCGCCGGAAAAAGCGGCCTGCCCACTGCTGCTCCACCGCCGCGCACTGCCCGGCCGCAAACCTGCGCGCGTCCGCGGCCAGGCTGTGATCGCCGCTGTAAGCCAGCATTCTGGCGTACACATCCAGGGCATAGGTGGAGAAAGCCGCGTTCAGGACGCTTTCTCCTTCGATGCGCACGCTCTCTTCTTTGTCTTTCGGGACAAACCCGAGCACGGATACATCGTTCCAGTCACCGTTGGATAAACGCAGCAGCCCGTGCGCGCCGGTGCCGGTTGCCTGGGTCAGGTGCCGGTAGCACAAGGCCAGGATATCTTTGACTTTCATTCTGGGTGCGCGCTTTCCATGCACCGGGTAAAGGGGCACGACCTCATCCAAAAAAGCGCTGTCGCGGGTGGCCAGCACGTACTCGCCGGCCAGCCAGAGCAGCCACAGCTCCAGGTCGCTGGGCCGGAATGGGGCAGGCAAGAGCATGCCGTGCCCGGTAATCCCGTAAGGGATCTCACCATTCGAAAGGACTTCCTTCAGCGTGTAGCGCAGTATCTTCCGGACGATCTCCGGCTGTGAAAAAGTAAAGGGCAGGGCATGCTGGAGTGGGTCGCGGGCGGCCCCCTGGAATCCCATCAGGTATTGGTACACGTTCCCTTGCGAAAGGATGTGCTCCTGGAAAAACGAGTCGTACGTCATGCTGCTGCGCAGGTAGTAGTGATGCCAGGCCAGCTCGCGGTCCACCCAGGGCTCATCCGGGATGGCCAGCTGGATGCGGTCGCGCTTCCAGGCCGCGCAAGACCGGGCCAGGAGGGTTTGTGGATCCTGGCGGTAGGAGGACAGCAGCTGCTCCAGCTCAAAACCCTCAGGCAGGTATCCGTAGGCAAAATAGAGCGTCTTTTTCTCCCCCGGCTGAAGCAATATCTTGCGTTCCAGGAGCAGACCGGAGCCCTCACCGGCCAATCCGGATGGGAATGGGCCGGCCAGGCCATCCGGATTTTCGACCCCACCCCGGCCGAAGAAAGCTTCTCCGCAGGCGGCCAGGCCGTCCGCCGGACCGTCCAGCGCGGCTAAGAATACCGGGGGCGGGGTGAGGTCGTCAAAAGCAGCCTCTTTCACCCAGGCCTTGACCGGGTGGGCGATGAACTTCTTCGCTACCGTTGCCATTGCCAGCCGGGCCGCCGCCCAACCCAGTCTGTCTCGCAGCCCATAGCCCAGGAAGCGCTTCCGGTTGAGCAGCCCCTCCCGGTTTCCAATGACCGAAGTCTCACCCCTGAACCGGTTCGACAGCGCGCGTCTGAGCCCGGCCGGGTTTTTCTTACCCCGGCTCAGGATGGCCTGCAGGCTGGAGCGGAATGAGAACTGGTACGGCTGGCAGTCCCAATACTCGATCCAGCGCAGGTTGGCCGGGGAGCTGCTCTGGTTGGCGATCGTGACCTGTGAGATTAGCAGCGGATCGTCGCCAAACGGCGCAAAAACGACCTGGTCCGCCTGATAGCCGCCCCCGCTAACGGTTTTTCGCAAATATCCGATCCCAAAGATCCGCTCGAAGGTTTCTGCTCTCCCCGGATAAAAAGTGCTCAGGGTCGTTTCGCCGTCGCAAAGGTAGCCAAACCCGCCGCCGTAGCGCTTTTTCGGAGGGTCGAAGTCATTGAGGAACTTTGGCGCGCCTTCGTCCTGGCGCACCAGGACATAGCCGTAGTTTGAAGCCACCCCAACCAGCCGGTCGTTCCCCACCTGGTGGGAATGGTCGGTCGGGGCTCGCCATTCCTCGTGGACGGCCGTGACTGCCTTCGGGTCGTTGACCTGGTCGCACGTATAGCGGTATGCGGGCAGCCCAAACTCATCCTCGACCCATTCCCCAAAATAGCCAGAGCCGAATGCCTTTTGTGTGCTCATCTTGTTTCCCCTCCCCGGATCAGTTTCTGATATTATTTTACCGGGGATATAATATCTTTACTATCTCCGTTCAAAACAGGAGAATCTCCGCGGTGACCGGCTCCTTTGTCTGGATCTTGCTGGCGGTGGCCGCCTACGGCGTTCTGCACTCGCTGCTCGCCTCCCTGTGGCTCAAGGCCCGTGCGAGGCATTGGCTGGGACCGGCGGGCGAGCGTTTTTACCGGCTGTTCTTCAACGCCGCCGGAGTGCTCACCCTGCTGCCCGTCCTGGCGCTTGTGCGCTGGCTGCCGGACAGGCCGCTCTACCGCATCGAATTCCCCTGGCTGCTCCTCGCACTGACCGGCGAAATCATCGCAGTTGGGCTGCTGGCTGCCGGCGTCTGGCAGACCGGCGCCTGGGCCTTCGTGGGCCTGGAGCAGGCTGTGGGCCAGGCGCCGCCCGGCCCGCTGCGCCTGGTCACCGGCGGGTTGTACCGCTGGGTGCGCCACCCGCTGTATTCCGCCGGGTTCCTCTTCATGCTCTCCGCCCCCTTAATGACCGCCAACCTGCTGGCCCTTTACCTCGGCTTCGCCGCCTACCTGGTCGTGGGAGCCATCTTGGAAGAGCGCAAGCTGCTGGCCGAGTTTGGCCCGGCCTACGCCGAATACCGCCGCCAAACGCCCATGTTCGTTCCATTCCTAAAACCTTCACCGCGAAGACGCAAAGAGCACGAAGATATACAGGGATAAAGCGAAACCCAACCGCTTCACTACCCACTACTCACTGCCCACTACTCACTTCCCACCGCCCACTCACCACTCTCCAATGTTCCCACCCCTGCCTCTCTTATGGCTCTCACTGACCTTCCTGGCCGGCATCCTGCTGGGATCCGGTCTGGCCTGGAGCGGGTGGGGCTGGTCTGGGCTGGCCGTAGGCTGCGTGCTGGCCGGTCTGACGCTGCGCAGGCTCGACCCGACCCGCGCCTCGCGCTGGCTCGAGCGGGCGTCCCGTCTGGGACGCGCCTGGTCGCCCCTGGGTTTGGCGCCTCTGGCGCTGCTGGCGGCCGTCTTTGCCGGCGCGGCCCGCTTCCAGTTCGCCCATCCGCCGCTGACCCCCTCCGACCTGGCCTGGTACAACGACCGCGGCCTGGCCAGCGTGCGCGGGCTGCTGGCCGCCCCGCCCGACGAGCGCGACCGCTACAGCCTGCTGACCGTCCAGGTCCAGGAATTGGCGGTGAGCGAGGGAGACGCGCACGCTACCTCTTTCCGGCCCGTGCGCGGCAGGTTGATCGTGCGCGTCCCCGCCGGAGGGGATTGGCGCTACGCGGACCGCGTCGAGCTGACCGGGCTGGTCATCAGCCCACCTGAAAACGAGGATTTTTCCTACCGCGATTACCTGGCCCACAAGGGCATCCTCAGCTATCTGCCCTACGGACAGGTGCGCCGGCTGGCCCGCGGGAGCGCGAACGGCAGCCCAGTGGCTGCGGCGCTCTACGCGCTGCGCGAGCAGGCCCTGGCCGCCGTCGGGCGCATGTTCCCGGCCCCCGAATCGGCCCTGATGGCCGGCATCCTGTTGGGGAACGATAACGCATTACCCGCGCCGGTGGTGAAAGCTTTCCAGGATACCGGCACGGCGCATATCATTGCTATCTCTGGGTTCAACATCAGCATCCTGGCCGGGCTGTTTACCCGCCAGTTCAGCCGCATCCTGGGCCGCGCCCGCGGCGCGCTGGCGGCTGCCGCGGCCATCGCCTTCTACGTGGCCCTGGTGGGCGGGGGAGCGGCGGTGATCCGCGCCGCCATCATGGGGGTGATCGGCATCCTCGGCCAGCAGGTCGGGCGCCGCCAGATGGGGGTCAACACCCTGGCGGCCACATCCGCGGTCATGTGCCTGTTCAACCCGGATTGGCTGTGGGAGGTCAGCTTCCAGCTCTCCTTCTTTGCCACTCTGGGTCTGGTGTTATACGCGGAACCGCTCCAGACCGGCTTCCTGAGCCTGGCGCGCCGCCTCCTCCCCGAGAGCGCCGCCAGGCGCCTGGCGGGTCCGGTGGGCGAGTACGTCCTGTTTACCATGGCCGCCCAGGCCACCACGCTGCCGCTGATGGCCGTGTATTTCGGGGGTGTCTCCTGGGTAGCTTTCCTGGCCAACCCGCTGGTGCTCCCGCCCCAGCCGGCCGTGATGCAGCTGGGCGGGCTGGCCGTCCTGCTGGGGCTGATCTTCGAGCCCGTGGGGCAGGTGGCCGCCTGGCTGGCCTGGCCCTTCGCCGCCTACACCCTGCGCGTAGTCGAATGGTTCGGCGCCATCCCCCACCCGACCTGGGACGTGGGTTCCGCCAGCGCTTCTCTGGTCGGGCTCTATTATGCGCTCCTGTTCGGCCTGACCCTTTTCCACAAGCGCATCCCGGCCTTGCTCCGTTCGGCCGCGCTGCGCCCGGCGCTCCTGCTGGGCATCCTGGGTGCGCTGGCGGTGCTGGTCTGGCAGGCCGGCCTGGCCGCTCCCGACGGCCGGCTGCGCCTGACCCTCCTGGATACCGGTTCGGCCGAGACCCTGCTGATCCAGACCCCCACCGGCCGTAGGGCGCTGATCGGCGGGGGTCCCAGCGCCAGCCGGCTGGCCGCCGAATTGGACCGGCGCAAGCCGTTCTTTGCCAGGGGCCTCGACCTGCTGGTGGTCGCCCGGACCCAGGCCGAAGCCATCGACAGCCTGCCGCGGACGGTCGAGCGCTACCGCCCCGCCTGGGTACTGTGGTCCGGGGATCCGGACGCAACTCGCGCCGCCCGGTCGCTGGATGAGACGCTGCTTGACGAAGAGATCCCGGTGGTGCCCGCGGAGGTTGGGCAGGCCGTCGATCTAGGGGGTGGGGCGAAACTGCGGGTGGTTTCTGTGGGGAAGGAGGGGGTCAGCCTGCTGGTGGAGTACGATCGATTCCGGGCGCTGCTGATTATCGGGGAGCCGCCGAAGGGGGAAGTGGATGGGCCGGTGACGGCGCTGCTGCTGGGTGGTGGAGCGGTAGAAGGTCTGGAGGAGCTGCGGCCGCGGGTGGTGCTGGTGAGCGGAAAGATTGAGGATCCAGAAGCGCTGGAGGCGGTACAGGGCTGGCCGGTACTGAGCACGGGACAGAATGGGTGGATCGAGATCGTGACGGATGGGGAGGGAATATGGGTGGAGGCGGAGAGGAGGTGAGGAGCTTCTCACTCTTCCGTGCCTCTTTTCTACTCGTAATCCATGAATAAGTTTTCAATGCGGCCAATCAAATTTTAGTTATTTTGTATGTTGTGTTGACATTTCATCTCTGGCTTCAACATCGCTATTCTGGCCGGGCTGTTCTCGCTGCTCTTCACCAGGCTGCTCGGGCGCTGGCGTGGGGCGGCCCTGGCGGCGGTCGCGGTGATCTTCTACACCGTGCTGGTCGGGGTATACGGCGCTGTCGACCGGCCGCTATGGCTGGATCGAGATTGCGACGGGCGGGGAGCAGATGTGGATGCCGTGGTGATCCGCGAGGCCATCATGGATATTGCCGGATGGATAGTGTGAGTCAATTAATCTTGTTGACTTAATGGGTTTCCTGGGTACAATTAATCTTGTAAAATCCGGTTGGTTTTTACAGTTAGATAAATTACCACATCCAATACGGGGATTATTATGGGTAGTTTAAATCCAACCGCTCCCTTCGTAGCCCCATAAATTAAATACTATACGTCAAGCTTCGCCGCTGATCGATCCTCTTCCATATATCCATCCATCTATGGACTATTTTGTTTATGGTGGGCTGTGATGAATTCATTTAATCTGGATCATCTTCCACTTCAGCTGGGGTACTGATTTCACCGGAAAACGAGGCTTAGGAATGAATGTATTAAAAGATCTTAAACCCAAGGAAGTTTTTAGGTTCTTTGAGGAGCTAACAACGATTCCAAGAACCTCTGGGGATGAGAAAAAGGCGAGCGACTACCTTGTGGACTTCGCCAAGAAAAGAAACCTGGAAGTATACCAGGATAAAGCTCTCAATGTCATCATCAAGAAACCTGGATCATCAGGGTATGAGCACTCATCAACTGTAATTATCCAGGGGCACATTGATATGGTTGGGGAGAAAGGCAGGAAAACCCAGCATGACTTTCTTAATGATCCCCTCAAGCTTCGCATTGAGAGGGATTTTGTTTATGCCACGAACACAACCCTGGGAGCAGACGATGGGATCGCAGTGGCTTTCGGATTGGCGCTTCTAGACTCAAAGGAGATCCCTCACCCGCCCGTGGAGCTTTTGATTACCTCAAACGAGGAAACGGGCATGTTTGGGGCCAGCGCTTTGAAAGCGGAACACCTTAGCGGGAAGACCCTTTTGAACATCGACTCTGAAGAGGAAGGTTTTTTTCTCGTAAGCTGCGCAGGAGGCTTGACAGCCTCTGTGACCTTTACCCCAAGCTTTGTGCGCCTGACCGGTAAAGGCTTGGGCATATCCGTTACAGGCTTAACTGGCGGACACTCAGGGATGGAAATCATCAAGCAGAGAGGAAACGCTATAAAGCTTTTGGGGAGAGTCCTGAACAGGCTAAATGAGGATCTTAAAATACGGCTGGTTTCTTTTAAAGGCGGATCGCAGGCCAATGCCATCGCAAGAGAAGCCTTTGCAGTGGTTTCCATCAGCGAGAAAAATTATCCTGGAGCTTTGGAAATTCTCCAGGAAATGGAAACTACTTTTAAGAATGAATACAAGGTGGAAGAAAAAGCAGTAAAAGTCGAAGGAACACCCGCAGAAGCACCCAGGATGATGTCGTTAAAAGATAGTAATTTTTTGATCCGCTATATTTTAACCGTGCCTGACGGGGTGCAGACCATGAGCAAAGACCTCCCGGGACTGGTTGAAAGCAGTTTGAACCTCGGCGTCCTTGAAGAGCAGGACGGAAAGTTTACCTTTGTCCATGCTGTGAGAAGCTCTGTAAAGAGCTTGAAGGGTGAAATCAGCGACAGAATCTCCGCATTGGGAATATTGACCGGCGGAGAGATGGATATCACTGGAGACTACCCTGAATGGCAGTACGAGGCAAATTCAAAAGTAAGAACTATAGCCATTGAAACCTACAAGACACTTTATGGAAAAGATCCTCAAATCAAAGCCCTCCATGCTGGACTTGAGTGCGGCCTTTTGAAGGAAAAGCTTCCGGAGACCGACATGATCAGTTTTGGTCCCAACTTATATGATGTGCACACATCTGAAGAACATGTGAGTATATCTTCTGTCGAAAGAACCTGGGAGTTCCTGAAGGCTCTCCTCGTCAATCTGAAGTAATAGAAGAAGTACACATTAGCTGTGAACCTTAATAAAAAATCTTACACTGAAAGGGTCATAAGCAATGGAAAACATAAAGATACTACCTGTAGAAAAAAACAAAAAGAAACTATCGGTGACTGCATACGGCGGAATCAAGGGAGAAGATTACATTCCCTTTATTCCTACCACTGAAGTCATGCCAGAAATCACGGGCTACTCCATTATCACGGGTATTCTTTTTGCTTGCCTCTTTGCTGCGGCAAACACTTACCTTGGGCTGAAGGTAGGCATCACCATTTCTGCCGGTATCCCTGGAGCAATTCTTGCCACCGGACTTCTAAAAGGTGTATTTAGACGAAACAACATCCTGGAGGCGAATGTGGTTGCTTCCCTATCGGCAATGGGTGAGTCCATCGCTGGAGGAATCATTTTCGTTCTGCCAGCTCTGATACTCTTTGGATTTGGTCTTTCCATCCTTCAGGTAGCCATCGTTACCATCACGGGGGGTATCATGGGTGTGTTCTTTATCACACCCCTTAGAAGATACCTCGTCGTTGAGGAGCATGGATCCTTAATTTATCCCGAATCCATGGCTGCCGCTGAAGTGCTTGTAACCGGAGCTGAAGGCGGGAACGCCTTTAAGACTGTGTTGACAGGTCTTGGCGTGGGAGGAGCATTCAAATTACTGTCCGGCGGATTCCTCATCTGGTCTGAGTCTGCTGTATACACAATTACCCAATACCAGGGAACCATGATCGGTGTGGATTCTTTGGCATCTTTGCTGGGGGTTGGCTTTATCGTTGGAACCCAGGCATCTAGTTTGATGTTTGGCGGTGGCCTCATCGCCTGGTTCGCGTTAATTCCGATCATCAAGTTTCTGGGGGCCGGACTAACCGTCCCTGTGTTCCCATCTACCATTCTCATGGTAGATATGACCGCCAGCCAGGTCTGGTCCTCTTACATCCGTTATATCGGCGCGGGAGCCGTTGCCATGGGTGGATTCATTTCCCTGGCTCGATCTCTTCCTGCCATCATCTCAAGTTTCAAGCGAGCACTGGGCGGTATGGGAATCAAAACAACCGGAAAAGTGGAGCGCATGAATCGGGAAGCTCCGCTTACTTTTGTTTTGGGCGCGGCTGTATTTGGGTTCCTGGCAACCTGGCTGGTGCCTGCCATTGGCGGAGGGATCCTTGGCGGATTGTGCGCAGTCGTGTTCAGCTTCTTCTTTGCCGTGGTTTCTGCCAGAATGGTGGGAATCATTGGAGCTTCCAACAACCCGGTTTCTGGAATGACCATCGCAACCCTTCTCTTCGTGACTTCTCTATTGAGGCTTACAGGCATGATGGGAGACAAAGGAATCACGACAGCTCTCCTGATCGGTGGAGTTGTGTGCGTTGCCATCGCTGTTGCCGGAGGAACCGCACAGAGCTTGAAGACCACATACATTATCGGTGGTAATCCGAGAAACGTTCAGTATGGCATGTTCGTCGCCCTGGCTGTAGGGTCAGTTGTCGCGGGAGCCGTAGTGCTCATGCTCAACACTGCCTATGGAATCGGATCAAAGGATGTTGCGGCTCCTCAGGCTACATTGATGAAGCTTGTGGTTGAAGGTATCATGACTGCCAAAATTCCATGGACCCTGGTAATTGCAGGTGCTGCTTTGGCAGTATTCTGCGCGCTGGCTGGAATTTCAATCATGCCTGTTGCTTTGGGGCTCTACCTTCCTATCACACTGAGCGCTGCAGTCCTGGTGGGAGGCATCATCAGAAAACTCGTTGAACAAAAGGCCAGAAAAGATGAAAAGAGCAAGGATGCTTATGTTGAAAAGAGCGATGATGAGTCTGGTCCAAAGTTAATGGATGCGTCTGTTGAAAAGGGTATTCTTCTTGCCTCAGGTCTTGTGGCTGGGGACGCTCTGCTCGGAATTGTCATTGCTACCTTCGCAATCCTCAGTGTTAACATCGGATTTGGAGCATTGATCTTCCCGGCGATTTCATCAAGCAGCCTGATCTCATTTGTCATGTTCATTCTTCTCGGAGTATGGATCTACCTGTTCGCCATTCGGAAGGATAAGAGAGGAAAATAGTTTGAAAGAAGCCAGCACTGCTAAGGATAAATACAATTTTGCACTTTACATTCCTGTGATCAGGCACCAACAGTGGGAGAACGAGGCAGGTAGGGTGAAGCTTTATTGTACTAGCGTGAATCCCGTAAGGAAATTTGCAGGCTGGTTAGTGAAGAAATCTCCTGTAACCATCATTGATCTGGATGAAATGGGTTCAAGGGCCTGGCTTTTAATGGATGGAGAAAAAAGCATTTACGAGATTTCAAAGGAAATCAACAAGGATGGCAAAGACACTCCGGAAGAGGCCTTGAGAAGACTCGTTACCTTTATTCGCTATCTTGCAAAAAAAGGCTGGATCACCTTCAAAGGTATAAGAAGGAGAGAAGATCTATAACATCAAATCTACTCACGAATTCAACTTTGTTCCAGGTTTCGATTTGACAGTAATGGATAGACTGACCCTCATCTCCTAGGGAGGCTGGCAGGTCTTTCAGGGTTCGATTTTGAAGATGCTGCCGGAAGGTCCGCTCACTGAGTGGGTCGCCGCGCTCCAACCGCGCGTCCTCTTGGGCGACATTCCCACGGATGGGGAGCAGATGTGGGTGCAGGCGGAGAGGCGGTGAACGAGTTCGTGTTGGAAATTGGTTGATCGTTATTTATTGCACAAATAACATTTCAATAGTATAAAGATATTGAATTTCCCCCTCGGATATTAATCCCCATTGGAGGTGAATATGAGAAGATCGATACTTATCGCCCTTCTCGTTTCGCTGTTATTCTTCGTGACGCCCGGACTGACTATAGACGCGGCGACGCCTGGCAGCGCTGCTCTTGCAGGGAATACTACCGAATCAATTATCGACAAATACCGCACACTGATCCCTCAGGAGATGCGCAAACAGCATATCCCTGGGATGGCGATCGCGATCGTAGACGATCAGCAGGTGGTGTGGTCCGAAGGCTTCGGCTTTACCGATTGGGACCACAAGACGCCGGTCACTGCGGATACGGCGTTCAGTATCCAGTCCATGACCAAGTCTTTTACAGCCGCTGCGGTTATGCTGGCGGTCCAGGAGGGATTGGTCGATCTAGATACGCCGGTCAGCGAGTACTTGCCGGACTTCCATATCAACAGTATTTTCGAGGAGGGTCCCCAGGAAAAGATCACCTTGCGTCACCTGCTCAGCCACACAGCCGGTTTCACTTTTGACGCGCCGGTTGGAAACAACAACGATCTCGATGCTGTCTCCTGGCAGGAGCTCATCACCAGCATCTCGGATACGTGGCTACTTTTCCCGGTGGGGACGCGCTATAACTATAGCAACAATGGGATCGACCTGGCCGCGCATATTGTCGAGGTGCAGGCGGGCATGCCTTTCCAGAAGTATCTGAAGGCTCGTCTTCTGGACCCGCTGGGAATGACTCACAGCAGCCTCGATATCGACGCCATCCGCGCCATGCCTGACCGGGCGATCGGGCATTCAGCCTTTTTCCGGCAAATCCCGATATCTCCGATCATGGCCGCTGGAGGACTCTACACCTCAGTGAACGACATGGCCCACTATCTGCTATTTTACTTGAACCTTGGAAAGGTCAACTCCGGCACGGCCCAGGAAACCCAGGTGCTCAACGCAGACCTGGTGAAGACCATGTACGACGGGCAGTTCCCGGCCTCGGCTGAGCAAGGCTACGGATTGGGGTTGACATTCTCTCGTCAGCACGACGCGACCAACACCCTTGAGATCGAGCACGGCGGCGGGGGGTTTGGCTTCATCTCGGATATGGCCTGGTTCCCACAGATAAAATTCGGCGTGGTATGGCTATCCAATAGCAGCGATCACAATGTGCAATCCTGGCTGACCGGCCAGATTATAAACGACTATATCGATGCGAACCGGGCGACGATGGTAAGCCGCGCTTATCAGAGCCAGTCTTTCAACCAAAAATCGTTTGGGCCACAGGACCTCGCGGTTCTTTCCGATGAGTCGTTGGCGGAGCTAATCCAATCCAAGGCCCTCCCAAATAGCGCAGAGGCTATTTCTCGCAGGCGAAGCTACACCGGGATTTATGAGATCAAGGCTTGGGGACGTACCGGTGAGCTGCACGAGGTGGGTTTGAAGAATAGGACGTTGACCCTGGATGGCGCCGCGCTTACCCAGGTGCAACCGTGATTGTTCTTTTCCAGCAACGGCGAAGCGCTGGATATGCGAGGGCCTGTCTTTTACTGTACAAATAAGCAATTGGAGAAGCTCGGGCAGGGAACGGTTATTTTCTATAAAGGGTTCATCAGCTTCTGCGGGCTGGTCTGCCTGGCGCTGCTGTTGTGGTCTCCAATTCGCTGGGTCTGGCGCAGAATCCGCCGGAGCGCCCCAACCCCACGCTCGTCCTGGTCAACACGGACAGCCAATGTATTCATCCTCCTGGCAGCGCTGGCTGGGCTAATGGTCTTCGGCGCGCTGTTGAAATATCCAATCCTGGTGTTGGGCGGGATGCCTTGGCCCACTCCCAATCTTCCCACTTACCAGGCTATCTTCCTACTCAGCCCGTATGTGCTCCTGGGATTGGCATTTATTGCGGCTGTGTTCGATGGGTTGGGATGGAAAAGAAAAACGCGGACGGAGCGTTGGATCGAGATAGGGAAGATTGCGGTGTTGGTGGTATATGCGCTGGTGGTGATTTAGCAATGCCATGATCAAAGAATTCACCCGCAGAGAAGCGTTTATCGCCAAACCATACAAGATGGTAGGCTAGTTGGCTTCAGCGACGCCCTTGGGGTTTCTAATCTTTGTTCTAGCGCGGTCTCGATGGCTGCTCTCCATTGAATACGATCTACCCTTCGGAGCGATATCGATTAAGATCTAGCGAGTGAGAATCTTTGCGGCTGGGGGCGGCCTGCTCGGGGGGTGTTTACCCCCTCCCGGCCTCCGCCAAAATCTGCTTTGAGATTTTGGGGGAGGAGGGTTTCCACGATAAAATTGATTTATCCAAGGGTGACTTCGCGCTTTTCTATCACCCAAGAATCCTTTTCAACATGGGCAGCCAACATGCTTTTCCCTCCCCCATTTTCCTGCTTTTTGGAAAATGGGGGAGGTAGGAGGGGGTGTGCACCGCCGGACCAGCCCAAAAGTCTTTTCCAACGCCCGCGAACTGCGCCAGAACCTTACCGAAGCCGAAACCCGGCTCTGGCAGTCACTGCGCAGCCACCACTTCGCTGGTGTCCATTTCCGTCGCCAGCATGCCATCGGCCCTTACATCGTGGATTTCTGCGCCCCGCGCCTGAAAATCATCATTGAGGTGGATGGCAGCCAGCACCTGGATCAGGGAGAATACGATGCTGACCGCATTAGGGAGGAAGCAAGGCATCCTTAGATGGGGAAAGCCTGATCGACAGCCAGGCACAGGAAGCAACCCCCACCCTGGTCCTTCACCAGAATGTGGAAGGGCATTCCACTGAAAGCAGCCTGGCCAAATCTTGCGGAGCTTTACTGGCCAGCCAGAGAAGTGTGGTCGCTCAGTCGCGGCCCTTCGTGGTGGCGATGTCGGCCTCGTTCCCCGCTGCGTCGGCCAGCGTCCACCATGAGGGCGCGAACTCGTCGCGTACCATCCGGCCGCCCGCGGCGAGTGCTGCCGCGATGCGGGCCTCCGCCTGCTCGTACGGCACCCAGATCGCGACGTGGATTGCGCCGCCGCCGTCGCCTCGCGGCTCGTTCATCTGCTCGAACCAGAACGCGGGCCCGCGATCGTGCGGGTCGACGAGGTCCTCGTCGGGGCTGTCACGCCGGGGCTCGTATCCGAGCACCGCTCGCCAGAACGGTATCACGTTAGCGATGTTGGTCGCGCCGGGAATGATGAGCAGGCTCTGGACTGAGGACGGGTCAGCGGTGAGGCCCAGCTTCCGCGCAGCTGCCGAAATTTGCCTGGCCAGCTCAACGTCACGCTGGCTGGGCCCGAAGTAGTCGTTGGTATACGTGATCATGTGGACGGTCACGCCGGCGTGCCGCACATCGACGCCAGGGTGGTGATCCTCGACTCCCGGCAGCTCGCTGATCGCTCGCACGAACCGAGCGCTCTCGGCAAACGACCGGGTGCGGAAGAACGCGGTCGCGCCTTCGCTGGTCAGGCGCCAATCCTCGACGCCCTCGGCATCGTGGAACTGGCTCGGTGTGATTTGGTTGGTCATGCGGACCTCCTTGTCTCTGACCATTATTGGAAAACTGTCGCTTAGCTCGACTTTATCCATGCTTAGGCAGTCAAGCGGTCTTCGTCAGGGCCCCATTGAAACGGTCATCCAGCCGAGCAAGACTTTTGGATATATTTGGCCTTAAAGTGCAGATTATACATGAGACTGGCGATGGTGCAAATCGAAAGGGCAGTGGAAAAGGATTGTCGACCGTCTGGTAAGCCCTGGCTTCCCCGCGTCGAACCAGCAGGTGATCGCATCTCCACTGAATCCGATCACGCTCCCCCCCAAAGCGGTGGACATCGGCAATGAGCGAGCTATAAACCCGATTCAATCTGTAAAGCCCAGTTCCTTCGGACCTGATCCAACCTCATAAATCTATCCCCACGTGCTATAATCTTAAATAACCTGTTTCTTCCATTCATCAAAAATCACAACAACTGAATAGCTGTTGGTTGCATTGAAAAGGGGAACAACCATGAAACCGGCTCACAAACTCCTCTACCTCTTCATCCTGCTGTTCCTCGTGAGCGCCAGCTGCCAGCTGCCGTTTGTCCGCCAACCCTCTTCCGCCAATCCTTCCGGGGCGAAAAGCGGCGCTTCGACTCCTGTCGCGACCGTTGTTACCGGGCAGTCGACCATCCCAGATGATGGCTCACAGGCGCGTATTGTCAAGAATGCGCCAGCCCCGGCGGTGCTGAAGCTGCCCGACCTCGGAAAGATCCAGTTCCAGGCGGACCCATCCAACAATGCCGTGGCGGATTACCCCGGCGATGGACGCGAAGTGCGCATGTACCTGACCGACAAGGCCGGTCTGACCTGGACGCTCATCCTGCCCGGCAACGCGCTTGACCGCCCACAGACCATTCAGATGATTGCCCTGGCCAACCTGCAAGCCGGCGCATTCCCGGCCCAGATCAAGGGCGGCGTGCTACTAGAGCCGGACGGGCTGACTTTCTTTAACCCACCCATCTTGACCGTCAGCGGGGCCGGTCTGGGGGATAAACCCATCCTGTTCACCGGCCAGCAGGATGGCTCGGCCGTGACCCTGGCCGTCCCCAACCCAGATGAGCCCAGCGGAGGTAGTGCCAGCGCCCGGTTATACCATTTCAGCAGCGCGTTTGGTGGTGATGCCGGGCAGGACTTGGCCGATTTCATGAGCGCGGAAGAAAAGGCACTGATCGAAGCCGCCAAACAGCTGATCAAAGACAAGAATATCAGTGTGCCCGAACCGCCTTCTATCCCGCTGGAATGCTCCGAGCAGAACAAGGAGGGCCAGGACGCGGACGCCTTCAACAAAGCCGTGCGCAGCCCCGAAGACGAGCTCATCCGCCGCATGCTGGCCTTGCTGCGTGCCAAGGAGCTGATGGGCCAGGAAGATAACCAACTCATGCCATTGATCATGCAGTTGCTCAAGCGCCTGGAAAAAAAGGCCCACCTGCTGATCCAGACTTACAACAACCAGCCCGAAAAGCTGCTGCCGGTTGGCAAGGTTGCGCTGTCGATCGCCAAGGATATTCAACTCCTGGGCGGCGACACCACCATCCTGGAAGAGGTCGGTGCGTATTGCAGCAAATCGATCGATAAACTGATCAGTGATGTGCGTGACAAACACGACTTCAGGAAGATCAACGCGGTCTGGCTGGTAGCGCGCTGGGCAGCTTTGCTGGGCTCGGATAACCATTCGGTCGATGAAATCCAGTCCAAATTGCAGGCCGCGCTGCACTTCAAGTTCAAAGCCACCTTCACCCAGCGCTTCCCCGAACAGGAGTGGCAGACGCAGAGCGAGTTGGATCTGCCCTACGACGCGAATATCACCGATAAGGGCGAGAGCTGGCAGGGCAGCGGACCAGGCGTGTACCTGGGTTACACCGGGGCAGCGTCCGTACCGATGGAAGCCCAGGATTTCACCGTCACCGTGACCATCACGCAGTTCCATGTCTGCGAGGGCACAGCCAAACTTTCGGTGGACCACATGTCGTCTGCTAGCGAGAATTACAAAGTCGACGATGAATTGCAGGTCGACCTGCCGCTGGTGCATAATGGCTTCCTGGCGCTGTTCCAGAACTATGCGGGCGAAATGGGCTACACCTTCCCAGTCACGATCCACAACGGCAGCGCCAACGTGATCGAAGAGACCATTTCGGGAAATGCGGCTGGGGCGCAAGGCAAAGTCACCGGCGACTTGGAGATCCAGGTGGAGCATACGCCGGGGCAATAGTATTGCCGCGCAGCGGCGGGCACACGGAACGCTTCTGCCATTATCGCGCAACTTGGCACTTCGCGGGTGCGTACCACCAGCGGGGAAGCCGCTGTCGCCCGGGGCCATCGTTAGGTGGCATTAAGTGGCCCCAAGCATCCGCTGCTCGCCACCGGCCAGAACGGCTGGATCGAGATTACCACGGATGGGGAGGGGATGTGGGTGGAGGTGGAACGCAAACCGGAATCCTAGGAGGTGAGCACCCAGAAAGTCGCCCAAACGACCAGTCCTAACCCCACCCACCAGGCCAGCCGATGTCCCCAAGGGGCAAGACGCTCGGCTGCCATAATCCATCCTAGAGCTAGCATCCAGTCCAGTCGATGATGGCCAAGAGCGAACATAAGCAGCATCAACGAGCAGCAGCTTCCTACGCAGAAAACCCCCTGCCCCAGCCCTTGCTTCAAGGCTCCTGCTTCGCTAATCTTCTCCCCATGGCTCTGAAAGTTCAGGGCATGCGAGGGTCGGCAGCGCGCCATGTAGCGCCGCTTGACCGGCGTGAACTGGTAGAGACCGGCAAACAGCACGATCGCCGGAGCGATTAAATCTGAAAAAGCTGCCAGAGGTGCTGTAGGTGCCACCATCTGGTGCAGAAAACTATCACCCAGATATACCAGCAGGCCAAACAGGATCCAAGGAGATAGATACCCCAGAATGATCAATCCAATCAACCGGATGTTCTTCATCCGATGCCGAACAGGTTGTATGAGTTGAATTAGCATTGGCAGGCTGCCGGGCAACATCATCGCCACCGTCATCAAGAGCCAGCTCAGGAGAAACGCCGCCAGATGCCAGGCGAACGGGAAATGGTCGTCCCCAATTGACTCGTGGCCGAGCAATTCGGCGTAGGCAGACCTCTGCCAGACGACCAGGAGACCCCAGGCGACAACGATCAGGAAACCCATAACCAGGTAGAAGCGGCGCGCATCCGTAGGATTAGGAAGGATAGTAGACCTCATGATTCAGTCTCCTAGAAGGTGACAGCTATTTCCAAAGAGATAGCTGTCACCGTGCAAAACTCTTAGATCGGGTAGGGAGCTAAGCCTACCCAGGTAGAGAGGAGGGTTTACAGCCAGATTTCCGAGGTGCAATCGCCCCCGGGGTAGCGGATCTCGTGAGCACGGGCCGGCCCGGCCGGTTCCTGGCCGAAGTCTACGAAAAAGCCTGGGTCCATAGAAATGCCGCCGTTCTCAGTATCACAATCGATCTTGATCAGGTATGAACCCTGCTTAGCGATATCCGGATAGAACTGGTTATCCCAGCTGCTGAGCAATGAACTGGTGACATACAGGCGCTTACCATCGAGGCTGAGCTGGAGCATGTTCGGCCCACCAAACAAGCGACGACCACCCCCATTTTCTCCCTTTCCTAAAACGCCTCCACACCAGACCTGTCCCTTGAGCTGGGGATGGATCGGGTCGCTGATGTCATACTGGCGGATGTCTCCATGCAGCCAATTAGCCAGGTAGAGATAACGATCATCCATTGAAAGCAGCAGGTCGGTAATCAAAGGCGGCACCGGGAATGGCCAGCCCTCCAGCTCGATCGAAGGGATATCGATCACTTTCCGGGCTTCCCAGCGGCTATCTGTCTGCTGCAAATAGAACATATTGCTGCTCAGCGTTGCGCCGATATAAGCGTTTGCCCGATCCGGGTCGTGCAGGAAGCGCACCTCCAGCGGTACGAGACCTTCTTCGCCCAGGTCGAGACTCTGAACGAGCTTGCGCTCCTGCCAGTCCCACAGATAAATCTGGCGGCTGTAAAGGCCGGCGGCTACATCGTCCAGGTTGAAACCCGGGTAGTAGGTGTTTGGCGCGGCCAACCCGCTGCTCACCATCACGTTGTGGCGCGGCTGGTACCAAAAATCGTAATTGAAGGGCACGCCATCCGGCTCTCGCTCCCAACGCCCGACGATGTCGAAGTTCTCGTCCAGTTGGAGAAAACCGCCAGGGCTATTGCCTTCCTGATCCCCCAGCATGGAGATCATCACTGTCCCATCTGCCAGGCAGTGTACGGTGTGCGGGGCAGATAAGTTGGTTTTTTGCTTTACTTCTTCCGGTTCGATCACCCTGACCAACCTGGGAGCGCGCGGCTCGGAGGTATCGAGGATGTGAATCCGGCTGGAGTGAAAACCGGGGATGATCAGGAAACGGCGCGATTTTGAGCCATCCGTATGGCAGGAGCTGCATGCATTCCAACCGTAGTGGTGCAGCTCGTCGCCAACGTTGGGCATGGATGTGCGGCAGATTACCTGCGTATAGGTTGGGGAGCCAGGATCGACGTCCACTGTGGCGAGGTAATCCGGCTCTTCAATGCCTGTTCCCGTGTACAGGGCATTGACGTAGAGGATCTTTTCCCGCTCTGCTTTCATTGCCTCCATTGGAGAGGCATAGCCAGGGCCGCAATGATCATGGGCATTTCCCGCATGGGATTCATGAGAAACGGTTTCTTGAGAACTCATATCACACCTCCAAAAGTCAGGTTATTCGTTATTAATACCCTCACTTTATATCCGGAAGGTGGACAGCTGTCATGAGACCAGAGTCTCAATTATCGAATTGCTATATTGGGGAAATAAGCTAAAAGATGGGACTAATGCCCCATCCCGGTTTGCCTGGCCAGGACAATCGCCTGCGCCCGATTTCGGACCATTAGCTTCTGGAAAATATGTGAGATATGGTTACGGACCGTCTTGTGGCTGACCACCAGGCGCTCAGCAATTTGAGTGTTGTCCAGACCCTGGGCAATGAGCTCCAAGACAACCCGTTCGCGTGGGGTAAGCTCCGGGAAAACCGGTTGTATTGGCGGCGGTTGATCTGGGGTATCTGCTCCCACTCCCAGGAAGGATCTCACCTCCCCCAGAAAGCGGCCCCACGCCGGCTCATCTTCCAAAAGGATATGATTTTGGCTTTCCAAGGGCACAAACCGGGCGCCGGGGATGAGCGCAGCGGTCATGCGACCTTCGGAAAAGGGCACGACGGCGTCCTGGAGGCAGTGGATCACCAGGGTTGGAACCTTCAACCGGCTGGCCAGGTCACTTACATCTGTTGAAAAAGAAATGGCCTGCAGATGAGCGGCAATTTCTGGTGAAGTGGATAACCGCTGCAAGTCGTTGAACCAGCGCACCTGCTCGGATGTGCCTCCAGGGATAAACAAAGTGGTATACACCTGCCGAAAGGCATGGTTTTCTTGTCCCCAGCCGTGATTAATTAGCCCGAGAAGTATATGCGCTGTTTCAACCTGTTGTGGATTATCCGTGCGCTTAAACCTGCCACGAACGTACCCTCCATATAAAACCAGGCGGCTGACTTTGTGCGGATGACGAACCGCGTAAGCAATCGCAATCGAGGCTCCATGAGAAAGACCCAGGAGGGTAAACCGATCCAGATTCTGGGCTTCCACCACCCTCTCCAGGTCCAGCACCTGAGATTCGAAGGATAGGTTTTTGTCCACCCAATCGGAAAGGCCGCATCCACGCTGATCATACCGAACGAGCGTGTGATAGCGGGAAAGCTCGCTGATCCAGTGGCGCCAGACCGGGCTATTCCAGTCAAACTCTAAATGGCTGAGCCAGTTTGCGACCTTGACCAGAGGAGGACCATGCCCCGTTGTGGAATAGGCAATCCGTACGCCATCCGGGGTTGTAGAAAAGCGGATCTGCTGTTGCATACTTTAGCGAGAGACATAATAAATAAAAATATTCTACTCTATCCGATTGTCCTTCCACATAATTATATCCACGTTCGCAGGACTGCTGTCCGGTCTCTGCTCCTGGCGAACGTGGAAGCCAAACACCCCCGCGATTTCCACCTCGGGCTCAGACGTACTGGTCGAAGAGGATGGGGTTTCCGTCGGGGTCCACGAGCATAAAGCTGGCAGGCCCCGTCGTACTCTCATCCGCCTCGCTCCTAAACTCCACTCCTTTCGCTTTGAGCTGGCTTTGAAGCTCGCGCACGTCGGTGAAAGTGTCGAGATTCTGGGCGTTACTGTCCCAGCCAGGCGAAAACGTTAACATATTCTTTTCGAACATCCCCTGGAAAAGACCGATCGTAAGGTCTCCATTCTTCAGGATCAACCAGTTCTGCGAAGCATCTCCACCGAAGACCTTGAAACCTAATTTCTCGTAGAAAGCCCGCGAAGCCTCGAGATCCTTCACTGCCAGACTGATTGAAAATGCGCCAAGTTGCATCATATTCTCCTAATATCCACCTGTGCGCCGGCTTTTCTTTATCCATCATTGCTCATCCACAAGCCAGTACGCAAAATCCAACACCCGGTAGGTGTAAGCGTTGAGACCGGCCGACCGGACGAACACCCCCACCCGGCCCTGTTCGAATTCATCGTCAACCACATCCGCCACCTGGACGCCGTTGGCGAAAATCGTAAAATGGTCTCCCTTGCTCTGCACACCGATCACATTTTGCTGGTTGGATCCCTTTTTGATCGCACTGTTCTCGTGTTCGTCAACCAGATCCTTTGTTTCCCACGGATCAACGCCGTCCAGGCGCCACACCCATACATCTCCCTCACAGGTGAATGCGGCTACGTAGCCGTGGGATTCTCCGGCCAGGTGGGGCGGGCCTCGGAAAATGATCCCGTAGGCATCCCCGCCGGAGCAGTCTCTGGTATCAAAGGTCATTTCGACATACGCATCTCTCAACGTATGGTAACTGAACCACCACGTACTAAAACCCAACTGCTTGCCCGTGACGTAAAGTTTGCCTTCCTTGAACTCCAGCCGGATATTGTCGTCGTCCGGCAGGGCAGCCGTCTCAGCCTGTGCCCACTCCCCAAGAATGGGAAATTCCATCCGGTTGCGGTATTTCGGATCTCCGAATTCCGCACGGGGATTGAGGGTTATGACCGGCGTTGGGGTAGCCGTCGGCGCTGGCTGCGTGGCTGTCGGCTGGTTGTCAGCCGACTGGAGAGCCTGCGTGGCAGGTGCCGGGTACGGCGCGGGCGGCGCTGTCGTCGGCGGAGCCACTGTAGGCAGTAGGGTAGGTACCGGGATGGTGGCGGTCGCGGTGAAGATGGGCAGCACAATGAGGTCGCTCGTAACGGAAGGCGCCGCAACGTCTGGTGCTGAGGTATCCGTGGCAGACACGTTGGGTGTCTCTACCACTGGCATCTGAAAAGTGCAGGAACTCAAGGTTAGCAGAATCAGGATGGATAGATATGATGGAAGTTTCTTCATGGTAGTTTTCCCCGTATACACAGCCAGGTGATGCTGTCATCATTCATCGAGTATAGGATGAATATACTAGAATTATAGTATGGGCTGTGAATAGGGATATCCCAGAAGAACACCAATATCGTCCTGGCCAGCAAAACGCTCGACGATCCCCTCTAGTAGCTCGGCACCGTGACGTCGATCCATACCAGACGGTGATCGGAGCTGGGAAAGGGGAAAGTTCCGACCAACTGGAAGAGCGGGTCGTCACTCGTAGGCCAGAAGACCTGGGCTGCGAGGATTCGCAAGTTCTTCCTGGGTAGAACGTAGTCGGCCCGCAAATTGCCAGGCGCCGTATCGGCGAAGTCGGCCGTGTCGAAGGCCGGATCGCTCCGGTGTGTCAGGTTGGCGCCACCCTGGAGAATTGATTGCTCCACTGCTCCATCACTGCTGGGCGTCACGCGTGTATTCACCAGTGGATGGTCCAGCAGTTGTTGTACCGCTCCCGGTATGCTATCCCCATCCAACGGATCAGAGTTCTGATCGCCGGCGATCACAAACAGGGCGCCAGGTTCAAGGCTGCCATAAATACCCTGATCGTCGTAGATATACGCGGAGCGAGAGGGCAGGAGGTAGTCAGCCCAAAAGCGGATTTCGTCGAAGTTGCGAGTACCGTTGCGATCTTCCGGCCCGTCGAACACCGGCGGAGTGGGATGACTGACCAGGAAGTGGACTGTTTTGCCGCCAATCAAGACGGGCACATCCCAATGACTTTTAGAAGAGAGGCGGAACACAGCCAGCTCCTCGGGCGAGTACCAGTCGGAGGGCTCAGGCGTAAGAGGATCATCGGGCAACAGCGCACCTGGCATATCTTTCCATAAGAACATCTGGAAGGTACGGATATGTTCGTAGTCGATTGGGAACATCGAATAGACTGCCATACCGAATTGGCCGGGGAAGAAGCCAAATCCAAAGGCATCGTCCGGGCCGCCGACAGAGCCATTGTTATTCAAGTCAAAGCCGGAAGGGATGCCGGTATTGGAAGGAGCCACAAAGTGGTAAGGGTACTCAAGAGGTTCGGCGCCGTTCTGGGAGATAGACAGGTAGTTGTCCTGGAACAATTGGGCTGCCAACCCCTGTTCATCGAAGTCGAACTCATTGATGAGCAGCACGTCCGGCCGGGTACGCTGGATGATTTCGGCGACCGTTTTAGCCTGGGTATTAGCTGGCGTCGAAAGGTCTGCCACCAACTGGCCGGCAAAGTTTCGGTTTAGTGAAGCATTGAAGGTGGCAAACCGGACCGGGGTTGGCCCACTACTGCTGTTTACCGCGGCAGAGACGGAACCAACTGCCAGTGTAAATAACATTGCCAGTACCACGAGAGTGAACAAGGTTGATTTTAGCCGCATTTGAATATCCTCCTCATTTGGCTGCGTCTAGCTGCACAGACTTTATCCACCCTTGTTAGTGTGACCGATTACTACATATCGCTTTTTAGAAATCGACAAAATTTATTATATACATTTGCCATCAAAAAAATCAACATTGTGATATACCATACAATAATGCCACCTTCCTGTATATTCGATGTGTCCGGAGCGACCCGTCTTGATAACTCTACTGTTCAGGTCATCAAGAATCCCTTTCATCGGCTGGCAATGAGAGGGATTGCAGGCAATCCCCTAACTGCCCCTATAATAGGATGTAGAGTATTCTGACCGCTTTAGATCCACCAGGAGAAAGCCCATGAGCGCCTTAAATCCACCCGAATTCAGTTGGGACCCGGAAACGATGCTGGAAGAAGTGCGCCGGCAGGTGCACGCCTTGTTGGAAAGTTCGCCTGCCTTCAATGAACTGGATGACGAGGACCGGCGCCAGACCTCCGATGGGATGGTCAAGGTTGTGGCGTATATGTCCAACCCGGATGGTCTTTTCACCCCGGATTTTCCCTCCGCGGGGGTCCGCCCGGTAGGCGATCGGGCCGGCGATCTCATCGATCAAGTCGACTTCCCCCAATTTGTGTCCGGCCTCATCCAGGGCGTATTCCAGGCCATCGTAGACTCCTCCATCCGCCAGATGGAGGCCTTCGCCGATCTGGTGGCGGAGGTGAGCCGTACGGTCGACCAGTTTCTCCGCGATACCACCAGCGAGGATGATGCCCGCGACTGGCTGGCCCGCAGCTATCCTGCCGAGATCACCCTCTTGCCCCCGCACAGGAAACTGGATCTATCGAGGGGCAGTCCCAAAGCCGGGATTCCTCCGAAATTGACCGTCACCGCCGCGGATCCGAGAGGCTTCATCCGCAAGGTGTCCGCGGATCTCCATCTCCCGCAGCTGGTCACGGATATAAACGATGAAATTCAGCTGCGTCGCCTCTTCCAGGCCGCTCGCCGGCAGATCGCCGTCTCGCGCCGGGAACAGCTGGCTTCCACCCTGAAAATGGGCATCAACCGCATAATTGTGACGGATGGCTGATCTCCTGATTTCCTATAAATCCTCCTTGACATTCCTCTTGTTATCGCTATAATTTAGTTATAACTAAAAAATATTTTAGCCTTATAAGAGGAACCGATGGACCCCGAAAACATTTACCGGTTTACTGCTCTCGCTCTCCTGGCATCCAGCATGTCGATCTCCATCTACTACCGCCACCGTGCCAACCGCACAAACGAGCCGATCAATACCCAAGAAGAAGGCCGCCTCATCCTGAACGTCCGCCGCGTGGCCGGCCTGCTAATCTGGCTGTCTGCCCTGCTCTACCTGGTCAACCCGCGTTGGATGGCCTGGTCCAGCCTGGAACTGCCCGCCGGGCTGCGCTGGATTGGGGCCGCGGTCATGCTGGTCTGCGTCCCGCTGGTCTATTGGGTTTTCAGCAGCCTGGGCATGAACGTCACCCCCACCGTGGTCACCCGCCGCGCGCACACCCTGGTCACCCGCGGCCCCTACCGCTGGGTGCGCCACCCGCTTTACAGCGTCGGTCTGTTGATGTTCTTAGGATTTGCCCTGCTGTCGGCCAACTGGATGATCTTCCTGGCGATCCTGCTCGCCTTCCCCGCCCTGGTGCTGCGCACCCCCCTCGAAGAAGCCCGCCTGATCGACCGCTTCGGTGACGAGTACCGCGCTTACATGCAGCGCACCGGCCGCTATTTCCCCCGCCTCCGCTCCCGATAAAAAAACATCGTCCACGAAGGACACGAATTCGATAATAGATGAACGTTGGGGTTGTTTAGGGCAACACTGTTGCCCTAAACAACCCCAGGCTCTCTTTTGTGTCCCTGCGTGGACTCTTTTTAGATATTAAACCGGATATTCAGCACATCCCCATCCTGGACAATATACTCCTTGCCCTCCAGCCGCAGGCGGCCTTTGCCGCGCGCTTCGCTCAACCCGCCCAGGCTGACCAGCTCGTCGTAGGAAACTACCTCGGCCCGGATAAAGCCTTTTTGCAGGTCGGTGTGGATTTCTCCCGCCGCCTCCGGCGCGGTCGCCCCGCGCTGCACCGTCCAGGCGCGCACCTCGTCTGGCCCCACCGTAAAGAAGGACTGCAAACCTAGCAGGTCGTACGACAGCCGGATCATGCGGTTGAGGCTGGGCTCTTCGATGTGGTACTCTTCCAGGAAGAGGGCCGCCTCCTCGGATGGGAGCTGAGCGATCTCCATCTCCAGCTCGCCCTGCAGGTCCACCACCTGGCTGTGCTGGTGGTTGTACTGGACGGCCGGCGCTGTCTGGCCCTCGGACAGGTTGAGTACGATCAGCACCGCTTTGCGGCTCAGGAAACCGAACCCGGCCAGCAGCCTGTCCTCCTCGGCTGAGATGGGCACGTCTCGTAAGGGCGTTTCCGCCGAAAGGGCTTCGTGGAAGCGGTTGAACAGCGCGATCTCCCGGTCGATCGTGGCTTTGTCACGCCCGCCGCCTTTTCTGCGCTCGTCTGCCAACCGCTCCAGCTTGCGTTCCACCGCGATCAGGTCGTTGAGGATGAATTCTCCATCCATTGCATCGATATCGCGCTGCGCGTCGATGCTCCCGGCGGGGTGCGGCACGTTTTCTGAATCGAATACCCGCACCACGTGGATAAATCCGTCCATCTGGGTCATCTGGTTGAGCAGCGTCCCCGCGATCCCGCTCTTGCTCGCACTGGCATCCAGCCCGGCGATGTCCGCGTAGGTCACCTTGGCGTAGATGGTCTTCTTGGGGTTGAACATTCCCGACAGACGGTCCACCCGCGGGTCGGGCACGTCCACCACGGCGGTATGGACTTCGATCCGCCCGCTGGACATCCCGGTGGGCTGGGTGCCGCGTGTCAGCGCGTTGAACAGGGTGGTCTTTCCGGATTGGGGTAAGCCGATGATTCCAAGGCGCATAAGATGATCTCGCTTTATGGGTTATAAGTATGTACCGCGGAGACGCAGAGGACGCAGAGGAGATTTATAAGGTTTTCTCGGCGATCTCAGCGTCTCTGCGGTGAAATGAAATGTTTTCTACCTGAAGATCACCCAGATAATCTGGGGTGACAAACACCCGGGTCCGGAATAAACTACTTTTTGCCGGTGCATGCCGATATCAACGGAGGGAATCCAGCAAATCTTGACCATACCCCATAGATTGGGTATACTTGCCTGTGTAGGCCGGAGTGGCGGAATTGGCAGACGCGCACGACTCAAAATCGTGTTCCTTCGGGAATGTGGGTTCGATTCCCACCTTCGGCACACAGATTATAACACCCTCCAACGGCAAGCGATCGGTGGAGGGACATTTTTAAGTTTTTTGCGGTCAGCAGGCTGCGGCTATCCAACCGGTACGTTCAGGCTGTTTGAGGAGGGTTTCCATGCCTTCACTAAATGAAATCCTGGCGGTTATTCTGGGGGGTGGGCGGGGCAGCCGTCTATATCCGCTCACTAAAATGCGCTCCAAACCCGCCGTTCCCATTGCGGGAAAATATCGCCTGATCGATATCCCCATCTCCAACTGTATTAACTCAGACATCTTCCGCATCGCGGTGCTGACCCAGTTCAACTCGGTCTCGCTGCACCGCCACATCGCCCAGACCTATAACTTCGACCATTTCCATACCGGTTGGGTGCAGATCTGGGCTGCCGAGCAAACCATGCAAAACATCGACTGGTACCAGGGCACAGCCGACGCGGTCCGCAAACAGCTGTTTGAAATCCAGGCCACCCGCGCGCAGTACGTGTTGATCCTGGCCGGCGACCACCTCTACCGCATGGATTATGCCGCGATGGCTGATTTTCACTGGCAGAATGGCGCCGATATCACCGTGGCGGTTCAGCCGGTGGCCGTTCAGGATGCATCCCGCTTTGGCATCCTCAAGCGCGGTAGCGACTGCCGCATCACCGATTTTGCCGAAAAGCCCAAGGATGCGAAGATACTCAAAACCATGGCCAGCCGGGATGACCCCGCCCGGCCTTTCCTGGGCTCGATGGGTATTTATATGTTCAAGACCCAGGTGCTGATCGACCTGTTGGAAAGTTTTGCCTTCGATGATTTTGGCGGTCACGTCATCCCGCACGCGATCAGCAGCCATAACGTATTTGGCTATGACTTTAATGGCTACTGGGAAGATATCGGGACTATCCGCTCTTTTTATGAAACTAACCTGGCTCTCACCCGGCCGAACCCGCCGTTCAACCTGTTTGAGCCAAAGTACCCAATCTACAGCCGGCCTCGTTACCTGCCCGGTTCGATTGTAGAAGACAGCCGCCTCCATGACGTTTTGATTGCCGAGGGCAGTTACGTGGAGGAGTCGGAGATCGTCAATTCAATCGTGGGGATCCGCAGCCAGATTTGCCGCGGGTCGAAGATTGCCAATACGATCTTGATGGGCAACGATTACTATGAAGGTGAGCACCCATCCACCGCCGGTATCCCTATTGGGATCGGGCCGGGCTGCCAGATCGATGGAGCCATTATCGATAAGAACGCTCGCCTGGGCGCCGGTGTCGTGATCCGCGCTTTCCCGCGCGGGACCGAAATCGACACCGATCGCTGGGTAGCGCGAGACGGCATTGTGGTGATCCCCAAGGATGAGGTGATACCGGCGGGAACATACCTGGGGCCGGATGGTGGTGTCTAACCAGTCCGGTGCTTACCCCCAAAGCAGGAGTGAAACATGCAAACTAGGGGTAACTTGGTGGTCGATCCCCCGCAGTTATCAGGGGAGGAACTCTCGATAACCTGGCATGCACTGAGCTCTGAAGAAGTGCTGCGCAGGCTTGAAACACCGTTGAGCAGCGGGTTGACCAGCGCTGAAGTAAGCAAACGCCAGCAGGCGTACGGGCTCAACCAGCTGAAGGAGGCGTCGCGGCCCACATTTTGGAAGATGGTCTTCGATCAGCTCAACAGCTTTGTCGTGATCTTGCTGATCGTGGCGTCTATCATCTCCGCTGTTTTAGGAGATTACATCGAGGCCGGGGCAATCCTGGCAATTGTTATATTGAATGCAATCCTGGGGGTTGTCCAGGAGAGCCGGGCTGAAGAAGCCCTGGCGGCGCTCAAACGCCTGGCGGCCCCCGAAGCTCAGGTCCTCCGCGACGGCCACCGCGTTTCTGTGCCGGCGCGCGAGCTGGTTCCCGGCGACGTGGTTTACCTGGAGGCCGGCAACTATATCCCCGCGGATGTCCGCCTGGTCGAGGCGGTCAACCTGCGCGTTGAGGAAGCAGCCCTGACCGGAGAATCGCTGCCGGTCCAGAAGAATGCGGCCGCTGTCCTTGAAAAAGAAATCCCGCTGGGGGACCGCAAGAATACCGCCTTTATGGGCACGCTGGTCTCCTATGGCCGCGGCCGGGGGGTAGTGGTCAGCACCGGAATGCACACCCAGCTCGGCATGATCGCTACCATGCTGCAGGCTGTGGAAGAAGAGGCCACCCCGCTCCAGCGCAGGCTGGACCAGCTTGGGAAACTGTTGGGTTGGGGGGCGCTGGCGATCTGCGCCATTGTCTTTATCCTGGGTATTGCCCGCAACTTCGGCAATTGGGACGCCATCCTGGATATGTTTATGATCGCTGTCAGCCTGGCGATTGCAGCAGTCCCCGAAGGTCTGCCGGCTATCGTCACCATCAGCCTGGCGCTTGGAATGCGCGAGATGGTCCGCCGCCACGCGCTGATCCGCCGGCTTTCCTCGGTGGAAACCCTCGGTTCCGCGACGGTAATTTGCTCGGACAAGACCGGCACGCTGACCCAGAATGAAATGACCGTCACGCGCGTTTGGGCGGATGGGCAGTTCTTTCATGTCACCGGTTCAGGATATGCGCCGGTTGGCGACTATGAGATCGATGGAAAAAAGATCGATCCACAGCGCTACCCGGCTTTGTTGACTTCCCTGTGGGTGGGCGTGCTGAACAACGATGCCCAATTAGAATTGTCCGGGAGCGATAACGGCGAGGAGACGTACCGCATCGTTGGCGACCCAACCGAGGGTTCGATCCTGGTCGCGGCAGCCAAAGCCGGTGCGCCGATCGATCCGCTCAACCGGGCTTACCCGCGAGAAGGGGAGATCCCATTCGACTCGGAGCGCAAGCGCATGCTGACCGTCAATGCCATCCGCGACCCGCGCCCGGAGGATATTTCCCCACTATACAGTGATGAGCATCGCGAGTGGTATACGATTGCCGTCAAAGGCGCCCCGGATGTGGTGTTGAACCTGTGCAGCCGCTACCAGGCCATGGATAATCGGGCCATCCCGCTGGATGAAAGCTGTCGCCAGCAGATCCTGGAGGCCAACAACGCCATGACCCTGGATGCCCTGCGCGTGCTGGGTGTGGCCTACCGTCTGATCCCAGCCCGGCCTTCCGAGATCAACGGCCAGCACCTGGAAAAAGACCTGATCTTTGGCGGGCTGATCGGCATGATCGACCCCGCGCGCCCCGAGGTAAAACTAGCGTTGGAAAAGGCTAACAGGGCAGGCATCCGCACCGTGATGATCACCGGCGACTTTCCAAACACCGCTCGAGCGATTGCTCAGGCTATCTCGCTACTCCGTCCCGGCCACAAAGTGATGACGGGCAGCGACCTGAACCTGTTGGACGATGTCCAGCTGCAGAAGGTGGTCCGTGAGACGGATGTCTATGCCCGCGTATCGCCGGAACACAAGCTGCGCATCGTAGATGCTTTGCGCGCTGATGGTGAAGTGGTTGCCATGACCGGGGATGGGGTAAACGACGCCCCGGCGATCAAGCGTTCGGATATCGGGGTCGCCATGGGTATTACCGGGACGGACGTGGCAAAAGAGACTGCGGACATGGTCCTGACCGACGACAACTATGCCAGCATCGTCTCGGCCGTCGAGCAGGGACGCGTCATCTACAGCAATATCCGCAAGTTTGTCTATTACCTGCTTTCTTGCAACCTGGCCGAAATCGCCATTATCTTCCTGGCCGCCCTGTTCGGCTGGCCCATCCCGCTGACCGCTCTGCAGCTGCTCTGGTTGAACCTGGTCACGGATGGCGCGCCGGCCCTGGCCCTGGGCACCGAAAAGGGCGATCCGGACATCATGGATCAGAAGCCGCGCCCGCCTAAAGAGCCGATCATCAACCGGTATATGCAGCTTGGTATCCTGGTGCAAACGATTGCGATCACCGCGGTTACCCTGATCGCCTTCTACGTAGGCCGCTTTGCCGACCCGGTGCATATCCAGTACGCAGAGACCATGGCCTTTGTCACCCTGTCCTGTTCCGAGTTGTTCCGGGCCTTTACCGCGCGCTCGGAATATTACCCATTGATCAAGATCGGCATTTTTGGCAACCCTAACATGAACCTGGCGGTGCTGTCTTCGCTGGTGCTGATCATGGCGGTCGTTTACCTGCCATTCTTGCAGAATATCTTCGACACCCTGCCGTTGGGCTGGGCGCAGTGGGAGCTGATCCTGCCGCTGCTGCTGATCCCATCCATCGCGGCCGAGCTGACCAAGTTCATCTTTTCCCCGCAGCGCAAGAAGATATCTCAGAAAGCATAACTGGCCATCCAGATATCTGGGGTCTGATTTGGAATAGCTCTGACACCGGGTGTCTGTTCTCCGACACCCGGTGTCTGCCTGTATCTGAGTTTAGCCGGCCCTGGCTACCTGTCAAGAAAGCGTAAATTCGCCCGAAAACCTATTGACAGCCAATACTTCGCGAGATATAATCTGCTCAATAATAAACCGACCGCCGGTTTATAAAAAGGAGGGCTTATGCCCCGGATCGTCAAAGAAGAGGAATATGCCGCCAGGCGCAACGAAATCCTCGACGCGGCTCAACAGCTCATCTATACCAAGGGCTACGAGCTGATGACCATCCAGGATATCCTGGACAGCCTGGGTATATCCAAGGGAGCTTTCTACCATTACTATAGCTCCAAACAGGCTTTGTTGGAGGCTGTGCTCGATCGCCTGATGGACCAGTCCGAGCAGGTTTTGCTGCCTGTCATCCATGATCCCAGTCTGACGGCCCTCGAAAAACTCCAGCGCTACTTTGACACGGCCGCCAGTTGGAAGACGGCCCAGAAGGAGCTCATGCTGGCTATTTTACGGATGTGGTACGTGGACGACAATGCCCTGGTCCGCCAGAAAATGTACGCGGCGGTGATCGACCGGATTGGGCCCATGATTGCCAAAGTGATCCACCAGGGGATCCGGGAAGGTGTCATGACGACCGCTTACCCTGACCACGTCGGTCAGGTGATTTTGGCCATTTTTCAAGGCGTCGGAGACACATTTGCCCGGCTGATCCTCTCCATCCATGACCATCCCGAGGATGCGCGCCAGGATGAATGGATACAGCAGATTCAAACTGCCTATCGGGCTTATTCGGACGCGTTGGAACGGGTGATCGGAGCTCCACCGGGTTCGATCACCCTTGTCGATGACGGGTTACTGAGACAGTGGTTTTCTAGCACCGAGGAACCCCAACCTGTGCTGGGTGAAGCCCAGGCTCGTGAAAGTTAGCGTCAAAATTTTAGAGAGGAGTGCTGATCATGAGGTTATACCTACGCCTCGCATGGCGCAACATATTAAGACACCGCCGCCGCACGCTCATCGTGTTCCTGGCGATTGGGTTAGGGATGGCGCTGATGATGCTGTACGATGGGATGGTTGCCGGTTTCGAACAGGCCATTTATGCCAATGCCATCCGGGTCCTGGGCGGCAATATCCAGATCCACGCCGACGGCTACCAGGAAAAATTCGACAAGAACCCGCTCCTGCCGCTGGCCAATGACCAGGCCATCCTGGATGCCGCTCTGGCGCAGCCCCAGGTACTCGCGGCGTCGCGCCGCATCCTCACTGGCGGGCTGGCCAGCAACCGCGAGGGGGCGTTTCCCGTCAGCATTATCGGGATCGAGCCGGAGCAGGAGCTGCCCATCAGCCTGGTCGCCCAGAACGTGGTTGGCGGGCGCTATCTGACCGCCGGCGATCAGGACAGCATCTTTATTGGCAGAGGGCTGGCCGAAGCCATGGGGGTGGCCGTCGGAGATCGCATCACCCTCGTTGGGCGCGCTACCCACGAACAGATGCGCCGCCGCACGATGACCGTGACCGGTATCTATGATGTCGGGTTGCGCGATATCGAGAAACGTACCATTTATATCTCTCTGGCCGAGGCCCAGGATCTCTACGATCTGCGCGGCCAGGCTACCGAGATCACGATCTCGCTGGAACAGCTCGGCCAGGAGCCGGCCGTCATCGGCGCGCTGGCCTCCGGGCTGGAAGGTTACGAAATTGGTTCGTGGGAAAACAATTATCCCGAGCTGCAGACTGCCCTCGAGACCAAAGGCGGGGTGATGGATGTATTTAGTGTCATCATCCTGATCATCGCCGGGATCGGTATCCTCAACCTGCTGCTCATGGCAGTTTACGAACGCACGCGCGAGATCGGGTTGTTGGGCGCTCTCGGGATGAAACCGCGCCAGGTCTCGTTCCTCTTTCTCCTCGAAGGCGCGCTGATGGGGTTGGTCGGCCTGGCCTTTGGGGTGGTGCTGGGGCTGTTGATCAACGGTCTGTTGGGACAGGTTGGCCTGGATTACAGCAAATTTACCGGGATGACCGAATATACCGCCCTGATCACCGGGCGGGTTTACCCGACCTTAGGCCTGGATAAGCTGCTCCAGCGCGGGCTGACAGTGGTGATCATTGCCATCCTGGCAGCCTTTATTCCCGCTCGCGAAGCATCGCAGCGCGAGCCTGCGGAAGCTCTTCATTACGTGTGAGGCACCCTATGATCCAAATCCTTAAAATGGCAATCCGCGATCTCGGAAGAAACCGCCGCCGCTCCTTCTTCTCGGCCCTGGCCCTGGGGATGGGCCTGGCCCTGCTGCTGTTGATCGCCAGTGTAATCGAGGGAGAATACCGTGGTTCGATGGATTCATCCATCCGATTGCAGAGCGGCCACCTGCAGGTGCGCGCGAAATCGTACGATGAAGATAAAACCAGCCTGGCCTGGGAAGACCTGATTGAAGATCCCGGCCAGATTGCCGGACAGATTGCTTCCCTCCCGGCGGTAAAAATCGCCACGCCGCGTCTGTTTGCCAGCGGGATCGTTGCGCGGGGGGATGAATCGGCGGGTGTGCGCATCATCGGCATCGATCCATCTTCCGAAGCCAACGCGCCCTATCGAGACGGGCTGGTCGCCGGAGAATTCCTCAGAGCCGATGACCGTGAAGGCGTCCTGATTGGCCAGTCGCTGGCGAATAAGCTAAACCTGAGTATGGGAGATCAGGTCAGCCTGCTGGTCAATACCTCGGACGGCGAGGTGGACGAACAGCTTTTTACCATCCGGGGTATGTTTTCGACGCGCACGCCCAGCTACGATCAGAGCACCGTATTTTTGCCGCTTGGTAAGGCTCAGGCCATCACCCGCGCCGAGAACCACGCCAGCACTATTTTTGTCCTGCTCGAGGATCGCGAACAGGCCGGCGCGGTGGCCTCGGCTTTACACACGGACCAGTATGCGGTAACCACCTGGGAAGACATGAACGAGTTTTTGTTACAAACAGAGCAGTTTGCCCAGGGGTATATGGTGATGATCTACCTGATCGTGCTCGGGGTTACGGCCACTGTAATTGTCAATACCCTGGTCATGGCGGTCTTCGAGCGCACCCGCGAGATCGGCATCTTATCCGCCATGGGGATGAGGGGCGGCCGCATCATGGCCATGTTCTTCGCCGAATCCGGCCTGCTGGCGGTTATTGGGATCCTGATGGGGCTGGTCATCGGAGGGCTGCTGGTACTCTACGCGACGAACGTTGGCTTTTATATCGGCGATTTTGGGGTCACCGGTATGCTCCTGGGCGAGCGTATTTACGCCTACCTGACCTTGAGCGATACCATCACCCTGACCATTATCGCGTTTATCGTGACCCTGCTGGCCGCCCTGTATCCGGCCCTGCTTGCGGCGCGTCTGGAACCCGTCGATGCCCTGCATGGCGGGAAGTTAGCGTAAGGAGAATATCATGGAAGTCACAAAGATTGACAATGTCACCCGTGTTTTTAAGATCGGTACGGTGGAGACCCAGGCTCTCCGCGGGGTCAGCCTTTCTATCCAGAATGGCGAGTTTACGGCCCTGGTCGGTCCTTCCGGTTCGGGAAAGACGACCCTGCTTCAGTTGATCGGTTGTCTCGACCAGCCGACCAGCGGCCAGGTTTATATCAACGGTAAAGATGTCAGCAAGCTTAACCGCAACCAGCGCGCGGATATGCGCCGCGGAACGATTGGCTTTATTTTTCAATTTTTCGCCCTGATCCCGACCCTGACGGCTTACGAGAATATCGAGCTGCCTCTGCTCCTGATCGGGCAGAGCGCTGCCGAGCGCCGCGAGCGCGTCAGGCATTTGCTCGAGGCAGTTGACCTGAGCGATCGCGCCCACCACCGCCCCGACCAGTTGAGCGGCGGGCAGCAGCAGCGCGTGGCCATTGCGCGCGCCCTGGCGCCAAAACCGGCGCTGATCCTGGCGGACGAGCCCACCGCGAACCTGGATACACCCAATGGGAAACAGGTAATGGAAACCATGACCCGTCTCAACCAGGAGACCGGCGTCACATTTGTGTTTGCCACCCATGACCCGCGGGTCATCCAATATGCCCGGCGCGTCATCATGCTGCGCGATGGGGCCATCGTCGAGAACACCGAGCCGGAGAAGGCCGGCGTAGGAGTGTAAGAATGAAATCCAAAGCGCTTTTGATCCTGCTGGCAGCATTATTCCTGACCGGCTGCGGAGCCGTGGGAAATACGGCCCCCACTGCGATGCCCACCATCGTGCTGGATAGCAGCGGCGCATCCCCATCGCTGTCAGCCTCTGAGAGCAGCGCCAGTGTGACGGCATCCGGGGTGGTTGTGCCGGCCCAACAAGCCCAGATGGCATTCCCATTGGCGGGCAACATTCAGGCGATCGATGTGGCTGTGGGTGAGGCGGTCGAGGCCGGGCAGGTACTCGGCCGCCTGGCCGGCAATGAACAGCAGCAGGCAGCCCTATCGGCGGCCGAGCTGGGCGTTCTGACGGCCCAGCAAGATTTGGACCGGCTGCAAGAAGGGGCCGGGCTTGCCGCTGCCCAGGCGCAGCAGTCCCTGGTTGCCGCGCAGAAAGCTTACGAGGATGCCCAGAAAGCCCGCGACCGGCTGGACCGCCCGCGGGCCAGCTCGGAGACCATCCAATCTGCCGAGGCCAACTACTACCTGGCCCAGGCCGCCGTGGACGATGCCGAAGGCGCCTTCAACCGCGTCAGCGGCGCGCTCGAAACCGATGTGGCGCGCGCCAACGCCCTGGCCAACCTGGCCAACGCCAAGAAAGCCCGCGACAAAGCCCTGGTCAACCTCAACTGGTACAAAGGCCACGCT
>Ga0105104_10000131_pt1 | contig 51964 bp, 28 predicted proteins | sample PPLLaktember2015_3_FD_87034 | JGI IMG/M metagenome (GOLD analysis project Ga0105104, IMG submission 87034) | Freshwater sediment microbial communities from Prairie Pothole Lake near Jamestown, North Dakota, USA - PPLs Lake P7 Core (6) Depth... | ecosystem: Environmental > Aquatic > Freshwater >... | reverse complement strand
GGGAACGACGGCCCTCAACAACCGGGGCGGTTGTTCGATCCGTGTCCTCCCAACGACTGGGCTCCCCAGTGCGAATATCCGTGCGGCAGCGGACAGCAGTACTTGTTCCAAGCCGGTTTGTGGATCGGCGCGCTGATTGTGGAGGAGGGTTACGAGACGAAGCGGGTGAGCGTCGGCACTGACGGCTGGCTCAGTCCGTCCATCAACGAGTTCTGGCCGGGCGAAGGCGAGAACGACGGGATCATCGAGCGTTCCACACGGCCCGGACTGACGAACTGTTTAGGCGATTTCGTGACTCATCCGGACGCCATTTCGGATCAGGATTTTCTCTGCGCGTATGCGGACACGTTGCGGGATCAGAATTTCGTTTTAAACGATCCGATTGACGGGCCGCACCGTCCGCTGGGTATTCGCGTGAAGCAGACGTCCTACTCGTTCAGTCAGGCGTTTGCCGAGGATTTCATTCTGATTGACTACGAAATCGAGAACATCGCTTCGAACTTTCTCAAGAACCTGTACGTCGGTCTTTACGTGGACGCAGACATCGGCATTCAGGGCTATTTCAACGAGCACACGGACGACATCTGCGGTTTCGTAAAAGACTACCGGGAAGGGAACGCGCGGGGCGATACGTTCCGGATTCCGATGGACGTGGCCTGGATCGCCGACAACGACGGACGTCATCCGGAATCCACGGCGGGAGCGCTGAACGTTTCGAGCGTGGCGGGAACACGCGTGATTCGCGCGCCGAACCCGCGCCTGCGCACGTCGTTCAACTGGTGGATTTCCAACGGCGACGTGACCCTGGACTACGGCCCCTCCTGGGAAGACTACTGCGCGCGGGACAGCATGGGCATGGGCTGGACGCAATTGTTCGGCACTCCCATGGGCGACGAGCATAAGTATCAAGTCCTGAGCAACAGCGAGTTTGATTTCTGGCAGACATCGGTCGGATTGACTCCGTATACGGCGCAGACGATTTACAATCCGCGGGGAGACAGCATCGGCAATAAATCCTGGTGCACATCCGATCCGTCTCCGAATGCGGCGGACATGCGCGACGGCTACGATACGCGCTATCTGCTGTCCTGGGGGCCGTTGGGAATCCGCGATTATCAGGATCCATCGGGCCGGTGGATTTACCGTTTGAATCCGGGCGAAAAGTTCAACATGACGATCGCCTACGTGGCCGGGGAGAATTTCCACGACGCCACGCACCCGCAGGCGTCCAATACAAACATTGATTCGAGTCTTTTCAACTTCGCGGACCTGCGGGAAAACGCACGGTGGGCGAAGGACGTGTACGACAACCGCATGTTCGATACGCCGCAGTACGACTGGGGCGACGATCATGATCCCAACATCGTGGATCAGGACGGCACGCAAGGCGACGGCAAACTGGACACTGGCGACGGTTGGTACGGCGAAGACGTGGGAGCGGACGGTCTCTACGGAGAAATTCCGATCGGCGAGGACAGCGTGGAAGTATACTACTTCAAAGGCAATCCGCTGGTCAACGGCGGTCGGGGCATTTCCGTGGGATGGTACAGCGGGCCGGACATCGACGGAACGGAACGCAACGGCGTGATTGATTCGATCCTCAATGCCAACCTGAATGCACTGGGAGCTACGACGGAAGACAAGATTATCCCGGACACACTGTATTACATCCATCCCAAGCTGGGCTACTGGGACATGGGCTGGATGGCGCAAAACGAGGTCGTGGACATGGGCGACGGCATTCCGGACTTCACAGGACCGCCGCCGCCGCCGATTCCGGCCCTGATGCACTGCTGGCCGAATACGTACAACGCCGCCGCGCATTTGGGCGGTCAGGTACGAAGCGGCTGCTATGTCGGCGGTCTGGGCTATGAGCTAAAAGAAGAGGAAGTGGTGCTGCGCTGGTCTACCACGTCATCGGAGCTGGACGAATACCGGGATCCGTTCTCGCGGGTGCAGGACTTCGAAGGCTATCGCATCCACGTGGCCAATACGAACCGGGACAACCAGTATTCGCTGCTGGTCGAGTTGGACAGGATTGACTACGCGTACTTCAATGACAACGACTCGATGATGACGTTCCCGGTGAATCAACACGACTACGATTCGCTGACGGCGGCGGGACAGGCGGATACGGTTATCCGCGGCGTCACCGGGTTTTTAAAACCCGTGGGAAACAACACCGGCTTCAGCAGCATTCAAATTGACGATTCGACGTACGAATACCGCATTCCCGCTCACAAGCTGGCTCCGCGGTACTATTCGGTGACGGCGTTCGATTTCGGTGATCCACGATCTGGATTAGGCCCGCTATCCACGCGCCCGACGGCTAATGCCGTGCTGCTGGCGCCGGCCGGCACGAACAAAGAGCCGGTCCGGGCGGTTCCCAATCCTTACCGCGCGTATACGGACTATACGAGCAAGTACGGCGGCGACCGGGGCATCAGTTGGGAAAACATGAACGACGGGACGACCGAATTCTACGGTCAGCAGGATCGGCGGATCGAATTCATCAACCTACCCGAGAAGTGCCTGATCCGTATTTACACGGTGGCCGGAGATTTAGTTCAGATTGTGCCTCACAACGTGATCGGCGATCGCAGTCAGTGGGCCAGTCCGACGTCGGAACGCTGGGATTTGAATTCGCGCAATCGCCAACAGGTTGTATCGGGCATTTATCTCTTTTCGGTCGAGAATCTCACGGAAGGCCACGGTCATGAGATCGAGACCGGCAAGTTTGTCATCATTCGCTAAGCTTCAGTTGCTTCACATAGACGGAAGGATCCTCCTATGAAGCGATGGCCGCTTCTTGTATTGCTGGCCGCACTTCCCTTCATTCCCCAGAGCGTTTGGGCTCAGGCTAAAGTCGGGACTGCGGGCGTGCAGTTCCTGAAAATCAGTCCAAGTTGCCGCGCGGTGGGAATGGGCGAAGCGTTTGTAGCGGTTGCCAACGACGCCAGCGCCATCTACCACAATCCGGGCGCGATTGCCCGGCTGGAAAAGCCCGAAGGCATGTTCAGCTACATTGACTATGTCGCAGGCCTTCAATACGGTTTTCTTGGGATCACGCATCCGATGGACAAATGGAACGGAGCGTGGGCCGCGTCCGTGGTCTACCTGACTACAGACGAAATGGATGAAACGACGCCGGAGCGTCCCAACGGCACGGGTCGTAAATTTACGGCCGGAGACGTGGCGCTCGGACTCACGTACAGTCAGAAGCTCACGGATAAATTTTCCGTCGGCGGCACGTTCAAGTACTTGAACGAAACGCTGGCGGATAAATCCGCATCAGGCTGGGCGGCGGACGTGGGAACGTATTATAATACAGGCTGGCGCAGCGTGCGCATTGCCATGTTCACGTCGAATTTCGGACCCGATATGAATTTCGTAGACGGGCCGTTTCCGATGCCGATGAATTTCACGTTCGGCGTTTCCGCCTACGCGTTGAATTCCAAAGACAGGCAATGGTGGACGGGATCGGACTCGGTGGGCACACACGCGCTGCTGGTCGGCTTGGCCTGGTCGCATCCGAACGATAACGTGGAAGTCTACAATATCGGTTTGGAGTACGGCTATCAGGACATGGCCTTCCTGCGGTTCGGCAAGAAGATCAACGGTGTTCATCGCTGGAACTGGGAAGACTACCAGCGGAAAATTGACGACGGCGAGGACGCCACGGATCGGGATCCGTTTTATGAATATCCGCTGTTTAGCGAGACGGGAAAGTTTTTCCAGAACGGCGCGACCATCGGCGCCGGCCTGAAGCTTCATCGTTTGGGATTGACGATTGACTACGCGTTTACCGGGATCGCGTTCATGGAAAATACACACCGGTTCTCACTCGGGTACAAGTTCCCCAAGTCGTTCTTCTAAACCTTGCGGAAACATCCGCCGATCGGTTGGGCCGCGCCGCAAGGGACGCGGAACGTTTACGGAGACCAACATGCTTCATCAAATAAGAGTCTACATTGTCGCCGCACTGGCTTTGGCCCTCGTGGGAATCTACTGGGGATGTGACCGTCTGACGGGCGATGAGGATACGAATCAGTTGCCCACGGTGTATTTTGTGAACGTGCCGCTGGACAGCAGCGTGTTCAACTACGCCCCGGTAGTTCACTGGATGGGCTACGATCCGGACGGAATGGTGGTTGGCTATCAATACCACGACGATTCGACGCAGGCCGCCATTGACGCCTATAACGCGGGCGACGAAGCCTTACGCAACTACATCAACGGGCTGCCGGCGAGCGCGTGGGTGCAGACGTATCTGACGTCCGACACGATCCGCCTGCGGCGGACGGAGCAGGACAGCATCACGCAACATATTTTCATGGTCCGCTGTATTGACAATCAGAACAGCGTTTCCCCCGTGAAAGTCCGGACATTTTTCCGCACGAACAATCCGCCCAATACGCCGCGCGTGAAATGGGCGCTGGACGTGGAACTGCTGAATCCTTTGGAATTCCGCACGGTTTACAACGTTCCCGACACGCTATTCTGGAACGACACGACGACCGCCACTTACACCGGCATCAGCTTTTTGTGGCAGGGCACCGATCCGGACAGCCGCGAGTTGAACATCATTCAATTGGAGTTCAGCTGGCTGCTGGTTGTGGATCGCACCGACGGCACTACGGACACGCTGCCGCATCCCGTGTATGACGACAGCAGCCGCGTCACCGGCTTTGCTTCCGGCTGGAGTCCGTGGAACGCGATGACGCAAGTGAATATTTCCGGGTGGTTCGCCGATTCCGCTTGGTGCATGGCAAACATGGGCCAGACGTTCGACTTCGACGGTTCGTACCGTTTTCTGCTCAAGGTACGGGACGACGGTTTGACGGAAGCGGACACGGTCGCGATGGCCACCTTCCGCGCCGTTCGACCCGTTTTCGACAAGCAACTGCTGCTGATTGACTGGAATCGTTCTTACAATTTATCGCGGATTTGCGGCGGACAGCAGAACGCCGATTTGACAGCCTTCTACAATCAAGTCGTGGAAGAGGGTTTAGAGTTGGCGGAACAAGTTCGTCAAGTCATGCCTTTTTCCTATCAGCATGATCCCATCCTTTACAACGACGATCAGGTTCATTGGCTTATAGACAACGACATTTTCTCAGCGAACCTCATTCCCTATGATTACATTCGCCGTTTTAAATGGATTTGGATTATCGCCGACAACGTTCCCTGCCAGAATATGGATCCCGCTCCGGTTCACGCAAAGCTGCGCGTGCTCATGGACTATATGGACGTCGGCGGGAACGTGATGATTTCGGGACGCAGCATTTTCGGCGGCATCTTTCAATTGCCGACAGGCCCGCTGGCTCCGGGACTCACCCGCGTAGCCGACACCTTCTTCCGCAACTACGTGGGGCTTTCGACGATCACGGCCAAACCCCGCTACGACCGAACCCATCCCGATTTAAGTCCGGCGGACTTCGCAGGTGCGAACACAACGGACCAGTTTTTAAGGCGTCTGGAAATTGACACGGCGATCGTGCGATCGGTCTTGTTCGGCGGCACGCGTTTGAGCTATTTGCCGGAAGTGGATTATTTCGGCCGTTCCACGGGACAGACGGGATTCGACTACTCGCTGACGCAGTATAACTACTTCTCGAGCACGTCGAATCAGCAATACGACACGGCAAACGTGGACTGCGCGGTTCTCCCGCCTACGTCGGCCAGCGTGGCTTATCTGTCTCCCGACGATGATTCCATCGCGACCACGTTCAACACGAACGCCCGTATTCTGGACGTCACGCGCGTTTACAACGTGACCCGCGGCGTGTACGGCGAGTTCATGTGGGTAGATCAATCCAACGGACGCTGGCGGATCGTGGTTTCCACGCCGGCGCAGTCCGGAATCTGGACCACCGCCGATGAGCTGCAGGTGGATTACTCGTTTATTCCGGTGGATCCGAGCCATGACCAGCCCGTCTCCACGTTCTTCAATCGCAACGAAGGCCTCATTAACTTCGATCCGAACACCGGTCAGTTGCGAATCTGGACGGTGAATCGTTTCCGCGCGGCGCTGTTCACGTTCCCGTTGTCTTTTATCAAGAACGATGAATTGGTGTCTATTCCGATTATGCCGGGATTCACCGTCGAAGGACATCCGGTGGGAATCCTCGTCGCTTACCAAACATTGGCCTTTAACACCATTCATTCAGGCAGTGAGTTGGGAGGCCAATAAAGGCCGGCGGAGTCTTGCAGAATAAAACTGTGACTTGGAGGGCTGCATGGCAACCGCTTTGCAGCCCTCCGTTTTTTTCATTATGAACAATATCAGCCGACGATCCCGCCGCTGCGGCGTTGTCTGGGCGATCCTGATGATCGCCGGATCGCTGCTTCTTCCCCGCGAGGGAACGTGGACGATTGACGACGGCGTCAAGCGAATTGCCGCGTATGCCGGAAGCGGACTGTGGGCAGAGAGCGTGACCGACGGACCGATCCGTTCGCGGTTGGCCGAACCGAGCGGGAATCCGCCTTTGCTGCTGCCCTTTGCCGAGCGGGAAAGCGGCGGATTTGCACTGGGGTTTTCGCCGTGGGCAAGAGTATTATATAAACACCTGTTCGACGGAAATCATGTACTGAGACGACTGGCGCCCGCGCTGATCAGCATCATCACTTGGATCGCGTTTGAATGGGCGGGCGTTCCTTTCGCGTTTCTGCTGCTGCCGCTGACGTTCTATGGTTTGATACCCTGGGAACACGCGCTGAGTTGGCTTTTTGCATGGCCGGCGATTTGGCTGGTATTCAGCCATAATCATGGCCGCGTACTGCGCTTCGCATCGGGATTACTGCTGTCCGCCGCGATTGTCCTGCGGCATGAAACGGCGATCATCGGCGCGGCTTTGGCCGGTTACGAAGTATTCCGGAACATTCGCGATAAAAGCCGTTTCGCTCCCGTATGTTGGTTCGTGTTGGGAGCCTTGGCAGGATCGGCAGCGCTGCTTTTATGGCAGGGGATGGGATCGGAGCAATCCGCCTGGATACAGCTGCAGATGAATCGCGCGGCGGGATCGCACGGTTTCGCGGAGTGGTTCGGAGACAGATTGACCGCTGTATATCATCTGCTCTTTCGAGCGGACCGGAATATTTTTCTGTCGTGCACTATTATTCTGCTCTTATTAACCGGAGCTTATTGTCTGTGGAAGGGGGAGTCCGGCAACAAGCGAAGGCATTGGATCTTTGGTTTAATCGCGGTGTTTGCCGCCACAGCCATTCATGCGTATCGCCTGTGGCAGTCTCCGCTTCCGCCGATGGCGTTGATGGGAGCCAATTCACTTCTCGTCTGCCTGCCGTGGACGCTGCTTCTACTGCTTCCTCCCTATCGCCATAGGCCTGCACTTTGGCTTGGAGTGATTTGTATTCTGGCCGCTATGGCGGTAACGCCGGTATGGGAAGGCGTACATTGGGGACCGCGCGTTTTGCTCTTCGCCGTCCCCCTATTTATACTTGACCTTGCCTCATCTCAACGGGCACGCGGGCGCTTGTTCACCATCCTGATGATTCTCACGCTGATACAAACCGCTCAGTCGGGCGTTCTCGGCTACGCGCGGCAGAGGGAATGTTCGGATCATGTGCGGCTGATAGAGTCGAAGCTTGGATCTCCGGTGATGTGTCCCACCACATCCCAGTGCGCGGATTTGGCTTCGTTATGGAAAGGGCGCGAGTTTTTTACGGCGGGAAATCCGCGCGAATTGCGGCAACTTCTGATTGAAATGCGTTTTGCCGGAGTGGATACGGTTTGGCTGCATTTAGGCGCACGCGATCCGCTCTACATTCAGACTTTTCCGGAAGCGAAGCCGGTGCGGCCGCATCGTATGTCGGTGATTCAGGCGGGAAATGTATACCGGACGATGTGGCGAGTGTATGAGCTGGTGATGAATCGCGCGGATACGCTGTGGGCGGAGGTGCTCGAAAAAGAAGCCGGTTCTCTCTTGCTTGAGAACCGGCCGGAAGACGCACTGAAATTTCAGATGGAAGCCGTGACGCTTTTACCGATGTCGGCGGAAAGGCATCACAATCTTGCGTTGATTTATGCGCAATCGGGAAAACGAGAAGAAGCCCGGAAAGAAGCGATACAAGCCTGCGAACTCAATCCCGCGTTAGCGGAACCGGTTCGGCTTTTAGAGTTGCTTTCATCTCCAATAAAAGCCGCGCCCTGAGTTTTTCGGATTGCACGAAGTACGGATCGAACTGAAGCGCGCGTTCGACGGAAGCGAGAGCGCGTGACATGTCACCCAGTTCCGCGTAGACGAGCGCCAGATTGTGAAAAACCGGAGCGGACGGTTCCAGCGCGATGCATTCCTGGAAATGACGAAGGGCGAGAGAATCCTGTCGCTGCTTGAAAGCGCTGTTTCCAAGACGGAAATGGATTCCCGCAAGGTTGTGCCGCGGATCCGGAGCAGACGGGCGAAGCGCGCGCGCCTTTTGATAACTGGCCAGCGCTTTCAGGGTATCGCCAGAGGCTTCCTGAATGGTGCCGAGGTTATTCCAGATATCCGCATTGTGGGAATCCGCCTTCAGCGCTTCCTGATACCAGTACAGAGCCTCCGTATTATTGCCCAACCTCTGAGCGATGACTCCGAGATTCAATTGGGAGCGGGCTACGGCATTGCTATCACGTATAGAATCAAAAAAGCATACCTTAGCTGAATCCAACTGATTGAGCCTTAAAAATGCGTTTCCTTCCATGTAACGTGCCCAACCAATCGGAGCTTCGGTAAGATTCCATATATTCAAATAGGCTATTACTATCCCGGGGATAAGAATAAAGAGCGGATCGAGATCACTGCGAGTTGGACGCTTGCGGAAAATACCCGCAATCCAAACCAGCCCGATAGCAGCGGGAAAGACGAGCCAAGGCACGACCGGCATACGAAAACGAGCGGTAATGAAAAAGAGAACCACGCTGGCTGCATAGCAGAGCAACAGTCCGGCAATTATTCTTATGGCAGGCTGGCTCCTGCATGCAATCCAGAAACCCAATAGTCCCAATGGGATCAGAATTCCGAAATTCAGGTGAATCAGGAAGGGCAGCCACGGGGATAATCCGGCAAAATGAGTAATGTGTTTATTGTTGGATATTTCAAAACGGTTGAAAAACAGCGCGGTTTTCCGTATCATGAACCGGATGGCGGGTCCGGGATGCGCTTTCAGGAAATTCCAGCCTTTTGCGTAGTAGTAGTTGGATAATTCGCCGGACTTCAGTGGACGACCCATTTCGCGTTCGGCCTCAGATTCCGCATCCCCCATTGTCCACGTGTTGCCGTATCCGGGCAAGATCGAGAGAATACCTGTGGATTCGGGGTTGTTGCCGATCCAGAAATTGACACCGCCCTGCGTAGCGATCATCACGACTTCACCGCCATAGAAATAATTGGCCGCCGTAATAGGCAAGATGGGAATGAAGGCGGAGATCAGCCAGACCCCGACAGAGACAGCCGTTCGGCGGGAAAAAAGAGGCTTAATCCGGGCGAGCAGTACGATTGCCGCGATGACGACGGGGTAGACGAAAAGAAAATTGGGGCGGGTAATGGCGGCAAAACCCCATATTAAACCGCAAACGGTGACGGAGGTCAGTCCCGGATCGCGAGTCAGGCGGAGCGTTGCCCATAGGCCCAGTGCGGCCACCATCATTTCGGCGCTGGATGAAACAAGTTCTCCGGCAAAGTAAATCGTGGTGCCGTTTACGGCCAATAGCAAGGCGGCAACGATTCCGACGGCGGAAGTGAAATAAGCCCGGCCGATCCGCCACACCGCCCAGATCGCGACTCCCTGAAAGAGCACGTTCAGAAGGCGGGCAACCACCAGATCGTGACCGAAAACCGCATAGACGGCTGCTAAAAGAGTCGTATACAGCGGCGCACGGAACAGCGGAAACGGCCCCCACTGTCCGAGTACAATGTTTTGAGCGGTTTGGTCATACCAACCCGGATCCACAGCGGGAGCCCAAAACGTCGGATTGGAACGGCTGTTAAGGATATGGATGACACGGAGCAACACGGCCAGCCCGATGATGAGATAGGGCCAACCGGGCCAGTCTGACCTCAGGCGCTTATTCGATTGATTTATTTGATCCGACATAGATTTAATTGTCATGGCGGGGAATCCGCAGAAGAAATATACGGAACACCGCCGCAAAACGCCACTGCTTAGCGCAACTTTACCCTCGAAACGAGCCACCAGCGGAGAAGCGAATCATGAAGACAAAATCACCCTTAGATCGGTCTCTATCCATCATAGGCTGGATCGTGTGCAGTCTCATGTTCATGACGGGCGGAGTTGCCGCAGCCGCGGAACATACCGTGGTGCTGAATGAATTGATGTTGACAACACCAGAAGATCAGCCGATTCCCGTCATTTTATTTTTGGACCAGCGGCTGACGATGGATGATGTTTATCCTGTGGCCAAGAGTCTTCCAATGGATGCGCGGCGCAAATATGTGGTGGAAACTCTAAAAGCCCGCTTTCAAGATGTGGGATCACGGGTGATGGCGCGGTTGGAGTCTGCGCGAAAGAGCGGGCAGGTGACTTTATTGCGGCCGCTGTGGATTCTAAACGGTGTGCGGGTTACAGCCACCGCTGATATTCTAAGGGAGCTTGACACGAGCTTTCCGGAAGTGGTTTACATGACGGCAGACACACGCTTCGAGAATACGCTGGATGCCGTGGGTTGGGGAGTGGCTGACATGCAGATGATACGGGTCTGGACTCAATATCAGGCTTGGGGATTGGGCGTGATCGTCGGGCATAAAGATTCGGGAGAAGATATTTCGCATCCCGGATTCGCGGGACATCATTGGATTAATCCGGGTGAAGATCTGAATCACAACGGTACGATAGATGCGGGCGAGATCAACGGCGTGGACGACGACCATAACGGCTACATTGATGATTTTCGCGGCTGGAATTTCGACGACGACAACAGCAACGTGAACGACAGAGACGGGCACGGTACAAAAACCGGGTCCGTCATCAGCGCGAACTTCACGCCCTGCGATACGATCTCGGTCGCGCCGGGAGCGAAGCTGATGGTGCTTTCCGCCTATGAACTGCAAGGTTCGGTGTGGGAAGCCAGTCAATACGCCGTGGAGATGGGTGCACAGGTGATTTCCGCCAGTCTCAGCTTTAAGCATTCGGAATGTACGGCGGACGGAACGCGCGAGTGTCCCAATTATGTAGCTCATCGAATCGTGAGTGAAATGGAACTGGCGGCGGGACTTTTACACGCAAATTCGACGGGCAACTACGGGCACGTGAATCCAGTGCCGTTTTCGGCGGCGGCTCCATCGAACTGTCCGCCTCCGGCGATGACTCCGCAGCAGCCGCAACACGGCGGAGTGAGTTCGATTGTGGCAGTGGCGGCTTATAATCAGGGCGGGAGCCATGAGTATTACTCAGGGCACGGGCCGTGCGCGTGGTCGCGTCAGGATATTTGCGTTCATGCCCGCATGGCCTTTTGCGGACCGGAGGGATCCGGCAACGAATATCCGGCGGAATATGAGGACTATCCTTTTCACAACCGAGAAATGCCGGGATTAATCCGGCCTGATGTGGCCGGGCCGCAGGGGGTTCCCTCTTTAGGCATGGGCGGCGGGTGTTCGAGCATTACCGGAACGAGCGGAGCGACGCCGCACGTGGGCGGCGCATGCGCGGTGATCTTTTCCCGGTTTCCCGGAATCACTCCGGAGGCCGCCTATTTGCTGCTGGTCAACGGCGCGCAGGACGCGGGAGCGGCGGGGTTGGACACTTTGTGGGGCTACGGAAAAATCCGTCCGTTTGCTGCGTGCAGTTTAGGTGTGGCGGGGATGGGACGAGTGACAGGCCTCATCAGGCATGGCGATACCACGCTTTCGGGAGTTCGGGTTTTCACAGACAGTTCACACAGTATTTATACCGCCGGCGACGGCCGCTACACACTATATCTGCAGCCGGGCACACACTGGATTCACTGCCGCAAGTATGGTTTTGGCGAGGGGGTGATCAACATCGCGGTGAGTGCAGGACAGGAGCTCATCCATGATTTCCAACTAACGGCAGTGTCGCTGGCCGATTTTCAAGGTTACGTAACCGGAAACGGGCAGCCGCTGGCGGGGATTCGCGTGTGGATTCCGGAATATGATCTGGAAACGGTATCCGGCTTGGACGGCAGCTTCAGTATGCCGCTATATCACGGAAGGTACGAAGTCCATGCCGGTGATTTACCGTGGGACGAATATATACACAACTTCCTGCATGCGGAAGCGCCGACCGTTCACGAATTCGCGTTGACGTTATCTCCGCGCGCGTGGCCGACGGGTCCGGACGGATACGGTTATCGCATCTTCGACAACTACGACACACCGTGGCCGATCTACGATTGGATCGGAATCAATCCCAATGCGGGCGGATTGCCTGGAACGGAATTGAACACCGGAGGCGACGGATCCGTGCAGCGGACACTCCCGTTCACGTTCCGTTTTTATGGCGCGGATTATACCACGATCAGGATTCATGCCAACGGATTTATTATGATGGGATCAGGGAATTCGGATGAATGGTCACCGTATCCGATTCCCAGCACGAGCGGACCGAACGGATTTTTAGCGCCGTTTTACGACGATTGGGAACCGCAGCATTTCGACGGCGGGGTTTTCTACTATAACGATACGCAGAACCATTCGGTTATCGTGGAATGGTATGCGGTGAACTGCTGGGACACGACCTGTTCGGCGACGTTCCAGGCGATTCTTTATGATCCTCTCTACGTGCCGAGTTTGACCGGGGACGGAGTGATCAAGTATCAATACCACACGATCAATGGACGCCTTGAAGGTTTGGTGGGACTGGAAAATCCGAGCGGCACGGATGGATTGCAGTATTTATTCCTTTTGCAATATGATCCGCACGCGGTGCCGATTGAAGCGGGACGTGCGTTGATGATCACGACGGATCCTGATCTGGAAGCGGGGTCGTCTCAGCCGTCCGCCTTCCCGAATGAGTTCGTGTTGGAACCCAATTATCCGAATCCGTTTAATCCGGCCACGATGTTCACCTGGCACGTGCCGCGCGGCGCGCGCGTGAAGCTTTCGCTTTTTGACATTTTAGGGCGCGAGGCCGGAACCGTGTTCGAAGGCTGGTGCAACGCGGGCAAATATGAACGCATATATAACGCGTCGGGCTTAGCCAGCGGAATCTATTTTGCGCGATTGGAGACAGCGGGACACTCCGTTGCCGTGCGCAAGGTGGCTCTGGTTCGGTAACGACAACACACCTGTATTAAAAAAGGACTTCGTGCGCGTCCTCATGCTGTTGACAAAGTCCCTCTGCACACCTGAGTAAGTTCTCGAAAGTATGTCTGGCCATCAAATTGATAACTTCTGAGAGCCAACCGAATGAAATGAGATAGCTGGGGGCTGTCACTAAGCCACAATAACCAAACCCCGCCAGAAATGGCGGGGTTTGTCAGCAATCTGAGGACAGGACTCCGTGCGAGTCCTTTTCTATTCGATGCCGGACACATAAGACCTATACCCTATGCAGCTCTCCGTTGCGTTTTATTCATGCCGTGGTTCATTTTACGGAAACACGCGAAAGGAGAAGCGCGATGTGCCGAAGGGTCGCAGCAAATTCGCGCTCGACATCTTTTTGAAATTCCGCAAGACGGATTTGGTACCCGGCTGCTTGCAGGGATGTAACAAAATCGGAATGCCTACGTCCTTCACGATAGGCCGGAAGGCGGGGCGGAATGCTTAAATAGCGCTCGATCAGGTCGGTATTTCCGGCCACATTGATAATCGCGTGATAAAAAATCAGATTGCGGTTGCGGTAAATTGCCGTTCCGGCAATTTTACGATTTTCGAGAGCGATATCCGATGTTCCCGCGTGATGCAATCCGGAGATGCCTTGTGCTTTCAACGCACGGATGACGGTCTCATTAAAAAGCCGGAAATATTCACTGGACTTGAGTTGAGTATCGCTGCTGATGGAAAACGAAACGGCCATCATGTCCCGCGTGAGCACAACGGCACAGCCTCCCGTCCCGCGACGCAGCACCGGAATGCCGTCGGCAAGAATCGTATCTTTGTTCAACTCGAGGGCCGGATCGGAACCTTTACCGATCACCACCATGATCCCGGATGGAACAAATACCATGCAGCGCGCTGCTTCAGCCGACGGTTCGAGCAGCGGCGCGTCGGGCAGATCGTACGGCAGACAGGTTACTGAAGAGGGTGAATATCCGAACATGCTCAATCGTTTATTCACATGTGCAGCGGTCTTCCCGAAGCCTTAAATCCGGCTTCGAGAAAAGTTTCGCTGACGGTGGGGTGTGGGTGCACGACGCGGGTTAAGTCGTCTAACGTGCCTTCCGTCCGCATGCACATAACCGCTTCGGAAATTAGATCCGTCGCGCGCGCGGCAACGGCATGAACACCAAGAATCTCACCATATTTTTGCTCGGCAAGAACCTTGACAAAACCCTCGGCAGTTCCTTCCACCAGAGCTTTGCTGTTGACGGCCATCGGGAACTCGCCCTTCACAAAATCTATGCCCGCCGTTTTGATTTCTTCTTCGGTCATTCCCACGGCGCTGATTTCCGGATCCATGTAGATGGTGATGGGCATGCGCAAATAATCCACCGGTTCCTTCAAGCCTGCGATATGATTTACGGCGCACATACCTTGCGCCGAGGCAACATGCGCGAAAATGCGGCCGGTGACGTCACCGATGGCATACACTGAAGGCACACTCGTTTGCAGATATTCGTTCACGGCGGCGAAACCTTGATCCAAATCGAGAGGAACATCCTGCATGACGGGCAAAACGGCTTTGCGGCGGGAGCAGTTTACCACGATGTCGGCATCGAGCAGCGAGTCCCCGACACGGACTTGTTTGCCTTCCACGCCTGAAAAACGACTGGCCGTGAAGACTTGGATGCCGTCGCGTTTGAATTTGTCCGCCACGAAGGAACTCAGAGAATTGTCCAGCCACGGCAAGAGTTTTTCCTCGGGAGCCACCATGACCACATCTTTGCCGATCAACCGCAGCATGCTGGCCATTTCGCAAGCCACGGTATCGCCTCCGGCCACGATGATTTTTTGCGGAATATCGCCGCGGGAATAGAGATCGTCTATTTCCACCACCAGTTTTTCCGGCAACATCTCGACGGGTGCACGATCCGGACGCGATCCGGTGGCTAAGATGGTCTTCCCCGCTCCGTAAGTTTCTCCGCCGACACGGACTTCCGTCCCGCCGATCAGACTGGCTTCCCCGGTTATCACCTCCACTTTATACTTTTTCAGGAGAAATTCAACTCCCTTGACCAGCTTTGTGACGATGCGATCTTTTTCGGTCACAGCCCGTTTCCAGTCAAAGCGGAGTTTATCGGCTTCGATTCCCTCGATTCCGAAGGCGGAAGCATTGCGGATACGGCCATAAAATCGCGCACTTTCCATGAGCCTTCGCGAAGGAACGCATCCCCAGTTCAAACACATGCCACCCATGCGGCTTTTTTCGACCAGCGCGGTTTTCATGCCCAATTGGGCCGCGCGGATAGCCGACACATAGCCGCCGGGTCCGGCACCGATAATGATAACGTCAAAGGACTTCATGTATAATTCCTCATCTGAGCAGCATGTTGACCGGATCCGCGAGTGAATTCATCACATCGAGTAAAAAACGCGCCACGTCGCCGCCGTCCACAATCCGGTGATCGGCGCTTAATGAGAGCGGCAGTATATGGCCGGGAGTGATCTGGCCTTCTTTAACCACGGGCTTGGATTGGATGCGACCGATTCCGAGAACAGCCACTTCGGGATAGTTGATAATCGGAACACCGTAAGTGCCCGCAATGGATCCGTAGTTTGTAATCGTGAATGTGCCGTCGCGGATTTCGGCAATCGTTAGTTTGCGCTCGCGGGCACGATTTCCGAAATCGGCAATTACCGTGGCTAATTCCAGAATGCTTTTCTTGTCCGCATCTTTGATGACCGGAACGATCAACCCATCCGGCGTGTCCACCGCGATGCCGATGTTGAAATAGTTATGGTAAACGACGCGGTTGTTTTCCAGATCGAGACGACAGTTGAGCTTGCGATGATTGCGAAGGGCTAACGCCACAGCGCGTACCATGAAGGGAAGATACGAAAGCGAGACGCCTTGCGCGGCAAACGAGGCCTTCTGTTCCCGGCGGAGTTCCACTAACTTGGAGACTTCCACTTCTTCATGAGCGGTGAGATGCGGCGCGGTGAATTTGGATTGCGACATCCGGGCGGCAATCGTCTTGCGGATTTGAGACAGTTCCTCATATTCCGCACGCTCGACGGGTTCAACCGGATGAACAGCTGCGACCGCCGGAACAAGAACGGCAGATGAAGCCGGAGCGTGAGACGCCGCCGCCGCCGGAGTTTTTTGCGCGCGTTGGACATCTTCTTTCATGACGCGGCCGCCGGGGCCGGTGCCTTTTAATGTTCGGATATCCACACCAATATCACGAGCCATCCGTCGCGCAACGGGCGAAGCAAGGATCTTTTTCGATTCCGCAGCGGTATGAGCCTGAATATCTCCCTCGAACCCTTCACCGGTAGCGGGCAGAAAAGCATCATCATGTGCAACTTCAATCTGCCCGACAACACCAAACCCTTTCTCCTCCACTCCTTCCACGTGCGGGCGGGAGGGAACCGGCTTGCCTGCGGCGATTTCCAGTTCATCGCCCTTCGGTTCCACTTCGAGTTCTACAATCACGTCACCGACGTTGATAACTTGTCCCACTTTTCCGAAGAGACTGCGCACAACACCCGTGCGCGGAGAAGGAATGTCCGCGACAACTTTATCGGTTTCCACTTTAAGCAGAGGATCTCCCTCTTTCACGGTGTGGCCGCGAGCGACATGCCACTCGAGAATCTTGCCCTCGTGAATGCCTTCGCCGATGTCGGGGAATTTAAAGACAAAGATCATGCGTTTGCCTCCATCACCCGCTTAATTTCGTAATAGATTCTTTCCGCCGGGAAAAAGTACAAGTCTTCGCTTTTCGGCAGCGGGGGAATGGTATCGTTGCCGGTCAGGCGCGCGGGCGGAGCTTCGAGATGGAAAAAGGCCTCTTCATTCACGCGCGCGATAATCTCCGCCGCCACTCCGAAGCTGCGCGGCGATTCGTGAACGACGAGGATGCGCCCTGTTTTCTTCACGGATTCGATGATTGTTGCCGTGTCCAGCGGATAGATGGTGCGCAGATCAATCAACTCCACGGAAATGCCGTCCTTTTTCAAATCCACCATCGCTTGCTGAACGAGCCGCACCATCGCTCCATAGGCAACAACCGTGATATGTGTGCCTTCCGATAAAATCCGCGCCTTGCCGATGGGAATGCGATACAATCCCTCCGGTACTTCCTGTTTGATGGCCCGGTAAATTCGCTTGGGTTCCATGAAGATGACCGGATCATTATCCTCAATCGCGCTGATGAGCAAGCCCTTGGCATCATAGGGCGTGGAGGGCATGACGACTTTCAATCCCGGAATGTGTCCATACACGGCTTCGAGACTATCGCTGTGCAATTCAAGCGCGCGCACGCCGCCGCCGTTGGGAAAGCGAATCACCATCGGCAAAGGCATCTTGCCGCGCGTGCGGTAACGAAAACGAGCTACATGAGAAACGATCTGATTGAAAGCAGGATGAACGAAACCGTCAAACTGAATCTCAGCAATGGGCCGCAATCCGGCGATGGCCATACCGACCGCCGCACCGACGATGGACGATTCCGCAAGGGGGGTGTCAAAAACACGCTTCACGCCGTACTTTTTCTGCAAGCCGTCGGTCGCGCGAAAGACGCCGCCTTCGACACCAACATCTTCACCGAAGCAGAGCACACGTTCATCATCGGCAAGTTTTACATTTAAAGCCGAATTGACGGCTTGAATCATGGTCATAACAGCCATGTCAGCGTCCCTCCTTCCACTTCAGGAAGCTCTTCAGAGATTCGGCCTGCTTCCGAAGTTCATCATTCGGCTGTTCGTAAACGTGATTGATGATTTCATCCGGAGAATTAGGTGGAAATGCTTCAGCTTCGCGGAAGGCTTCATCCGCCTTGCGCGCCGCTTCTTCCTTTTCCTTCTCTTCCAGAGAATCGTTCCAAAGATTTTTACTTTCGAGATACTTCCGCATACGAATCAGCGGATCGCGCCCTTTCCACTTTTCTTCTTCTTCGGACGTGCGGTATTTGGAGGGATCGTCGGAGGTGGTATGCGCGGCCAAACGGTAGGTTTCGGCTTCAATGAGCACCGGGCCTTTGCCGGAACGGGCATAATTTACGGCTTCGCGCGCTGCGTAATAGACGGCGGGCAGGTCGTTGCCGTCCACCTGAATACCCGGCATGCCGTAGGCAATTGCTTTTTGCGCGATGGTTTTGGATTTGGTTTGTCGCGCACGCGGCTGGGAAATAGCGTACTGATTATTATTGCAGAAAAATACAACCGGGCAATTGAACACCGCCGCCCAGTTCAGGGCTTCGTGAAAGTCTCCTTCGGATGTGCCGCCGTCACCGAAATAGGTCATGACCACTTCACAACCGCCCAGATAATTCACCGCATGACCGATGCCTACCGCATGAAGAAGCTGTGAAGAAATCGGTACAGAGGGTGGCAGCACGCGAACTTCCGGTGGATACACACTGCCGTATTCACTACCGCCGTGATACATATAAATGCGGGATAGCGGAACTCCCCGAACTAACAGCGCACCTAATTCACGATAAGCGGGCACCAGCCAATCGCCAGCTTCCAAAGCGAGTGCACTGCCGACCGCGCAAGCTTCCTGCCCCATGTTAGGCGGAAGAGTAAAAAGGCGACCCTGTCTTTGCAGAGATACCGCTTTTAAGTCGGCAACACGCGCCTGAGTCATTATGCGATAGGCCGCAAGCAGTTTTTCATCATCGAGACCGGACGGTAAAGCCTGCGCAACGAGTGTTCCGTCTTCATTGAGAATGCCGAGTTTTTTACCCACTAAAGGATCAAATTGGGAAAAGAAATCATTGTCGGGGGGTGCCGCGGGTTTCTCCGCCGTTCTGCTGCTGGAAGGATTCATACTGACATTTCCTGATGAACACAATCTTTTCTAATTTGGAGGCATGGCCTCAAGACCGCCGATTATAATACTCCTTAATGGGGATGTTTCTCCACAAATTTTTGGTCAAATATGGCGATTTTGCTAAAAAATGCAATCCTTAATGACGGATACGATTCATCTGCACGCATCAATGCCGGCTCAATTCTGTTGTTATGTCAAATTTATACAATTAATTAAGCGAGTTATGACAATTTAATTAAGGGCACGACAAGAATGCCTCTCTTTGGAGTATTGTTGCGATGATAGAAAATTGTTGATCTAAAAGTAGGAAATCAAGAAGCGAATTCGGCGACGGCCTCTTGATAAGCCCGAAAAGTCGGCGAATCGAAGCAAACAAATTGAATAGATAGAACGGAAGTATTCCGGGCGAGGAAGGCTGACGATTCGCGAAGGGCAATCCGGCAGGCGCGGTAAACGGGAAATCCATAGGCTCCCGTACTAATGGAAGGGAAGGCGATTGTGGAGATATTTTTTAATGCGGCCAAATGAAAACAGTTTTGGTAGCACTGGGTAAGCAATTCATCCTCGCGGTAATTCCCGCCGCGCCAGACGGGGCCGACCGTGTGGATCACCCACTTTGCGGGAAGGCGATACCCTTTGGTAATTTTTGCCTCTCCGGTTTGACAGCCGCCGAAAGTGCGGCACTCTACCAGCAATTCCGGGCCGGCGGCACGATGGATGGCGCCGTCCACTCCGCCGCCGCCGAGCAGCGATGAATTAGCGGCATTGACAATAGCGTCAACTTCGAGAGTTGTGATATCGGCTTGAATGATGCGGATGCGCGGATCCATAAAAGAGTCCTTACAGAAGTGTAATGCGGGAGCGGCAAATCGAATCGAGAAAGAAGTGTTTTGCGCCGGAAAGATTATCTGTCGGTCTATGATCTTCAGATAGAGCACAATTCTTGCACGACATTATGGCGACAAGCGGATTGATACATTGTCGCCGGGCTATTTTAACAAAATTCATTTTCTCAAACGGGGCTCAAAATGAGTGTCTTGGGTAATTCTTCGGCGTGTGAGCCGACGGGGATTCCAACGAACGAAAAAACGCTACGTGTGGTCGAACAGAGCGAGAATGCATGGAAGGTGGCGCTCAATATACCCGCCCACGAGCTGGTGGATCAGAAAGCGCTGCTGATTCACTTACGGAAGGTCAAGCGGGAAATCGCCGCACGATTCGGCGTGGCGGAATCAAATTTATATTTCGACGGAATCGCGGATCGCGAAGCGGTGGATGATGCCGTGGACGTCGTGGTGAACATTCGCAAGCAGATGCTCCGGCGCGGCGCGCCGCGCGTTCATTTTCGGGATGGGCTGCGGGGTGAAAACGTCTATCCGAATATGGTTGCGCTGTTGGATATTCTATATCTGGATCAGGACGATCATCCGGTAAGCCTCGATCAGGTGTTGGAAGCCGTTGCGAAATCCGGAGTCTCCATGTCTCTGGTGAATCGCGAAGCGATTACGCAGAAAGTCGCCGAAGTCCGCGAGTTGGAAACACCCGCCGTGAATTTTATTTTTGCGCGAGGCAAGCTTCCGGAAACGGGCTTCAATGCCGAATTGAAGCTGCTGTTTCCCGCCGTGCCGTCCGGCGCAAACGCCGGCGATTACATTTCCCGACGCAAAATATCCGCCGGAAACATCATTTGCACGAAAACTTCGCCGACGAAGGATCTGGAAGACGGATTTGACGTGTTCGGAAAACTGCTGCCAGTGGAAAGGGGTCAGGACACGGAACTGCGGACGGGATTCGGCGTGCATCTGTCGCCGAGCGGCAATGAAGTCATTGCCGAGATTGACGGGCGCGGCACCGTGACGTTCCGGTACCGCGGAACTCAGGCTTCCTATTCCGTGCGCGAGGTGCCGGAAAGCGCTCTGTTTAAAGTCAATCCCGTATTGACGGTGCCGGGCAACAGCGTGGTCAGCGTCAGCACAAGTCAAGCCGTTCAGATCAACGGTGATCTTCAGGCGGGAAGCCGGATTGTCACCGAAGGAGACGTTTATATCACGGGCGATGTCGCGGAGAATTCAACGATTGAAGCCGTGGATGATATCGTCGTCAGCGGAAGCGTACGCCGAGCCGCGCTGAACAGCGATGCCAATGTGGTTATGATGGGCAACGTTCATGAAGCCAAGATTACGGCGCGCGGCCAAATCATCGTCAAGGGCCAAGTGCACGGTTCCGCTCTCATGGCCGATACCATCGTGGCGGATCACGTCGCCGGATCCGACTTAACGGCTCGCAAAAACATCGTGCTTCGTTCGGTGGATCCGGATGAAAACGGCGTGATCAGCAACATTTGCGTGGGGATCTCCGGTTATTACAAGCAGCGGATTATCGAAAACCAAAAATACATCGAGGCGGCTACCGCCGGATTGGAACGATTGGAGGCTCTTTTCGGACGGGAGATCGTCGTGCAGTGTGACCGCGTTTCTCTGCAAATGCTGTTCATGCGGTTTTTAACTCAGACGCGCGACAGCAACCGGGATCAGCGGCATAAAGCGGAAGTCTATCGTGAACTCATGGAGACGATTCCACCCATCAAATCACTATTGCGAACGAAGCAGGAAGAACTCCGGGATATGCTGCAGCGAGTGATCGCCAGCACGGATGACATCGGATTGGTCTCCGTTGAGGAACGGCTGAAAACATCCACGCGCGTTTCAGTAGACGGAATCGAAGCCGTGCTGCCGGAAGGAACCGGCCCCGCCGTCATTTGCAGCGGGGGCAACGGTCAATTATCCGTTACTTCTCCCTGAACCGTGCGATACTGAAACGGTTACTCTCCCATGATCTGTACGAAGATCTTACGCGTACGCGGGCGGTTGTCATGGTCTATCACGACGATTTGCTGCCATGTGCCGAGCACCAACTGACCGTCCTTTAAGGGGACCGTAATCTGCGGTCCCATTAACGTAGCCCGAATATGCGAGAAACCGTTGTCATCGCCCCATGTTTCGCTGTGACGTGTGCGCATTGTGCGGGGAAACAATTTTTCCAACTGCTCGCGAAAATCCTCCGTTAACGCGCCTTCGAATTCAATCGTGGAAACCGAAGCGGTTGAACCAACAGCAAAGACGCATACCAATCCGCTGCGAATTCCGGATCTTCCTACGATTTCTTCGACATTCGCGGTGATATCGTGAATGTCCGAAAAACCTTTCATGGAAATGACGATCTCTTCTCCGTGAACCATGTTTCTCCCGCTATGGTTTGACGGCTTCCGGCCCGCCGGACAGGCCGATATCCGACGGTGCGCCGTTATAGTTTGTCAGTTCCGGGCTGCCTTGTCCGCGAGCCGGAGAAGATTCCGCTAAACGAAAGCTCACTGTATCGGAAAATTGCGGATCCGCGATAAGAAATGCCGTGGAGTCCATTCCCTGCACGTTGCCAGCGGAATTATTCCAGACAAGATTGTGCGATATTTGCCAGCCCGCCGTATCGCCCTCCTGATTCCAGAACCCCACGCACGGACAAACCCATTCTTTTCTCCAGCCGTTGAAAGCGGAAATATTGTTGACGAATCGGCCGCGCGTGCCGCGATTCCAGACCGCCATGCCGCAGTTTCCGTTGCGTGCGGAAACGTTATTTTCCGCAATCATTGTGCTGGAACCTGACACAATAACCCCCCAGCCCAGATTCTCAAAAACGGCGTTATTCCGCGCAACCACAGTGGCGGTTCCGAATGAACCGATTCCTTTCCAGTAATGGGAAATCCGATTCCGCAGGCATACGGCCACGGCATCCCACGTTGCTCCGATGCCCGCACCGCGGCCGGAATCAATCACGCAATCGGAAATCGTTGCGCGCGCCCCGCGATAAAGAGCCACGCCGTCCCAGGAATTGCTGCGAATGACGCACTCTTCAATTCGTGCATCGCTGCCTTCGCGGATCATTACTCCGCCAATGCCCACGACCGTGGAATCGTTGTAATCACTATTATCGGCGATGAGACAACGGCGGATCGTTGCCGAGGAATACTTGAGCACGATACCGCCGTCCGTAGCATTGCCCTCGCGATCCCGCTTGCCGCCGGTGACCGTCAGATTTTCGATAACGGTTCCGTGGGAATTCAGTAAAAGAAGGCCGTATCCGGCGCGGGTTTCCAAGACAGTCTTTGCGGCATGTCGTCCACGCAGGACAAGCCGCTTGGCATCCACCACAAAACCGCGCGTGGCATGAACTTCGGTTTGATGGTCGGCGCAGTTTCCGCAGATGGATTCCACGAACGGCGCAGAATCGGCAATATAGCGGCCGGGTTCAATGAGCAGCGTGTCCCCGTCCACTGCAAGATTGATGGCCTGCTGTAGATCGCGAGTTACTATCTGAACCTCACCGAAAGCCATGCCGGCCGTGAGGAGAAAGAAAATAATGATGAGTAATCTCATAATCGAAACTGTATTGAGTGTTGAGGGCAATATCTTTCATAAACGAGAAGCGAGGGCTGACCCGACTCCGTCCTTTCATTGAGGGGATGCCGCGGAGAGAATTAATCGTTGCGAACCGTGACGCAGTAAAAATATCTGGGAATGGATGAACTGACGGGATCCGTAAACGTACTGTCAGTTGTTTGGCCGATGTATTCGGCGGGAGTGGGAGTAAACTGGGGAGTCGTGCTGCGATAAATCACATAGAGACGATTCAACAAGGGAAGGCCGAATATGCTTTGCTGAACGTGCGTCCATGTCAAACGGATATCATCGGATGAATCCGCTTTCAGCGCGCGCAGGTCATTCACCGGCAGCGGACTATCCGGTCCGATGCGCAATTGATAGCGGCTAAACTCGTTCAGCGATGCAGAATTGATTTTGTTTATAATGAGAGCATAATAATCCGTCAGCGGCGGAGTGAACATAAATTCTTCATCTTCACCCGGGCCGCCCGCATCGGATACAGCGACGGCATCGAATCTTGCGGTGGCTTCCGCCGAATCAGGATGCAGACGTATTTCGAGGTCCGCATTTCCGGCAAGGATGCCGCATTCAAACACATAACGGACGCCGCCGCTAAGCAGAAATTCATAAATATGCAACAGGTTTTCCGGCGGCAGGCTGTCTTCGGCAGCCCACAAGTGAGTGGTTTCAAAGCGGCCTTCCGCCTGCCGTGCTTCCACGCGAAACGACAGGTTCGAACCGTTGTAGTTTATAATTGCCGGGTAATACGACGAATATGTACCTGACAAGCGCCACGGAACAAACACGTAGTCGGACGATCCGGAAGCATGGATCGAGTTTTCGATCAGGAAAGAGAATCCGGAATCCGTTCCCGCATAATCGGAATAAAGATACAGATCGTAATCCGATGTTGACGATTCCGCCAAAAGACAAACGGCGCTGCCTTGTTCGGGAAAAGGTGAAAACGCGAAGCCGTCGCCATTGGGATAGACACCGCTTCCGCGCGCAGGAGGTGCGGAGCGATTGACAGGCACTCCGGATTCGAGCGTCAGCGGACTCCAGACATGTTGGGCGGAGTAGGTGTTGTCCGTTTCGTTTGTTTCGGCAACATCGTTATCGGCATCCACGGCAAGAGTCAATGTATGCCGCCCGCCGCGAATCGGCCCGATAGGAACATTGAGTTCCTGGCCGAATGAGAACGGGTTCAACGAGCCGCCGTGAAAAAAGTCCGTTACGGCTTCGTTGTCCACATAGACCCGATTGGCAAACGTCATATCCAATGGCATCATGCTATTGTTAAACCAAGTTCCACTGATGAAATTATCCGTGTTACCTTGAATGGCTGCCGGAAAGCGGCAATCATCCGCAGTTGCGCCGCCATCATTGCGAATGACGACGGGGGCATCCCAACCCTCCCGATTTAAGCCCGGTACCAGATTGCACAGTCCCGGATTCTCGACCGAAAAAGTGAAGGAACCTTCCGTGCTATAATTCCCGGAACCGGTTTTCATCACCACGGCGGCATAATAACCGGATATATCGGCATCCACCATAACAACTTCATTGCCGCCCGCTCCGTGCGCATTGGCCAGCCACCGGCAATCCCAATAAGATTCCACAGAGCTTGCCGGATCGAAGATCAACAAGGAAAGATCCAACGCCGCCGCGACATCCGTGATACCAATAAAGTACTGCTGCCCGGAAACCAGATATAGCTCGTACATATCGAATATTTCCGGATTCGTCAGCGTGCCAATCATGCTGCAAGGCACTCCATAAGCGGGCTTGCTGGTATCGGCTTCGACATGGTAGGATTGGTTCGATGTGTCCGAATATCGCACGGCTTGAAAATAGCGGGTGGGATTATAGCCTTGAATGTTGCCGTTAACCATAATCAAATCAGGGAAACCTGTGCCGCGCATGCTGTACTTTTCCCACGTGTCGAAACCGGTTGTGCTGGAATAGGATGTGTTGAACGTATAGAGATCCACATCATTACCTAATTGCGGCATCACCGCGACGCCCAGCCACCAACCGCCATGAGCATGAAAACCATCTCCATTGTAATAAACGGGGCTGCCCCAAGTTTTTAGCGGCGGTGCAATACGTTCTATCGGATTATCATTCGCTATCGAAATCGGCGACCATACGTACTGCGTAAAAAATGAATTGTTGCTCTCCGAAAATTCATTAAAGGCGTTGTAAGGATCGAGCAGCCAGCCCAAGGTATGGCGGCCGCCGCGAATTACGGCGGCGGGGAGATTGATTCCGCCCATCTGCTGCAACGGCGCAATGCGCGGTGTCCAGGACAGTCCATAGATACCATCGCTATCCACGCAGAGTTCGCTATAGACTCCGACGGACGTGCAATCGGCCGCGGGGGAACGACCCGAATTTATGCCGATCACGTTGAAGTAGGTGTTGCCATTGCCGTATAAATACGGAGTGACATGGCAGTCGTCCCAGCCGGCATCCATGGCAGCGCGCGGAACAACAGGATTGTCCCAACCGGCACGATGATAGGATGTGACGTCGGGTTCGATATAATTGATGGCTTGCGCTAAATCGGGGCGTTCGCCAACATCGCGGGATCCCGTCCAAGCCGTTCCGGTGGCAGACAAATAATCGCGCACCTGATCCGGTGAAAGAGTCATGCCGAATTTCCCCTGCGAAATTCCTTGCAGCAAATTCCCCGCTCCGGCGGCAATCGGCGTGGCTCCCGACGTTCCTCCGAAAGAAGACGTATACCACTGACTGCGGTCGGGATCCGCTGTGCCTTGCCAAAGATTGCCGTAACCGAGCGTGAAAATATCGCGTCCCCAGCCTTGCAGATCCACTCGGGAGCCGAAATTAGACCAGCATTCGGCTTCGCGCGTTTCCGGCAATGCCGCGCCGACTAAAATCGCCTGCGAGTTACGGAATGAACGCTGGAAGCGATTTCCGTAAACGGGATTATTCAGATCCATTTGGCCGTTGCCCGCCGCTTCGTAGACGATAAATCCGTTGGCGGTATGAGTCTGAATCGCCGTAAAAACATTGTCCCAGTATTCCACGGGAATGAAGCGGAATTGCGAACAATTTCCGCAGACGGAATCGCAGCCAAAACCCGGATCGGGGCCATAGTAGTGGATCTCAATCAGGTAAGATTCGCCGGGCAATAGATAAGCCGCGGCGAGATTGAATGCAGAAATCCATTTGTCCTGATGAGTAATCCCCGACCGTGTGGGCCACGAAATCGCTTTGGGCGTGACGTTCGAACTGATTCCGGTAATGCCGAAGCCGTTATTGCAGGCCGCGACGATTCCCATCACGGCATCGCCATGATCAGCGGCGCCGCCCGCATCCCCGCCGCCTAAAACCTGAAAAGCCTGCGGGAAATCTTCGTGGTTTTCGGACCAGTCCATTTCCACGTCAATGCACCAATAATCCGCTCGTCCCCGACCCAGAGTCGGATGATAGTTCCACGAATACTCCGCATTAATTCCCAGCGGTGCGGGATCAAGGTAAGGCTGATCCGCTTCCCAATTTAAAGTGGCGGGAGGATCATCCGTACAAGCCAACTGCCATTGGGGAAGATAGAAAGCCGTTTCTGTAATATCCCAAGTGAGAACTTCGCGGACGATATCGAGTGGTTTCGGATTCTGCGGAATGTAAAATTGATAGAAATTATTCAGGTTGGCCAGATCCTGTCCCGTGTTTTTTTCGCCGTTAGCTTCCCAGTAATCGAAAAGTTCCTCGGGCTGCAGCGGATCATCCCGCTCCATTTTAATGTCCGGGTACCGGGCAAGAAACTCTAAGACAGCTGCGACATCCGCACCGGTCTTAGAATACGGCTTGCCGTCGCGCCAGCGAATCATCGCTTCTTCGGAAAATTTTACGATCAAGCCGTGCGGATTGGATACGTCCGCCAAATTCAGATAGAAATCTTTCGGAGTGATCGGGCGCGGTTTTAGCGTTCCTGCGTGCGGCGGGAAAAAGAGAGGCGGAAGGTTTTCCTTGGAGCGATTCACTGGCACGCGATAATCTGCGGCTGCTTGCGGAAGCGGAGTTTCGAGAAGAACTCCCTGCACGGAGACGGCATCCGCCGCTTCATCGCTTGCCGCGAATCCTGCGTAAAGCAGCAGTCCAAGTAGAGGGAATATGATCAGCAGTTTTCGCAAGGATCACCGCGAAGAATCTTTGGATTCGGGAACAATGCCGGTTGCATTCGGAGCATCACGTGGAACGGGTGATTGCTTGGGCGGCACGACGGGAGTCCGCCATTGGTCGAGGGCTTTCCGTATTTCCGCAGCCTTATTTTGGTTTCCCTCCGCTTCAGCCCATTCGAGCAGAATTTCCAAACGGTGTATTTCGGCTTGATTCTTCAGTTTAATGATTTGCCTTTCGATTGACTCGCGTTGAGCCGGATCGGCAGCAACTTGTTGGAAAAGCACTGTCATTTGTGCCTGAGTTTCCTCCTCAAGCAGGTGAATCCGTTCCGGATAAGTGAGCGCGGAAACTCCGGAAGGCACAGGGCTCGGAGCGGCAAGCAGAGAACACCAGCACAGAATCATCACAGTAGAAACGGCAAGCCTCTTCATTCAGGAATCTCCTCAAAAGGTAGAATACACCTATCTTGGAAAATATACATCGGGCAGACAGGCAAGTCAAGAAATTCCTATAAACTTGCAAAAAACCTTCTCGTTGGAGTCCTATCTATTATTATCGTCTATTATGTGATAAATGTTTAGTTTGAAGAAGATAACGGGATAATGAAACAAAAATGCGCGGGTCAACCCATAGAGGCTGATCCACGCATAAACGATAGAAACCCGGATAGGGCTAAATTCTCATCTGTGTATAGGATTAAAACTCAGCGCTGATTCCGAGGCTGGGCAGGATACCGATATCCGTATCGGTGACAACTTTTCGTTCGCGTTCATCCCAGCGGTAGCCTTGGATATTTTGATGATTGTATACATTCTGAATATCCAGATAGGTTATCAGATTCCAGCGGAGAAAATTCCAGCGGCGGTCGGCGCGCAAATCCAGAGCATGGAAAGTCGGCAATCTTTCGCTTGCATAAGCCGCGATATTCTGAGTGCCGTCGGAATCAAACGGAGTATACGGCGTGCCCGTTCCCACACGGAATTTCAGACTGAATTCCCATTTATTATTGGGAATGTAGCCTCCGCTTAAATTGAAGATCAGCCGTTGATCGTAGAGACCGGGACGACTCATGCCGTCCAGAGCTTCGAAATCGGTTTGCGTATAGCTGGCGCTGGTGATGCCGTAGCAACAGAGATCGGAAAAACGTTTTTGGATCAGCAGTTCCACCCCGCGGGAAAAGCCTTTTCCTTTACTCACTAAAGGATCGAAACCGAAGGAGGAAAAACCCTCTTCCGAACCGCCGAAGCCGCCGCCCGTATTAGATAAGACAAGATAAGGGCGAGTGACGCTGGCCGGATAATCGCGATAGGATTTCATATAACCTTCCACACGAACGCGCATGTCCGGCCTCAACAGCTGTTCAATTCCCAGCACGGCCTGATCCGCTCTAAGAAACGCGAGACCACGGTTCGCACCGTTCGACATCAGCCAGATGTACGACGGCGCTTGATAGTATGAGCCAGCGCTTAAATTCAGCGATGTGTTGTTCGTTAATTGATAGTTGGCGGAGAAACGCGGAGCCAGAGCCGTTTGTTTCGAGATACGGTCGAAGAAGTCCAGCCGCAATCCTGCTGTGAGGCGAAAACGCGGAGAGAGCGGATGACTGGCTTGAACGTAGGCGGCGGATTTGAAAGCCATCGCATCCCAGTCACGCGAACTCGCCAAAGAATCACCGAGCGAAGTTTGAATCGAGGCAAGATACAGTGAACCTTTGAGACGAGCGGCTTTCGCCTGCACACCCAGAGATAACTCGGTTTTGCGGTTGAACATCCACACGACATCCGAGCGGAGCGACGTCTGTCCTTCCCGCGATTGACTCGTGAAAATCGGCGCGAGCAGCGAATCCGCTTGGCGGTAGTCGAAGGAAGTATACGTGCGACCGAGGGATGTCGTCAGGAATCCGCCGTGAAACAGGTGCTTCCAGTAGATATTCGAGAAGTACTGATCTTGAGATGTCCCCAGAATGCGGGAGTTGTCAAAGCGTTTCTCGGGGGAATCGTTGAAAAAACGGACATCATCCACCGTGCCGATGGCCAACACGGAGAGTTCATCGTGCGGGCTGAGGCGATGCGTGGTCTTTCCCAGAAAATCCCAATATTCCGGCACGAAAGAGAAACCCGCCGATTTGAAAAAGAAATCCAGATAGCTGCGACGGACAGAAAACAGCGCGGATCCGTTTTTCCCGAGGGGGCCGTCGGCATTCAATCCGAACTGCGAAGCGGAAATGGTCGCTTTGCCGCCGAAACGGTCGGTTCTCCCTTCTTTCAACTGAATATTCATGGCGGACGACAGTTTGTCGCCGTACGGCACTCCGAATCCACCCGTGGAAAAATCCACGTCGCGAACATAATCAAGATTGACAAAGCTGAGCGGACCGCCGCCCGCTCCCTGCGTCCCGAAATGATTGATGTTCGGCACTTCGAGATGATCTATGACATACAGGTTTTCGGACGGCGCTCCCCCGCGAACCACTAAATCATTCCGACCGGCTTGCGCCTGAACGACTCCCGGTAAGACTGATACGGCGCGCACAACGTCTTCATTGCCTCCCGGTGCGCGGCGAATCTCCTCGTTGGAAAAAGACTGAGTGCTCACTGGAGCGGCCGAGCGTTCTTCAAAGTAGGACGGCGTAATCACGACTTCAGGCAGATTCAGAGGAGAAGGCTGCATCATCAGCATGATTTCGGTCTGCTGACCGGAACGAATCACGATGTCGGTTTTTAAAAGAGTGTTATAACCCAGATACGAACCGCGCACCCGGTATATGCCGACCGGTATCTCGGTAATATTAAAGCGGCCTTCCGCATCGGTCGCCGCGCCGAGTGTGGTCCCTTCCACGCTAACAGAGGCGCCTGCCAACTCCTCGTTCGTAACCGCATCAACAACATGGCCGCGCAGAGATCCGGAAGTAAGATTCCGGTTCTCAGCCATCAGCGAGGAAATTCCAAGCAATAATGAAAAGGTAATTAGAAGTGATATCTTCTGTTTGTGGAATATCATGGATTTCCTGAAATTAGATACTTAAGCCATTCCATGGTTAATAGACTTGCTTATCCTCTATACGCATAACTGTCTCAGAGGTTTCCCGAAGGGATTATTTTGTAATTTATCGTGATACGAATTCAATCGGACGGGAGGGTTGAGAAGATTATCTCTAAAAATAAGAAAATTCGCAAACTTGACAATGATGATAATACTCTGTAGCTTAATGTTTTGATTGTGATTCGGTCTGCTGTTATTTTGAGCAGGCCGCCGACGATTTCAAATCGAAGAAGATACACTCGACATCAACTGTGATAATGGAGACCCCAATGAATTCCCGTTTTTCGGTTGTTGCACTTTTGGCTTCGTTGTTTTTTATCTTGGCCGTATTCGGCCCGGCCGCATGGGCGGCGGAAAAGACCGTGATTACCAAATTGGACGATCTGCCGCGGCACACATATAAAATCGGGATCAAAGCCGCTGAGATCTTGGATAATGAGCAAGCTTTGATGAAGCTGGCCGGGGAAGTCAAGAAAGATTTGCTGGATGATCTGAGCAAGTATGACATTCAGGATAAAACAACGCAGCAGTCGTTTTATGCGGATCTCGGACAGATTGCCTTTTTAGAAGGTAACTACGATGTCTATCTTGAAAATCTGGCCAAGCGCAAAGCTTTGGAAGACAAGGAAGCCACCCGCTTAGTCACGGGGCTGTTGGCGCAAGCGTACATTCAGGCTAAGCGCGCGGGGGGAGCTGATTTTGCGGCGGCGTTTCGCGCGGAGATCAAGAAGCTGTTGACTCCGCTTCCCTTTGCCACGATAGAAGCCGGAGCGAAACAAACCAAGTCCAGTTTCGAAATCATCTCCAAAACACTCCTGCAGGGCAGTATTGAAGCCGCCACACAGCCGATTCTGGACAAGAGCGGCGGCGAAATGAGCAAAGACATTGCCACGAGCTTAATCGGATCGGCTTACACGGTAAAAGTGATGCTTCCGTACAAGGAAGACATCGTAGCTGTGTATAGCGAATACATCGCCGCTAACGAAGTGAAGAAGGCGGACATTTGGGCGGAGCGGGATGTGGCTTTATCGGAAAAGGCCGGTGTGAGTCCGGTGATTATGGCCGTCTGGGACAGCGGTGTGGATACGGACATTTTCAAGAATCAGATGTGGACGAACACGAAAGAAGTTCCCGATAACAACGCGGACGACGATAAAAACGGATTCGTGGACGACGTGCATGGCATCGCGTGGAGTCTGCATTCCGATAAAGAAACTTCGCTGCTCTTCCCCATCGGCGATCTGAAAACCGACCGCGTGCGGATGCAGCGGCGGATTAAGGGACTGGAAGATTTGCAGGCGAACATTCAGAGCGAAGAAGCCGGAGAAATCAAGCAGCTCATGGCCACGCTGCCTAAAGATTCCGTGAAGCCGGTATTCGAAGAAATCAGTAAATACGGAAACTACGCTCACGGAACGCACGTGGCGGGCATTGCGGCAAAGGGAAATCCTTTTGCCCGCATTCTGGCCTGTCGCACGACGTTCGACTATCACATGATTCCTGAACTGCCGACGATTGAACAAGCGCAAAAAGACGCCAAAGCCATGCAGGAAACCGTAACGTACTTCAAGCAGAACGGCGTCCGGTTGGTGAACATGAGCTGGGGCGGTTCGCTGGCAAGCATTGAAGGTGCGCTCGAAGCGAACAACGCGGGCGGAACACCCGAAGAACGCAAGGCTTTGTCGCGTCAGATCTATGACATCACGTACAAAGGTTTATTCGATGCTATTAAGGGCGCGCCCGAAATTCTGTTTATCACGTCGGCCGGCAACGCGGACGCGAACGTCCTGTTCGAGGAATTCTATCCGAGTTCATTCAGTCTGCCCAATATCATTTCCATCGGAGCCGTGGATCAGGCCGGCGATGAAACCGATTTCACCAGCTTCGGCAAAGTGGACGCCTACGCGAACGGCTTTGAAGTGCTGAGCTACGTGCCCGGCGGCGATCAGATCAAGTTTTCGGGCACGTCCATGTCTTCACCGAACGTCATGAATCTGGCGGGCAAACTGCTGGCCAAGAAACCGGCGCTGACCGCTTTGCAGATCCGCGATCTAATTCTGCAAGGCTGCGACGAACGGAAAGCCGGCGAGCGCAGCATGAAGCTTGTCAACCCGAAAAAGTCTTTGGAACTTCTGGCGGCGATGAAATAGTCTATTCCGTCAATCCGAATTGAAACAGGGGCGCGGTAATACGCGCCCCTGTCCGTAACGGGAATACCATCATGATCGAACAACATGAAATTAACCGTCGGCGCTGGAATGAAATAACGCCGGTCCATGCGCGCAGCGAATTTTACGACGTGCCGGGATTTTTGGCCGGACGAAACACTTTATTCGAGATTGAACTGGACGGAGTGGGCGATGTGAACGGCAAATCGCTGCTCCATCTGCAATGCCATTTCGGAATGGATTCTCTAAGCTGGGCGCGGCTGGGTGCGCAGGTTGTCGGCGTAGATTTTTCCGAAGCCTCAATTGAGCAGGCGCGCGATCTCGCGCAGCAAGCCAGACTTGCCGACCGCTGCCAATTTATCTGCTGCGACGTCTTGGAACTGGATCAGCACTTGACCGAGAAGTTCGATGTGGTATTCACATCGTACGGCGTGATTACGTGGCTGTGTGATTTGGAGAAATGGGCGCGCATCGTGGCGCATTTTCTCAAGCCGGGCGGTCTATTTTTCATTGCGGAGATTCATCCGCTGGCTCTCATGTTTCGCGAAAATACGGACAAATTCGAACTGGCTTACGATTACTTCAGCAACGCCGCCGAAGTCGTGATACCGCCCGGACCGGATTACGCCGATCCATCGTTCGTTCCGACGCATGGAGAAAATTATTGGGCATGGACGATTGCGGATATTTTTCACGCGCTGAAGAAAGCCGGATTGGAGATCGGGGAATTCAACGAATATCCGTATTCGTGCTATCCGCAATTTCCGAATATGACCCAGCAAGCGGACGGCCGCTGGATACTGCCCGCCGGCATCCCCCGCTTGCCGCTGCTGTTTTCATTGGCGGCACATCAGAAATTATAAGTATTTTATTGGAATCTATTGACAACCGGCCAACCGTTCAATATATTGCGTATAACATCGGATTATGCACAATGCGTAAATTCATATACTGCAATATCATTATATTCGTGCTGTGCCGGTATCCGGCTTTCGCCGAATACACAATGGTATTGGATTGCAGCATTTCGATTCCGGGATATTACTGCGATTTTCAACGATGGACTAATGCTCGCACATACGGGTATGCCTATGTGAGAGGGGATTCGCTTTGCTATGTCCCGGAACATGGTCAAGCCCCGCGGTATCTTGCCATTCCTGATTCAGTCGCTTCGGGTATGTGCAAATTATGCCTGATGAAAACGGGGCCGGGCGAAATGGATTTGGGTGTTGTTATCACATATAAAGGATCGTTTTTCTACAACCCGGATGTCCAAGCGTTCCCCAAACAGAATCTTTACGTCGTCACTGTTGATCTACAGGCGAATACCTGGGCAGAGCCATTCATCCACACACGCATAATAGGAGTTTCGGAGGAACGTAGTCATGGTGCCATGTATGCCTATATTGGCGATCTGGCGGTCTGGCCCCCTCCCCCCCACAAGAACGATATTTTAATGTGGAGCAAGAGGATTCATGAATGGGACAGCTCACTGGAAAACGGCTATTCAGAAAATATGACAGGGACGACTTTCGAGGGGTTAAACTGTCCATACTTTACACATACGGGGTTTAGCGACAGTTATTATATACGCCCGTTTTCAGACTATCGCACACTGCAGTTTGTTGTCTCCGGATATTATCGTCTCCTCTGCTCGGGATATGAACCGATATGCGATGACGTTTTTCGCTCTCAAATGACCACTGTGGACATCGGACAACCGGGACAGCCCGCCTATCCATTTTGTGCCGATTCTCATCCCTGCCTGAGAGGCTATGCGGTTCCACAAATGGACAGAAACGGTGTGAAGCGTTTAATTACGCCGGAAGGGACAGCCTTCGATCACTACACCTACGAAGTGCTCTGGTCGAATCCGGAAATGGCTACGGCTAATGAAAATCTTTGGACAGCAAAAGTAGATACCAGCGGAAACGAACGCATATTAGTATGGTATAACGGTCTATTCCGCGTATTTGATGCAGAGACGGGAATGCAGTTAGGGCAAACAAATCGCATGTGGGGATCAACATTCAATGTATTGAAATATCCCGGCGTCGCGGACAGAATACTCATGCACAACGGTAATACGATAAATGTCTGCCGTGCGGCAGTTCTTTGCGACTCTGTGACAAATCTGACCTGTACATTTATCCTCCAACAGAATATCGTGCGGCTCCGCTGGGAAGCGGCGGCCGGTGCGGTAACATATCATATCTATGGAGCCGAAGCGTACGAAGGCGAATACACTCACATCGGGCAGACTCCAGTGAATAACCATACCTTCGACCTTCGGGCAAACACCGGTATACATTTCTTTTATGTAACAGCAACCCCGGAGTAAGATAATATCATCGCCGGAATAGTGCCTCCCCGCACCGACAGCTAATTATCTATAAAAACAGATTATACAATATACCGAAGCGTGAAACGAAGAGGGTTTCCCGTTTCGGTTTTTTTATAAGACCTCTGTTTTCACTTGTAAACAGGTCGTAAATTGGTTAAATTTTTGTACTGAACTCGTTGCGCGGCATCCTGAGTTAACATCGGGTCAGGATTACTGACAACACTTTGTGCCGAAACCGGCACAGTATGAGGAAATGACGCATGAAGCATGTTTGGATTCTATTCGTCATGTTGCTTGCACTGCCTGCATGGGGTTGGGCTGCCGAGCGCGTAGAACTGAATTCCGCCGCTCAGGATGTATCAGTCAACGTACTCGAGTCGAGTGGTTCGCGGACCGTCGTGCGGTTCGACGTGAACGCATTCACGCGTGATGCCGTGGAAATCAGCGGCCAGAATTACTATACGGTGAATTGCGGACGCGAAGCGCATTTTTTGAATGCCGGAGAACCCGATCTGCCGCGCATCTGCCGGAGTATTATTATTCCGGATGATGCGGAAATGGAGATCAAGATTGTCGCATCGCAGTTTACGGATTATCCATCCATGCCGATTGCCCCCTCGAAAGGCAATCTGTCCCGCAATATTGATCCCGCAACTGTTCCGTATTCGTTTGGTTCGGTCTACGAAAGTCAACGTTGGTATCCCGGTCAGACCGTCGCCTTGCGCGAGCCGTACATTTTGCGCGATCTGCGCGGAACCGTGATCGAAGTTTACGCTTTTCAATATATGCCCGTCACGCAAACGCTGCGCGTCTACACGTCCGTCACCGTTGCCGTAGAATCTTCGGGACAGGGACGGAAAAACGTATTCGAGCGCCGCGCGCCGTTCACGAAAGTGGATCCCGCTTTTAATCTGCTCTATCAACGGCATTTTCTGAACTACGGAACTCTTCAAGAAAAAGATTCCCGCTATACGGCCGTGGATGAACAGGGCGAGATGCTCATTATCACCGCCGATTCCTTCCGCACGGCCATGCAGCCGTTCTACAGTTGGAAGATTCAGAAGGGAATCAAGACCACGATGGTCAACGTCTCGACCATCGGGAACAATTCCACGTCCATCAAGAACTACATCCAGAATTTCTATACGAGCACGAGCGGAAATCTCGCATACGCGCTGTTAGTCGGAGATGCCGCGCAGGTAGCGACCATTATGTCTTCGGACAGCGCATGCGATCCGAAATACGCGAAGGTCGCGGGCGCCGATAACTATCCCGACATTTTTATCGGACGTTTTTCCGCTCAGCTCATTGCACATGTGAATACTCAAGTCGAACGCAGCATCGAATACGAACGCGACGCAACCACCGGGGCAAGCTGGTGCCAGCGCGCAACGGGAATTGCCTCCGCCGAAGGGGATGGCATCGGCCACAACGGCGGCGAGATTGATTACGAGCATATGGGCTATATCCGCACGGATCTTTTAGGATATGGATATACATCGGTAGATCAGATCTACGATCCGGGCGCGACGGCCGCGCAGGTGAGCACGGCGTTGAATGCCGGACGCGGATTCGTGAATTATATAGGCCACGGCAGCACCACTTCCTGGTCAACGACCGGCTTCAACAATACGAATATCACCAACCTGACCAATGACAATCTGCTGCCGTTCATTTTCAGTGTTGCCTGCGTCAATGGTCAGTTCCACAATACAACGTGCTTCGCGGAATACTGGCTTCGCTCCGTGCGCTCCGGCCAGCCGATCGGCGCGCTGGCAACGTATATGGCGTCGGTCAATCAATCCTGGCTGCCCCCGATGGACGCCCAGGATGAAGCCACGGATATTGTCTGCGCACAGAGTAAAACCACCTTTGGCGGAATCTGCTTCAACGCTTCGTGCAAGATGATTGATCTGAATGGAACAGCGGGCGCCGCTATGTTCAACACATGGCATATTTTCGGCGACCCTTCCGTTCAAGTACGCACGAAAACTCCGACTGCTATGTCGGTCAGTCATGCTTCGCAGTTCGCGCAGGGTCAAACCACGTTTAATGTAACGGTCACCGGCGTATCCGGCGCATTATGCGCTTTAACGAGAAACGACACGATCTACGGGGCGGCTTACACAAACGGAAGCGGCCTTGCAACCATCACGATCAGTGGAACACCGCTCGCCGGTCAGACTTTAAAATTAGCCGCGACGGCTTTCAACAAGGTCACCTATACGGCGAACATTCCGGTCGTTTCCGCAGTTCCGCACTTGTATTTGACTACTCCCAACGGCGGTGAAATCTGGTATGTGGAAGATTTGGACAGCATCAAGTGGACGTCGGAAAATCTGACGGAAAACATCAAAATCGAAATCAATCGCAGCTATCCCGAAGCTTCGTGGGAAACGATTATCGCCAGCACGCCGAATGACGGATCGCATCCGTGGACGGTGGCGGGGGACGTATCCACCACCGCGCGCGTGCGTATCGCGGGCACAGTGCAAACCGGTGTCGGCGATACCTCCGCGGCGAATTTCACGATTGCTTTGCGGACGATTACGGTTGCCGTACCGAACGGCGGCGAAACGTGGATCATTGACAATCCGTATTACATTCAATGGACATCGCAAAACGTGACCGGCGACGTCTGCATCGAACTCAACCGGGATTATCCGGCGGGCTTATGGGATACGTTAGCTCCCAACACGGGTAATGACGGCATCTTTGAATGGTACGCAGCACCGCCGACTTCGGGAAACGCGCGGATCCGCGTTTCGAGCCTGAGTTATCCCGCGGCGAGCGATGTTTCTGACGGTCCATTCACCGTTGTCATGCCCAATGATCCGCCAGCAGTTCTCCATGATCCTCTGCATGACCAGATGTTGGAGTCGTTCACGGTAACCGCAATCGCAACGGATGACGCTTCGGGATTTACAGTACGGATGATTTACTGGCCCCTGGGCGGAGCCGCCGATTCGGCGGATCTCATCGCCACGGCAAATCCGGATGAATACGCCGCCACCGTCGGCCCCTTCGCGGAAGACGCGTATGTCTATTTCATCCGCGTACAAGATGCGGAAGCGGCTGTCGCCCAAACCGATACTTTTACTTTCGACGCGAGACCGGGCTGCGTCAATGAATTGGTCTATGACGACGGCACGGCGGAGGCCGCCCACTGGTCGGAAAACAGGGATTATCGCTGGGCCGTGAAATTCGATCCCACCGGCGTGCCGTTTCTTCTTTACGGAGTGAACATCGGCATATCGGCGGAACACCCTGATACGACGCATTCGCTTCTTGAAGTGCAAATCTTAAATGCCGACGGGCCGGATAATCTGCCGGGCAGTCTTCTGCTCAGCAAACAAGTCGGGAGTATCGGCAATGAAGTTGGCGGGATGCCGCGCAGTCCGGACAATTGGACTTACGCAGCCACATACGATGAAGATGGAGATCCGTTGGCGCTGACCGGATCGTTCTATGTCGCCGTGTCGAATCCGGCATCCGGTCATTATGAGGCGTTTTTGCACGATACCAGCAGTACGGCGGCGGGAAGGTCATACGTGTACGATCCCTGCGACAGCGTTTGGTACAGCGAAGAATCCGCCGCCTCGTCCGCACGCAGCGGTAATCGCCTGATTCGCGCGCACGGATTCACGCTGGTTCCGCCACAGGTCGTATCGCAAGTCGAGGGCGACTACGTGCGTTTGTCCTGGACAAATTTGGGAGTCCCGCTGTATAAAGTCTATTGCTCCACGGCTATTGAAGGCCCATACACGTTTTTCCAAAGCACATCCGATACGCTCATGAACGTGGCGCGAACGGACACGGCCGGAATCCGGCAATTCTATCAGGTGCAATCGGCTACGGAATAGGCCGCTTTGGCATCATTGATCCCCGACAGAAATGCGGCGCGGAGTCTTCTGACTCCGCGCTTTTTATTCAGCCGTAAACGCAACTTGACTTTCCAAACGGTTGTTTGTATCTTAAAGCCGACCCATTGATCTACAATAACAAGGGAGGCCGATTGTGAGCGATGTCTTCAAAGCGGTTCAGATCAGTGACCATGTGTGGTGGGTGGGAGCGATAGATTGGACACTTCAGGATTTTCACGGTTATGCCACGCCGAGTGGATCAACGTACAATGCCTATCTCATTTTAGGCGGGAAAATCACGTTGGTGGACACGGTGAAGGCTCCGTTCCGCAGCGAAATGCTGGCGCGCGTGATGTCGGTGGTCGAACCGCGGGAGATCAGCTATATCATTTCCAACCATTCGGAAATGGATCATACGGGCTGCCTGCCCGAAATTATCGAATTGGCGAAACCGGAAAAAGTATTTGCATCCGCCATGGGCGTCAAGGCTCTGGCCGACTATTATCATTTGGACAAGATTACCGCCGTCAAAGACGGCGAGAGCCTGAAGTTGGGCGATTTGACGCTGACCTTCACGGAAACACGCATGCTGCATTGGCCCGACAGCATGTTCTCGTATTTGGAAGAAGACAAGCTGCTTTTTTCGCAGGACGCTTTCGGCATGCATTTGGCTTCGCGCGAACGGTTCGCCGATGAAATCGCGCACGGAGTTCTCGAATCCGAAGCCGCGCGATACTATGCCAATATTCTGATGCCGTTCAGTCCGCGCATTACGAAATTACTGGAAAAAGTCAAGACCTCCGGAATTCCATTTGACCTGATCGCTCCGGATCACGGTCCGGTCTGGCGGCGCGAACAGGATAGGCAGTGGATACTGGATCGCTACGGATGCTGGGCCGCGAAGAAACCCACACGCAAAGCGGTCGTTGTGTTTGATACGATGTGGGGCAGCACGGAAAAAATGGCGCTGGCAATTTGCGAAGGACTTGCCGCCGGCGGAACGGAAGTGAAATACATGCCGCTTCGCAAGTACAGCCGCAGCGACGTGGCAACTGAGGTGTTGGAAGCAGGCGCGCTTTTAGTGGGAAGCCCGACACTCAACGATGGTCTTTTTCCAACGGTAGCCGACGTGTTGACGTATTTGAAAGGACTAAAACCCGCGAATTTGATCGGAGCCGCATTTGGCTCGTACGGATGGAACGGGACGGCTGTTGAAGAGATCAAATCCATTCTGACGGTAATGAAAGTCGCTTTGGTTAGCGACGGTTTAAAAATCCGCTATCTGCCGGATAAGACAACGATTCAGGAATGCTACGCTTTAGGATTGCAGACGGCGCACAAGCTTGCTGAAGTCGCCGCTCCATAGCACAGGCTTACGAAATTTCGGACAACAAAAAAGCCCACACTGCAACGGGCTTTTTTGTTTACCTGCATGAAGATTCAGCGGACGGAAACAACCTGATAGAAACGAACGCCTGCCGCCGCCGCCGTAACCGTATCAGTGTATGAAGTGGCGGTAATGGGTACGAGCGTGAGCAGTTCTCCAGTGGAGTAATCTTGTTCGGCTCCGCTCATGCGATAAACCAGATAGCCGGATGCCGTTGGAACCGGATTCCACTTTAGAAGCGCATTTGTTCCTTCGGAATAAATCGTCAGATCGGTGACCGGGTCCGGCGGAGCATCCACGACCGTGATAACAACGGGAACATGAAGTGTCGGAGAATCCGGATCGTTGGATGAAATGGCGAGGATTCCGGCAATCGTTCCCAAAGGCACACAGCAGGTGTTTACGCTGACAGCATACGATTGCGAAGACATGGGCGCGACTGTTCCTGCCAGCGGAGCCGGAGTAATCATCGAATGCGGGCAGAATTCAATAGCCATCGCATCGTGGATGTACGTTTGATTGTTGATGACAGCCATTCCCTTTGTACCCGCGGCGTTCTGCAAACCGATGGTTGAAGAATTCAAGCGAAGAGTTCCCATCGAATTGTATTGATACACAATCTTGCCCGACGAGAGCAAAATGAACTGGAATGTATACAATCCGCTGCCGCTGTAACTCTGCACATTCGAGAATGTCACAACCAGCGTATCGGAGTTGTTCGACCAATATCTGACCTGCGTTCCCGAACGCTGCGGACTCAAATCATCCCACCATGCCGCCAGCATATTAAGCGGCGCACCGGAAGAGGGCAGCATTCCGTTCTCATAGGCCGTGGACGTGGACGTGAAGGAAATCCATCCGTTGCCGCAAATCCTGAATGTCGTATGTGCTTGGCCGAAATAGGGGAAAGAAAATCCGACGGAATACGGCCCCAGAGTCTGATCGTCCGAACTAAAGCTGACCAGAGTCCCCGCGGAGCTGATGTCTTTCCAAGCATAAACCGGTCCGTCCGATTGATCGCTGTCAATGAATCGCCAGTCGCCGCCGACGGCGCTCCCGTATCCGCTGTAATTGGTATAGCCCTCCACCGCCGACCATGTCAACGGCCCGGCGCCGTTATTGATTATAGTATAGGAGGCACTCCCATTACTGCAACGGCCCACCGTAGTCCGGATCGTATCGGGACTGACGGCAATATCCGGCGGTAATCCGAGTTGAACGTTCAGCGTCGTATAGGAATTCGGCGCGACCGTGACGGAATGAGTTTGTGATCCGTAACCCGGCACCGAAAAGGAAATTGAATAGGTTCCGGGCCGAAGCATGCGATAATATTCACCGTGCAGCGCACTGCTAAAAGTCAGATATGGAATGGAATTCACGGATATGCTCGCCCGCAGGGGCAGCCCCGATACCACGTCCGTGACGGTTCCGCGCACGCCGTACTTGGCTTCCAAGAGATAATAACGCATGCTTTGACGATTGTCACGCCAGAATTGTTCAAGCTGGGAAGCCGCTGGATTCTTGGTATTGCTGATTTCAAGGGTCAGTTCGCGATCACCCATCCATACATAATCCCAATCCTGCATGCCGCCGCTGAGTTCGTACCAGTCCGCGCCATGGGTGATGCCACAAGGCGGAAACGCCGAGTTGTTCCACATCGGCGTGTTGTAGTAGGAATAGCGCCTGGCTATATAGACAAACAAGCAGTCTTCCTGAGTCGGAGCATAAACGTCGCCACCGGTGCAGTTGTTGTCCCACGGGTAGTTGGCAACCAACGCCCCGCCATGGAAATTGGCCGACAGTACGAAATTCCGGCTGGCCGTCCAGTTCATTACATTGGCCACTTCAATCGGGCGGCCCGTAGTCGTATTAACCGAATCGTCGCACCGGTCCGGAAACGTACGATTCAAATCATAGCCGTTGGCATTGTAGCGCGATGAGCTGTAGTTGCCGTCCGGATTCATCAGCGGCAAAAACCACATTTCGTAATCGGTCATCAGCTCAGTTAATTCGGGATCAATTCCGTATCCGGTGAGCAGTGTATCTATAAACCGGAGACAATTTTCCTTGCCCACCGTTTCATCGCCATGCATGTTGGCCACGTACTTCACTTCGATTTCCGGTTCATCCGTGGTTACATAATCCGAGAGCTTGGCGACTAAAAGGGGTCGTCCTAAAACGGACATGCCGATAGAGTCGTATTTGAAGAGAGTCGGATATGCCGCCTGCCATAGCGCAAACTGCGTACGGATTTCGTCATTTGTATGATAGGCATCGAGCGGATCGCGGGTATGCCGCGTTTTCTCCCACAGGTCCTGCAAGCTCAGTTTGCCTTCATCAGGAATCCACTGCAACGAGAATCCGGAGGCGCGCAGTTGTTCGAAATCTTCGGGGAGTAAATAGACCCGAGCCACGTTTCCTTGAACCCAATCAATGTTGCCGCCCATGCGATCTATCGTCTGCAGATCGAGCTTCGATGTCATTTGGACTTCGGCAAGTCCGGAATTCAGCATGTTCTTGCGGGCTACAGGCTGTTGCCCAAAAGCCGTCGAGACGACAAACGCGAGAGCCAAGAATAGCGCCCAATGCGTCAATTTTTCGAAATACATGTTTTTCCTCGCATAACACAATCACGCGTGTCACTGAAATATAATATGAAAACGGCGATTTTACCAGTCTTTTTCCAACCAGCCCAATTTTATACTCAGTTCCGACTTTCTGTCTCGAAGGGTCAGAGTTGCTCGATTTTTCGGGAGTGCCAATCGGCGAATTTCCCTAAATACAAGTGGTTTGATACTGAGCAGAATGGTTAAAAAGGCGAATGAATAGGGACAGACAGGGATTGGACAGTTTTTGATACAATTTTCCCATACCGGACGATTAGTTCTTGCTATTCGGCGGATTTGTTCGTAGAATATCTTTAATAACATGGCGATGACAGGCGGAAGTCGCATGGTTTGAAAAGTCAGGATTTGCTTCAAGCGATGACCGAAGACATATGTATTTTCGCGGAGGAATGTCGGATGAAAACTTTTTTGCGCTTGGTATTATTAACCTGCTTCGTGACCGGACTGAATCTTTCGATGGTTCAAGCCGCTTCGGATGCCAAGTGGGTCTCGCTTGATGGAATGACCCGGTCAGCAGCGGTGGATGAAGGATTCAAGCTGGTCAGCAACCGCGAGGACGGAATTGATTTGTCGTTCCGGTTCAGCGGTTTGGAAAGTTTTAACGTGCAAACCCGCATGGGCACCTTCAGCCGGATCAGCGTGCCCGGTTTTGCGTATAGCAATCGGATCGGCGAACCGGCCTTGCCACTCGAGCGGCGCATCATTGCCGTACCGCTGGGTGCGGAGGTTATCGTGGAAGCCGCCCGGTTTGATCGCAGCGAAATCAAATTAACCGATCACTCGATTGAGTATCCGTTAATGCCGGCGCAGCCGTCGCTGTCGAAAAGCCAGAGACCGGAAGACGTACCATTCGAATACAAAGCGACCGCGTACTCGCGCAACTCCTATGATGACCATCCGCTCGTGACGGCGGAAGAATTGGGAATCATGCGCGGTCTGCGTTTGTTTGTGATTACCGTGGAACCGGTGAAGTACAATCCCGAGCAAAAGACTCTGGCTGTGTATAACAATATCGAAATCGCCGTGCATTTCAACGGCGGTGATTACATTGCCACGCGGGACATGCACACAAAAACGTATTCACCCTACTTCGAATCCATCTATAGTCAATCCGTACTGAACTACCGGCGCGATTCTTCGCTTGATGAAGACCTGACGCGCTATCCGATCAAGTACGTGATTATCTCTCATTCGATGTTTGCCGCGCAGCTCGCGCCGTTCGTAGACTGGAAGAGAAAACAGGGCTACAACGTCATCGTTGCCTATAAGGGCGAACCCGCCGTGGGTTCCACGGCAACTTCGATTAAAGCATATTTGCAGGGCTTATACGATGCGGGCACAACCGAAGACCCGGCTCCGAGCTTTGTGCTGTTTGTGGGCGATACCGCTCAGATTCCGGTCTGGAGCGGCGTCTCCAGCCACTATACGGATTTGACTTATGTGCGGCTGGCCGGATCGGATTACATGCCGGAAATTTATTTCGGTCGGTTTTCGGCACGCACAACGGACGAACTGCAGCCGCAGATTGACAAGACGCTGGAATACGAACGCTATGAAATGCCCGATCCCAGCTATCTGGGACGCTGCGTGATGATTGCCGGTGTGGATGCGGATAACGCTCCGACCTACGGCAACGGGCAGATCAACTACGGCACGACGTATTACTTCAACACGGCGCACGGCCTGACATCCAATACGTATCTCTATCCCGAATCGGGAAGTTCGGATGCACTGGTTCTGGCGAATGCCAGCGAGGGCCGGGGCTATATGAATTATACGGCGCACGGCAGTTCGAGCGGCTGGGCGGATCCTTCGTTCTCGGTATCGGATGTGGCCAATATGACCAACGCGCACAAATATGGCACGATGGTCGGGAATTGCTGCCTGACAAGCAAGTTCGACGTGGCGAACTGCTTCGCCGAAGCTCTACTGCGAGCCGAAAACAAAGGCGCCATCGGCTACATCGGCGGAACGAACAACTCGTATTGGGATGAAGACTATTGGTGGGGCGTGGGAGCCAAAGCCGTGGCGGTCAATCCGGTGTATGATGCAGCTCATCGCGGCGCATACGATGGAATGTTCCACGATCACAGCGAAACGTTCCCGAATTGGTACACGACGCAATACGGCTTCATTATGGCGGGCAACATCGCCGTCGTGGAAGGGAACAGCAGCCGCATAAACTATTATTGGGAAATTTATTCGCTGATGGGCGATCCCTCTTTAACGACGTATCTGGGAGTTCCCACGGCCAATACCGTCAGCTATCCGGATCCGATTTTCATCGGACAAACCTCGTTCACGGTTACGGCGAATCCGTATTCATACGTCGGTTTCAGTTCGGGCGGTCAACTGCTGGCCGCGGGTTTAGTGGGAACGAGCGGTTCGCTGACACTGAATTATGCCGCCATCACCGCGCCTGGCTACGCGCATATCGTTATCACGCGCCAAGGCCGCATTCCGGTGATTGATTCGATTCAGGTCATCCCCAATTCCGGCCCGTATGTTGTCACGTCCGCAGAAGTCATTAATGATGCGGCGGGCGGCAACGGCAACGGGCTGGCCGACTTCGGTGAGACCCTTGACCTGACTCTTACGGAAGAAAATGTCGGCACGGTATCCGCCGCCGGAGTGAACGTGACTCTTTCCACAGTGGATCCATACCTGACATTTACCGATGCAACGGAAAGCTACGGTACGATTCTCTCCGGACAGAGCGCAACTATCACCAACGGCTTCGAAGCGGTTGTAGCCACCAACGTCCCCGACGGACACGTGATCGCCGTTGTCGTCACGGCAACCGATAACGCGAGCAACGAATGGACGGACGGATTCAATATTACCGCCCATGCCCCAGAAATTACCGTGGGAACGGTCACCGTGCACGATCCGTCCGGAAACAACAATGGGCGGCTTGATCCCGGAGAAAGCGCGACACTGGACGTCAATTTGACCAACAATGGCTCCGCTCTGGTCGTGAATCTCGCAGCGCTGTTATCCTCCGCCGATCCCTATGTTGTCATCACGGACAACAGCGGCAGTTTGGCATCGTTGGCTGCCGGCGCGACGGACGTTGTGACGTTTGCCGTTACAATTGATACTGAAGCTCCTATCGGACACGCCGCGCCTTTCCATGTAGATATGACCGGTACGAACTACGCGACTACCGGATCGTTTTCGCTGGCTATCGGCTTGGTGTTGGAGGATTTCGAAACAGGGAACTTCACGCGCTTCCCGTGGACACCGGGCGGGAATCTCCCGTGGACCATCACTTCCACCGATCCGCAGGAAGGCGTTTATTGCGCGAAATCCGGCACCATCACACACAGCGACACGAGCGATCTATCGGTCACGGTTACCATTTTAGCGGCAGATACAATCCGGTTTTACTACAAGGTTTCTTCCGAATCCGGCTACGACTATCTGCGGTTCTATATTGACGGAGCACAGCAGGCACAATGGTCGGGCACCGTTGCGTGGACGCAAGCCGCATTCGCGGTAACGGCAGGAAATCATACTTTCCTCTGGCGCTATCTGAAGGACGGATCGCTCAGCAGCGGCAGCGACTGCGCGTGGCTGGACTACATCATCTTCCCGCCCATTGCCCCGATACCTTACCCGGACATCAGCGTTAATCCGGCGTTGTTTGAAGTCGGCCTTGATCCGGAGGCTTCCACAACCCGTACACTTGCTCTTGACAACATCGGACAGGCGGATTTGATTTTCTCGGCCTCCGCTACAACGAACAGCACACGGCTCGCGGCAATTCGGGAAGAGTACCCTGATTTGATCTTGGCAAAAGATCAAGCGGATCCGAGGCACGGATCGAGAACGCTGGACAATCAGGGCGGGCCGGATACGTTCGGCTATCGCTGGTATGACAGCAATGAAGCGGGCGGGCCGGTATACAATTGGGTGGAAATTGCCGGAATCGGGACGCGGCTGAATACCACCGGAGATGACGAGCATTTTGGCGTAACTCTGCCGTGGGGCTTCCCCCTATACGGCACGACCTATACGGCGGCGCGAATCAGTTCCAACGGCATCCTCCATTTCAGCGGCGACACCACCGATTACGGCAATCGGGAAATCCCCAGCGGCCGGCTGCCGAACGCCATGTTGGCTCCACTTTGGGACGATTTAAGCCCGCAGAACGGTGCCGGCATTTATTATTATAATGATGCCACCAACAGCCGCTTCATCGTGCAGTGGGACAGCATACCGCATTTCGGAACAACCTACCCCGGTCTGTACACATTTGAAGCGATTCTCTACTCTTCGGGCGAGATTTTCTTCCAATATCAGAGCGTTTCGGGCACGGTGAACAATCTAACGATCGGCATCGAGAATGCTACGGGAACGGACGGCCTGCAGGTCGTATACAATGCGGCATATCTCGTGTCGAATCTGGCAATCCGCTTTACGGCGGTTCAGCCGTGGCTGCGAGTGTCGCCAACCAGCGGTACGGTAAATCCGTCGGGATCCACACCGCTAACGGTGACCTTTGACGCCACCGGATTGGCCGCAGACACGTACACCGGACAGATCTCGATCACGTCGAATGATCCGGATGAAACCGTTGTGACGGTTCCCGTGACCATGATTGTGGGAGTTCCGAATGCCGTGACGGATCTTTCCATCCAAGTCTCGGGTGCGGATGTTATTCTCCGCTGGAGTGCGGTTCCGAACGCGACTTCTTACAATGTGTATGCATCCAACGATCCCTCCAGCTTTATCGAAGCGCCTATCGCCACCGTTTCGGCAACAACCTGCACTATCACGAACGAGGCGGACACGTACTTGAAACGGTTCTACCTTGTGACATCGGCACGGTAGATATCATCTATCGGCCATGGATTTTCAGCGGCTTCGCTAACATGCGAAGCCGCTTTTCTTTGCGACCCCGGACGGCGAACACTCCGCTCCGGAGATACTTGACAAGAAGGTGGAAAAAGCGTATATTTTCACAAATTTTCATCGCAGGATTCAGGATTAAGCATGGTGAAATCCACGACACAGCCTGTTCCTTTAGTTCTGGAAAGAGAAGCTTTATCAAGCTTGTTGACGGAGCTTCAGCGATACGGCTATACGGTGGTTGGCCCAACGGTCGTGGACGGCTCTATCGTGCACGGTGAAGTCACCACGGTAGAGGATTTGCCCGCGGGTTGGGCGGATGAACAATCGCCCGCCCGATATCGTTTACAGGAACGCAGAGATCAGGCATTCTTCGGGTATCATTGCGGCCCGCAGTCTTGGAAACGCTTTCTGCATCCTCCGCAGACCGTACTTTGGGAAGGCGTGCGCTCGGGTTTGCAGCCCGCCGGTACAGCGGGGAAACCGCCGCACTACGCCTTTCTTGGAGTGCGTGCCTGCGAACTGGCGGCGATTCTCATCCAAGACCGTGTGATGATGCAAGGACCGTACGCCGATGCTACGTACAGCGAATTGCGGAAAAATATTTTTATTATCGCCGTGAATTGCCTGGACAGTGCCGCCACCTGCTTTTGCGCTTCCATGGGAAGCGGGCCGCGAGCGGCTTCGCATTTCGATCTGTGCCTAACCGAACGGATAGATGAACACGGGCACCGGTTTGTCGTAGAAATAGGATCCCTCAAGGGCGGAGAGATTCTTGCTGCCATACCCCATAAGGAAGCCGCCGCTTCAGACATAAAATGGGTGGAACAGGTCACACGCGCGGCCGCATCCGGTCAAGTACGAAAGCTGGATACAAACGGACTGAGAGATATTCTCTACGAGGCGGTGGAACATCCCCGCTGGGATGACGTGGCGGCGCGCTGTTTGAGCTGCACCAACTGCACCATGGTGTGTCCCACGTGCTTCTGCGCCACGGTCGAAGATCGAACCGACCTCGGCGGCACCACCGCTCAGCGCGTGCGACGTTGGGATTCGTGCTTTACCCTTGATTACTCGTATATTCACGGCGGCAGCGTCCGGTCATCCGTTCGCGCCAGATACCGCCACTGGCTGACTCATAAATTGGGCACGTGGGTGGATCAATTCGGCACGCCGGGATGCGTCGGCTGCGGGCGCTGCATCACATGGTGCCCGGCGGGCATAGACTTGACGGAAGAAGCGACGGCTCTTAAGCACCGCGTCACAATCAAAGAGGTTCCCGATGGAAACGATTGAACCGTTGTTGGCGGAACACCCATTGTTCCAAGGGATGAGTTCCGAGCACTTGAAGTTGCTCGTGGGTTGCGCCAAGAACGTACGCTTTAATGAGGGCGAAATCATCTTTCGAGAAGACGGTGAAGCGGATGTGTTCTACGTGGTCCGCAAAGGAATGGTTGCTCTCGACGCGTATTTGCCCGGGCACGGCGCGGTTACCTTGACCACGCTGACCGATGGGGATACGCTGGGATGGTCCTGGCTGATCCCTCCGTATCGCTGGCATTTCGACGCCCGAGCGGTTAAAATGACGCTCGCAATTGCACTGGATGCAAAATGTCTTCGTACCAAATGCGAGAACGATCACGAATTGGATCGTGAACTGCTGCGCCGTTTCGTTCCCATTATGGTGGATCGAATGGAAGCGGTGGTTATGCAGCTTTTGGATTTATATTCAACCCGTCGGGTAAAAGGCTGATCATCATGGCCAGTGTTCGCGAGCAAATGACTCCCTTACCCTTCCGCGTGAAACGCACGGTGCAGGAGACGCACGACACGTTCACGCTGGAATTGGAGCCTGCGGGCGGAAAGAGCAATTTCGCCTTCGCCGCCGGGCAGTTCAATATGCTCTACGCTTTCGGCGTTGGTGAAGTGCCGATCAGCATCAGCGGAGATCCCGGCAAATCGCAAGCTCTGGTGCATACGACGCGCGCCGTCGGACACGTCACGGAAGCTTTGCGGAAATTGAAGAAAGGGGATCTGCTGGGCATTCGCGGCCCGTTCGGCAGTTCGTGGCCGATCACACAGGCGCGCGGCTGCGACGTCGTACTGGTGGCGGGCGGCATCGGACTGGCTCCGCTTCGCCCCGCGTTTTATCATATTCTGTCGCATCGGGAAGAGTATGGACAGGTGGCGCTCTTATATGGCACCCGCACACCGCAGGATATGCTTTACGAACGCGAGCTGGAGCAATGGCGCGGGCGATTCGATGTCGAAGTCGGAATCACGGTGGATCGCGCCACAACGGGATGGAAAGGCAGCGTGGGCGTGGTGACCCGCCTGATTTCGAAAGCTCCCTTCGATCCGCATACGGCTATCGCCATGGTCTGCGGGCCGGAGATTATGATGCGCTATGCGATCATGGAATTACAGAAGCGCGGCGTCGCCGATTCCCGCATTTATCTGTCCATGGAGCGCAACATGAAATGCGGCATCGGATTGTGCGGCCACTGCCAGTTCGGTCCGACGTTTGTCTGCAAGGATGGACCGGTGTATTCTTACGATTCGATCCGCGACTGGCTCAGGAAGCGGGAAATCTGATATGAAAACGCAGCCCAAACCCAAAGTAGCCGTTTGGAAATTCGCCTCGTGCGACGGATGTCAATTGAGTCTGCTGGATTGCGAAGATGAGCTGCTCGCGATAGCTGACGTCGTGCAGATCGCTTATTTTCCCGAAGCCACGCGCGCCGTTGTCAAAGGACCGTACACGCTGTCGCTGGTGGAAGGTTCGATTACCACGCCGCACGATGCGGAACGCATTCACCGCATCCGCCGGGAATCGGAAGTCCTGATTACCATCGGTGCCTGCGCCACATCCGGCGGTATTCAAGCGTTACGGAATTTTAAGGACGTCAAGGAATTCTTCTCCATCGTCTACGCGTCGCCGCATTATATTGACACGCTGAAGAAATCCACGCCGATTTCCGATCACGTGTTCGTGGATTTCGAGTTACGCGGCTGTCCGATCAGCAAAGCGCACCTGATTGAAGTCCTCAGCGCTTTTCTCAACGGACGCAAACCGCAGATTCTGCCGCACAGTGTGTGTCTCGAATGCAAACTCAAGGGTATAACGTGCGTGATGGTGTCCAAAGGGATTCCGTGTTTAGGACCGGTCGTGCACGCGGGCTGCGGAGCGTTGTGTCCGTCGTTCCATCGCGGCTGCTACGGCTGCTTCGGTCCGAAGGAAACTCCGAACACGTCGTCGTTGTCCGCCGGTTTCCGTCAATTGGGAATGAAAGAGGATGCGCTGCTGCGCGCCTTCCGCAGCTTCAACGCGTGCGCCGAACCGTTCCGCCGGGAGAGTGAATCCCATGAAAAGTAAATCGGTGAAAGTGGATTTTCTGGCCCGCGTGGAAGGTGAAGGCGGGATTTCTGTTAAGGTGCGCGATGACCGCGTGGTGGACGTGCAAATGCGCATTTTCGAGCCGCCGCGTTTTTTTGAAGCGTTCCTGCGCGAACGGCATTTTTTAGAAGTGCCTGATATCACGGCCCGCATCTGCGGAATCTGTCCGGTGGCTTATCAGATGAGCGCTTGTCAAGCGATTGAAGCCGCCTTCGGCGTACGGGTCAATAGCGGCATTCGCGATCTGCGGCGGCTGCTCTTTGCCGGAGAGTGGATCGAAAGTCATGGTCTGCATATTTACATGCTGCACGCTCCCGATTTTCTCGGTTATGAAGACGGGCTGCAATTAGCTAAAGATCATCCTGATGCAGTTAAGCGCGGATTGAAGCTCAAGAAGATCGGCAATGAGCTAATGACGATTGTCGGCGGGCGGGAGATTCATCCGGTCAATGTCCGCGTCGGAGGTTTTTACCGTTTGCCGGACTTACGCACTCTCAAGGCTTTCACCGACCAATTGAAATGGGCACGTGACGCCGCGGTGGAAACCATTCGCTGGACGGCGACGCTGCCTTTCCCGGATTTCGAAATGGATTTCGCCTTCGTTTCGCTGCGCCATCCGGATGAAT
>Ga0105104_10000130_pt1 | contig 52056 bp, 47 predicted proteins | sample PPLLaktember2015_3_FD_87034 | JGI IMG/M metagenome (GOLD analysis project Ga0105104, IMG submission 87034) | Freshwater sediment microbial communities from Prairie Pothole Lake near Jamestown, North Dakota, USA - PPLs Lake P7 Core (6) Depth... | ecosystem: Environmental > Aquatic > Freshwater >... | reverse complement strand
AGGAGTTCATCCAGCCGCCACAGGATGCCGAGCCGGATTGCGCAGGGGATAACATCGTTTGTGGATTGCGCCATGTTGACTTCGTCGTTCGGGCTGACGCGGTATTCCCCGAGCGTTCCACCCAGCAGTTGGGTGGCCCGGTTGGCGATGACCTCGTTGGCGTTCATGTTGTGGCTGGTGCCGGCGCCGGCCTGGATCGGATCCACCACGAACTCGGCATCCCAAATCCCCTCCGCCGCTTCTTCCGCCGCGCGCGCGATCGCCCCGGCCTTGGCCGCGTCCAGCAGGCCCAGCGATCCATTAACCTCGGCCGCCGCGCGTTTGATCACCGCCCCCGACCAGATGAAGGCCCGGTAAGGACGCTTTCCGGTAATGGGAAAACTATCCACAGCGCGCCGGGTTTGGGCTCCATAAAAGGCCTCCCGGGGAACCCGCACCTCCCCCAGCGAATCCCTTTCAGTTCGGAAATCTTCCATAGTGTCTCCCGGTGCCGTGATGGGTCAACCGTTGAGCAATCCAGGAAGCCCATTAAAAATCATTGCGAGGAACGAAGGGAGCGAAGCAATCTCCTGCTTACATCGAAAAAAGGAGATTGCTCCGTCGCTTTGCTCCTCGCAATGACCAAGTTCCTATCGTGTTCGTCTTCGATGGGTGATTACTTTGCCGAATACCCCGGGCCTTCTTTGAAGAATTTGGCGTTGACCGGGATGTCGGGCTTCAGATCCACCTTCTCGCCGGCCTTAAGGACGATGGTATGGTCGAGATGGACGGGTTTCTTGTCATGGTCGGTGCCGTCATAAACGGCGGCGCCTTCCGGGCGCGACAATCGCTGGCCTTCTTTGCCCACGTGGGCAGCGGGCACTTCGCTTTCCGGGAAGATCGCCTCGAACGGGCATTCCGCCACGCAGGCCCCGCAATCAATGCAGGCGTCCGGATCGATGTAATACCAGGGCCATTCGGATTCCGGTTTCCCTGGGACGATGCAATCCACCGGGCAGACATCTTTGCATCCCCCGTCGCGCAGACACAGGCTGGTGATTACATGGGTCATGGAATTTCTCCTCCGGGGAAGAAATGGATTAGTCGGGGCCGGTTAGTGGATTCCACTTCGCGCCGGCCGCTCACCGAATTTACATCCGCTTCAAAGCGGCGGTTAATCGGGAGGCCGCTTCCTGCCAATTCACAACATTCCACCAGGCGGCGATGTAATCCGCCCGGCGGTTCTGATACTTGAGGTAATAAGCGTGCTCCCACACGTCGACCGTCAGGATGGGCACCGCCCCCCATTGGGTCAAGTCCTGATGCTTTTCGGCGGTGAGGATTTCCAGCTTCTTGCCGAGCGGGGAAAGGGTCAGCACGGCCCAGCCGGAACCTTCCACGGCGGCCGCTGCGGCCGAGAACTGCTTGGCGAACGTTTCGTAAGTTCCGAAATCGGAAGCGATCTGGCGCAGCAACTCGCCTTCCGGCTGGCCGCCGCCTTTGCCGGCCGGCGCCATCGTCGACCAGTAAAGGGAATGCAGAATGTGCCCCGAGCCGTGAAAGGCAAGCTCACGGGCCCAGTGCTTGACCAGCGCGAAGTCGGCCTTCTCGCGCGCTTCGGCCAGTTTCGCCTCGGCGTTGTTCAATCCGTCGACATACGCCTTATGATGCTTGTCGTGATGGAGCTGGACGGTTTGTTCGTCGATATGCGGTTCGAGGGCATTGTAGGAATATGGGAGGGGAGGTAGTTCATACGGCATGGGAATGCTCCTTCCTGCTTGCCGCCGGCACCGGAAAATCCGCATCCGGTGCGGAGTAGGGTCATGCAGCGGAGAATCACGCCTGTGAGCGAAGGGATTGTAGCGTCTTCTCGTAAGGTTGTCAAGAATTCCGGATAAATATGGTCGGGTATTAACTCGCTGCGCAGCCCAACCGCCGCGCTCTACCGGTCTATTATCTTTTTCAAGGAATATGGTTCGTTCAGGAACGGCGCATGGTTTTGAAACACAGGCGCCGTCCCGGCTCCGGGAAGTCAAAGGCGGGAAACCCATTAGGCCGGGGGACATGGCGGCGGTTCGGTTAATGCGATCACCGGAAGCCGGTTCGACCTTATCGATTGCTTGGGTATCACATGGAACAACTTCCCAAAGCCATTTGCATTTCTGGAAAATATGTGTATATTTGAAACACACAGGAGGCGTTGATGTCCGCGTTTTCTTGGAGGTGCCAATATTGCAGCTGGGCATTTCAATTGAGTCCCGATGCGGTAGCGTCTGCCCTCGCCACCGCGGATGCCACACAAGCCAGGCATCACGTTGAACACTGCCCACGGTGCCGCAAGGCGCTGAAGATACCCGTGGATCAATTGCGCCATCATGCACCTTTGAGTGCCACGGCCGCTTCCCCGGCCCCCATTCGCAGCCAAACCTTTCAGGAGGTCAAGAAGCCTATGACTGATATTCCCGCTCCTTTTCCGCCAGTCGAGCCGGCGGTTCCCGCTCCTGCGCCCGTAGTGCTCCCTGCTCCCGCCGCGCCGGTAGCGCCCAAGCCGGTCGTCAAGAAAGTCGTCAAGAAGGCAAAGAAAGTAACCAAGAAGCCGGTCAAGAAAACTGTCAAGAAAGCCGCCAAGAAACCCGTCAAGAAGGCCAAGAAGGTCGTCAAGAAAACCAAGAAGGTCGTCAAGAAAAAGAGCAAACGGTAAGACGGCTGGATACCTTTCGGTATAACGCACCGGGGTGAAGGATTGGGCAGAATTCTCACCCCGGTTTTGTTTTAAGCCGTTGTGAAGAATCGCGCGTTGCGGTGTACCGGGATCAATCAGGAGGTGTTCGCGCAAATCATCCATGTCTTAATTACATGCCCGCGCCGATAATTGAAAAAAAATTCCGCCGTAAAAGAAAAAAAATCAAAAAAACGGATGCTCGGGGAAATACAGTTTTACTTGTGCCAATCATTCAAACGCCCTGCTCGGCTCGATAGTTGATTATTGGTATACAAAAGCGGACAGTGGATGCTTGGAAAGATATAGAAATTGCCGCCTTTCGATACTTTATTCGCATAGATAGCTGTAAATGCCGTATTTTCCCTGTTTTTTCACCTAATTTATTCGATGCTTTCCCTCTTTTTTTGTATTGCACATTATTAAAAGGTAGACAGCAAAGCCTTTGGGGAAAATCAAGCTATTCTCTCAACTTGAATTGTGAGAATTCCGCCGTTCCCAAGGTTTTTGGAAATCCCATTTTTTAGACGGTATCCCGGGACCCAGATAATTCCATCCGCATCGCAAACGAGCGGCCAATGATCCCGCTCGCTGAATGGCAGATGATGGGAGGATAGAAACTCGTTCAACGATACGCGTCCCGGCATTCCCTCGGGATGGAACTTATCCCCTGTTTTCCGTTTTCGCAGAATCAGCGGCAGCCGAATTCGGTCGGCTTCGATCCGGGCGATCCATAAGTTCGCCTCCGGTTCCACCGCCAAAGCCGGATCGGATGAATACTTCAGCGTGGTTACGATTCTCCATTCCGGATGATGGATGGCAAGGCTTCCCGGGCAGGGAATTTCGACCGCTTCCCATTCCGGCGGTGCGGATAAATCCGGCCGCTGCCTGAAGACCAGCCAGTCTCGCTCCACCGCCACCTCCACGCCCAGCGCAAGATCCATGCGCGGCTGCCCGGAGGGAGTCTGCACGAAATCGAGGACGCGATCCACCTGTCTGAAGTCCAGATCTTCAAGCGTGCCGGTCAGTTGCCAAACGGCCCTGCGGAGCAACGCCTGCCGGACGGCTAAAGGTTCCCTGCGGAAAGAATCCAGCGGGTACCGCAACAATCCGGGCGCCAATTCTCCGGCCGATTGGTCCCATAATCTCCCGGCGCACTGCTCGAGGTATTCATCCTGCGCCCGGGCGACTTCGGCGAAGCGTGCGAGCGCATCCACGATCGATGGGTTGTATTGCTCCAGCAGCGGGATCAGCTCCCGGCGGATTCGGTTGCGGGTGAAAACGGTATCCCGGTTGGTGGGATCCTCGATCGGGGTCCAACCCTCATGCGCGCAGTATCCGCCGGTTTGGGCGTGGGTCAGGCACAGCAACGGGCGGATAATGCGGACTGAGTTGTCGAAAGTTTTTCCAGCCCGGGTTGGAACCTTCCCTTCCGGACGGATCCCGCCGAATCCTTTCAATCCGGTCCCGCGGATAAGATGCATCAGGACGGTTTCCGCCTGGTCATCCATGGTGTGGCCGGTGGCCACCGTGGTCAGGCCGGCTTCCTTCGCCGTCTGAAACAGGAAATCATAGCGCAGGTCCCTCGCCGCCTCTTCAAGGGTCATCCGGTTCCGGTCGGCATGTTCGGTCACATCCCCCTGCCCGAGTCTGAACGGCAATCCCAGCCGTTCCGCCGCCCGGCGGACCGTATCCGCATCCCGGCCGCTTTCAGGGCGCAGGCGATGGTCGAAATGTGCGACATGAACCGAATACCCCAATCGTTGCAGGACCAGCATCAGACAAAGACTGTCGGCGCCGCCGGAGACAGCCGCCAGGATCTTCTCCCGCAGTTCGAAGAGACCCTGGCGGCGGATATAATTTCCGACAATTTCCGGAATGTCAGACGGTTTCTTCATCGGTCATTTCCGATACGTATCGTTACACGGTTTTGGAAAAACTGAGAGTGTCGTTGCGAGGAGCGAAGCGACCCCGGCCTACACCACCGGGGCAGGCGAAGCAATCTCCTTCTTTTTCCAAGCGGGGAGATTGCTTCGCTCCCTTCGGTCGCTCGCAATGACACCTGTTTCTTTCCATTTCAACAACCTGCAAAATCATACTGGATCCACTCATTTCTTCTTCCGGCGCTTCATTTTCTTCGCCGATTTGCCCGCCGGCTTGGAGGGCTTGGACGGTTTGGTTGATTTTTTCTTTTTTAGAAGCGGATTGCCCTTAATGCGGATCGGAACAACCGCTTCGAGGATGCCCGCGGTCTTCTTCGGCAGGATGGATTTGCCGGCACCCGGCCGGCCGCGTTTCGGGACTTCGTCCAAGTTGACCACCCTGGATTGCCCATCCTTCCAGACCAGTGTCATTTTATCCTGCTGGGTTCCGGCAAATCCGCCGAGCAGCCGGGCTTTACCGCCGGTCTTCCAGGTGGCGATTCCCACGCCGTACCGGCCCTGAACCGGATACTGCGCGGCGGGCGTGCGTTTGGCCTGTCCGGCGTCCGAGACGAGCAGGATCTCCTCGCGGGCGGCGGGCGCGGCGGTCATCACGATCTGTTCATCGGGGCGAGTCAACCGGATTCCCATCACTCCGGCCGTCCCCCATCCGGTCGGACGGATCTCGTCCTCACGGAACCGGATGCTCATCCCGGCGCTGGTGGCCAGCAGGATATCATCCTTCCCGGAAAGGGTGATCGCCCAGCCGACGGAATCTTCCGGCGCGACTTTCATCGCCAGGAGCACCTGCGATGAGGAACCCGGCAGGTCCTGGACCAGCGTTTTCTTCATCAGTCCCTTGCGGGTGGAAAGCAGGATCGAGCGGCCGTCTTTTCCCGCGCCCGCTTCGACGGGCGAAACGGCCAGCCCGGCGATCACCCGGCTGGGAGCTTCCAGCGCGCACAACGTCGGGAATGGAACGCCGTCCTTGGGCTCCTCGCGCGCGGGGATGGTGTGGACCGGGACCGATGCCGCGCGGCCTTTCTCGGTGAACAGGTAGAGGATATCCCGTGAGGAGGCTTTGAGGATGAACCTGGGCGGATTCTTCGCCGTTGCGGCCGGCGGTTTGGCATCGGCGATCCGCGAGAGTTCGCCGCCGCGCAGGAGGACAATCCAGGATTCCGTCGCGGGCTCGGCGTCTTCGGCCGTGACCGGCGCTTCCGGTTCGGCCGCCCAGCCGTGGACGATGATGCTGCGCCGCGGATCGGCGTATAGTTTTTTCACCCGCAGAAGATCGTCGACCAGCACCTGGCGCAGGAGCTTCGGGGAGGCGAGGATTTTTTCCAGCTGTTTGATCAGCGCGACTTTTTCCCTGTATTCGAGCTCGATCTTCTCGCGTTCGAGCGCCGCCAGCCGCTTGAGCGGCATATCCAGAATGGCGTTGGCCTGGACCTCGCTGAGTTTGAACCGCTTCTGAAGTTTGGCGCGGGCTTCGTCGGTATCCTTCGCCCCGCGGATGAGGCGGATCACCTCGTCGAGGTTCTTCAGCGCGACGCGCAGCCCCTCGAGGATGTGTGCGCGTTCCTTGGCGCGCGCCAGGTCGTATGCGCTGCGCTTGCGGATGATATCCAGCCGGTGGTCGAGGAACACCCGCAGCGCCTGCTTGAGAGTCAGCATCCGCGGCTCGTTGTTGACCAGCGCCAGGAGGTTGATGCTGAAGGTCGTTTCCATCGGCGTGCGCTTGTAGAGGTCGCGCATCACCTGGCGGATATCCGACGTGCGCATCAGGTCGATCACCACCCGCATCCCGCGCCGGTCGGATTCGTCGCGCAAATCGGCAACCCCCTCGATCGTGCCTTCGCGCACCAGTTCGGCGATCCGTTCGAGCAGCGCGGCCTTGTTGACCTGGTAGGGCAGCTCGGTAATGAGAATGCGCGAGCGGCCGCGGGTGGTTTCCTCCACATGCGTCCGGGCCCGGACGGTGATCTTCCCGCGCCCGGAGCCGTAGGCCGCCAGCAAGCCCTCCTCGCTGTCGGCCGGATCGAGGATCAGCCCGCCGGTCGGGAAATCCGGCCCGCTGATATGGCGGGTAAGCTCCTCGACTGAGATATCCTCCACCCGGCTCCACGAGCGCAGCATGAACACCAGGGCATCGCACACCTCGCCCAGGTTGTGGGGCGGGATCGAGGTCGCCATCCCGACCGCGATCCCGGTGGCGCCGTTGACCAGCAGGTTCGGGACCGCCGCCGGCAGGACGTCCGGCTCCTTAAGCGAGCCGTCGAAGTTCTGCGAGTAGGCGACCGTATCCTTTTCCAGATCGGTCAGGATCTCCATCGCAATCGGCGCCAGGCGTGCCTCGGTGTACCGCATCGCGGCGGGCGGGTCGCCGTCCACCGATCCGAAGTTCCCCTGCCCGTCGACCAGCATGTAGCGCATGGAAAAATCCTGCGCCATGCGCGCCATGGTTTCATAGACCGCCATGTCGCCATGCGGGTGATATTTCCCGAGCACTTCTCCCACGATCCGGGCGGATTTCTTGTATGCGTTTGACGCCGAGAGGCTCATATCGTTCATCGCATACAGGATCCGCCGCTGGACGGGCTTCAGCCCGTCGCGCGCATCCGGCAGCGCCCGCGCCACGATCACGCTCATCGCATAATCCAGATAGGATTGCTGGACTTCGCGGTCGATGTCCACTTTTCGTATGGTGCCTGGAATGTTCTTCACATGTACCTCGCAATGGCAGGATCGGCGGAGATGGGAAGCGCCGCCGGAAGAGGAGGAAACCGGCGGGGGAATGATACGGGATGCGCAAAGGCGTGTCAACGCATCTTTCCTGAAAATCCCCCACGCGCTATAATCCTGCCGCCGGGGAAGTGCTGGAACTGGCAGACAGGCATGACTTAGGATCATGTGCCGCAAGGCGTGAGGGTTCAAGTCCCTCCTTCCCCACACTCATCCCGGAAATCCGGATGCGTGACATTTTCCCAAGGAAGGAAATTCATTTTCATGAAAATACAGGTCGAGCGGAAAGAAACCTGCGAGGCGCTGGTCACGGTCGAGGTCGATTCCCCCACCGTCGAATCCGCCATGCAAAAGGCGGCGCGGCGGATGTCGGAAAAACAAAACCTGCCGGGATTCCGGAAAGGCAAGGCCCCTTACTCCGTCGTGCTCCAGACCTGGGGCGAGGACGCCGTCCTGGACGAAGCCCTGGAAGCGCTTGGGCCCGAGGTTTACCGCCAGGCGCTCGAGCAGGAGAAGCTCGAGCCGTCGGCCGTGGGCACCATGAAGCGGATCGTCTCGCGCCAGCCGTTGACGCTCGAGTTTCTCGTTCCGGTCCAGCCGGTCGTGGAGATCGGCGATTACCGCGCGGTGCGCGTGCCGTTTGAATCCCCGGCCATTCCCGCCGCGGATGTCGAGCGGGCGATGGACCAGTTGCGGGAGTCGCAATCGTTGCTCGAGCCGGTGGCGCGCCCGGCGCAGAAAGGCGATGTGCTTTCGGTCGACGCGAAGGCCGGAATTCTGTCCGCGGACGGCAAGCTCGATCCGCTGGTGTTTGAGGGCGAGACCAATCCGCAGGATCTGGATCTCGACGACAATCTCGGCGGGCGCTACCCGGGCGCCGGTCCGGCGCTCGAGGGGATCACCGAAGGCGAAACCCGCATGGTCGACCTTCAGTTCCCGGATACTTTCCCGATCGCCCGGTTGAAGGGGCTGAAAGCCCAATTGACCGTCAAATGCCTGGGGGTGAAGGTCCGCCGGATCCCGGATTGGAACGAGGACGTGGTCAAGGCGGTCAGCAAATTCAACACGGTCGAGGAATTGCGCCAGGAAGTCCGGACGAGCATGGAAAAGCGGGCGGTCGAAACCAAGGAAGAGGAATACGCGGACAGCGTGATTGAAAAAATGGTCGAAGGCGCCGCGATCACCTTCCCGCCGGCGATGCTCGAGGAGGAGATCGACGACGAAATCCAAACCCTGACCCGGCGGCTGGAACAGCGGAAAACGTCGCTGGAAGTGTATCTGCGGACCGTCCCGGAAGGGATCCAGGGCCTGCGGACGCAGCTGGAACCGGATGCGCGCCGGAAACTCATCCGGCGCCTGCTCCTGACCGAACTGGTGAAAAAGGAAAAGCTCGAACCGTCCGAGCCGGAGATTAACGAACAGGTCGAGGTGTATCAATCGGTATTCGCCGAAAGCGCCGGGAGGAACAAGAACCGGAAATCCATGGAAGAAACGCTGCGCCATCTGGCCACCAACGACGTGATGTCGCGCCTGATCGTCCGGCGGGTGGTCGAGATCGGCAAAGGCGCGGCCCCGGCGCTCGCGGAATCCCAGATCCCGCAATCCTCTGGAGGATAATCATGCCGACAAGCAATCCGTCTTCGGAAGGGGTGCCGATCTTCGTGCCCCATATCATCGAAACCAACGCCCGCGGGGAGCGCGCCTACGATATTTTCTCGCTGCTCCTGAAGGAACGGATCATCTTCGTGGGTACCCCGATCAACGACGTCGTCGCCAACCTCGTCGTCGCGGAACTTCTGTTCCTCAACCGCGAGGATACGGAAAAGCCGATCCACATTTACATCAACAGCCCCGGCGGGCAGGTGTACTCCGGTCTGGCCATCTACGACACGATGCAGCAGGTCCAGATGACCAATCCCATCTACACCTACGCGATCGGGGTGACGGCGTCGTTCGGCACCGTGCTCCTCGCGGCGGGAACCAAGGGCTTCCGCTTCGCCCTGCCGCATGCGACGATCCACGTCCATCAGCCGCTGGGCGGAGCGCAAGGCCAGGCCACCGATGTGGAAATCCAGGCCAAAGAGATCCTGCGGCTGCGAAGCCTGTTAAATCAGATCCTCGTCAAGCATACCGGTCAGCCTCTGGAAGTCATCGAGCGCGATACCGAAAGGGATTTCTACCTGGACGCCCAGGCGGCGATCGCATACGGATTTGTCGACCAGATGCTCAGTACGGAAAAGCCGGACAAGGCAATCAAGGGCGCCAAGTAGGCGCGCCGCGAGCATGCCTGCCCCAAAATCCTCCGACCTTTCCGTCCTGCGCGGCCTGATTCTGGATATGGACGGCGTCCTCTGGGAGGGGGAATCTCCCCTCCCGGGGATGCCGGGTTTTTTCCATTTCCTGCGGGAAGGGGGCATCCGGTTCGTCCTGGCCACCAATAATGCCAGCCTGACGATCGCAAGTTATATTCAAAAACTTGCGCGGATGGGCGTGACGGCCGCGCCGGAGGAAATCCTCACTTCAGCCACGGCGACCGCCGATTTTCTGAAACGCATTTCCAAACCGGGAGCGCGCGCCTACGTCATCGGCGAGGAAGGGCTGGCCCGGGCGGTGGAATCGGCCGGGGTCACGGTGGTGGCCCCGGATGCGCTGGATGCGGATTATGTGATTTGCGGGATGGACCGCAACCTTAGCTGGAACAAACTCGCCGCCGCCACGATCAACCTGAACCGCGGCGCTCGTTTTATCGGCACCAATGGGGACGTCACCTTCCCCACGGAACGCGGCATTGCGCACGGGAACGGCGCGATCCTGGCCGCCTTGAGCGCGGCCAGCGGCATCCGGCCGAAGATCATCGGGAAGCCTTACCCGGCGATCATGCAAATGGCGGTGGCCCGCCTCGGGCTGCCGAAGGCGCGGATTGCGGCCGTAGGCGACCGGCTCGAGACCGACATCCTGGGGGCAAAGCATGCCGGACTGAGCAGCATTCTGGTCCTGACCGGCATCACCGACAAAAAAATGCTACGAAAAAGCAGGATCCGCCCGACCTGGGTGATCGACGATTTGCCCGCACTTCAGGCCGTTTGGGCGGCGTCCGGGAAGTAGCGGGGCGGATGATATAATGTCGGCGTCTGCCAGAACCGGCGATGGGCGTTTTTGCCGCGGCAGATATTTTGCTGTTTGGAGGAAGATGGGATGAGTCGGGCCATAACGTGGATTACAGTCGTCATCATGGCGATAGCGATCATGGTCGTCAACATACCAAAGAACATTTTGGTGTTCGGCCAGGAAACGCGCATTCGCCAGGGCCTGGACCTTCAGGGCGGGCAGCAGATTCTGCTGGAGGCCGACCTTCCGGCGGATCAGGACATCCCCGCTGAATCCCTGGAAGTCGCCGCCGGCGTGATCGAGAACCGCGTCAACGCGCTCGGTGTCAGCGAAGCCGTGGTCCAGGTTTCCCTGCCGCGCCGGATCGTCGTCGAACTGCCGGGGTACGACAATCCGGAAGAAGCCCGCAAGCTCATCCAGAATACCGGTCTGCTGGAATTTGTCCAAACCCAGTACCGGATCGAAGAAAACACGACCATCGCAACCGATCACCTGACATCCTCGGGTCCTGCGCTCTCCGGGACTCCCTCCTCGATCTTCACGCCGTTTCTGACCAACACCCCTGAGCCTACCGCGACCGCCACCACCGGTTTTGTCGTGATCGCGACCGAACAGGGCGCGGCGGGATTGGACCTCCAGACGACTCCGACCCCCGCCCCGACCCCTGTTCCCGGAACGGTGTATCACACCATCATGACCGGGGCGGATCTGGAAAGCGCGCAGGTTGGACGGGACGCCGCCAACCAGCCAAGCGTCGATTTCCTCCTCTCTGAAAACGGCGCCAAGATATTCGCCGATTACACGACCAATCACACGGGATGGTATCTGGCGATCGTCCTGGATAAGGTTGTGATTTCCTGCCCGACGGTCAGCGAACCGATCCTGGGCGGCTACGGCTCCATTTCCGGCAGCTTCACCGCCGCGCAGGCCAATCAGCTGGCGATTTTACTCACCTATGGCGCGATGCCGGTGCCGCTCAAGGTCATCCGCGAACAGACCGTCGGCCCGACCCTTGGCCAGGATTCGCTCCGCCGCTCGCTGATCGCCGGAGCGATCGGGCTGCTCGCGGTGGCGCTCTTCATGCTGCTGTATTACCGGCTGCCGGGCGCGCTGGCCGACGTGGCGCTGATCCTCTACGCCCTGACCAGCCTCACCATTTACCGTCTGATACCGGTCACCTTCACCCTGCCGGGCATTGCCGGGTTCATCCTTTCGGTGGGCATGGCGGTCGATGCCAATGTTCTGATCTTCGAACGGATGAAGGAGGAATTGCGGGCGGGCAAGGTTCTGCGCGAAGCGGTGGATACTGGCTTCTCGCGGGCCTGGCTCTCAATCCGGGATTCCAATATATCCACCCTCATCACCTGCGCCATCCTGATCTGGTTCGGCAGCACCTTCGGCGCCAGCATCGTCAAAGGTTTTGCCATCACCCTGGCCGTAGGCGTTCTGGTCAGCATGTTCACGGCAATCCTGGTCACCCGCAATCTCTTGCACCTCGTGCTGGACCGTGTCGATTTCTCGGAACGGCATTCCTGGTTCGGCATCTCGGATGAAAACCCCTCGATCACGGAGAGTACGGGATGAATATCATCGGCAAGCGGTACTGGTTCTTCGGTCTTTCACTGCTGATCATCATCCCCGGGATCATCGCGCTGGCCCTCGGCGGGCTGAAGCCGTCGATCGATTTCACCGGCGGAACGATGCTGGAGATTCTGTTTACTTCCGGTAAAGCCCCCGCGCCGGACGAAGTACGGACGGCGCTGAATGACATTTCGATCGCCTCAACCGATGAAAAGCTGGAGAATATCCAAATTCAAACCTTGGGCGCCGATGGAATTGTCCTGCGGGTCCAGCAGATCGACCAGGCCACGATCGACGCGATCATCGCCAGGCTGGGAGAGACATTCGGCGGGGTGACCTTGAATATGGCCGATAACGTCGGCGCGTCGGTGGGCGGCGAGGTCGCCCAGCGCGCGGCGGGGGCCGTCGCTCTGGCCGCCATCGGCATTGCGCTGTACGTGTGGTTCGCGTTCCGCAAGCTCCCCAATGCCTCCCGCTACGGCCTGGCGGCGGTTTTTTCGCTCGTCCACGACGTCCTGGTCCTGCTTGGATTGGAAGCCATCCTTGGGCTGGTCCTGGGCTGGGAAGCCGATGCCCTCTTCCTGACGGCGGTGATGACCGTCATCGGGTTCTCCGTTCACGATACGATTGTGGTATTCGACCGGATCCGGGAAAACCGCGTGAAACACAAGTATGCCCCCTTCGAAACCGTCGTTAATCACAGCATCGTGCAAACGCTCGACCGGTCGATCAACACCACCCTGACCGTGCTGTTTACGCTGCTGGCGATGGTGCTCTTCGGCGGGGCCACGACCCGCCATTTCATCATCATCCTGCTGGTCGGGATGGCCAGCGGCGCTTATTCCTCGATCTTCAACGCGGCGGCAATTCTGGTGGTATGGGAAAACCGCGAATGGGAAAACTGGTTTTCCAGGTTCCGCCGTCCGGCGAAAGCGAAAGCGTAAATAATATTTCCAAAAACCAAACGGGCTGATCGCAAATGGATCAGCCCGTTTTTTATTGTTCGATCATTTTATTACCACGTAGACACGAAGAATTCCATGAAATATCTTTCCTTTCCTTAGTGTCTTTGTGGTTTTTATATTTTTTATCTCTACTCTCATTCAACGTTATTCCTTCCGAGGATCATGAAAATACATGAACAATTCCATAACCAAATAATAAACAAATCCTGGAAGGATTAATAGACAATAAAAAACATTCTTGGGGTCTTTGTGCCTTCGTGGGTTTTTATTCCCGCCGATCCCCTCTCAGAACGCAGCCAATATGTTCAATATCCCGCCCAGGAAGGGCGTCCCGAAGAAGTAAACCAACAATCCGGCCATCAACAGATACGGGCCGTAGGCCATGGTTGCGTTTTTTAGCGGGGAACGTCTCACGGCCATGATAAGCGCCAGCCCCAAACCGGCGATTCCTCCCAGAAAAATCGAAACAAAAATAGCGAGCAGGATGGCCGGCCAGCCGGTGATAATGCCGATGAACGCCGAGAGAATGACGTCTCCAAATCCGAGCGGTTCAATCTCACGCCCTATTCCGAAGAAAAAAGCCAGCAATTTCCCCAGCAGGAAGAGCAGCAGGAAAATCATGAGGCCGGCCAATCCGCCGATCAGCATGCGCAGCGGAAATTCCGCCCCGTTCGCCAGGCCGTCCAGCAGCAGCGCCAGCGATACGAACAATACCGCTTCGACGACGACGGCTCGATGCTCGAAATCGATTATTGAAAAAAGGAGGCACGCCGAAAGGATCATTCCCCCGGTGAGCAATTCATGGAAACCGGTGCGTCCGCTTATCAGGATAAGGGGAAATCCGAGCCATAGGAACGCCTCGGCCAGGAGGTCGCGCAACGGCCGGGGGGCGCTGCAGCGCAGGCAGCGGCCGGAAAAAAACAGGGTGGAGAGGATCGCCGACCAGTCCGGAAACTTGCGCGGCGAATCACAATATTGGCAGCGGGGAATCCACGCCGAACGGAGCGGTACGGCGTCTTCCCGCGCCAGATTGTCCGCCAACCCGTTTACGGCCACGGCGGAAATCCATCCGAGCACCACCGCCATGAGGATCATTCAGCGCCTCGCGGACGCGGCTGATTTCCGGAATTCGGAAGCGTCGTCGCGTAATATCCCGTGATAAAATCCGGATGTGGACAATTATAAATTAAAAATAGACATCCGGCACCTCAGCACCATCTCCGCGGTCATCCTCTTGGTGAACGGGATCTCGCGCTTTGTGGAGATACCCAGCCGCGGGATCCGTGTGACGGTATTGAATATCCAGTGGGTGATTGAACTCAACGGCAACCTGTTGTTCATGCTCCTGCTGGCGCTGCTGGTGGTGGTGGGAACCGAAAGCATCCTGCGCACGCACCCCGCCCTTGCCACGGCGCCTGAAGGAAAGCCGCCAAGCGGAACGGCCATCCATTGGATCCTGCCGGGGATCACCGCGTTCGGGGGCAGCGCGGCGGTGAACATGTTCCCGCCGGGTCCGCGCTGGTGGCTGGGGCTCGTCCTGGTCACCGGGCTCTTGATCTTCAGCATCGTTTGCGAATATTTGACGCTGGAAAAGGAGGGGGTCCGCTTCGATCTGGCGTCGGTCGGCTTGAACATCCTCGGCCTGACCGTGCTGGCCATCCTGCTGAACGCGATTCATTCCAGCCAGACTCGTTTGACGTTCGCGCTGCCCGTCATTGCGCTCGGGGTGGCGGCGATTACCCTGAGGCTGCTGGATTTGCCGGAACCGGGGATTGCACTCAGGCGGTATTTTGCCGCGGGGATCGGCTTGCTGGTGGCCGAACTGGCGCTGCCGCTGTTTTACCTGCCCATATCGGCGGTGACGTTCGGCCTGGTGCTGACGCTGGCGACCCATACCGTGGTCGGCGTCACGCAAATCCGCCCGAAAGACCCGAAAAATAAATCCGTGCTGCTGGAATATTTTTTAATCGACGCGATCGCCGTTCTGGTTTTATTGGTGTTGATCGGCCGGTGACGCCGGTTCTTCACCGGCGGGATTCCGACGTTTTTGCCACAGCGCCCGCAGCCCCACCACCCGTTCGGTCCCGTGGATCAGCCGGTCGATATTCGGGCGCAACGACCAGGCCATCAGCCCCAAAGACACCAATCCGAAAACCGCATACCATTTGGAAGAATACCCAAGCGCCGCGCGGATCGAGAAGAGGATGATCACGGTCAGTCCGCTCACCAGCGTGGTGACCGAGGCGTACCCGACGAATAAAAACACCAGCAACCCAACAGGGAGAATAATGAACAGGCTGGGGAACCAGAAAGCCACCGCGCCGCCCAGAGTGGGCGCTCCTCCCGCGCCGCCGTGGAAAATTGGTATTTTCCCGAAACGGGTTTCCTTCCAATCGATCGAGAAGATGGAATAATTATGCCCGAGGATGGCGGCCAATCCGACGAGGATGTCGAGCCAGAAGTAGCCGGGCAGGACCGCCTGGCTGATTTCCACCGCCAGAAAACTTTTCAGCACATCCAGAACGCCCGTCGCCACTCCGGCCAGGGATCCGCCGGCGCGCATAGCGTTCGTCCCCCCGGTGCGGCCGCTGCCGATCTGGCGGATGTCCTTGCCCGTGGTCAGCCGGACCATCAACATCCCGTTCGGAATCGATCCCATCAAGTATCCCATCACCATCAGACCGACGGGTAAAAGAAAATTCATTCCGGGTTATCTCCCTCGTGGAGGATTTGCCTGATTAACACTCTTCCGACGGAATAGTTCCCGGGCCAGCCGGGGGTGACACTTGCATCCCTCGCTTCGCCGGAACCGACCCGCCAAGTCTTCAGATTGCCCTGGGAAGGGGACAGTGTACTCAGGAAATTATCCGGTGTCAATTCCGCCGCCATGGGCTTGCGGGCGCGGTAATCGCCGCCGGTGCCAACCTTTACAGCACGGAAACAGGGAGGGTATAATTGCGTGCATTCAATTTCAGGAGGCTAGGTTGGCAAATTTAAAGTCCGCTATTAAACGCATCCGCAGCAACGAGCGCAAACGGGTGCAGAACCGCATCATCCGCACCCGCGCACGGTCCGCCGTCGGAACGGCCAAGACCGCTGACAAGGAAACCAAGGAAGCCGCGATCAAAACAGCGATCCGCGAGTTGGATAAGGCCGCTTCGAAGGGCGTGATACACAGGAACAACGCCGCTCGCAGAAAGAGCAGGCTGTTGCGCGAGTTGAACGCCATAAAGGAACCCGTTAAAAAGACGGAACCTGCCAAGAAGAAAGAACCCGCCAAGAAGAAAGAACCTGCCAAGAAAAAGGCATAAGTACGACTCCAAAGGATCCGCAGCCCGCATGGCCCCCTTTCTCAGGGGGCTTTTGCTCATGATGTCCGGATAGCACGCCATCCGCCATTCCTTTACCCGGTATGAGAATTTACAGCGCAGAAGTCGATTCTATCGGCAGTCAAATTCTCGACGCGTTTATCCGCCGGGGCATCACCGATCCCGTCGCGGTCGACTGGTCGCCGATTCCTTTTTCCGGCCAATGGGGATTGGGGACTTCCAGCTGCATAAAAGCGGCGGCATTTCTCGCCCGCAACAAAAAGACAACCCTGCCCGTGCCGCAGCAGGCCCAACAACTGGCGGAACAGGTCGCCGCAGAGGTCACGCTCCCGGCGGGTTTTGCCCGGATCGAAGCCGTCCGCGGTTACCTCAACATCTCTTTCGAGACCAAATCCTATGTCGAGAAAGTCCTGGAAGCGGTGCTTACGCTTGGGGTGGAGTACGGCCGCGGGACTCCGAAGACTGAAACGGTGATGGTGGAGCACGCCAATCCGAATACCCATCATTCCTTTCACATCGGGCATTTCCGGAATGTGGTCCTGGGGGAGGCTCTGTCCCGGCTGACCGAGTTTGCCGGATACAAAACGATCCGGGCCGCCTACCCCGGCGATATTGGCTTGGGCGTGGTGAAGTGCATGTGGGGGTATCAGAAGTTCCACGCCGGCGAGGAGCCGGCCGGGGCGATGGAACGCGGGCGCTGGCTGGGACAGATCTACACCGAGGCATCCACGCTGCTGGAACCGAGCCCGGATGAAACCGAGGACCAGCGCGCAGTCCGCGAGGGGTACGCAACCGAGGTGCGGGACCTGTACCGGCTTTGGGATACCGGCGACAAGAAAACCCGCGAGCTGTGGGAACGCACCCGGCAGTGGAGCTTGGACGAACTGGACGCGGTCCTCACAGAGCTCGACACCCCGATCGATGTGTTCTTCTTCGAAAGCCAGGCCGACGAATTGGGAAAGTCAATCGTCGACGAGCTTATCGCGCGCGGCATCGCCGAAGACGAGCGCCCGACCGGCGGACCGGTGATCGTCCGGATCGACGACAAACTCGGCTTGAAGAAAGAAACGTACCGCGTGGCGGTGATTCTGCGCTCGGACGGAACCAGCTTGTACCTTACCAAGGATCTGGCGCTGGCGAAGATAAAATTCGAGCAATACCACGTCGACCGTTCGGTGTATGTCGTCGATGTCCGGCAGAGCCTGCACTTCCAGCAGGCGTTCAAGATCCTCGAACTGTGGGGATTCCCCCAGGCTTCGAAATGCTTCCATTTGGCATATGAGATCGTCACCCTTCCGGAAGGGACCATGTCCTCGCGGAAGGGGAATATCGTTTATTACCTGGATGTCGCCGAAGAAGCCCGGCGGAGAATTTCGGCGATCATCGCCGAAAAGAATCCGAACTTAACCGGAGCGAAACGCGAGACGACCGCCAGGCAGATCGGAATCGGCGGGATGAAGTACGCCATGCTGGCGGTCGACAACACCAAGCAGATCATTTTTTCCTGGGATACCGCGCTTAGTTTCGACGGCCAGGCCGCGCCGTACATCCAGTACGCGCATGTCCGCGCATCGAGCATCCTTGAAAAAACCGGGGGCGTACCCCGGGCTGCCCTGCCCGCCTACGAAATGCATCCTTCGGAGGTCACGCTAATCGATTGGATCTCGCGCTTCCCCGGAGAAGTGGAACGGGCGGCGGAGGAATACAAACCGCTATACATGGCCAATTATGCTTATTTTCTGGCCAAAGCGTTTTCGGATTTTTATCGCGAATGCCAGGTCCTCAACGCGGAGGCCGGCATTCGGGACGTGCGATTGGCGATTGTGGCCGCAACCCGGCAGACTCTGGCCAACAGCCTCAGGCTGCTGGGGATTGAGGCGCCGCAGGCAATGTAGCCGGCCGGAATTTCCGGAAAAGAATCGGTCCCCCATGCCCATCCGCAAAGGAAAAACGCCTTCCGTCCGGCTGGAATGGAATGGCAAAGCCGCCGTTCCTCCGCCGCTTCCCGCCCCGCTGCACCGGCTCATGGAAGTTTATCCCTCCGGTTCCCGCATCCAAAAAAAGTCCCCGCCCATCAACCGCCTGATCCTCGGCGATAATCTCGCAGTTATGGATGCCCTGCTGGAGGAGCTGCGCGGCAAATTCCGCCTGATCTACTGCGATCCGCCGTTCGCCACCGGCAAGGGTTTCACCCGCCGGATCGGCCGCGGCGAAGATTCCCGCAAGCCGGAAACCTGGCGGCTCGGCGAGGGGTATGCCGATACCTGGAATTCCATCGAGGAGTACCTCTCCATGCTGTATCCGCGGCTGATCCGGATGCGGGATCTGCTTGCCGCGGACGGGACTCTGTATCTGCATTTGGATTGGCGGGCGGTGCATTTTGCGAAGGTTTTACTGGATGAAATCTTCGGCGCCGATAATTTCATCAATGAGATCATCTGGGTCTATCACGGACCTTCTCCCGTAAAATCCTACTTCAACCGCAAACACGACACCATCCTCGTCTACGGGCGCGGAAAAGCGCGAGCCTTCTATCCCGACCGGATCCGCGTCCCGTATCACCCGAGCACCCACCGCACCTTCGCCTCCTCCCCGAAGGCCGGTTTCGGCAAGCAGCCGGACCTGCTGCGCGGAAAAATTCCGGAAGATTGGTGGTACTTTCCCGTGATCGCGCGCCTCCACAATGAGCGGACCGGGTACCCGACCCAGAAACCGGAAGCACTGCTCGAACGCATCCTGCAGGCTTCAAGCGCCCGGGGCGATCTGGTGGGCGATTTCTTCTGCGGGTCGGGGACCACGCTGCGCATCGCCGATTCGCTTTCCCGGCGGTGGATCGGATGCGACATTCTTCCGCAATCGATCTCGATCTGCCAGCGCCGGTTGGCGCTCGGCCAATCGCATCCGTACGCGATCGACTCGCCTGCCGCCGGTATGCCGCCTGCCGTCCGGCGCATCCGCCTGCACGCCGGCATTCGCGCGGACCAGCGCCGGGTGACCGTTACGCTTACCGGCGTGTCCCCCTGCCTTCCGGACGGATTTCCCGCCTCTTTGGATTATTGGGAAGCGGATTTCGATTACCGGGGCGATGTCGTCCGCAGCGAACACCAGGCGGCGCGCCCTTGGCGGAAAGGCTCGTCGGAGACGTCGTTGTCCCACTCATATTCCCGCACGGGATCCTACCGGATTTTCTTGCGCGCAATCTGTTCGGACGGGGCGGTGGCGACGGCGGAGAAAATTGTTGAGGTTAAGTAATGCGGTTAATGGAATTAGTTTGGATCGTCGTACCCGCGTACTCGTAGCGGGTATCCAGGGACTTCCTTTGTGAAATCTGAAGTTACTGAATCCTAAAGTGTTGAGATGGATTCCCGCTTAAATCACGCGGGAATGACGTGCTTTCTTTCGTGTCGTCATAGCCGCGCCTGCCCTGCGCATCATGCAGGAAGCGGGGGTGAGCGGAGCGGTTATCCGCAAACTTCCCTTGTATAACCCAAAATTACTGATTTATAAATCGTCGGGATGGATTCCCGCTTAAAGCGCGCGGGAATGACGTGCTTCGTTTATTTTTTGCTTGTGTCGGGAATATCCAGCCGGTACCCCTGTCCGCGGATGGTTTTTAAATACCTCGGCGAAGAGGGATCCGGTTCGAGTATTTGCCGCAGCCAGGAAATATGGACATCGAGCGTGCGGGTATCCCCGGTGTAATCCGTATCCCAGACGGCCTTGATGAGGAATTTCCGGGTCAGAAGGATCCCGGGATGGCGGAGGAACACCTCAAGCAATCGGGCTTCCTTCGGCGTAACCTGATCCTCCCGGCCGCCGCAGGAAATTTTCCTCTGTTTGGTGTTTATCCGGATCGGCCCGGCCTGGATCGAACTCTCCTCGTCGCTGGGAAGCTGGCGTTGAACGGCGTTAAGCAGTTTGCGCGGCGTGAAGGGCGGGACGAGGACGGATTGGGCGCCGATCTCCTCCGGATTGGAAAGTATGGCGCGGGTGATCAGGACGATCGGGCAATCGCCGACTTCCTTGTGCAGGTGGCGGCATAAACGGATTCCCGATGTACGCAGGGAGATTGCGTCGAGCACGATCACATCCGGCTTGGCGGCGCGCGCGCGATCGGCGGCTTTGCGCGGCGAGTTTTCCACAAAAAGGGCAAATCCCCTTTTAAGTAATGCCGAGCTGTGCGATGGGACGGTGGTGCGGTCCGATTCGATCAGAAGAACTTTAGCGGGGGTCATAGTGATATGATAGGTTTTACGGAAGTGAAATGCCTCGCCATTTGACGACCGAACCGCTGAGGAAAGTACGACCGCAAGCGCATTATATCGCCGAATGGCAAAGCGGCGCAAGCGGACGGAACCGCTTGCCGTTTCCCATCCCTAACGCGTAAAAATATTTGCATGTCTCCCAAGACGCCATCGTTGCTCTTCGCGGGACCGGTCCGCATGGAATATTTCCTCCTGCCGGAGGGAAAAAACCATGCGCGCGTTCTGGGCGGTCCGGCATTGTATGCCGCCGCGGGAGCCAGACCATGGACCCGCGACGAAATCGGCATTGTCTCACGCGTTGGTAATAATTTTTCCCCGCAAACGCTGAACGCGATCCAGAGCAAGGGGATCGATACGACCGGGGTGAAAATCCTCCCCGGATCCGCGCCCAGCCTCGGATTTCATTACTACGAAAGCTGGGATAAACACATCGATTGGAGCCCGGAAAAATACTACGCCAAACACAACCTTGTGTGCCCGGAAGAATTGCTGGGATACGTTCCACCCACGCTCTCGGAAAATGCCGTCCAACCTCTGACCGAGGCCGCCGTCCGGATCGAAGATCTTCCGGACGCGTACCTCCAGGCCAGCGCCGCGTTTATCGCCCCCTGCCATTATCAGAGCCAGATCACCCTGTCGGTGGCGCTGCGCCGCCATGGGACAAGCGTACTCTTCCTCTCACCGCCGGACGGATTGCTCCTGCCGTCGTTTCGCCCCCAAATCCGCGAGATGCTGCACGGCATCGATATCCTCTTTGCCCGCGAATCCTCCCTGCGGACCTTTACCGGCAGGCCGGATGCGGATGCCGGCGCGCTATCGGAATATATTTCGCGATGGGGGCCGAAGCTCGTCCTCCTGCAACGGGGATATCAGGGCATCCATATCTACGATTCCGATTCCCGGGGTGCTCATTTCATCCCGTTCTATCCGGTGGAGATGCAAAATCCGCTCGCCATCGGAGATTCCTTCTGCGGCGGTTTTTTGGCCGCATGGTGTTTGACGTTTAATCCTTTGGAATCCGCGTTGATCGGCTGCATCTCCGCCTCATTGGCCATGGAAGGGCCCGGCGGATTGTACGCGTTGGATCGGAATCCCGGCCTGGCGGATGCGCGACTGGCATCGCTCCGCCGGTCGATGGGCCCGTAACGCTTCCGGAAACTTGCGCATCCGGCGGATGGTGCTATACTCCCGCGCGATTGGTCCGAACATGAAGACGCCGGTGCTGGTCCTGAATGCAAATTTCCAACCACTCCACGTGTGCGATACGCGGCGGGCTTTGCATCTGATCATCGGGGGAAAAGCCCGGCTCGTAGCCAATGGACGCGGCTCGATTCACACCGTCCGCTTCTCATACCCGATCCCTTCGATCATCCAGCTTCAGAGAATGATTCATCCGCCGCGCCCATACCCGCACCTTTCCAAGCGCGAAGTCTTCCGGCGGGATGATTACACCTGCCAGTATTGCGGGCGGCAGACGATGCACCTGACGGTCGACCACGTCCTGCCCCGGTACCGCGGCGGAGCGCACGTGTGGAACAATCTGGTCGCCGCCTGCCCGCCCTGCAACCGCAAGAAAGGCGGACGGCTGCCTGAGGAAGTCCACATGCACCTGAAGCGCCCGCCCATGGAACCTCCGCGTTCGGCGATGTACCTGTTCGGGCATTATTTGACGGAATTTGGGGAGTGGCGTTCGTACCTGGAGGGCTGGTGAAAAGAAACAGCCCGAGGGACTATCTAAAAAGGGAGAACAGATATTCCGTGGAGAGTACCCGTCCTCGTAAAGTCGCCATTCCCGCGTGTTCTTAGCGGGAATCCAGAGATTGCAGAAATGGATGCGCGCCAAGTACACGCGGGCATGACGGTCACAAGAATATTCCATGAGCTTTGTAGATAGCCCCTCGGTCTTTGAAAATAAAAAAAGGCTGCCGGATTGGCAGCCTTTTTTTATTAAACCGTGATCCTATTTTTCCTTCTCGCCCATTTTTTCGTTTACCACCGCGTGAGCCGCGGCCAGCCGGGCGATCGGCACCCGGAAAGGCGAGCAGGAAACATAATTCAATCCGATCTTGTGGCAGAAATTGATGGATTTCGGATCGCCGCCGTGCTCGCCGCAGATCCCGACATCGAGGGTTTTACGGGTGGCGCGGCCGTCACGAACTGCCATGTCCATCAGTTTGCCGACTCCGTCCTCGTCGATCGACGCAAACGGATTCTCCGGGAGGATCTTCTTTTCGATGTATTCGATCAGGAAGCCCTTCTCGGCGTCGTCGCGCGAGATGCCAAAGGTCATCTGGGTCAGGTCGTTGGTGCCGAACGAGAAGAACTGCGCCATCTCGGCGATCTGGCCGGCGGTGAGGGCGGCGCGCGGAATCTCGATCATGGTGCCGAACTGGTAGTCGATCTTCTTCCCCTGCTCGGCCATGACTTTGCGGGCTTCGTCCTCCAACGCCGTTTGCTGAACCTTCAGCTCGTTGATGTGCGACGTCAGCGGGATCATGATCTTGGGGTGCACGTCGATCCCCTCTTTGGCGCACTGGCAGGCGGCCTCGAAGATCGCGCGCACCTGCATGCGGGTCAGTTCGGGGATGTGAATCCCCAGCCGGACTCCGCGCAACCCGAGCATCGGGTTCGCCTCGTGCAAGTTCTCCACCGCCGTCAACAGCTTTTCCTTCTCCTTGAGCAGAACGGGGTCGTTGCCTTTTATCCGCAGGGTGATCACTTCCTCCAACAGAGCGGTCTGGGAAGGCAGGAATTCGTGCATCGGCGGGTCGATCAGGCGGATGGTCACCGGCAACCCGTCCATCGCGCGGAACAAGCCGTCGAAATCCGCCCGCTGGAAGGGGAGGATCTTGTCAAGTTCCGTTTTCCGTTCGACCACCGACTTGGCAAGGATCATTTTCTGGACGATGGGCAGCCGCTCGGTTTCGAAGAACATGTGCTCGGTGCGGCACAGCCCGATCCCTTCGGCGCCGAAAGTGCGGGCGCGGCGGGCATCGCGCGGGTAATCGGCATTGGCCCAGATCCCGAGCTTGCGGATGCCGTCCGCCCAGGAGAGCAGCTTGAGCAGATACGGTTCGTCAAAAGTGGGATCCGCGGTCTTGATCTTTCCGGAGAAAATCTCTCCGGTGGTGCCGTCGAGCGAGATCCAATCGCCCTCGTGGTAGGTCTTGCCGGCCACGGTGCACTGGCGGCGTTCGACATCCACGTCCATCGTGGCCACGCCGACGACGGCCGGGATGCCGAACTGGCGGGCGACCAGCGCGGCATGCGAAGTGCGTCCGCCGCGGCTGGTGAGGATGCCCTTGGCGGCGAGCATGCCGTGCACGTCATTGGGGGTCGTTTCCGGCCGGACCATGATCACGGCCTTCTTGTCTTCCTTGGACCACTTCTCCGCGGTGTCAGCGTCGAAGGTGATCTGGCCGACGGCCGCGCCCGGGGAGACGTTCAACCCTTTCGCGATCTGATCGCCGCGCGAGGTCGCGTATTTCTTTTCGGAGGCGTCGAATTGGGGGTGCAGGTAGAAATCGACGTGCTCGGGCTGCACGCGCCACACCGCTTCTTCCTTGGTGATCAGTTTCTCGTCGGCCAGATCCACGGCGATCCGGATCGCGGCCTGGGCTGTGCGCTTGGCGTTGCGGGTCTGGAGCATCCACAACTTCCCGCGCTCAACGGTGAATTCGATGTCCTGCGTCTCGCGGTAATATTTTTCGAGCCGCTTGCAGTATTTCTCCAGCTCGGCGTACATCTTCGGCATGACTGTCTTCATCTCGGCGATCGGCATCGTCTGGCGCGTGCCCGAGACCACATCTTCGCCCTGGGCGTTGAGCAGGAAATCGCCTTCGATCGCCTTGGAGCCGTCGGAGACGTTGCGGGTGGTCAGCACGCCCGTGCCGCTGCCCTCGCCCATGTTTCCAAAGACCATCGTGACGATGTTGACCGCCGTGCCGAGATCGTGGGCGATCTTGGCCGCGTTGCGGTAATCGACGGCGCGCTTCCCGTTCCAGGATTTAAAGACCGCCTCGGTTGCCAGCTTGAGCTGGTCCATCGGATCGTTCGGGAATTCGCGGCCGGTCTTCTGGACGACGATCTTCTTGAATTCCGCGGTGATCGCCTTGAGGTCCTCGACCGGCAGTTCGGGGTCGCTTTTTACGTTCCGCTTGTGGCGGTACGACTCGAGCACCTTCTCAAAGTCATCCTTCGCCACGCCCATCACCACCGAGGAGTACATCTGCACCAGGCGGCGGTAGGCGTCGTAGACGAAGCGCTCGTTCTTGGTCAGGGCGGTCATGCCCTTGGCGGTTTCGTCGTTCAACCCGATGTTGAGGACGGTATCCATCATCCCGGGCATGGAAAATTTCGCGCCGGAACGGCAGGAGACCAGGAGCGGATTCTTCGGATCCCCGAATTTCTTGCCGGTCAGCTTCTCCACCTGGCGCAGGGCGGCCACTTCCTGATCCCACAACCCGGAGGGGAACTTCTCGCCGGCGGCGAGGTAGGCGTTGCAGGCTTCGGTGGTGACGGTGAAGCCGGGCGGAACGGGCAATCCGCCCCGGTTCATATCCGCCAGGCCGGCGCCTTTGCCGCCCAGCAGGGCGCGCACGCCTTCCCAGGATTTCGCGTACTTCTCGGCTTGGGCTACTTCATTGAAAAGATATACCCACTTCCGGGATTTTGCGGCGGCCGAAGAGGTTTTCTTCGCCCGCTTGACGGTCGAGGTTTTCTTTTTTGCTGCGGACATTCTGAATTGCTCCTTTCAGGAGAGGGAAATTATGAGTTTACAACAGCCTTCAATTTTACCACGCCCATGTGAAAAATTAAAAGGATGGGAACAAGGGAGGGATTTGTCCATTAAAAAAGCGAGCCCGCCCCGAGCCGAAGGCGAGGGGTCATGCCTGCGTGATCGTAGCAGGCATCCATGAGGATCAGGAGGGATTTATTCGTGTGTGTCATGGATTCCCGCTTCGTATACGCGGGAATGACGAACTATTTACATGCCATGCCCGCGCTTGCCCTCGCGGAGCATTCCGGCTTGTTTTTGTTTATGATCCGGCATGAAGCGAAGCGTGGATGCAATCGGCGGGCTTCCAGGGGTTTATTACTTCGTTGAGTAATGTTATGTTCGTGTTTGTCATGGATTCCCGCTGCGTACACGCGGGAATGACATCCCCTCCTTATTCCTCGTTCTTTCCTTCCTTCATCCCGTACGCGCCCGCCTTCAGGACCTTCAGCGAAAGAAGCGCACATTTCAACCGGATCGGGCTCAGTTCGATCCCCAGCATCTCGAGGATATCCTCTTTGGACAGCGCGCGGACTTCCTCAAGCGGCTTGCCTTCGATGTATTCGGTCAGCAGATCCGCGGATGCCTGCGAGATGGCGCAGCCGTCTCCCGAAAAAGCGGCCTCGGTGATTTTACCCTGCGGGTCGACGCGCAGATCGATCCGCAGCTTGTCGCCGCACAACGGATTCTCGTCCTCATAGGTGATATCATGCGGGTCCAGCACGCCCCGTTTGAGCGGATGTTTGTAACGGTCGATGATCTGCTGGCGGTATAAATCGTCCATGGATGCCTCACGCAAAAATGGCGCGCGCTTTCTGCAGCCCCGCGGCCAGCGCGTCGACTTCCTCGAACGTGGAATAAATGTAAAAAGAAGCCCGGGTGGTCGCCGATAGCCCCAGTTTTGTATGAAGCGGCATCGCGCAATGATGCCCGGCGCGGACGGCGATTCCGTAGGAATCGAGAATTTGAGCAATATCATGTGGATGGATGCCTTCCAGCGTGAAGGCGACCACCCCACCCCGCTTGGAGGGTTCCGGTCCGAGGACTGTTATGCCGGGTATCTCCCGCAGGGACTCCATCGCATAGGCTGCAATGGCCGTCTCGTGCCGATGGATGCCGTCGAAACCGATTGCCGTCAGATAATCGACCGCCGCCCCCCAGCCGACCGCCTCGGCAATGGCCGGCGTACCAGCCTCGAAGGTGTATGGCAGGTCGTTCGGCTCGAACGACCGCCAATCGACCTTGCGGATCATATCCCCCCCGCCGAGGAACGGCGGCATGTCGTGAAGGATTTCGGTCTTTCCGTACAACGCGCCGATCCCCGTCGGGCCGCACATTTTATGAGAGGAACACGCCAGGAAATCCGCGTCCAGGTCGCGCACGTCGATCGCCATATGCGGGGCGGATTGCGCGGCGTCCACCATCACCCGGGCTCCGGCGCTATGCGCCCGGCGTACGATGTCGCGGATTGGAACGATGGTTCCCAACACGTTCGACATCTGCGTCACCGCCACCAGTTTCGGACTGCGGGCAAGAAAATTATCGCACTCATCGAGGTCCAATTCGCCCTGGTCAGTCAGAGGAATGAAGTCCAATTGCAGATCCCGTTCCTTGGCCAGAATCTGCCAGGGCACCAGGTTGCTGTGATGCTCCATCTCCGAGAGGAGAATCCGGTCGCCCGCTTTCAAATTTGACCTTCCCCAGGATTGCGCCACCAGGTTGATGGCCTCGGTCGCATTCTTGGTGAAGATGATCTCCGTGGGTTGGGCTCCGATACAGGCGGCGATCTTCGCCCGCGCCGCTTCGTACATGCCGGTGGCTTCCTCGGCCAGCGTGTGGACCGCGCGGTGGATATTGGCGTGGTGATTGCGGTAATAGTCCGACATCGCGTCGATCACGGCATCCGGTTTCTGGGAGGAGGCGGCGGAATCGAGGTAGACAAGCGGTATGCCGGGCTTGATCTGGCGCTTGAGAATCGGAAAATCGGCCCGGATACGTTGGATATCGATCACATATTGGCGTGATGGGGTTTCGGCTTTCATGGTTGTTTGGCTCTTTCCGGAAACCTATTTTTTAACGCGCCGGTCGGGCTTTCTCGCCGGGGAGGCGCTTTTTTTCTTCTGCACCGGCTCGGCGGGTTTGGGCTTGGTGGATACGGGGGCTCCGCGGCTCTTCTTGGCAAGCCGGATTTTCACCGATCCCTTGTTGAACCACAGGATCCGGTCGGGAACCATCCATCCATCGGTCAAGTACACGTCGTTGCGGAACTGGACGGCCGTCATCCGGTCGTCGGCATGCACGACGACGCCCTCGACCCAGTCGCGCACCCTTCGGCCGCTGCGCTTGTGATCGCAAAACACCTCGACGATATCCCCGATGGAAACCGGTACAAACGTCATAACTGCGCTCCCTCTGCGTCCGGGATCGGCTGCTGCCGGACGGATTCTGTATTTTGAACCTGCCCTGCTTCCATTGTCTTCATTTTGGCGCTGATGGCAAGATGCATCCGCTGGCGGATTTCCTCATCCGGGATCCGATGGAGGATTCCCTCCAGGAATCCCTCCACTAGCAGCGCCTTGGATTCCGCTTCCGGAATTCCCCGCGAACGGAGGTAGAAAACCTCTTCCGGATCCAAGCCGCCGATCGAAACGCCGTGCGAACAGCGCACGTCGTCCGAGAGGATCTCCAATCCCGGCAGCGCCTCCGCTTTGGCGCGGTCCGACAGGATCAGGATCCGGTTTCCCTGGTAGCCGTCGGTTCCGGCGGCCTCCGGCTCAACCCGGACCATCCCGCTGGCGTTGGATTGCGAAGCCCCCATCAGGACGCTTTTATTCAGAAGATCGGACACGGTTTTCGGCGCCATATGATTCTGCGCCGTGGTGATGTCCGCCCGCTGATCGCCGTCCAGCACTTGGAGCCCGGACCATTGCGCGGATGCGCCCTCCCCGATTAATTCCAGCGTGGAAAACACCTTGGTGGAACGGGCGCCACAGTGGGCGTTGCCCCAGAACAGCCGGCCGCCCCGATTCACGACCGCCTTCTCATGCGCCACACGGACGACGTTGCCGCCCCACGCCTGGGTCATGAAAAAGCGGAGGGTCGCGCCGGGATGGACGATCATTTCCACGATATCCAGCCGCGCGGCGGCTTCCGACCTTTCGGGCGAGGCCACTTCGTGCAGCAGACTGACTTCCGCGTCTTCCTCGACATTGATCAATAACCGCCACGCACGCAGACCTTCCCCGGAGGACCAAAGCAGCGAATGGAGCGGTTTATCGACTTTGACACCTTTTGGAACGTGCAGGAGGAAGCCGGCGTCCCACAGGATCGAATTGAGCGCGGCAAATATGTCGGCCGTGGCCGGAATAATGCTTCCCATCAGGCGGCGCACAAGATCCGGATGATCCCGGACCGCCTGTGAAAATGGCATAAAGATCACGCCCGCGCGGATAAAGTCATCGTCTAAAGTCGCGGTGTGCACATCCCGGTCATCCAGCGCCAATTGCCCGCCGGTCCGCGCACCGGCGGCGGGCTTAAGCCATGCGGCCGGGACGCGTTTTGTCTTTCCGGAAACCGCCAGCGCCTCCAAATTTAATTCGGAGAACGGGAACTGCAGCAGATCGGTGCGGCGCCAGGCGTCGGCGGCCGGAGACGGCATCGCCATCCGCCGGTAAAGTTCGAACGCCGCCCGGCGCAAATCCACCATCCATCCGGGTTCGCCCGTCTCCCGGCCGATCGCCTCAACCTGAATGTCGGTCAGCGGCGGCGGTTTGAGTGCGGCCGGATCGTTATTTTCACATGCCCGTTCCGATCGACGCGCCATATTCCGCCTAACCCACCGATCCACTCATCTGCATCTGGATCAGCCGGTTCATCTCAATCGCGTATTCCATCGGGAGTTCCTTGACCAGGGGTTCGATGAAACCGGATACCACCATGGTGACGGCTTCCTCTTCGGTCAATCCGCGGCTGCGGAGATAAAAGAGCTGCTCTTGGCCGATCCTGCTGACCGTCGCCTCATGCCCGATATCCACCTTCTCTTCTTCGGTGCGGATGGTCGGGTACGTATCCGTCCGGGCGTCCGAATCGAGAAGCAGCGCGTCGCACACCACCTTGGATTTTGAACCCGCCGCGCCGGGCAGGATCCGCACCAGGCCCCGGTAGGACGACCGCCCGCCGGCTTTGCTGATCGATTTTGACGTGATCTTGCTGCTGGTCCCCGGCGCCATGTGAATCATTTTTCCGCCGGCGTCCTGGTGTTGCCCGCGGCCGGCAAACGCCATGGAGAGGATCTCGCCGTGCGCGCCTTTGCCCTGCAGGATGCACGCCGGGTACTTCATCGTCAGCCGGCTGCCAAGGTTGGAATCCACCCACTCCATGACCGCATCTTCCCCGACCAGCGCCCGCTGGGTGACGAGGTTGTAAACGTTGGTGGACCAGTTCTGGATCGTGGTATAGCGCATGCGCGCACCGCGCCGGACGATGATCTCGATCACGCCGCTATGCAGGGAATCCCTGGTATACACCGGCGCGGTGCATCCTTCGACATAATGGACGGAAGCGCCTTCATCGACGATGATCAGCGTCCGTTCGAACTGGCCGACTCCCTGGGCGTTGAGCCGGAAGTACGCCTGAAGCGGCAGGTCCACGTGCACGCCCGGCGGCACGTAGACGAAGGATCCCCCGGACCAGAAAGCCGTGTTGAGCGCGGCAAATTTGTTATCGGTGTGCGGGACGACGGTGCCGAAAAATTCCTTGTAGATATCGGGGTGTTTCTTCAAGCCGTCATCGCTGGAAAGGAATATCACCCCTTTTTTTTCCAGCGCCTGCTGGATGTTGTGGTACACCATCTCGGATTCGTACTGCGCGCCGACCCCCGCCAGCAGCTTGCGCTCGGCTTCGGGGATGCCCAGACGGTCAAAAGTCCGCTTGATGGTTTCCGGCACTTCGTCCCAGGAAACCTGCGCGCGGTCGCTCGGACGGATGTAGAAGGTGATCTCGTTGAAATTCAAATCCGCCAGGTTGCCGCCCCAGGCGGGCATCGGCCGCGCGAGGAAATGGTCGAACGCCTCCAGGCGCAGCTTGCGCATCCAGTCCGGCTCGCTCTTCTGGGAGGAGATCTCCTCGACCACTTCCCGGTGCAACCCGGGCTGCGAACGAAAAAGGTACTCCTCCGGATCGCGGAAGCCGTACGGATATTCGCTGGGGCCCTCCCATTGCGGTTTCCCGTTCGGCGGCATGTCAGGCCTTTTCCCCTCCGGCGTATTTTTCGCGAATCCAATCGTAGCCCTGCTCCTCCAGCCGGACAGCCAGATCCGCGCCTCCGGATTCGACGATCCGGCCGTCGAACATCACATGCACGAATTGCGGTTTGATGTAATTGAGGATCCGCTGGTAATGGGTGATCACCAGCACGCCCAGGTCGGGTCCGGAGATGGCGTCCACGCCGCCGGCGACGATCCGCAGCGCGTCGATATCCAGCCCCGAATCCGTTTCATCCAAAACGGCGAATTTGGGAAGCAGCACCGCCAGTTGAAGCACCTCAATCCGCTTCTTCTCACCGCCGGAGAAACCTTCATTCAAATACCGGCCGGCGAACTCGACCGGAATCTTCAGCATCTCGAGTTTGGATTTAAGCAGCTTGCGGAATTCCGGAACGGGGATGCCCTTATCCTGCGGGTCCAGCGCCCGGCGCCGCGCGTTGATCGCCGTGCGCAGAAAATTGGCGACCGATACGCCCGGAATGGCGACCGGATACTGAAATGCAAGGAACAAGCCCAGCCGGGCTCTTTCGTCAGTCGTCAGCCCGAGGATGTCCATCCCGTCGAGAAGGATTTTCCCGCCGGTAATGGCATAGCCGGGATGCCCCATCAGCGCGTAGGCCAGTGTTGATTTTCCGGTGCCGTTCGGCCCCATCAAGGCGTGCACTTCGCCCTGGCGGATGGTCAGGCTGACGCCTTTTAGCAGTGGCTTCTCGCCGATATTGACACGCAAATCCTGTATTTCCAGAAGACCGGGCATGGAAACCTCATTAAATTCGATTGAGTATAGCATTTATAATGCTGGATAGTCAATATATTATATTTTTATATTAAATATTGACTATTTAGGTTTTTCCCAATAAAATAGGCAAAATGAACAATTCAGGAACCGAACCGACGAAAGAAAAAATATTCCAGGCTTTGCGGACGCAGGGCCGGATGACGGTCTCTGAACTGGCATCGGCTGTAAAGATCACGCCAATCGCGGTGCGCCACCACTTGACTTCCCTGCAGGCGGAAGGGATGATCGAAGTACGCGACGAACGGCACGGCGTCGGCCGGCCCCGCCAGGTGTATAAATTAACCCCGCGCGCCCAGGAGCGAAACACCTCCCGGTACTACCAATTCACAACCCTGCTTCTGGATCAGCTGAAGGAACACCTCCCTCCGGAAATGGTTGAAAAACTATTGCGGGAGGTCGCTACCAGCATGGCCGGGGCTTGGAAGGCCGAATTGGATGCGCTTCCACTGCCCCAGCGTCTGGAGCGGTTGGTCGAACTGCTCACCCTCGAGGGATTTGTCGCGCATGTGGAAGCAACCGGCGCCGGGCAGTACTGCCTTTCCGAACTGGCCTGCCCCTACTCGCGCATCAGCCATTCCCATCCGGAGGTTTGCATGCTGGATGCCTCGATGATCTCGCGGGCGCTTGGCATTCCGGTGGAAAGGATTTCGTGCATTCGCACCGGTGCGGATGCATGCGCTTACACCATCACCGCGGCGGTTACGGAGGCGATCCATGGCTGAAGCCGAAGATTCTTCTCCTCCCAAGACGGTTTGGGCGGCCGACCGGTCGCATCCGCAGCAGGCGGAAGCGCTGCGCAAGGCCCTCGGCGAGGTCATGGATCCGGAACTGGGGTTGAGCATTATTCAACTCGGAATGATCCGCAATGTGGAAATTCAGGAGAAAAGCGCTTCCATCCGGATGATCCTGACCACGCCATTTTGCCCGTACGGCCCGGCGCTGATGGAAAATGCCAGACAAAAAGCCGAGAAGGCTCTGGCCTTGCCCGTGGTAATGGAAATGGGCGATGAAGCCTGGGATCAATCGATGATGGATGAGGATACAGGCGCGGATTGGGGATTACTTTATTAGGGGAGATATGCTTTGTGTCTTCGTGGCCCTCGGCCCGACCACCGAGGGCGGGCTTGGTGGTATTACCATTGTATCCACCTACTTTTCGGGGACCAATAATTAACACCACGAAGACACAAAGACACGAAGAAAAAGATCGATTGGATGCAAGTTGGAGGATCGCATGGCCATCACCCTGATCTCTTCCGCGTTTTCCGAGGGAACGGCGATTCCCCGCCGGCATGCCTGCAACGGAGATAACCTCTCCCCCGCCCTCTCCTGGAAAAAATCCTTCATGGCGGTGAAATCCTACGCCCTGATTGTGGAAGATCCCGATGCTCCCTCCGGCACTTTTGTGCATTGGGTTCTTTTCAATATTCCCCCCGATCGGGATCAGCTTCCCGAAGGCATTGCGGTTGCCCCGGATGTTGCGGGCATCGGTCGACAGGGCCTCAACGAAGCTCAGACCCAGGGATATTACGGCCCCTGCCCGCCTCCGGGCCGCTCCCACCGGTACTGCTTCAATATTTTCGCCGTGGACCGGCTCCTGGACCTCCCCGCGGATTGCAGCGCGGCACAGTTGCGCCAGGTGATGCAAAGCCACCTTCTGGATTCAGGGTCGCTTATGGGAACCTACCAACGGTGACCTGATGCCCGAAACATCGCAAAACACTTTCTTCGTTTCCTCACGCGCCTCGCAGCAATTCATCGACATCACCGGGGAGGTTCAATCACGGATCGACCGTAGCGGCGTAAAAAACGGCGTGTGCTTCCTGTTTCTTCCGCATACGACGGCGGCACTGACGCTAAACGAGAATTGGGATCCCGCCGTTCCCGCGGATATCCTCCATACCCTCGAACACCAGACCGCCCCTTCCTCGCCGGCGCATATGCACGAAGAAGGGAATTCCCCCGCCCATGTCCGCTCCTCCCTTTTCGGCGCCAGCCAAATCCTGCTGATCGAGAACGGCCGGCTGGTGCTCGGTTCGTGGCAGGGCGTGTTCCTGGCGGAATTCGATGGCCCGCGCGAACGGCGGGTCTTTGTGAAAGTGATGGAGGGATAAGACTCCACGAAGATACCCGAAGGAAAACCTGGAGAACACGAAGAATTTAAAATGTTTTTATCGTGTCCTTCAGATCTTCTTCATGTCCTTCGTGGAGTCAAAGAAAGCTTGCATCGCATCCGGCCATTGGAATAATTCGGCGGAGGTGGTTTTCCGGGTAACCGGATGAGCCCGGTCGCGCAGCGCCCTCCACACGCCCTCCCGTTCCCCGCCTGAAATCGCCAGGTCGCCGATCTCCGCGGCGTTCATCAACCGTTCTCCGGTCGTATACACAAACGTCAGCCGCTTCCAGGAATGCGCCGGAATGGTTTGAGGAAGAGTCTCAAGCGGCCCTAGCTGCAGTTTGTAATATTCCTCCTGCGCCCGGGGATGATCCGCTTCCTCCCGGAAAAGCTCCACCCGCTTCACCAGTTCCACCCCCTGCACCCGCGCGGCATACCGGATGCTCCACTTTTCTTCCTTGAACCGGGCGGTCTGGTAAAAGGCGATCGCGTCCACATCCACGATCTTCGGCGCGAACCGCAGCGGGATGCGGTACCACCCGAGCAGCCGGATGACCTCGAGATCGCGGCGGTTATTGAGAATGGCGATCAGGATTAAATCGGACGGATGGATCATGACTCCCCCTTTGGATGAAGCCGATATCAGCTCCGGATCAGCGGGTTTTCCCGCCCGCGGCCTTCCGCGAGGAACTGTTCTCTTCGCGCACGATATAAAGCGGCCTGCCTTTCACCTCGTCGTAGATCCGGCCGACATATTCGCCCAGGATTCCCAGGCAGATCAATTGAACGCCTCCGAGGAACAAGACCGAAATCAGCGTCGTGGCCTGCCCGAAGAAGGCACCCGATCCGGTCAGCCGGAAAATGACCACGACCGGGATGGAAACCGCGGCGACGACGGCGCACACAAACCCGACATACGTGGCCAGTTGCAGCGGAAAATAGGAAAACGAAGTGATTGCATTCAACGCCAGCCGCATCATTTTGCTGAACGGGTATTTGGTCTTTCCGGCGTATCGGGCATGGCGCCGGTACGGAACTCCGACCTGGCGGAACCCGACCCAGGAAGCCATCCCGCGCAGAAAGCGGTGCCGTTCGCGCATCCGGCGCATGACGGCGACGACTTTCTCGTCCAACAGGCGGAAATCTCCGGTATCGAGCGGAATTTTTATGTCGGTGATCCGGAATATCAGCCTGTAAAAAATCTTGGCCGTGAGTTCCTTGATCCAGGTTTCGCCTTCACGCTCCGCCCGGACGGCGTAAACGACTTCGCTTCCTTCCCGCCACTTGGCGATGAGCTCCGGTATAACCTCGGGAGGATCCTGCAAATCGGCGTCGATGATGATCACCGCGCGGCCCTGGGCCGCGTCCAGCCCCGCGGTTACGGCGATCTGATGCCCGAAATTCCGGACAAAATCGATCACCCGCACGCGTTTATCGGTTTGCGTGAATTGTTTTAATATTTCGGGGGATTGATCCGTGCTGCCGTCATTGATAAAAACAAACTCCCAAGAGTCTCCCGCCTTACGGCCCATGGCGCTCAGGCGCCGGTAAAATTCGCGGATGCTTTCCGCTTCGTTGAATACCGGTATGACAACCGAAAATGTCGGTTTCATGAGGTCGATTCTCCTCCACCTATCGCCATATCCGCGAGTATAAACCATCCAAATCGTTACCGCAAATGAAAATCCCCGATTTATTCGTGAAATCGATCTTCCCCATGCGGTGTTAAAGCAGTAAAATCGGCGACTGGAGGGAATGTGACACGACGCGTGGTTGTAACCGGACTGGGCTGTGTAAGCCCGGTCGGTAACGATGTGCCCGCAGCCTGGCAGAATATTTGCGCCGGCCGATCCGGCGTGGATTACATCACCGCCTTCGATGCTTCGTCGCTCAAGACGCGGATCGCGGCGGAGGTCAAAGGATTCGATCCCGCGGCTGTCCTCGGGCGCAAGGAAGCCCGTCGGATGGACCGGTATACGCAGTTCGCCGCGGTGGCGGCGCTGGAAGCGATCGCCGCGGCACGCCTTCCCCTACCGGTGCCGTCGCCCGATCGTACCGGTGTCATGGTCGGAAGCGGCCTGGGCGGGATTGGGACGCTGGTAGCCGAGATGGATGTGATGCAGCGCAGCGGGCCATACCGCATCAGCCCGTTTTTAATCCCGATGCTCTTGGCCGACAATGCCGGCGGCCAGGTGGCGATCCAAACCGGCGCGCGGGGCCCCAATCACTGCGTGGTCTCGGCGTGCGCCAGCGGCACCAACGCGATCGGCGAGGCCGCCGAGATCATCCGCCGCGGAGCCGCCGATGTGATGTTCGCCGGCGGCGCGGAGTCGACGATCACCCCGATCGGCGTCGCCGGATTCGGCGTCATGGGCGCCCTGTCCGAGCGGAACGATCCCCCGGCCGCCGCGTCCCGCCCTTTCGATAAAAACCGCAACGGATTCATCATCGGCGAAGGCGCCGGGATCCTCGTCCTGGAGGAATTGGAATACGCCCGGTCGCGGAACGCTCCCATCCTCGCGGAGCTCACCGGTTACGGCACCACGGATGACGCCCATCACATTTCGGCCCCCCTCGAAGACGGATCCGGCGCTTCCATGTGCATCCGGCTGGCGCTGGCCCAGGCCGGGCTCGACCCCGCCGCGGTGGATTACATCAACGCCCACGGCACAAGCACCGTGTTGAACGATAAAGGGGAAACCCGCGCGATCAAGGACGCGTTTGGCGCCGCCGCCCGCTCCGTGGCGGTCTCTTCCACAAAATCCATGACCGGCCATCTGCTCGGAGCCGCCGGCGGACTCGAAGCGGTTATCTCGGTCCTGGCCGTCCGCGACGGCATAATCCCGCCCACGATCAATTATGAGACTCCCGATCCGGAATGCGATCTGGATTACACCCCCAATCAATCCCGTCATAAAACGGTCAACGTCGTCATGTCGAATTCTTTCGGATTCGGCGGGCATAACGCGGCTTTGATCTTCCGCCGGCTGCCGGAAGGATCCGCAATAGATAAATCATGACCCGTTACGCGCACATCTCAGGCTGGGGAATGAGCGTACCGCAGCAGATCCTCACCAACGAGGATCTGGCGCGAATGGTGGATACCAGCGACGAGTGGATCCAGTCGATGACCGGGATCCGCGAACGGCATATCGCCGGACCGCGCGAATCCACCGCCACCCTCGCGGTGGAGGCGGCCATCCAGGCGCTGATGACGGCCGGCGTCCCCGCCCGGAAACTCGATCTGATCATCGTCGCCACCAGCCTGCCGGAATACTTAATGCCCTCGACGGCCTGCATCGTCCAGGACCAGATCGGCGCCAGCGACGCTGCCGCGTTCGACCTGCTGGCGGCCTGCGCCGGCTTCCCCTACGCGCTTTCGGTTGCGTCGCAGATGATTGCCTCCGGCGCGTATTCGAACGCGCTGGTGATCGGCTCGGAGACCATGTCGCGCCTGATCGATTGGAGCGACCGCTCCACCTGCGTCCTGTTCGGCGACGGCGCGGGCGCTGTTGTGCTTCAGGCGAGCGAAAAACCCGGAGGCTTGCTCTCCTTCGCGCTGCATGCCGACGGCTCGGGCGGGGATCTGCTGATGGTCCCGGCCGGCGGCAGCCGGATGCCGGCTTCGCTCGAGACGATCGAGGACAACAAGCACGCCATTATGATGAACGGCCGGGGTGTGTACCGGTTCGCGACCCGGGTGATCGTTTCCGCCATCCTCGAAGTCCTGGAAAAAGCAGCCCTCACGCTCGACGATATCCGCCTGATCATCCCCCATCAGGCCAACCGGCGGATCATCGAATCGGCGGCCAAGGACCTCGGGCTGCCGATGGATAAATTCGTGGTCAATATCGAACGCTACGGCAACACCTCCGCCGCGTCCATTCCGATCGCGCTGTGCGAAGCGGTCTCCGAAGGGCGGATCCTTCCCGGGGATAACATCGTACTGGTCGCTTTCGGCGCGGGGTTAACCTGGGGCGCATCGGTAATCAAATGGGTCAGCGCGGCGCCGAAAAGACGGCGCCAGCTCCCCCTAAGCGACCGTATTTTTGCGCGCGCGCGTTCTTATGCGCGGCGGACCCGCCGGCACATCGAAGGGATCATCTGGGGCAAGAACGAATAACGTTCGGACCTCAAAATGTCAGCGGGCTAAAAGTAAAAAGGTAAACGCAAAGGCGTAAAGACGCAAATAAGAAATATTTTTGGTTTTTATCGCGTCTTGGCGCCTTCGCGTTGAATCAATTACTGATAAGACTACGCAAACCAATATTCAAATCCGGATTAACTATCCTGTAAATCCTGTCTATGATTTCCTGTGTTTCACCGCCGCCTTCAGGCAGGTCCGGGGTGTGATGATCGGCGTGACGCAGCCCGTACCCAGGACCAGGTGTCTGCCTTTCATCTGGCGGATGGCGTCCTTCGCTTCCGCTTCAATTTTTTTCTCATCCCCCAGCGCCATAGTCTCCCATTGCCTCCAGCCGCCGCACACCGTCTTCCGGGATAGTTGATGCCCGCCTTCCAGCGACGGCCCGGATTCCCGGTCATGCCAGTTGACGATCTGCACCGGATACTCCACGGCCAGCGTGAAGAAGACCTTCAACCCATGCAGGTGAAGCATATTCAACCATCCCCCGCGCGCCGCCTGCAGAATCGCCAGGTCGTCCGGAACCGCCCATTTGCGGTATTCCTCCTCGCCGGGGAAGGCCGCATTCGCATGCTGAACCGCCAGGAAGATCCCGTCGATCCTCCGATCCATGCATGCCTCGACAAAAAGCACGGTCGAACGGGCGATGGTGTCGAGCCCGGCCCGCAGGGCTTCGGGGTAGCGGACCAGGTGCTCCTTTAATATGTCCGGCCCGCACAGGTGCTTGGCCTGCGCCAGCGGATTGAATACGGTTTGAACGACGGGAACGGACCCCTTCGCCCGCCGGACGATTTCTTTCAAACAATTCAATTGGCCCCCCAGAAATCCCTTTTGCGGGTCGAGAATTTTCAATCGTTCCCAATCGGCCGGCTTTTGGATCACATTGTCCGAAAAGACCCGCGTGCCTTCCGTGTTCCCTTCCCAAACGTCCTTGGCGCCCCAGTCCTTCAGGCAGAAGGAGGAAGCGGGTGTGACCTTGATCAGATCCAAGTCGTATTCTTGCTGGAAGGCAACCGATGATTCCGCCAGCGCCTCCGGATCCTGGTCATCGACCGGGAAGTGCCGCCATAAACCGACCGGGACCCTGTCCGGCTGTTCGCCGGCCAGGACGGCGCGCATGCGTTCCGAATGGGAAAGGGTATTCATCGCTGTTACTCCCGTGATTGAAGTTGCATCAGAACTGCCTGCCCGGGAACCGACTGCGCCCAGCCGGCAAGGGAAAGGATTTCCGCGGGAACCGGTTCCTGCGCCCGCAGGAAGATGGGGATCCGGAAGGGGTATGCCCCCGCGATCAGTCCCGGATAATCCGCGGCGGCGCCATCCACGTTCAGGACGCGCACTCCCCCCGTTTCGTGGAACAACATCAAAAAACCGATCGACAGCGGATCGGCGGCGATCGCGGGCGGGAGCGCCTCCGCCGATGGGACGATCACGGCGCCGGCGGTCAGCCGGCTCCCCGCCAGGACGACGCCCTCGAACAGCGCGGCCCACGGGCTCGCCGGCTCATAGGCAAACGCATGGATCTCCCCGGGCGGTCCGCCGACATCCTCCCACCGCCGGATCAATCCTGAAAAGATCGCGCGCGCCTGCGCGGCGGAAATATTTTCCACCGGATTGCCGGGATGCACCACAAATCCAATGCCGGCCCACCCGATCAGGGCCGACCAATCCCCGGCCGGCGGTTCCTGCCATTGAAGGACCGCCGAGACCCCGCCGGCGTCGAGGGCCGCGGGAATATCCTTGTCTGCCATCGTTTCGATGGCGATGGAATCGCCTTGCGGTTGGATTCCGGAGAAACCGCCCAGCAAGGCTGCGGCCACCGGCGTCAGCGTGTCGGGGACCGCCATCGTGATGCGTGGGATATCCGCCGGTTCCACGGCTTCCCGGCATCCGTAAAGCGCGCAGGCGGCGAGCAGCGAAAGACATAATCCGCGCAGGAATTTATCATTTAAAACATCCATGCCGATTGCGCATCCCGCCCATTCGCGGATTATGATTGCCGCATTTGGGCTTCCGGTTGTATTGGCAAACCGGGATTATACAGCGGGATGAAGGGAAGGCGCGGCTGTGCGACTGGATCCGTGATAGATCCACTTGGCTGGCAAGGCGACGGTCTCGAGGATGACGATCTCCGCCCCCGGCCGGACAGCGGCCGCGCAAAGGAATAACCCGAATGCCGAAAGGAGGGTGATGCTCAGCCGGTGCATGACGAAGGATCCGGTACGGGGGTTTCTTTTCGGAATTCCTCCCGCAATTCGGAAAACCTTTCGGTTTGAATAGCCTCCCGGATTTCCACCGTGAGGGTTTCAAGAACGGTGATGTTGTGGATCGAAAGCAGCGTTGCCCCGAGAATCTCTTTGGTCTGCATCAAGTGCCGCAGGTACGCGCGGGAAAAGTGCCGACAGGCATAGCAAGGGCAGGACGGATCCAGCGGCCGCGGATCGCGGGCGAAACCGGCCCCCAGGAGATTTAGCCGGCCGCGGCGAAGCATGGCCGCGTGATGCCGCGCCAGGCGCGTCGGAAGGACGCAATCAAACATGTCCATCCCGCGCGCCACCGCCTCGATGATGTCCGCCGGCGTGCCCACACCCATCAAATACCGGGGCCGGTCCACGGGTAGACCCTGGTCCATCCAGTCCAGAACGGCGTGCATCTCGGGTTTGCTCTCGCCCACCGAAAGCCCGCCGACCGCGTTCCCCGGCAGCCCCAGGCCGGAAATGTATTGCGCCGATTCTTCCCGGAGGTCCTGGAAGATCCCGCCCTGCACAATGCCGAACAATGCCTGGTCGGTCCGCCGGTGAGCCCGGGCCGAACGGGTAGCCCAAGCATGCGTGCGCTCCATTGCCAGCCGGCTGTAGGCCCGGTCATTCGGCGCCGCGCATTCGTCGAGCGCCATGATGATATCGGCCCCCAGGCGTTCCTGGATGGCGACCGCTTTTTCGGGAGTCAGCCGGTGGGTCGAACCGTCGAGGTGGGATTTGAACGTCACCCCGTCCCCGTCCACTTCCCGGATCGAACGCATCGAAAACACCTGGTAACCGCCGGAATCGGTCAGAATCGCACGATCCCAACCCATAAAGGAGTGCAATCCGCCCAGTTCCGCAACGATTTCGTCGCCCGGCCGAAGGTATAAATGATAGGTATTGGCGAGCAGCAGGGACACCCCTGCCTCGCGAAGCTGTTCCGGCGTCGTCGCCTTAACGGTGGCTTGCGTCCCGACCGGCATGAAAACCGGCGTGGCGACTTCTCCATGCGGGGTCTGCAGGATGGCCGAGCGGGCGCGCCCGTCGCGGGCAAGAATCCGGAACCCGAATGAATCCATTCCTACAATCCCCAGAACACTTTTAAACCGATCATGATGATGATCAGCGCGATCAGCGTAAGCGGCCCGCCGACCCGGAAATAATCACGGAAGGAGTATCCACCCGGCCCCATCACCATCACGTTCACCGGATGCCCAAGGGGCGTCAGGAATGCCAGCGAACAACTCAGCGCAATCGCCATTCCGATGGTGCGCGGATCCACGCCGACGGATGCGGCCAGGGTCAGGCCGATCGGGGTAAGGACGATCGACGCCACCTGGCTCCCCAGCAATTGGGTCAACCCCAGCCCGACCAGGATAAGCACAAGCGCCAGAATTTCAGACCCGTACACTGAAAAACCGCCGAGGTAATCCGCGATCGTACCGGCCAAACCGGTCGAACGGATCGCAATCCCGAGCGGCCACATCCCGGCAATCAGGAAAATGGCCTTCCATTCGATCGACCGGTAGGCGTCGTCCATTGTCAGGCAGCCGGCCAGGACCATCAGAATGGCGCCCACCAGGCTGACCTCGGCTACCGGAAGCCAGCCGAAAGCGGCGATCCCCAGCACCATAAACAGGATCGCGGCCGCGCGGCTGGCCTTCCCCGGTTGCAGCACGGCATCCGGGTCCTCTTCGAGCAGGATGAACTCCTTGTCGTCGCGCAGCAGCCGCATCTGCAGCGGGCTGCCCTGCACCAGCAGCGCGTCGCCGAACCGGACGGGCATGTCCGCCAGCCCCTCGCTCAGCGGCTGCCCTTCGCGCCAGATCGCGACGACATTCAGACGGTACTTGTCGCGAAAATGTATTTCCTTCAGGGTTTTCCCGGCCACCGCCGCGCGCGGCGAAAGGATGACCTCGCCCAGGACAGTGTTTTCGTCGGCGACTTCCTTGAGTGGCTTCACGCGCGGCAGAATCTTCAGACCGCAAATTTCAACCTCCGACGGTATGACCTCGCCCTGAACCAGGAGGATATCGCCCGTCTGAATGATCTCATCCCCGCGCGGACCGAAGGCAAGATGCCCGCTGCGCGAGACGCCCAGGATGTTGATCCCGAACCTCCGCGCCCAATCTCCCTCTTTGATGTTGATCCCGGACATGCAGGAACCTTCCAGAACCTGCAATTCGCTGAGGTTTTTTCGCAATCCGTACAGGCCGGTCAGTTCGGCATGCAGGCGTTCGGAGCGCGCCACCTGCCCGGCCGGGAACCGCGCCGGGAGAATCCGCCGGCCCAGGATGGTCAGGTAGAGCGCGCCGATGATGACGATCCCCACGCCGATCGGGAGGAAATCCAGAAGTCCGAAGGGCTTGTACCCGGCCATGCGCAAGGCATCCGAAACAATGATGTTCGAGGTGGTCAGCAGCGTGGCCATGCCGCCCAGAATCGTTCCGAACGCCAGCGGGATCAGCAGTTTCGAGGGGGCGATCCGCGTCCGGCGCGAGAGCGCGATGACGGCCGGCATCAGCACGCCCGCGGCGGCGATGTTGTTCATGAACAATGAAAGCAGCGCGGCCGCGATGACGGTCACGAACACCAGCCGCGCTTCGTTCCGTTTGCCGAGCTTGAACATCTGCTGGCTGAGGAATTTTGAGATCCCGGACTGATGCATGCCTTCCGAGACGATGGAGATCGCGAGAATGGTCATAACCGCCGAACTGGCGAATCCGCCGAAGGCTTCCTGCGGGGTCACCAATCCGGTCAGCCCGAGCAACGCCAGCGCGACCAGGGCAATAAGGTCCGGCCGCACCCGGCCCTGGATAAGCAATAAGGAAACAACTGAGAGAATTACGAGGAGGAGTATTTCCGCAGCAGTCATGCTGCGGAAATTATAAGCCCAAGCCCGGAGCTGTGCGGGATTAAATTTTCGGGAAAACGACCTTCCCGCCGGAGACTCATGGACCGGCGGCGACCACGGGCGAGAGCTGAATCCACAGGCTGCCGCCGTCGCTGGTCTGCACCAAACCGTATTCGGATCCCTTCCGGACCGCCGCCCAACCCTGCTGCGCGCTGACGAAATCGAACTGCCCATCCCAGGTGACCGAGGCGAGCTTTGTCCAACTGTTTCCAGCCGTATCGGATCGGAAGATTTCCTTCCCGAGCGCCCAGATCCGGTTTCCATCCAGGGTGAAGATGTCGCCTCCGGGATATGCCTGGGGGGATGTCGCGCCGTTGAAATTCGAGCGGTATAGAAGGCTGGTACTGCCCGCGGCCGGATCCCCCATGTCGGTGCATTCCACGCCCAGATACACAAGATTGCTGTTGAGGAACGGCGCGTGCACCCGGCACGCAAATTGGTCCGCGGTGAAGAGCTCCGGGTGATCGGCGGGCGCAGCCAGGGAAACCGGATCCCAACTGGAACCGCCGTCTTTCGTGTGGAACAGGAAGGCGCCCGGACGGACTCCGTTACAATCCCCTGTCATCCAGCCGTTCGCAATGTCTGCAAAAACCAATCCGGTTTTCGTACAACTCTGGATTCCGCCGTCAATCATCGGGTCAATCACGCGCGTCCAGGTTGCGCCGCTGTCGGCGGTGCGGTACAGCGCGACGTAATCGTGATTCATGCCCGCCCCCACATGCGCCATCAACCAGCCGTTCCGGGTGCCGGAAAAAACAATGTGCGAGACCCAATACGTCTCCGTCAAACCGGAAGTATCCAGTTCGGCGCCCGCCTGCCAGGTGGCGCCCCCGTCGGCGGTGCGCCACACCACCGGGTTCGCGGGAACGCCCGCGGGAATTGACGCGTGGTACGTCACCCAGGCCGTTTGCGTATCCGCAAAGTATCCGATCGCCGCCGACACTTCCGCGCCGGCCGATGGAGCGGGTTCCGGCGGGGTGACTTCAACCCACGCGGCTCCGCCGTCCCGGGTGCGGAAGACGCGGTTGGCGGCGCCGCTCGCCCGTGGGCCGCCGATCCCCCAGCCATTTTGGGCATCCAGCATTTCCAGACGCTGAATGTCAATCGCCGCTCCCGCGTCCAATCGCGGAACCGCAAGCGGATCCACCGTCGGCGTGGGAGTATCAGCCGGTGAAGACGGAGTAGGAGTCTGTGAAGAATCGGGATGGCCGCCGGACGGAAGCGTGGCGATCGTCGGAGTGGCGCGCAACGTATCCCACGGGATCGCCGTCGGATTTCCCGGCCGTGTCAGATTGCACGCCGCAAGCGCGATCAGCAGCAAGCCGCTTCCCATTAGTTTTATCCGTGTGTCCATTCGCAGCTCCTCCTTTACACTATCGTCCCGGAGTGTATCATTTTCCAGCTTTATAAATCCCATTATTAAAGCGGTGATTACCCTGCGCTATCCGGAATCGCCGAAGTTTGACACCCCCATATCAAGGTTATACTATTGGCAGGATATCTACATCCATCCGGCGAAAATAACGCCTCTCCTTTGGGTACAAAAACCGTGCCATATTGCGCTGCGAACGGCATGGGAAAACCGGTTCTTAAGTCAATTGCCGCGGGATCCGATGAAAAAAAGCGTTTCGCTTGTGCTCCCCCTGCTTCTCCTATCCTTTTTCGCCTGGAGCTGCCGCCCGGCCGCCGTTTCCCCGTCCCAGCATAAGGTTACGGCGGTGGAAAATTTTCTCGCCGACATCGCCCAGAATATCGCCGGTGACCGCCTGGTCGTGAACCCCCTAATTCCCTACGGAATCGAACCGCATGAGTTTGAACCGACGCCCCGGGATATGATCACGGTCTCGGGAAGCGGTCTGTTGATTGTAAACGGAGGCGGATTGGAAGGTTGGCTGGAAGGCGCGCTGAAAACCGTCGGCGGAACACGGATCGTTGTTACCGCGTCGTCCGGTCTGGCGGATCGCTCCGGAGGAGATGGATCCGCCCAATCCGATTCCGATCCCCACTACTGGCTGAACCCGATCCTGGTTAAAACGTACGTTGCCAACATCCTTGAGGGATTGGTACAGCTCGATCCGGCGGGTGAATCCATCTACCGCGGAAACGCGGACGCGTACACGGCTGCGCTTGACGAATTGGATCGGTGGATTGAAATTCGGGTTGCCACGGTCCCCTTCGATAAGAGAATCCTGATCACCAACCACGAAAGCCTTGGATACTTCGCCGACCGATATGGATTCAATATTCTGGGCGCGATTTTTCCCGGCGTCAGTCCGGATGCTCAACCCACCGCTTCCCAGATGGCGGACCTTGTCGAAAAAATACGCGCTTCCGGCGCCAGGGCGATTTTCCTCGAGTCGGGCGTCAATTCCCAAATGGCGGAACAAATCGCGCAGGAAACCGGCTGTCGTGTTGTCACCGGTTTGTACACGCATTCGCTCACCCCTCCCGGTGGCGTCGCTTCCACGTATCTGGACATGATGAGATATGATGTGAATCTCCTCGTGGAGGCGCTAATATGACGGAAAACCAACTCGTACCCAAATGCGAGAATGCCCGGCTGGAATTTTTACATGTGAATGCCGGCTACAACGGAACGCTGGCGCTTGAGGATGTTTCCTTTAATATCCCCCAGGGGGTTCGGGTCGCATTGGTGGGTCCCAATGGCGCCGGGAAATCCACTCTTTTTAAAGTCATGACTCGCCTGATGCCCATTCGCACGGGCGAGGTCCTAATTCACGGTCTGCCGCTGGGCCATCATTTGGACTGTTTGGCTTACGTCCCCCAGCGGGATGAAATTAATTGGCGGTTTCCGGCGACGGTTCAGGATGTTGTTTTAATGGGGAGATTCGGTAAGAAAAGATGGCTGAAAAAATTAGATAAAACTGATATTGATGTGGCTATGCGAAGTATGGACCAGATGGGCATTTTATCGATCCGCAACACCTCCCTCGCCGATCTGTCGGGCGGGCAACAACAGCGGGTGTTCCTTGCCCGTGCGCTAGCCCAGGAACCGCATATCCTCCTTATGGACGAACCTTTCAACGGCGTCGATCAGACGACGCAGGAAAAGGTGATCGAAATCCTCGATCACCTGCGCAGCATGTGCGTCACAACCCTGGTGGCGACCCACGATCTGAATCTTGCGGCCAGCAAGTTCGACCAGGTCATCCTGCTCAATCACAAACTGATCGCCGCCGGTCCGCCGGGCGAGGTGATGCGCAAGGACGTCATCCGCCAGGCGTTCGGTTCCAGCGCGCTCGATTTCGACAACCTGGTCGTGGTCGATCAGTGCTGCCCGGAGTGAATCCCCGATGATCGACTTCCTCTTCGCCCCACTGCAATTCGAATTCATGCAGCGCGCCTTCGTCGCCGTCGGACTCGTCTGCGTGTTGTGCGCCGTCGTCGGCTGCTTCGTCATTCTCCGCTCGATGGCGTTCCTGGGGGACGCGATCGCGCATTCGATTCTGCCCGGCGTGGCGGTGGCATATCTGCTGGGCGCCAATCTGACCCTTGGCGCGCTCGTCGCCGCCGGGGCCGTCGCGGCCGGGATCTCATTCATTTCCCGGAAGGGCGCGTTGCAGGAGGATACCGCGATCGGGATCCTCTTCTCGTCAGCGCTGGCGCTCGGGATCGCGCTGATCAGCACCATCCGCTCCTACGCCACCGACCTAAGCCATATCCTGTTCGGCAACCTGCTCGGAGTCCGGCCGGAGGATCTGCTCGGAATCGCCGTGATCGGCGCCGGCATCCTCCTGCTCCTGTTCCTCGCCTACCGTCCGCTGCTGGTCGTCACCTTCGACCCGATCCTGGCCGCCACCCTCCGCCTTCCGATCGACCTGCTGCGGACCGCTTTCCTGATCATCATCGCGCTGACGATCGTTGTTTCGCTTCAGATTACCGGAGTCGCGCTCGTGACCGCCATGCTGGTCACTCCCGCCGCCACCGCATACCTGCTGACACGCCGGTTTCCTTCGATGGTTGTGCTCTCCGCGCTGTTCGGGCTCCTTGCCGGGATCATCGGCTTGTATGCGAGTTTTTACTTAAACATCGCATCCGGCGCCTCCGTCGTGTTATCCGCGACCGGCTTCTTTCTGCTGGCGTTTCTTTTTGCCCCCCGCAAAGGCTGGGTTACGGCGCGAATCCGCCAACAGCGTCCGGGTTGATGGATCCGGGATCCCCGGGGGAAACCAGCGCACCGCCATGCAGGCTGCGCTGGTCTAGAAGAGTGTTGAAAAATGAAGGAACTGGTGTCATTGCGAGCGACCGGAGGGAGCGAAGCAATCTCCCCCTGCGGAAAAAGCAGGAGATTGCTTCGCCTGTCCCGGTTGGGGTTGGCCGGGATCGCTTCGCTCCCCCCGCTTCGTAACCAATACTGCTCAAAGAGCAAGGGCGAGCAGTTTTGCTCCGCGGGGGCAGGCTCGCAATGACATCCTCAACTTTCTTCAACAACCTGCTAGAAGATTCCTACATAGAAAATCAGATAGACAATAATCCCAAGCACCGCCGTCAGCGCATATAAGACAAGCGCCGCCCGCATGAACAGTTTATAGTCGTTAAAGCGGAGTTTCCGCGGAACCCAGTTGTTGACTCGCAGAACGATGAACAATCCCAAGCCGGCGCTCGCCGTTCCAAGCAGCGCATGCAGGGTCGTGACCGCGATGCCGGCCTGCAACAGGCCGGCGGGCAGCGCCGGCAGGACGGTATTCAGGAAGGAACCGATCATGACCGCCGCAACTACGACGATGTTGAGGATGACCGCCGCGGTTTGCACGATGCAATGGGACCGGTCCCGGCGCCGGATTCTCAACTGCCATCCAACGACAAGCAGAAGGATGGATAACAGGATCAGCACAAGTGAGGCGTCGGCAAAGAACGGAGCAAATGTTCCCAAGAATCCCGGACCCGAAAATATTTCGTCCATATTCACTCCCTGGCCTTAAGATTTTTTCCACCCGGACACAATGCTTCATCCCAATCCGGTTTTTGGGGAATATGGCGGCGTTCCGTCTGCGGGCGGCCGCCCGCCGAGGTATTCCGTCCCCCCCAGGATTATACGGTTTTATGGAATTGCCGATTTCCCCCTCCCCGCCGGTCTTGACACTCCGGTTGATTCAGGTAATATTGTGATGCTCACTTTCACCGCTTACTCACCTGCCGGGATAATGCGCAGGCCCGGTAGAATGACAGCAAACTGGCCCACTAGCTCAATCGGTAGAGCAGCTGACTCTTAATCAGTTGGTTGAGGGTTCAAGTCCCCCGTGGGTCACCACCCTTTGTTCCCGACTGGTTATTCCAAACGCCGTGATTCCCAATGAATGTCCGCCCCTGAGCCGGGCCTTTTCCGTGAAGCAGCCTTTTCCATTTCGGATTTTTTTTGACGCTTGAACACTCCGCCTCGCCATCATCCGGCCGCCCTTTTTTGTCCATCCTTCCCAACCAAGAAATGAGAGCCCATTCATGAACATATCCGAACTCGAAAAAACGTCCCTTGTCGATCTGCGCCGCATGGCCAAGGAATTTGAAATTCCCAGCGGCGCGCGGATGAAAAAGGAAGACCTGATCCTGCGCCTGCTTCAGGCGAATGCCGAGCGCCAGGGGCTGGAGCTGCGCGGCGGGATTCTGGAAATCGTCGACGAGGGCATCGGGTTCCTGCGGGCGGATCATTACCTCCCCGGCCAGAACGACATTTACGTCTCGCAATCCCAGATCCGGCGGTTCAGCCTGCGCACCGGAGATATGGTGATCGGCCAGGTGCGCGCGCCGAAGGAGACCGAGAAATATTACGGCCTGCTGCGGGTGGAGGCGATCAACGGGTTGGACCCGGAAGCCGCCAAACAGCGGCCGATTTTCGAGGACTTGGTGCCGATCTTCCCGGATCAGCGCTTCGACCTGGAGACCGATCCGCGCGAACTGACCACCCGCCTCCTGAACCTGGTCGCCCCGATCGGGCGCGGCCAGCGCGGCCTGATCGTCTCCCCGCCCAAGGCCGGCAAAACCACCGTCCTCAAGCAGATTGCCAACGCCATCTCGATCAAATACCCCGACGTACACCTGATGGTCGCCCTTATCGGCGAACGCCCCGAGGAAGTGACCGATATGGACCGCTCGGTCGACGCCGAGGTGATCGCCTCGACCTTCGACGAACCGGTCACCTCGCACGTCCGCGTGGCCGAGATTGCGCTCGAACGCGCCAAACGGCTGGTGGAAATCGGCCATCACGTGGTCATACTGCTCGATTCGATCACCCGCCTCGGACGCGCGTATAACCTTGTCGTCACCCCGTCCGGGCGGACCCTCTCCGGCGGCCTCGATCCGGCGGCGCTGTATCCGCCCAAGCGGTTCTTCGGCGCCGCGCGCAACATCGAGGACGGCGGATCGCTCACGATCATCGCCACCTGCCTGGTCGACACCGGCTCGCGGCTGGACGACGTGATCTACGAGGAGTTCAAAGGCACGGGCAACATGGAACTGCTCCTTTCGCGCAAGCTCCAGGAACGCAGAATCTTCCCGGCTTTCGACATCGAACGCTCCTCCACCCGCCGCGAAGAACTGCTGCTGGGTCCGGATATCACCCCGCGCGTCTGGCTGATGCGCCGGATGGTCGGCCAGATGATCACCCCGCCCCCCGGCGGCGCGGGCATGGACATCACCACCGCCACCGAGGCCATCCTGTCGCGGTTGCAGCAGACCAACGATAATATGGAATTTCTGGAAAGCCTGGGGAAGGATAACTTCTAATGTCGGAATCGGCGCCCGAGCCGCGCGCGGCGGAAGTAACTCCCGCCTGGCGCAACTGGAAATTCTGGGCCGGCAGTCTGGTCTCTCTCGCTGCCGTCTCGGCGATCGGCTATTGGGCCTGGCAGGCTTTCTCGACCAGCCCGTATAACCTTTCCAGTCCGACCCAGGTTTCCGCGGCGGGATCCGGCGTCCCCACGGTCGCCCTCGATCCGGGTTCGCTTCCGGACCTTTCGGGTTCCTCCTTCTCCGTCCAGATCAACCGATCCGTCGATCCGCATACGAACATCCCCGACCGAGGATCCGACTGGGTGAGCGAATATACCGTCCAGCGCGGGGACTCGCTTTCCGTGATCGCAGATAAATTCAAGCTGAAATGGGAAACCATCCTTTTTGGAAATACCGATTCGCTTCAAGATGATCCCAACTTTCTGAAGCCCGGCCAGATCCTTTTTATCCTTCCCGTCGACGGGGCTTTTTATCAATGGCAGGAAAAGGACACCCTCGAATCCGTCGCGGCCTACTTCAGCCTGAAAAATGTGGATATCCCTGTCATCATGGATGAGATCATCAATTGGCCGGGAAACAACATCAATCCGCTGGATCCGGTTATTCAACCCGGATCCTGGGTGATCATCCCCGGCGGGCAACGCCCATTCGCATGGGAAGCGCCGATGATTTCCACCGGCGGTTCCTCCCGCACCTTCGGGCTTGGCCCCGGAGTCTGTTCCGGCAAATACAACGGCACACCCGGCACTGGAAACTGGGCTTGGCCGACCGCCAACCAAAATCTATCCGGGTACAATTACGGATCCGGGCATTACGGAATCGATATCTACGTATACATGGGCCAGCCGATCTACGCCGCGCAGGCGGGAGTGGTGGTATTCGCAGGTTGGAGCGACCGCGGGTACGGCAATCTGGTCATCATCGATCACCTCAATGGCTACCACAGCTTTTATGCCCACTTGAGCCAATGGAATGTGCATTGCGGTCAGCAGGTCTATGCCGGAAGTATCGTCGGGCTCGGCGGATCCTCGGGCAATTCCACCGGCCCGCACCTGCATTTCGAGATCTTGGGGAATGGAGCCCGTGTAAATCCCTGGGATTTGCTTCCTTAAGCCCTACCATTCCCCTACGCGCCTTGACCACCGCCCCGTGCAGGCCTATTATGGACTTTCGAATAACCCATGAACTCACCTAAACCGTCCTGGCCGTTCCCGCCCAGAAAAGTCGAGGAACCGGAAACCCCTTGGTTATCCTCGATCTGGGAATCGATCACCCATTCCGGATTGCGCGCCCCGGTCATGCGCTACGCGGGTCATTTTCTGATCCTGCTGGTCGTCGCCGCGGGAGCCTGGCTGGCGCGCTCGTCGATCCTGGAGCTGCTGCCCGCGCAAATCGACATCAATCCCTCCCCTGAGGCGCAAACACCGACCTATTCGAACCGCTCAGCGGCGATGTTGCCGACTTCATCCGGCGGAGACCCGAATAAGTATATTTCGCGCTCGATTAATTTCATCACCTACCTGCCCGACCAGCCCCGTTCGGATGTGGTCGTTTACATGGTTACTACCGGCGATACGCTGTTCGGGATCGCGCAAAAGTACAAACTCATGCCGGAAACGCTTTTCTGGTCGAACCAGAAAACGCTCCAAGACAACCCGGACCTGCTGACGCCGGGCATGGAACTTTTTATTCTTCCGGTGGACGGCGTGTACCATCAATGGCAGGAAGGAAACCAGCTGGACGTCATCGCCGAACGATACAAGGCGAACCTCGTTGATATTATTTCCTGGCCGGGGAACTATCTGGATTCGGACATCGATCTGAAGCATCCGGATATCTCCGCCGGAACCTGGCTGGTCATCCCCGGCGGCTCGCGCGAGTTCGTCCAGTGGCAGGTCCCGATCCTGCGGCGCACCGACAAGATGAAGTGGGCCTGGGGCGGTTCCGGGGCATGCCAGGGGCCATACCTGAGCAGCGCCCAAGGCAGCGGGTACTTCATCTGGCCCACCGCCAGCCATGTGACCTCCTGGGGCAACCCGTACGCGGACTGGCACCACGCGATCGATATCCACCTCAGCCTTGGCGATTCGATCTTCGCCTCAGACTCCGGAGTGGTTGTCTTTGCCGGATGGAGTTCGTGGGGGTACGGCAACCTGATTGTGATCGATCACGGGAACGATTGGCAAACCGTGTATGCCCACTTGAACAGCATTCAGGTCGGCTGCGGTTCGGACGTGATGCGCGGCCAGGTGATCGGCGCGGGAGGCAGCACCGGGAATTCCACCGGACCGCACCTGCACTTTGAGATGCAGAGCGCGACGCTGGGGTATGTAAATCCGTTGAATTATCTGTCATAGACGAAATCCTGAGATCTTTACCATAAAAAAAAAGCGGGGGCACCATACGGTGCCCCCGCTTTTTTTACCGTTCGATATATTT
>Ga0105104_10000129_pt1 | contig 52163 bp, 50 predicted proteins | sample PPLLaktember2015_3_FD_87034 | JGI IMG/M metagenome (GOLD analysis project Ga0105104, IMG submission 87034) | Freshwater sediment microbial communities from Prairie Pothole Lake near Jamestown, North Dakota, USA - PPLs Lake P7 Core (6) Depth... | ecosystem: Environmental > Aquatic > Freshwater >... | reverse complement strand
TTGGACAGCGCCAGCAGCGTCATCGCGTTTCGCATCGTTTCGGCCTGGATCGCGCGGCGCGCCTCGTCCAGCGTGAGTTCGGTGCACATGATGTCCTCCCCGTCCTCAGGCTGCGGCGCCTGCGTGCGCCGCACGCCGGTCGCGAGAAAATGATGCGCGCGATTGGTCAGGAAGGCCGGGTTGGCGTAAGACCAGCCGAGGGATTTCCACTCGCTGGCGGTGTACCCGGTCTCTTCCGCCAGTTCCCGCCGCGCCGCCTCGAGCGGGGTCTCGCCCGGATCCACCAGGCCGGCGGGAATCTCGAGCGACTGCCGGCGAATCCCGAAGCGAAACTGGCGGACCGCGACGATTTTTTCGTCCGGCGTGAGCGCCACCACATTAACCCAGTCGGGAGCCTGGAGAATGAGGGCCTGCAGCACTTTTTGATTGCGGGGATTTTCGATCCAATCGTACCGGCTCGTGAATATCCGCAGGTCCGGACCCGGTTCGGACCGGATCACCCTCCACACGCGCTCGTCTTTGGAGTCGGCAGGCATGGGCGGGTCCTCCTTATGAAAAACGGGCGGGCTTACCGAAACGCGTCTTCGTCCCTGGGGCGGATCAATTCGGTCATGGATGAATCCCGCATGGGGTATGGGAAACCGCGCGCATGGACGACCGGCAGCGCTTCATCCGCCTGGCCCATGAGCAGTGAGGCGGCCGAGGCGAGTTCATCCGCGGCCGCCACCTGGGTGATCTGGAGCTGATAATCGTAAAGGTCCATCCGGCCGCGGAGATCCTCAAGGGCCGGCAGGCCGGCCACGCCGATCGCCACCCCGACAATGCCGTTGCGCCAGGCGCGGCCGTGCGAATCGTTGATGATCACGCCGACCTCGGCGCCCGCCGCCTGTTTCAGCCGGCTGCGCAGGGACCGGCAGGACGCATCCGGGTCCTCGGGCAGGAGCAGCACCCATTCGCCCGCGGCAAGCTCCGCCCCGATGTTGGAGCGGTCGACCCCGGCATTGGCGCAGATGAACCCCAGCCGGTGTTCGACCACCAGGAGCCCCGGCCGCGCCCGCAGCACTTCGCGGCTCTCGCGCAAAACCATTTCGACAAAACGCGGATCCTTCCGGCATTTTTCCGCCAGGGCGAGCGCCCGGACCGAGGGCTCGATGCCGTTCAGATCGACCAGGCGCCCTTCGCTTTTGGAAACGATTTTTTGCGCGAGGATCAGGGCATCCCCGTCTTCCAGGCGCAGTCCGGCGGCATCCAGCGCGGCGAGGATCAGCCCGGCCAGGTCGTCGCCCGCCCGGACGAGGGGGAAACCGCCAAGCGCGGAAAGCTGCAGGGATCGCCCCGGATTCAAATCGCTCGTCCCCGCCGTGATCAGAGCGAGACGCCGGTGATGCGTATGCCGGCCAGGCGCGCGTGATAGCGTTTGTTGATCCCCAGCAGGATCGAGGTAAATCCCTCGACGACGATCGAATTCTTCAGCGGGCCGGCGTCGTAGGCCGTCATGCCCGCGGCTTCCACCAGCCGCATCGCGGAAACTTTCGCTTCGGCATCGTCGCCGCAGACCAGCACATCGCAATCGATCTCCCGCTCCGGATCGCTGAGGTATTCGGCGGACACGTTCTGGAACGCCGCCACCACCCGCACGTCCGTGCCGAGCTGGTCCTGCGCCTCCAGGCTGGAGGAGAGGGCCGGCGGCAGTTCGACGGTGGCGGGCCGCTCGGGATTGATGCAGGTCCCGACGTTGATCAGGATCTTTCCCTTAAGCTCGGGGCGGATGCTTTCCAGTATTTCCCTTTGCGCGCTGCACGGTACCGCCAGGACGATGAGATCGGCGGCTTTCGCCGCGGCCGAATTCTCCGCGCCGGAGATGAGCCCGGGCTCCCCCATTTGTTGATTCAGTTCCGCGCAGCGTTCGGCCGCTTTCTGTGCGGAACGCGAGCCGATCACCACCCGGTACCCGGACCGGACCCAGCGCATGGCCAGCCCGCCGCCCTCCGCTCCAGTCCCTCCGATGACAGCCAGCGTCAATAAAAGGTTATTCGACACGGTCGTAATCCTTTCTGTTACCGGGGAGTATTGGATGGATGCGAATAAATGAATGACGGATGATGACGGAATGCTCCCGGTAGAGAGTTCTATTCTACGATATTTCGCAAGCCTGACAACCGGGGAATGGGTACTACCCCTTCCCCTCCTGAATCCACCCCCGTCAGCAGGCTGCTAAAAACGATCAGAGTGTCATTGTGAGCCTGCCCCCGCGGAGCAAGACGGCTCGCCGTTGCTCCATGAGCAGTTTTGATTTCGAAGCGGGGGGAGCGAAGCTACCCCGGCCTGCCCCAACCGGGGCAGGCGATGCATTCTGCTGATTATCCCTGGAAAGGGGAGTTTGCCCTGACAGATCACAGGACAAGCTTCGCTCCCGGAGCCTGCCCTGAGTGCCTCGCCCCCCGAGCGATGAGCATCGGTGATTTTCCGATGCGAAGAATTCTCAAGCGGGGGGAGCGAAGGGGTCGCTCGCAATGACCTCTCTCGAAACGCTATCGGGGGAGGACAGAGGCGGTGGCGGATTCAATCGAAAACCGGCTGCAGAGCCGGATCGTCCCAATGGGCGAATGCCTCCCGGATGTAGCGGATCGATGTTCGCGCGCTTGAAAGCGCCGGGGTTTCGTCCAAGCCGAAGAAGCGCGCGTCGCTGGTCTCATTGCTCGGGCCCGGCTCGCCGCCCAGATCATCGCAGAGAAATACCAGATCGTAGAGATGCATCACCTCCCGCTGCCCGATCTCGTTATTTTTATCGTATACGCCCACCAAGCGGGCGGCGCGGACCCGCAGACCGCTCTCCTCCAACACCTCGCGTTCAACCATGGCCGAGGGCGAGTCGCCCACATCTGCCCAACCGCCGGGCAGGCTCCATCCGCCGTCGATGCGCTCGCGCACAAGGAGAATCTTCCCTGCGCGAAAGACCGCGCCGCGCACGGAAACCTTCGGCGTGGCGTATCCCCGTGCGGCGGTAAACGCTTTCCTAAGGTCCGCCTCCGGTAGCCCGGAATGCTCCGCGGCGATCTCGGCCGCGATTTCGATCAGCCGGTGGTACCGGTCGCGGTGGTAATCGTCCGGCGCGTAATGCAGCCCGGTCTGGGCAAGAGCCTGAATTTCGCGCGCCCATTCCAGCCAGCGGGGAATGTGCGTTCGTTTTGAATTTGGCATGTTCTCCTTTTATCCGACCTGCCCCCTCCGATATCCTCCTCCGTTAGCGCTTGAGAGATTGGCTCCCTCAACCATTTACTTCAAGCGCTAACGGGGGAGGCAAGGAGGGGGTCACCCCTTCACCACCGCCACCGGCCGCAGGCGGGCGACTTTCCGCGCGATCCCCGCGCCGCAAACGGCCGCGATCACGCGGTCGACGTCCTTGTAGGCCTGCGGCGCTTCTTCCGCCAGGCCGGGGAGGGAACCCGCGCGGATGCGCACGCCGCGCCGTTCGAGGTCGCTGCGCAGTTTATCGCCGCGCACCTCGCGCTTGGCTTGCGCGCGGCTCATCACCCGCCCCGCGCCGTGGCAGCAGGATCCGTAGGAAAGCTCCATGCTGCCGGCGGTTCCCAGGAGCACCCAGGAAGCAGTCCCCATCGATCCGGGGACGAGCACCGGCTGGCCGAGCGGTTTAAATTCGGACGGGATCCCTGCGTGGCCGGGGCCGAACGCGCGCGTCGCTCCCTTGCGGTGGATGCAGACTTTTTCTCTGCGCCCTTCGATGGTATGGGTTTCCACCTTCGCCATATTATGGGCGATGTCGTAGACCTGCGAGAGTTGCCAGCGGACCTTTGTGCCGCCAAATACTTCCTCGAAGCTCCGGCGGGCGTGGAAGGCAAGCACCTGGCGGTTGGCGAACGCGAAATTGGCGGCGGCTTTCATCGCCGCCATATAGGCCTTCCCTTCGGCGGAATCCAAAGGGGCGCATACCAGCTCGCGGTCCGGCAGCCGGATCCCGTAGTGCTTCACGGCCGATTGGAAACTCTGGACGTAATCGGTGCAGATCTGGTGGCCGAACCCGCGCGAACCGCAATGGATCTGCAGCGCGAGCTTTCCCTCCTGCAGTCCCATCGCGGCGGCCGCCGGCACGTCGAAGATCCGCTCCACCACGTCCACTTCCAGGAAGTGATTCCCCGCCCCGAGCGTCCCGAGCTGGCCGCGGCCGCGCTCCTTGGCGCGCGCTGAAACCTGCTGCGGATCCGCCCCCTCCAGGCAGCCTTCCTCCTCGGTGCGGTCCACGTCGTTCTTACCGGCGTACCCCTTGCGCAGCGCCCAGCGCGAACCTTCGCGGCACACCCGGTCCAGCTCGTCGACGGAGAGCGGCACGCTGCCCTTCCCGCCCACCCCGCTCGGGCAGTTGCGGTACAGCGCCGTCGCCAGGTCGCCAAGTTTGGATTCGGCTTCCTCGAACAGGATTGAAGAGGATAGCAACCGCACGCCGCAGTTGATGTCGTAACCGACCGCTCCGGGCGAGATCATGCCTCCGTCCATCCGGGCCGCCATCACGCCGCCGATCGGCATGCCGTACCCCTGGTGCACGTCCGGCATTACCACCACCCTGCCCGCGAGTCCCGGAAGGCTGGCGACGTTTACGGCCTGCTCGACCGAAAGATCGCCCAGCGCGTCCTCGAGCAGCGCGTCGTCGGCGATGATCCGCACCGCCGTCTGCATCCCGCTGCGGTGTGATGCGGGCAGCTCCCAGAGAAAATCATCGACTTTGCGGAAATCGGTTTTCGATGCCATGTTCGCCACTGCCATTCAACACCGGGAAAATAGACAGGATTTACAGGATTGGTTCAGGATAGAGTTGAGTGTGTCATTGCGAGGAGCAAAGCGACGAAGCAATCTCCTTCTTTTTCCGAAGGGGGAGATTGCTTCGCTCCCTCCGGTCGCTCGCAATGACACCTTGTTTACTCCTTTTTCAACACCCTTCTACACATCCAGCACGACCGTCGCCTGCCACACCCCGACGGCTTCGGTGATCAGCAGCCCGCTGTACGTCGCCGCCTTGATGTATTTGCCGGCCGAAAGAATCTCAAGCGTTCGCCCGGTCGCCCGCAGGCGGGTATCCGTCAGCTCCTCAATCCGCATTTCCCGCAGCGCCAGCCGATCGTGCTCCGCCAGGTATAAGAGCTCGTTCAGCCACAATACGAACAACCCTTCCGGATCGTCCGCCCGAAGGTTGACCGTCCGGATCCCGCCCGGATCCGGGATCGTCTTTACGCCTCCGAGCTCATACAATGCATCCGCCGCTTCCGTAAACAACGCCTCACGGGAGGATGCGCTTACGCGGAAGGACCAGTCGGCGGTGTGATCGAGTTCCTCATAGGGCGGCATGGATGATTATTGTAACCCCCTAGCTGTCCTAACCCCCTCTCCCCGGCTTCGCCCCGGTAGAACTCCGGGGCTCATCCACCCCTCTCCCCCTTCCCCTTACGGGGAAGGGGGAGAGGGGCGTCTAGAGCGGGGTGAGGGGGTTAGGATAGGATAGAAAAGAGAAGGTAGAGGAGGAAAGAACTGATCCTTCTCCTCTTTCCTCCCCCATTTGCTCCAAGAAGGATGGTTAGTAAAAAAAATCCCCCATTCCAGGAGCAAATGGGGGAGGCTTGTTATTGCAGGGGGATCACGGGATCCCGTGCGAACGCGGGAAATTGACCGCCCAGGATGTGCGGTTGCTGAAGACGAATTCGCCGTCGGGGTCGGTCACCATGAACCAGGTTTCCCAGATTCCTTCCTCGCTGCAGCCGAAATCCATAGCATCGGCGCCGGGGGGGGCAAAGGTGAACGGGCCCGGCGCATCCAGGGTCAAGCCGTATACGGACGCGGTGGCATCCGTCTGGCTGGGCGCCTTGACATAGATGGCGAGGGTATACTCCGGGCCGCCGCCGCCCATTACGGTTCCGCCGAGCATCTGCGATGGCAGCAGGTAATCCGGCGCATTCAGCAGCATCGCGGCATAGCGAACCGTGGATGTGCCCATGAGAGGGATCCGCGTCGGGGTCGGCGTCGAAGTGCGCGTGCGGGTGGGAGTCACCGGAACCCCCCAGCTGACCGAATGCGTCGCGGTGCAGGGAAGACTGAAATTCAACGTCGCGGTAAAGGTTCCGGCCATGACTCCGGGATTGGAGAAATTGACGCGGAAGAAAGTTGTTTGGCCGGCGGTGAACAGATCCGGCGAGGGATCGGTCGCGGCCGTGGGCGGACTGGCATCGTTACCGGGATAGAATGAATCGGCACCCCAGGCAAAGTAATTGACGGTGCGGTTCGGGCTGGGAATATCCGGCCAATCGAGACTTGCGCCCGTGAAGTTGGTATTCACCGCCATGCCGTTATACACGACGAAGTACAGGTCGCCGGCTCCGCTGATGTAGGCATTGGTTATTGTCGGGCAGGTCGAGGGCGGCGGCGTGCGGGAGACGCTGACCATAATCGGAGAACAGCCGGAACGGAAGGTGAAGGTGGCGGTGAAGGTGCCGTACAGCGGCCGGGGCAGCGGCGCGAGTCCGAAGACGGCGACGAAATTGCGGGTTTGGCCGGGCGTGATTTGATACGTCGCGTTGTTGGCGGGAGTCGCGGCCGTCGTCGGGGCGGTATCGTTCCCGTTGTAGAATTGATTGCCTCCCAGCTGGAAATAGTCCACATAATCGCCGCCGGTTCCCCCAAGCCCGGCCGGCCAATACAGGGTCGTGGTGGAAAGCCGCACGTTCGCCGCGGTGTTGTTGCGGATCCCAACAACGACCGCCAATTCGGTGACATAGGCATAGGCAATATTGCATTGGCCGGTCACCGGCGTGTTGGTCGCTTGCACCGTGGGGGTCGGCGGTTCCGGAACGTCGATGGTCGCGGTAACCAAGCAGCCGTTGCTGAACTGAAGCGTCACGGTGAAGGATCCGGCCAGCGGACGCGGCAGCGGCAGCGCCCCGAATCCTGCGACGAATTCCCGCGTCACATTGTTGGCGATATCGTAAGCGGTGCCGGTTGGGATAGTGTTGTCGGTGGTCGGGGATGAGGTGCCGTTTCCAGGATAAAAAGTTCCGGTGTAGAAGGTGAAATAATCCACATAATCGCCGCCTGCCCCCCCCAATGCGGAAGGCCAATCCAGCGTTGCGGAACTCAAACGGGTGGTGGCACCGCTGTTATTGCGGACGCCCACGACGATTGCGGTTTCCGTGGCGAACGAATACGCCACATACATGCACTGGTAAGGTGTGGGTGGGGTTATGGTCGGGGACTGCCCCTGTGCTTTTACCGGCAGGGCATTTCCCGGGGCAATCAATCCGCCGCAGAGGAGGGCAAAAACTAAAATCCCGGCAAGCCACCATAAAGGGTTATGCCGGGTTTTGCCTGGGGTTGAGTGGATGTTCGGTTGCGTATTCATAGGCATCCGGTCTCCACGAATCTCACGGACATACCAGCGGCTGGGCGACTCCGGCGGCGGCGAAAACGTGGACGGTGACCGATGAGCGCCCGACGATCCCGCTCAGGAAAGTGAACACGTCGAACCAGAGATACACGCCGACCGCCGGCTCCGCCGAACTCCAATCGCCGCCGCCCAGCCGGGCCGCTCCCGGCGGCCAGCCGACTTCCGTGTCGCCATCGAAATCCCAATGCACCCGGATCTCATACCCATAATCGGCCGGATAGGATAACCCGCGGGTCTGCATCTCCTGTTCCAGCATGTTCGAGGCAGCATCTTCCGCAAGGATTAGATCCAATTCAGTCCGGATCGGATCCATGCATCTATCCGACCGGGCCGTCGGGGTCGGCAGCAAGGGGTCGACCGTCGGCTGATAGAAGATCCAGCCGCCCGTCGTCCGCGAGGCGCCGGCCAACGCCGCCGCCTGCGCCACCCGGTAACCCCAGGCACGCGCCTCCATCACGCTGTACACGTCAATCAGCACCACCGCCACCAGGAAAAACATCAAGACGAAAATAACCGCCAGGACGAGGATCTGGCCGCGGGCGGTTTTTCGGCGCCGATGGGAATATTTTGCGGCTGCCCGCCGGAATAATTCCGCGGCGCGCATTTTACGTCACCCTTTCCACGATGCCGTAATGCCGGGCCCGGAGGGTGATGGGCGCGAGGGGCAGCAGCGGGACTTCCGGGCTGAATTGCACCCAGGCTTCAATATAGAACCCATCGCCGAAAACAAGGGCGGCAAAATCAGCCTGGTACAGCCGCACTCCGGTGGAAGTATAGGCTTCGAAATTCACAGGACCCAAACCGGAAACGCCGAAGACATTCTGCGCCACGGTATTGGAGACCGCATTCGCCGCAAAACCCCAATTGGTGGGATCCACCGAAAGCGCCCGCACGGCAATCCCCACCCCGGAATCCAGCGAGGATTTGACGGCCACGCCCCGGGAGATTTCGTAAGCTCCGAAAATGAGGGGGATCAGGAGAATGAGGACGATCAATACTTCCAGCGATGCCTGACCGCGCTGGAGATTCCGCCAACGGCGGACGCTGCTCCCCGGAAAGAAAAAACGGGCTTCCCGGAAGCGGCGCCCAAGTGATCCACGGCTCATTCCGACGGCCCGGCTCGGCATCCCATCCTCTTCCTACGAACCCAAATTGCTGTAAACAGTGCCGATGTTATTGTTAATGGTATCGGAAAGCGCGAGCACCGCGCCCCCGACCAACCCGGCGATCAGGACGAGCAGGACTACATATTCCACCATGCTGGCTCCCCTGCTCCGGCTTATCATCGCGTTTGTCCTCTCCGAATGGATCACGGGGCGATATTGGAGTTGAGTTCATCGAACTCCAGGCCCAGGGTTTGGAACAACGAGTACACGGATGCGCCGACCACGCCGATGACGATGATAACCCCGACGATCCATTCCACCAAATCGGCCCCTCTGCGGTCTGCAAGCATTCTGGCCTTCCTTTTCCTTGAATCCCCAATCGGATGGATGTCTCATTCCTGGTGCGAGGCCATCCATCCGATAAGGGGTTCGATTACTCGTCATCCGCCTTCATGTTAACTCCGGCGGACCGGTAGAAACCGATTCCGCGACTACGGAGCGGGGACGACCTGTCCGCCGATCCAGGTTTCCACTTCGCCTGCTTTACCTTCGGTTACGGTGGCGATGCCCAAGGCAGCGGAGCCGAGCACGGCGACGACAACCACCACCACGACGATCCATTCCACCAGACTTGCACCTCTCTGTTTTCTCGCGAACATGGCTTTCCTTCCTTTCCATTGCCGGGCTTACCCCGGCGAATTAAGATTGCTGAGTGGTTCCGATTACCCACTATGATAGCAGTCAACCCTCCCGGCGGTATAAAACGCGCGTAATATTGAAGCCAATGCCGCCATTTTAGGCGTTAAAAAGTCCCAAAAAAGCTGATTCCCTCGAGATTCGCGATCATCCGGGCGACGACCGGGAGGACCCAGGCGGCCAGCGCCGGCCCGAGGATAAGCGGCGAGACGACGACCACCAGGCGCGTGGGAATCTTCTGCAGTTCCTCGCGCACTTCGGTGTCCATTTCGCCGGTGACACGCTCGATGGACTGGGCAACCGCCTCGTCGAGGTTCAGCATCCCGTCGCGGGCCGCCTCCGCCCGGCCGGCGACATCCGCGATCCATCGGCTGGCGGTGTCGTCGGCCACATGCCGCAGAACCTGAACTCCGTTTTCCTGGCTCGAGAGCCGCCGCCGGAGCAGGCGCCCGAGATTGGGCGGCCCAAACTGCGCCACCGCCTGAAGCGCCGGCCGCAGGGTTCCACCCGAGCAGAGTTGCAGACGCAGTTCCACCAGGAATTGGCGGATTTCGTTGCCGGCTTCCCGCCGCTTCTGGCGAAGGATCCACCGCCGTACCATCACCGGGATCAGCAGCGCGCCGAGGGAATAAGGCTGGAACGCGGTTCCTTCCAGCGCGAAAAACAACAACACCACGAACGGCGCGATTATCAGATAGGCCGTCAGCCATGGGAAATCAACATCCAGCCAGAATCCAGGCCGCCGGGCGATCTCCGCCCTCACCGCCAGCGCGGTCGTCCGGCTTAGGACTCCCTGCGGCTTCCGAATCCAGCGCAGCATATCCGTTAAAAAACCGAAAATGCTGAACAGGATGAGCGAGATGCCCACCCCGATGAAAATGAACAGCAGCCAGGAGATTACCCGGAGAGACATCAGGCTTCCTCCAAGTAGCGCACTTCGTTCTCCCCGATCACCGTCCCAAGGATCCCCAGACCGACCAGGACCAGATACACAACCCGGTTTCCAAACGACCCGACGTAATACACTTTCCAGGAGGGGATCAAGGCGACGGCGATCAGGCTGGCGATCAGGACCACCTGAAGGATGGTGATGGTCGCCGATTCGAGAGTCAAATCCCGGCGGACGCGCTGCTGCAGTTCGCGGCGGCTTTCGGTGTCCTTGCGGAGCTGTCCGAGCAGATCGAGAAACACTTCCGGCGAGGCCATCCCGGCCCTCATCAGCACCCCCGCGAACCGCCGCGCCACCGGATGCGGCACAGCGATCAGATCGCGGTAGGGATTACCGCCGGCTTGAAGTTTCAGGCGGGTGGCCGTTCCGGCCGCCGCATCGCGCAGCAAGCCTCTGGGAAGCTGGTCCGATGCTTCGGAGAGCGCGGTGGCGACCGAATTACGCAGGGGGTAGCGGGATACGAATTGCAGGATCAGCATCTCCAGTTCGTCGGTCAGCTGGTTGTAGAACCGGCGGCTCATCCGGGAGAACAGCGCCGAGGAGATCACCGCCCCGACGATGATCATGATCGGGGAGAGCATCCAATCCCGGATCCAAACGGCCAGTCCCACGCCCACCAGGATCGGCCACGGAAAGCGCATGAGCGCAATCGCCGTCCGGGAGACGAACCCCTTGCCGTAGATTGTCTGGGCAAGTTTCGGGGATCGGGCTTCCTCCGCCAGATCGCGCAGGCGGTGGGCGCCCGGCCGCAGCGTGCGCAGAATCCAATCCCACACGCCGAAGATCAAATCCTCCAGCAGCAGGATCAGGCTATGACTGGAGAGGAACAGGCCGATCCCGAAGGCGATGGCGGCGATCGAGAGCAGCTGGTACGGACCCAATCTCATTTCCCGCCCTCCGGATCCCCGCCTGTAATTTCCTTCCAGGCCTTCCCATACAAGCTTACGTTGGCGCCTTCCACACCGCGATAAAGCGTATCGAGGATGTAATCACCCTTGGCATCGATGTCAACGATATGCGTGATTTCCGCGACAAAGCGGTCGACCGCCCGCGGATCTTTCGGATTGGCGGCTTGCGACATCAGCACCACCAGATCGATCCCGCTGACGACCATCTCCCGCACCGCGCGCATGGTCAGCCCTTCCTGGGCGGAAAGCGCCAGGTCCTCCAGCCGGCGCAGCGCGGCGCCCACCGAACCGCCGTGGATCGTGGTGAAAGCCCTGCGTCCGAGGTTCGACGCGCGCAGGAACTGCAGCGCTTCGCCGGGGGATACCACTTCGCCGAGGATGATCGCCCGCGGGTTGGCCCGCGTGTATACGATGTTCAGCACTTCATCCATTGTGATCCGCCGGGTATCCCCCGGCAGGATTTCCGCGGGCGCGATCGCCCGCATCATGAACGCTTCCGGCCGCATCTGAATCTCGCGGAACGTCTCCAGGATGGCGACCGGATCCCCGACCGGGAAGTAGTCGCTGAGCGCGTTGAAAATTGTGGTTTTGCCGGAACTGAACGGCCCGGCGAACACCACGCTTCCGGCCAGGGTGGCCATCACCCAGGCAAGGTAGCGCGCCACCGGGGAGGATTGTTCGCTGACTTTGCGCCGCAGTTCCGGATCGCGGATATCCTCGAGCGATCCGCTGACCAGCGGGAGGTGACGATTGAAGGTGCCCACCCGCTCCAGGTCTCCCAGCCCGCGCATATTCCGGCCGAAGCAGCGGATGTTGATCACCGGCGCATCGGAAAGCGGCGGCAGCAGCGCAGTGAAGCGCTCCCCGCCCGGCAGATCCACCAGCAGCGTGAGGTTGAGCGGGCTGAGCGGTTTTCCGGTCGCGTCGGCCACCCGGCGGATCATCTGCTCGAAGTACGAGGCCGGAGCCAGTTCGCCCAGATGCTCCAGGCGGCCGCTGCGTTCCATCGCCACCCGGCCGCCGCGGACGTAGATTTCCTCCACGCCCTGCAGGCGCAGGAACGGCTGGAGGATTCCCACGCCGGTCAGCGCATCGCACAGGCGGGTGGCAATTTCGTTCAGTTCGGCCTGGGAAACGGAGGAAATCAGGATTCCGCGGACCGCGTCGAAAAACTTCTGCCGCGATTCGGGCGTTTCGTCGCGCCAATCCGGCGGGCGGATTTTCCGCAACGCCAGATGCTCCTGGACATCCGGGAGGACTTTCCGGTCTATTTCCCGCAGGCCGTAGGTTTCATCCTTCGCCATGAATTACCTCGAATCGTTTCCCATCCGTCAGGATTCGATGGGCGCGAGCGTGACCCACATGATGGCCCCGCTGGTGATCTCGCCCATCAGGGTCAGGATCGCATCGCGCTGCGCATCCGTCACCGCCAGCACCAGAATGCGGGCGGAGACCTCCTGCACGCCGCTGGTGGAACTCGACGACCGCGCCGTATCCCCGATGACCATGACCACCGGAATATTTTCGGCGACGAGCGTCACCGAATCCATTACCGGATCCTCCTCGCCCAGCGGGACGAACAGGCTGCCGGGCGATATGAGCCGGTAGATGTTAACGTTATCCCCCTCCCGGATCTGGCCGCCGATCGCCGAGGGCGGCGAGACGGGGATGGAGAGAACTTCCAAGGATGGATCGGCCAGGCGGTAATCTTCCGGGGAGGTTAACAGCACCAGCGGAATCGGCAGCCCGGCGGGGATCCGCGAATTGGACATCCGCCCGGCCAGCTGGGAGAGCGTTTCGGCGTACCCGCCGATCAGCGCGCTGGGGAAATCCTTCAGTTCGAACATATCATCCGTCAGCATGGTGTAGGCCGGTATTTCCCGAACCGGCACCGGGAGCGCCCGGTACTCCACGCCGCTTTTATACGCCTGCTGGAAGTAGTAGGCCGCGACGAATGCGACGATCAGAAGGATTATCCCCGCGACGGCTTCGAATATTCTGCGTCCCATGTTCTATCCTTTCGCCCGGGCGGCTGCTATTTCTTCCCGGATTTTTCGGTGATTTTCTTGCCGGCTTTTGCCGCCAGGATCCGCTTCCGCAGCGTTTTGGGGTTCGGGCCAGAGGTCCAGCCCGGATATAAAATGTTCAGGATCGGATCCGCAATCCGGGGATCGAGCTGGGTGGCCCAACGCTCGTTGTGGGGGAGCGACGCAGCAACCATGCCCGACATGCCGATTCGCTCGCCAAGCGAATGGACCATGTTCATGATGAGGTGGATTTTAAGTTCCGGACGCGCGGCGCGCACCGGTTCGAGTTCCTTCAACAGCGTTTCCGACTGGAAGAGGGATTCATCGCGCGGGGCGGTCACCACGATGACGTTCGTCGCCAGATCCAGCAGACGGGGCCAGAAGGGATGGCTGGGCGAGGCATCCACCACGACCAGCGTGTAACCCCGTTTCAGACCGGTCAGGAAATCCGGCAGACGCGGATCCTCGGCCAGGACCTGCGACGCGCGGTGGTCGATCGGAAACAGCTTGACTCCTCCCCACTCGGAGGCCGTATCCTCGCCGGTCAGGACGTCATACATGGAATGCAGCTGCGGTCCGAGGCGCGAGACCAGATAGGAGCCGCCCTCGCTGGCTTCGAGGATCGCGGTTGGCAGGTTGCGCTCGTGGAACCGTTTGGCGACGGCGAGGGCGAGCGTGGACTTGCCCACCCCGCCCGCCCAGCCCGTTACCAGCACAAACCTCGACGGAAGGTATTGCAGGGTCTTGCGGTTTGCCAGCCTCGCCGTGGCAATCCATTCCTCCGGGGACATCAGCATCTGTTCCGGGGTTGTGACCGGGATGAAGTTGCATTCCAGGGTGTTTTGCATCAGGGACAAGTCGACATCCCAGACCGGGATGACCTCACCCAGCACAACCAGATCGGCATCCGGAATTCCGCGGATTACGCCGCGGGTGGTGAACGTCTCGCGCATGACGATCTCCTCCCGCTTGGCCAAGACGTCGACCAGATTCGGATCCGGATTCTTCGACGCCAGGAGGACGATCAGTTTATCGCTCTTTTTCGGCTTGCGCCGCAGAAAATTCAGCATAGACCCGCCTCTCTCCGTTCTTCCTGTAATTACCCCTCCGTCACTTAACCACGCTCCACACCGCAAACAACACAACTCCGAGCCAAACTCCGCCGATCGTCGGGCGCCCCTCGGTGACCAATTCGGTCTCGGTCGGCAACTGACGGAGCATCAGGCGGTACGCCATCTGCTTCCAGCGCTCCGCCAGCAATCCCCGATACACCACGACCATGGTCACCACCGCCCAAAGGAAAATTCCCAGCAGCAGAAACCCGAACATCTCCCAACTTGGAACGATCATCAGGACGGCATAGGCCGCGAGCGCATCCGCCCCGCCTGCGATATTCACTTCCCAGAGCACCCAAAATAACACCAGCCCGGCGGCCAGCGCCCAATTGCCGGCCAAGGCCGACGCCGCAAGCATTATGGCCGTCCCCGCTCCCCGGACTGGAAGCTTGTCGGAGAGGTGCATCACCATTGCCGCCCCTATTGCCGCGGCTATGTACCATTTACCGAATGCGGCTTGATAGGCCAGCCCCGCCAGGACAGGCGGGAGGACCAGCCACAGGGGAAGAATCACCGATTTTTTTAGGTCCCAAAGGGTCTCCAAGGCAAGCCAAACCAGGAGAAATCCCAGACCAAATATCCCCGCCTGTTCCGCTGTCAATCAACCCTCCTGAATCGTAAAGCGACCATCCGCAGGGAACCTCCTTACGGCTGCCGCTCTCTTCATTCTATTGGCCGCCCCCGGGTAAAGAATAAAACAGGCATTAATACTGATATTTTGTCCCCAATTAGGGCAAAAAGCAAGCTGGAATGGCTTTGGGTGCGAGAAGGATGCCAGGCAGGGGAAGAGTTACGATCGTCATGCCCGCGTGCTCCAAGCGGGCATCCAGCGAGTGTTTATAAAGTGATCGTCATGCCCGCGTGCTCCAGGCGGACATCCAGCTGGTGTTATATAAAAGCCGGTTATTTGAACTAGTTCTCCTCCTTGCTTCCCGCTTTGAGCACCCTGGCTCCGCAATCATCACCACTCAAAGAGCAGAACCGAGTGGTGATGCTCCGCGAGGGTGTACTTAACCGGCATCCATCTACAGGCGAACATCCATCAATCTTTATTCCAACTCCACATCGATGAGAATCGGAAACCAACCCTGCGGTGAGAAGGTCAATCCCTTCACACCGGATTGCGAGACGTTGATGTTTACATAATCCCGGACCGGCAGGATCAGGCACTCCTGGGCGACAATCTCCTGAGCTTGGCGGTATAGATCCAGCCGCCGGGTGGTATCTGCCGTCCGAACCGCCTGATCCAGCAGCGCATCCAGGTCGTTGTTTGCGATACCGGCCCAGTTATAGGCACCGTCGGAGTGGTAGAAAGACCGTAGCAGGTCCGGATCGGTGCCGGCCAGGTTCGTCGATATCAGATGGTAGCGCCCTCCGGCGTGCGCCTCCTTCAAAGCCGAGAAGGAAGCCACCGGGATCAGCTCAACCGCCGCCCCGATTTCCTTCCATTGCAATTCCAGAAGCTCGGCGGTCTGCGGCGTCATGCCCCACGGCGGGTAGACCACGTTCAGGCGCAGGGATTGCCCGCCCTGCTCGCGGATCCCGTCCCCGTCCGAATCCACCCAGCCGGCTTCCGCAAGCAGCGCCCCGGCCGCCTCCCGGTTGAAGGCATCCGCCGGGACGACGCTTGCCGCGCCCCAGGTTGCCTGAGTCAGCGGGCCGAGGGCGACCGGCGAATAGGTCCCGAACACCGTGCGTACCATCGATACGCGGTCGGTCGCGGCCAATAGCGCCCGGCGCACGCGCACATCGTCGGTCGGCGCGAGGCCGAGGTTGAAAAAGAATTGCAGCGGCTGTCCCGGCACGGCAACCGGGTGAACGGCGAAGCCGCCGTTCTTTTCCAGATCGGCGGCATCACCCGGAAGCACCTCGCCCATCACGTCCACTTCGCCGGAAAGCAGGGCCGGCGCGCGGCTCGCCGCATCCGCGTAGAAGCGGAACACGATCCGGTCCAGCGCGGCGGTCTTGTGCTTGTACGTGGAGGGAGCCCACGCATATTCCGGATTTCGTTCGAGAGTCAGGTGATCGCCCGCCACGTATTCGACAAAGCGGAAGGGTCCTGTCCCCGATTGATGGAATTGATAATCCGCGCCCCATTTTTCAAGCGCCGCGGGTGAGGCCATCCCCAGGTAGACCTGGGAAAGGGAATCCAGCAGCGGGGAAAACGGTTCGGAGAGTTCGAGCCGGACGGAGAAATCGTCAAGGACCGTCACCGCCGTTACCGAGTCGATCATGAATCGCGCTTTTTGGGATTTTGTTGCCGGATCGAGGATCCGGTCCAGGTTGGCCTTGACGGCGGCGGCGGTAAATGGCGTACCGTCGTGGAAGCGGACATCGCGCCGCAGCGTGAACGTGTATTGGAGGCCGTCTTTGGAGACTTCCCAGCGCTCCGCCAATCCCGGAACAAACAATCCGCCCGGATCGCGGAAGACCAGCGTGTCATAAACCGACGCCAGCGGAATCCCGAGTTCCGAAGAGGCGTGCACATGCGGATCGATGCCGGTCGGCACAAGCGTGAGTCCGTAACGCAATTCCTTCACGCCGGCCGCCGGCGCGCAGGCGAAACACCCAAGCAGCATAGCCGCCGCCAGCCAATTCAGTTTTTCAAACCTCATCCAATAATCCTCCAAGGTGTGCTCACTTCTTATAAGGCCGTCATGTGGAGCGCATGTCCCGGCCATGGCGAGGGAAAGCGAAGCATCCCGCTTCCCGCTTTTGGCGACCCTTCGCCGCCCCCACTCGCGAATTCTTCGCATCGGAAACCCCGCTTCGCGAGGGCAAGCCCCACCGATGCTCATCGCTCGGGGGACAGGGCGCTCAGTGTGACTGTTTCATTGTTTTCTGGTTAATTTATCAGGTGGACGAGATCCTTCAACGCCCGCCGGGTGCGCGGTTCGACGGTTTCCGCCGGATACCCGATTGGAAGCAGCGCGACCGGCCGGTAGGCGGCAGGCAAAGCCAGCGATTTGGCAACGGCCTGCTCCGGGAACGCGCCCACCCAAACGCTGGCCAGGCCGAGCGCGGTCGCGGCCAGCATGGCATGCGTGCAGGCGATGGTCGCATCCTGCACCGCGTATAACGTCCGTCCGCGGTCGCTGTATTTGATCACCGAGCGCTCCGGATTCGCGCAGAAGACCAGGACGACCGGGACTTCGGCGAAGAATTCCATCGGCGGCAGCAGGCCGGCCAGCTGCATGAGCGCGGCCGGATTGCGGACAACATACATCTCAAACGCCTGCAGGTTCCCGGCGGATGGCGCCGCATTGGCCGCCTCCAGGACGGCGTTGAGCTTCTCCTCCTCCACCGGCCGGTTCTTGAACCGGCGGATGGACCTTCGCGTGCGGATCACTTCGAAGAAATCCATCTCGGCCTCCTGTCGATTTGTCCGAATAGGTTATTCCGGGTTACCCGAGGATCAGCTGCAGGGTCAATCCCGCCAGGAAGAGAATTCCATACGCCCGGTGATGATAGAACGCGGCCGCCACGAACCACATCGGCCAGAAGGATTTTGCGTCGGGGGGAGGCTCCGCCGGCCGCGGGTGCGGGTACATTTGCCAGATGGGGCGGCTGAAATACAGCGCCGGCAGTACCAGGAGCATCGCCGGCGAAAAAAATCCGGTCAGTATCAGGAGGATGACCAGCAGATATTGCAGCGCCACCATGCCCATCACGCAGATCCGGGAGGCCTTCTCTCCGAGGAGGACCGGCAGGGTGTGGATGCGTTTGCGCTTGTCCGCGTCGAGTTTATCGATGTGCTTGCCGAAGATCACCGTCGTCGCGCCGAGCGCGCACGGCAGACTGGCCAGGAGCACATTCGCATACCACTGGCCGGTTATAGCGAAGTACCCCCCGCCTACCATCAGCGGCCCCCACACGAGGATCACGGTCAATTCGCCCAGGCCGATGTATTTAAGCGGCCAGGTGTAGAACAGGACGAACGCCGCGCCGACCGCCATCAGCGCCAGGACCGGGAGGCCGCGCTCGGCCGCCAGGAGCAGACCGCATGCCGCGGCCACCGCGCCGGTCACGGCCGCGTAAGCCAGCAGCTGTTTTTTAGACAACAAACCCTGTTGAACAGTCTGCGGGCCGTACTGGGCGCGGAAGTAATTATCCTCGTCGACTCCGCGCAGGTAATCCACCAGGTCATTGAGCAGGTTGTTGGTCGCGTGCGCCATGATCAAGCCGACCGCCACCAGCAACCACGGCCCCCACTCGAAGAGTCCGTCCCGCGCGGCCAGCAACCCGGCGACCGCGGCCGAAAGAAACGTCAGGATCAGCACCGCGGCGCGGGTCGCAATCAGCCAGCGCGAGATGAGGTCGAGTTTCTCCCATTCGGCTCGGGTGATCTTCGGGATGACCTGCAGCGCGCGCAGCCACATCGAGGGATTCAAAGGGTTTTCCTCCAGGGACGGCTATCATATCATGGCAGAAAAGCCTCACCCCTCATCCCCTTCTCCCGGCATACCCCCGCTCGCGAATTCTTCGCATCGGAAAATCACCGATGCTCATCGCTCGGGGGGCAGGCGCCGGGAGAGGGGGATGGGGGGTGAGGCGGAGGAAAGTTTATCGAGTCGAATTTTACTTTTAATCGAATATTTTTATTCCAGCTCCAGTTCCAACAGCTGGTTGAGAGTCTTATGGGTATCCATGACGCCCTTCAGCCCGGCTTCTCCGCGGATGCGGCCGTCCCGCATGACAAGGACACGGTCGGCGTAGGAAGCCGCCCGGAAATCGTGCGTCACCATGATCACCGTCTGGCGCCGGGTGGTGCAAATCTCGCGCAGCAGTTCTAGGATTCCCTTCCCGGTGGCTGAATCCAAATTCCCGGTCGGCTCATCGGCCAGCACCAGGGCGGGCTTGTTGGCCAGCGCCCGCGCCACCGCCACCCGCTGGCGTTCGCCGCCGGAGAGCCGGCTCGGCACGTGGCGCATCCGGTCGGCCAGCCCGACCGTCCGCAGCAGTTCCTCCGTCCGGCGGATCCGTTCGCGCCGGCCCAATCCGCCGAAGCGCATGACCACTTCCACATTCTCAAAAACATTCAACATCGGCAGAAGGTTGAAAGTCTGGAAGATAAACCCTATCTGCCTTGCCCGCAGGTCGGTCCGCTCGCCGTCGCCCATCTTGGCGAGCGTCTTCCCGCGGAAGAATACCTCGCCGCTGGTCGGATGGTCCATCGCTCCGATCATGTGCAGCAGGCTGGATTTGCCGCTTCCGGAAGGGCCGACGATCGCGACGAACTCGCCCTCCCCGACCTGAAGGTCGATCCCGCGCACGGCTTCCACCGCGACTCCGTTCATCCCAAAGGTCCGGGTGACGTTTTTTGTTTCCACAATGTTGGACATGAGAACCTTCCTTTTTTTCGTACCCTTTTATCGCTGCTCAACGCAACGCTTTTCCCCGCCGTCATCCGGCCTTCGGCCACCTTTTCCCGGCTTATGCTGGGAGAAGGACGGGATGCGGGGTCGCTTATTCGTACCGCAGCGATTCCAACGGATCCACCCGGACCGCCTGCCAGGCCGGGAGCAGCGATGCCGCCATCCCGACAATGACCGCGGTCCACAAGGTCTGCCACCAAACTTGCAATACATCCGGTATGCTCGAGAGGTATTCGCTCATGCCCCCCTGGACGAAGAACAAGGCAATCGGGAGGGCGACCATCGTCCCAAGCAGGCTCAGGACGATCGCCTGCCCGGCCACCATCCCGAAGATCCGCCAGCGCTGGGCGCCGACCGCCCGCAGCGTGCCGATTTCCCGCCGCGCCTCCATCACCGAAACGACGACTACGATCGTCACCACCAACACGGCCACCATAATGATGGAGGTCTCGATCACCCCCATGAAAGAGTTCATCGCCGTAAGGACGGCGGACGCGCTGCGCAGCATATCGTCCTGGGTGGAAACCGTCACGCCCGTGAACCGGTCGAGGATCGCGGCCTTGATCGGGCCCACATCTTGGGTATGCCGGACGGTGAGGATCACCGCGGACACCGTGCCCGCCCGGTCGAAGATGGTTTGCGCCGTCGGCAGGGGTAGGATGACGGCGTTCGCAAACATCTGGGGCGCATCGCCAAGCATTCCAACCACGGTCAGAGTCCGCCCGCCGACGGAGATCTTCGAACCGATCACGACCGGTATTCCGCCGGATTCCTTCCGGTAATATTCCACCGCACCCTGCCCCAGGATCGCGTCTTCGGGATTTACCAAATTCAGGCGTCCGGATGCTGCTTTCAATCCGCCCAGGCAAGCCGCCTCATGACCGGGTTCTATGCCGACCGCGACCACCGCCGGGGGAACATACGGGATGGCCGCCCTGACGATCGGCATGAAAATGACGGCCGAACTCGATTCCCGTTCGGTGCCATCGACCGACAGCAGCGCTTCGGCGGTTTCCCCGGTCAGGCTGCCCGCCGAAGAGGTCAGATCCGGATTCCCCCCGCCACTCTCCACCTGCTGCTGGACGACGATTCTGCCCGCGAAGGCGCCGACCTGCCCTTCGATCTCGCTCGTGTACGATCCCATCACCCCGTGAACCATCAGGTAGAGCTGCACGGTCGAGGCCACCCCCAGGATGGTCAGGAGCGACCGTAGCTTGCGCCTCCAGATATTCTTCCAAGCCAGATCCCACAACATCGTGTCCTCCTGCAGCCGGGGCAACCGGCGGTCCCTTCATTCCATCTGCATCGCGGAGAGCGGATCCACCCGCATCGCCTGCCAGGCGGGAAGGATCGAAGCCAGCAACCCGATCAGCATGCACAACCCGAGGGTGGACAGCCACAACCGGATCGTCTCCGACGGATGGAGGAACAATCCGTAATTCATATATTGATTGAAGAGAATGGAGAGCGGCAGCGCGGCCAGCCCTCCGCCCAGCGTCAGGAGCAGCGATTCGCCGAGCACCATGCCGAGGATCCGGCGTTTGCGCGAACCCATCGCGCGCAGCGTGCCGATATCCCTGCGCTGTTCCATGACGGCGATCAGCACGACGATCATCACCACCATCACCGTCGAGAGAATTGCCGAGTTGGTGATCAGATGGAAGAACGTCCGCTGCATCGACATCATCTCCCGCGCGTTGTCGGCGACATCCTTCTGGTTGGAGGGTTGGAGCAGGGGATACGCCGCGCGAACGGCGGATTGAATTCCTTCAACCGCCTCCACGCGGAACGGCGTGAGGATCACGGCCGAAACAGTCCCGGGGCGGTTGAACAGCTCCTGGGCGGTGGGGAGCGGCATGATCACCGTTCCATCATAGAGCGAGGACGCCCCCGCCAGGACGCCGATCACGGTGAATTCCTGCTCCAGGATACGGATCGTATCCCCGGGCCGGGCGGGAAGGCTGCTCCCCTCCGGCCGGTAATGATTGGCGGCATTCGAACCGAGGATCACCCCGCGCGCATCCGCCAGGGCATCCTCCCCGGCCGCCACGGCCAGGTTTCCGATGAAGGCCGTCTCATGCCCGGGTTCCACCCCGACGATGAAAAAGGAAGGCGGCATATTCGGGCGGATATCCGCCACCATCGGGATAAAAAGCACCGCCGAACTTTCCGCCCGGTTGACGCCTTCGATCGCGAGGATGTCATCGGCGGTCTCCGCCGCGATGGAACTGCTCATCGAGGGAAAATCCGCTCCGGCGCCGTCCGCCTGCATCGTCCGCTGGACGAACACCTTGCCGGCAAAGGTCGCAACCTGCTGCTGGATATCCGCATCATAAAAAGACAGGATCGCGGTCATCATCAGATACAGCTGGATGGCGGTGGCCACTCCCAGGATGGTCAACAGCGTGCGCAGTTTTCGCCGCCACAAGGTCTTCAGGGCAATATCCAACAGCATGGGTCAATCCTTTCGTAATCCGCCGCGCGCCGTTGCGGGTGCGCCGCGTTCAAGCCGCTCCTCGCACAGGTCCACCCAGCGCAGGTCAGCCTGCAGGTGCAGGATCGCCCCTTCCACCATCAGATCGATGTTGGGATCTCCGGCGCGGCCGGCGAGCGCGGTGAGGTCGCGGAGTTGGGTTAGGTATGCCTCACGCTGACGGTCGATGATCCGGACCGGATCGGTCTCACCCGCCAGCCTCCCCACGATCAGTTTGATAAAGAACTCGTCGCGCATCTGGCGCGGCTTTTCCACCGGCTTCTCGAACCAGGCGGCCAGCTCGCGCCGGCCGGCCGGCGTGATCCGGTACGTCTTTTTCCCGCGGCCGTCCCGGTCCTTCGCCGTCTCCTGGACAAGCTCATCGCGCTCGAGGCGCGCGAGGGTGGTGTAAATCTGGCCGAAATTGATCTCCCAATGGCCGCCCAACGCCTGCTCGAGTTCGTTCTTCAGGTCGTATCCGTGTTTCGGATCGCTCGCAAGAAGTCCCAACAGGGCGAATTTCAGCATTCGGATTCCTCTTGGTATCTTTGGACTGGTTCCCGAATTGAAGACAACGCCGACCGATCCCCCCGCCCGTTCATTCCATACCACGAAAGCCGGTCAGACTCCGATCCGTCATGACCGGATGCCTTTTCCAAATCACTGCCGACCGAATTCCGGTTCCCGAGCATGGTATGCGGGTAAAACGTATATACTTACTCCGGATATATATCTTCTATATATTCTGAGTATATATTATACTTCCCGGATGTCAAGGCCGCCTGGAGAATGGATTCCCATGAAGTTAAGGGCTCTGCATATTAAAAGGAGACGCGCCGGATCGGCGCGTCTCCATGCAACAATAACCCGGTCCAATAACCTTATTTGAGGACTTCGGCTTCGCCCACTCCGACGTTCACTTCTATATCAATCTTTTCATCCGCGGAGGAATACTCCGGTGATGTGTAGTCCTGTCCCCAGAAGCCTGAACCGTTCGGGAGATCGCAATTGCCAACCCCGGTCGTGCAATCAATCCGGTAGGCCGACCCGTCCGGCAGCTTGATCTCCGCCGAACCCGCGCCGATGCTGATTTCCACATCCATATCCGCATTTTCCGGAAGCGTCAGCAGGAGGTGTCCGGCGCCTATTTTTACATTCACCGACGTCACCTTTAGCCCCGTCAGGTCGGCGACGATTTCCCCCGCCCCGAGCGAGAGGTCGATATTCAGCGGAATGCGCCCGGTCAAAGCCAGATCCCAGCTATTTTCGATTTCGGTATTAAAGAGGAAACTCTTCGGCCAATTGCTTCGGATATCGACGTCGACCCTCGAGCCCGAGTAATTATGGCTCGCGGCCACCGCTTCCCTCGGCGATTGCCGGATCGTTCCCGCAATCAGGCTTTTGGAATCCGCGGAAAGGACCCCGATAACCATTTTCCCGGCATCCATGCTCAGGTTGATATCCCCGGAGGCGGCGTCGCCCAGATCGTAGGCGACCTCCTCGGCCGCAAGCGTTTCACCTACTGCGGCCGGGCCCGTCCCCATCAGGTAGATCCCGCCGACGAGCAGCGCCAGGACAAGCAGCAGCGAAACCACCGCCCCGAGGAAGGACCGGCGGGCGACCAGAATGTCCGCCCCGACGGCGATGATGATCAGCGGCCACAGCCGGAAGACGACTTCCCAAAGGCTCCATTGGATCATGTTCAATTGCTGGAGCAGGAGCACAATTCCCAAGCCGATCAGGATGAACGGGCCGACGATGCTTAGCCCGCGGTCATGTGAATTTTCGTTCATGCCGTCACTCTCCCTTCCGGCTGCCGCGCAGGATGAGCGCCACGCCGAAGACGATGATCAGGATCGGCCATAAGGTCGACCAATTGACCCACTGCGTCAGCCAGCCCAGGCCGAGCATATCGCCCAGCCGGGAGGCGAACAAGATCACGCCCAGGACGATCAACCCCGCCCCGAACCACAAACCCGCCTGCGGGTGGGGCGTCTGGGCTACGATGCGGATGTCGTCGCCGACATTCTTAACTCCCGCTTCCACGCGATTCTCGATGCTGCCGCTGCTCGTCTCGGCTCCGCCCTCCACCGGCAGGAGAACCCAGAGGATGAGGTAAATCAGGAATCCGAACCCCTGGGTGAACAACAGCACCAGGAAGATCAGGCGGATGATCGTCGGGTCGATCCCGACATATTTGCCGATCCCGCCGCACACGCCGCCGAGAAACCGGTCGGTCCTGCTTCGATACAGTCTACTGTTCATTTTTTCCTCTCTTGGATCAACGAATTTCCACGGCGCCGACGCCGGTTTCAACCTTGATGTCGACGGAGTTCTCCGCCCGGTCGTAATCCGCGGACTGATAGCCGCCGCCGCTGCGCGGGAAGCGGTTCTGATCGATGGTGATGCCCGCCAGGCCGCTCTCCACCGCGATGCGGGCCGCCACGCCTTCCGGGATGCGCAGCACGACCGATGCCGCACCGGAATTCACTTTTACTTTTGTTTTTCCGGCGCGGGCGGGGAGCGTCATTTCGGTCGAGGATGCGCCGGTCTTCAGGCGGACCTCTTCGACTTTCATCGCGCTCAAATCCAATTTGGATTCACCGGCCCCGGTTTCCAGATCCAGTGTCATGGGTATGGCCCCGTTCATCTGCACATCCCACAGAATCGCCGTCCAGGGTCCGAAGATCCACGGGCCGCCGAAATTCATCCAGATGTCATCGGGGACGCGCAGCTCCGCATCGAGCATGTCGCCCCGCCGGGTTTCCTCATGCCGCAGGCCGCCGGTGAAGGAACCCGCGGCGAGGACATCCGATCCGGCGCCTCCCCGCAGGGTCAGGCGGCCGGCGCCGTGGCGGATGCGCACATCCGCGCGGGTCGCGCCCTGAAGCGGTATGGAGACGTTCTCCCCCGCCATCGTTTGCGGCCGGACCCGCGACCAGACCAGAAACCACACGCCGATGAAGATGATCGCGGTCGGCCAGAGGAACGGCCAGACGTTGACGCCGAGCAGGTTGCCCGCCAGGAGCGCGGCGCCCACCAGGATGATCAGCGTCCCCCAGAAGATGGCTCCGTATTTCATGGCGTCCCTCCCGTCTGCCCGCCGGAGGAACCGATCCGCTTGATCAGCGGCTGCACCAGAACCACCAGCCCGAGGACGATGATCAGGATCGGGACGGCCAGGCCGACATTGGTGATCCCGCCGAAGAGCGAACCGAAGATCAGGAAGGCGACCAGGCTGAAGATGATCGGCCCCATCGCGTCGGTCAGGCCCTTGAGCGGATGGCCGGACAGCAGCTCATTAAGGAAAATCCCCACGCCGACAAAACCGGGGATAAGAGCCCAGGCATAGGACCAGGTGAGGTATCCGGCGCCCATCACGGACTGCCAGTAGAAGATGCCGCCGATGCCGGCGACGATGCAGACCGGAATGATCATGCCCGTGGCACCGGCGGCGATTCCGATGAGCGCCAGGATCAGCGCCACACCGAAAAGCACCAGCGCGGGCGCGTTTTCGCCCCGGAAAATTTCACTGATACCGGGGATGATCTGCAGGACGAGAAAAATCACGCCCAGGAGAATGAGTGCCACACCGGTCCGTAAACTTGATTTGGTTGGGGAATTCATGGATGACCTCCAATGGAATAAAGAGCCTGGAATATGATGCCGGACAGCCGTTTGGAACACCCTTTACAGTACCATATACGCCTTGGGATAAGCAGTGTTTTTCCCTCCTCCTGCAGGCCGGTTTTGTGCCGATATCCGGTCTGTTCCGTTCGCCCCCTGAGCCGGAACGTTTTAACTCCCCCACTCCATAATCCCGGTTGAGGCGGGTACTCTCATCTTAAAGGATTGATATTTAAATGCGATAAGAGGGTGCTGGTCGGATTTGATAATTAGACAGCCGGAAATAGGATTTTGTTTCAGCGCGGAAAAAGAGATTGCCGCAAAAGCGAAAAATCCCGGGAATAAAGGATTCTCTGCCCCTCTCGACCTGATCTTAGGGGGGGAGCTTAGTGGTTAGAACTGGAGTGTTTCTCTCGGATTACTCCATTTATGCCGAACTCTTAATCCATTCCGCGCCTTCGGCTGGCCGGCTGAGGAGCACTTCGGGCGGGATGCCGGTGGCGTCGAAGTATTTCGTCGCCAGCGTTTCGGCAAAGGCTTCGGCTTTTTCACGCTCCACAAGCTGGATGGTGCAGCCGCCGAAACCCGCACCGGTCAGCCGCGCGCCGTAACATCCCGGAATGGACCGGGCTGCGGCCACCATCGTATCCAATTCGGGGATGCTCACCTGGTACAAATCCCGCAGGCTGGCGTGTCCGGCGTACATAAAATCCCCGGCCGCGGCCAGATCCCCACGCCGCAGGGCGTCCGCCATCAGGAGGGTTCGCTCGCATTCACCGACCACGTGCTCGGCCCGCATCCGCACCAGCTCGGGGAGCGCGGCGCTCTCGATTCGCAGCATGGCCGGGGTCACATCCCTCAGCGCCCGGACCTGCGGGTGGGTGCGCGCAAGGATCCGCACCGCCTGCTCGCACTGCTCGCGCCGCTCGTTGTAACCGCCGTCCTCCAGCTTGTGGCGCACGCGGGTATCGGCGATGATGAGCGCCGCCTGGGGCGGGATCGGGATCGTTTCAAATTCAAGCGTTCGGCAATCGAACAACAGGGCGTGGCCGGCCTTCCCGTGCAGGGAAGCGAATTGGTCCATCAATCCGCATTTCACGCCGGCGAAGGCGTGCTCCGCCTGCTGGCAGGCCTGTGCCAGTTCCATCCGCGAAGCTTCCCACCCGCCCGCGGCCTGGAATGCCATGGCGAAGGCCACCTCGAGCGCGGCCGAGGAACTTAATCCGGACCCGATCGGCACGGTCGAGGAAAACACACCGCGCATTCCGCGCACAGCCCGGCCGGACCGGGCCAGCACCCAGGCCACCCCCGCCCCGTAGCGCGCCCAGGCCGGGTATGCGCCGGCCTGTTCTTCGGCCGGTCTGGCGGGATCCGGCAGCGGCAGGGTGATCTCTTCATTGATATCCAGGGCCGCGATTTCCAGGACCGGGTCCGGAAGCGGCGAGGCCGCAAGGTAAACCGACCGTTCAATCGCGGCGGGGAACACCCAGCCGTCGTTGAAATCGGTATGCTCGCCGATCAGGTTCACCCGTCCGGGGGCGCGCGCGATCCCCGCCGGCCGTGAATGGAACCGTTCCTCGAATGCGGCTTGCAGGTTGGCTTCGCGCTGCCGGTTTTGTGTCATGCTTCATCCTCTTCCTCGAGTAATAACCCCTCCTCGACCATTCGGGTTCGCAATTTACCGGACCCCATCCGCGTGACGACGTAAACCGGCCCGTCGAGCCGGATGAGTGTACCGCGGTCGCGTTCCGCCAGGGCGGCGAGTTTCTTCGCCGCCTCCGGATTGCGGGGAAGGACGATTTTTCCCGGCCGCACCGCGGCCTCCGTCCCGTGCTGCTCCCAGCGCTGGACGGCCTTCCGCAACGCGCCGGACGCCCGGCCGGCAAGGGATTCCAGCAGCGGCAGGATGTGCGCCGCGCGAACGCCCTGCTCCTTCGCGCGGGATAACGAACGCGGGGAGATCCGGTAGACGTAAGCCCCGCCCTTCGGCGGAAGCCAATCCGAACAACGCGCCAGCTGGTAGCGCAGGAGGAGCGGGGTTCCCGGCAGGATGACCAGCGACCCGTCCTGGCGGATGCGGGCGCGGACTTCCGCCGGCGGACACGCCGCGGATTTTCCGGCGAACAGGGATTCCGCCTGCGGCGTCAAACGGAAGGCTTTCGGATCCGCGCGCGGCGCAAGCTCGACCGCGCCCAGCCAGGCCATCGGGCTCGTAAGGAAGTAGCGGACAAGCGCGCCTTCCACGCGGTCCCATGAATCTATCCCGCGCAGGAATTCGCCCGCCTCGTCGCGCAATTGCCAGACGTCAAACTCCGAAGCCGGCCGTAGGAATTCCATCCGCGTTTGGCGGACGAGCGTCACGGCCGATTCCACGGTGCACCATTCCCCGCGCAGCGCGGTCCGCAGAACGTCGAGAAATTCCCGCCGGGCACGGACGGGATCATTCGGCCAATCGCCTTCCGCATTCAGCCCGCCCGCCCGGGCCAGATCGTTCCAGCCCGGCGAATCAGCCCATGCCCCGATCAGCGCGGCGGCGGCTTCGCCGGGCGCCCGTTCCAGAAACGCGCGCGCCGATTCCGGCGAGGGTTGAAACGGATCGCCCTGCAGCAAAGCTTTTTCCACGAGCAGGCGTTGCAGGAGCGGGATGGAAGCCGGTTCCTTGATATGGCGGACCAGCGGCTCCTCCGGATCCCAGCGCGCGGCATCCCTCCAGGCCGGCGGCGGCCAGTTGCGCGCAAACGCCAGCAGCGTGCAGGCATCCTCCGCCGCCCGCGCGCCGGACTGATAGAAAGCCTCCCTCCGGTCCGGCTGATAGGAAAGCAGACTCCACTCCGGCGGATTTTCGGATTCTCCGGCGGGGATCAATCCTTCGAGGTCGCCCGGCAGAAAAATATATTCCTGGGCCCGGCTCCCGGCGCGGATGAAGGCGCGCCCCAGCCACCCGGCATACCACAGGATCTCGGATACGGAAACGGGATTACGCCAGGGTTGTTCCCGCTGCTTGCGCGCCGGTCCCATCGAGCGGATTTCCCCGTAGCGGTGGAAAAAACCGGCCACCGGAAGTTTTCCGCCGGAACGCCGAAGTACGCCGATCGCGTCGCGTGACGGCTCGGGCAAAGCCCGATAGGCATTCGCCACCCGTTCGGGATCGAGGATGCCGGCGATCAATTCCGGGAGCGGATCGCGGGCTGAGGCGGGATACTCCACGCCCCAGGCTTCGGCGATCACCCGCCAATGATCCGACGTTTCGTCCTGGAGCGCGTGCAGAAGGGTAAGCATGGCTAAGCGATCACCTGTATTATTTTCATCCGGCCGGCACCGCCTCATTCGCGGGAAAATCGGATCCAAAATGCCCCTCTCGGGGGAACCTGCCGCAATTCGCTGCAAATTTGTTGATCATGCTTTTCCTGATTATTCCGGGACCTGCTGGAACCAAGGGGGAAAATCCAGGTCCATACCAATGAATTATAAAAGAAATGTAACTGCTCAGGGCTAACCTGGATTTCTAAGACATTGTACGCGGATTTTACCGAGAACGCAGATTACGAAGAAAAAAGACATGCGGAGGAATTATTTCAAGTAATTATCCGCGAAATCCGCGTAATCCGCGGACTAGTTTCACTGGGCGGAGCAGTTACAAAGAATTGGACAATTCGGACCTCATCCGAGGGATAGAGGTCTTTGTTAATTGGATTTCCATAAAAAAAAATCCAATTGTTACCCGCAACCCTATTGACTCGGACGGCCAGTCGAGTAAACTGATAATGCTTTGAAAGCCCGGAAATGCTTCTGAGAATCAGGTGCGGGCAGCTTCAGACAGAAAACCGGTTCAGACGCTCACATCCGTGCGATGGCACGGTTCGCGCAAACGTCACCGAGGAATCGGTGTAGCAACCGGTGGGGTTGTCTGGAGAAACGCCTGGCAGCTGTTCCCCGGCGGGGGGTTCTCAGGACATGGAAATTCCGGGCTTTCTTTTTTAACCACGGATTTCGGGTATGCGTCATTGCGAGCGACCCCTTCGCGATGCTCAGGGCAGGCTCCGGGAGCGAAGCAATCTCCCTCTTCTAGGGAATATCAGCAGATTGCTTCGCCTGCCCCGGTTGGGGTAGGCCGGGGTCGCTTCGCTCCCCCCGCGTCGCAATCAATAACTGCTCCAGGAGCAAAGGCGAGCAGTTTTTCTCCGCGGGGGCAGGCTCGCTATGACACTCTGATCTTTTTTCAGCACTATTTCAAATATATTCGGGTTCGCGTTTTTCCTCCAAAGGTAGAAGAAACCGCCAATTAACGGCAATGGCGGCCGCGTAGAATCCGGCGGTTGCGAGGAAAAGCGGCCCAAATCCCCAGCGCGCCTGTACGAATCCGGAAATCATCGGCCCGACGGCCCATCCGGCCTGCCATGCCACCTGTATGAAACTGCTGATCAACCCCCGTTTACAGTCCGAGGAATGCTCCATGCAAAAAGCGGAATACAGTGGGACCGACATATTCATCAAACCGGCGCGCAGGAAGAAGGCTCCCGCCGCCGCCGGGAACAACGGGGCGAAGCCCATTATTAAAAGGAATACCAATGACCCGGCTTGGGTGACGATCACCGCCCGGATTTTCGACCCCAACCGCCGCGAAATCCGGGGCGCCAGCATCGTCGCCGCGCCGGTAAAAACCGCAGAGGCGGAAAATATTACGCCGAGCATCGAATCCGAGGCGGAAAAACGCTGACGGAAAAATAAATTCAAATATGGGATCAGCAGCGCCGCGCCGAACCCGATCAGAAGATTGGGCAGGCACATCCGGAATACCCGGCCTTTTTCGCCCGGGTCCCAGGTTTTATCCGGTTTCCGCTCCGCCACGGGCGCGGTATTCGGCGGAAAATTCTTCAACAGCAGCAGCGGGATTAAGGCCAGCAATCCCCACAGTAATCCGACCAACAGCACGATCCGGTACGATTCCGCGCTGCCCGGGACGATGTTCCACGCCGCGTTAAGCCACGCCGGCAACTGGCCGGCGACGAGGTTTCCCCCCGCCCCGGCCAGGATCTGCAAGGCGACATTCGAAGAAAATAACAGCGGCCGATCCTCCACTCCCGAGTGCCGCATCAGGAACGGATAAACGCTGAGATAGTACAGGATGCTGCCCGCGCCCTGCAGCGCCATTGCCCCCAGCAGAATGGCGGGGGAATCGGTGAACATCACCACGCCGTATGCGGCATACGCCACCGCGATTCCCAGCACCATGCTCGTCCGGTAACCGATGCGGTCGGCGATATGCCCGAGCGGTATCCCCAGCGCAAGGACACTAATCGCCGGTATGGAATTAACCAGTCCAAGAAATCGGATATCGTATCCGCGGGAGAGGATGAAGAAGTTAAAAAACAGCGAGACGAACGCGAACCCAATGCCGTCGAGGAATACGGCGAGCATCAGGAGTCTGGCGTTTCGTTGAAAGGAGGCGAACGGCCGGAAAATGCTTCCGCCGGAAGACGGCGCGCGGTCCATATTAGAGGGGGCGGGTATGCATGAATATCTTACGTATTTTTTCTATCGCCTGATGGGGTCCATCGAACAGCACCGCCTGCATGCCGATGCGGTTGGCGCCGTCGACATTTTCCTGGAAATCGTCGAAAAACATCGCCTCCGCGGGGGATATGCCCAGCCGTGAAAGCGCCAGGCGGTAAATTTTCTCATCCGGCTTGCGGCACTTCTCCACGCCGGAAAAAACGATCGTATCGAAGGTGGCGGCATTGACCCGCTTCGCCATGGCCGCCTGCGCCCCCAACCAGCCGTTGCTGATCACTCCGGTCCGGATCCGGGTGCGCAACTTGCGGATGAACGCCAGGAGATTTTCATCCCATTGGTCCCCGGCAAAGAAATCCTCGCGCAATTCCATCAACTGCTGCGGCGACAGATTCAGGGAACGGCCGACTTCCTGCCAGACATCGCTCTCGGCGGCTTCGCCGGCGGTGGATTGCTGCGCCACCGGATTATCGAAGACTATTTTTACCAATTGACCGGGCTGCAATCCGAGACGGCGTTCCCATTCCCGCCTTGGCTCGGGATTTTCAGTCCGCAGAATTACGCCGCCGATATCGAAAAAGACCGCGCGTATGGCCATGCGTCACCTGGATGTATCCCGCTCCCGCCGCAAGATCCATGCGGATGTTCCCATCCGGCAGGCCGCGGATTCAAGGAGGGGCATTTGCGGGACATGCGCCCTGCGGGATTCCCGCGAGGTCGGGTGGAATTCCGTCCATTGTACCCGGATGTCCGGTGGCGCGGGATGCGAGGCCGCATCCCGGCGGTGATACCGGCCGCCGATGGTTGCCGGATTTTCAGTTCCGGCATTATACTTAAAACGAATGCGGGACGCGCCGGCGGCAATATGGATTTTCATCGCGCACGTCAGACCGGATCACGCACATCCGGAATGACCTCATTTTCGGAACCAGCCTGAAGGAGACGCCCGATCTCATGCTGCTTTCAACGGAAGACCTCGTAAAGATCCTCCTGGCGCTGCTCGCCGGCGGCGCGATCGGATTAGAGCGCGAGTTTCGCGACAAAGCGGCGGGCTTCCGGACGCTGATCTTCATCAGCGTCGGCGCGGCGCTGTTCACGATCTTCTCCATCCGCATCGGGGTGGACGGCGACCCGGGCCGGATCGCCGCTGCGCTGGTGACCGGCGTCGGGTTTCTCGGCGCGGGCGTGATCATGAAAGACGGAGCGCGGGTAATCGGCCTGACGACCGCCGCGACGATCTGGTTCATCTCCGCGCTGGGGATGGGATTCGGCGCCGGCGAATATGCCTTGACGCTCGTGATGACCGCGATCGGCCTGGTAGTATTGTGGGTTTTCCCGGCCATTGAACACCGGATCGACAACATCCGCGAGGAACGGGAATACGTGATTGCGTTTGCCTACCAACCGGAGAAATCGGCAGCCCTGGAAGCGCTTTTCCACGCGCATCGCCTGCGGATCGCCGAAAAGAAACAGTGTAAAGCCGGGTCCCGCATGACCTGCACGTGGCTGGCCATCGGTCCGCCCGCCCGCCACGAACTCCTCCTGCAGGTGCTCTTGCAGGATCCTGAGATTGAATCCCTCAGTTATTAATTTTGGCTCCTCTCCTTTTTCTTTGGGTCGTAAATGGAATCGTTGGGGGAATAACAGCCTGAAGCAAGCGATATCGAGATTTGCCGGGCGGATTCCATTCCGACACCGCAGGGTATGCCTCAATCCTGGACCGAAAAACACCGTATCGACGGTTTTCCGTTCCATCGATTTCGCACGACCTCCCCTATTCAGCGCCATTCATGCGATTCCAAGGGGATCCTCCAGCGCCTGATTCGCCGTAAGAAAGGCTGCCACAAAGAGCCCATAGGACACAAAGTATTCCGAAAATATATCTTTGCGCCCTAAGGGTTCTTTGTGGCTGACCTTGACTTCCTCAATCACGGATCGCCGCCATGGTAATAAAAAAAGACCCGTATCCATGCGGTTGCCGAAAAGTCGATGATGACCCACACGATATGGAGAGGACGCTTAATTTTTTCTTCCCGGACAATTATTCTGGAGGTAAAAAACGTACACCGTAACACCGTGCAGATCTGATTTCACCGGAAATATTTTTTTTATTATTTGGCAAAAGCCAGTAATTGGCCTTGAGAAGGGTAAAACGGATGGTTTTCCGTGAACCCGGTTCCTTCGGTATTCCGTGTGCAAAGTAATACTACGTCAACCGGTTCTTCTCCATGACCAGGCCGGCTTGTCCATCCCGGTAATAATTCAATATTCTTGAGAAAAAAACATACCCGAACCGTTCATACATCCGGATGGCCGGCGGATTGTCCGCCCGAACCGTCAGGCGGATGATATTCCCCGGAAGCAGCCGCTCGCACTCAGCAAGCAAAGCCGCGCCAACCCCCCGCCGGTGAAATTCCGGATCCACCCCGATGCTGGCGATCATGGAAATCCCGTCGTCCCACGCCGGTTCGGCGATCGCCAAGCCGATCAGGCGGCCGCCGGCCGACGCCTTAAGCCGCACAGTTCCCGGCCAAAGGAGCGCGCTCATGACATCCAGCAGTGGCCAGGCATCCACGCCAAAACACACGCGTTCCAGATGCAGAACCGGGCGCAGGTCCCGGAGCGATGCCGGCGTGATGCTCAGTCCTTCCATGGCCATCCCGTAACCGACTGGTTCTCCTCCCGTCCGGGGCGTGGTCCGCAAATCAATCCGGGAACGGCCGCAAGCACATCGGCCGTTCCCGGAAAACCGGCATACGAATTGCTAAGCTTCCCCGGCCCGCGGATTACTTCTTTCCGAGGACGTTCTCGACCAAGGATGTGAATTCCAGCGGGAAGATGAATTTCGTCGACGCGCCCGAGCCGAGCGCCTTAAGCGTGTCGAAGTACTGCAGGGTCATCGTCTTCTGGTCGATTCCCTGAGCGGCATGGAATATGGTCTGCAGCGCCTGGGCGAAGCCTTCCGCGCGCAGGATATTGGATTGCCGATCGCCTTCCGCGGTGAGGATCGCCGCCTGCTTCTGGCCTTCGGCCACGTTGATGGCGGCGTCGCGATTACCTTCCGATTCGGTCACCGTGGCGCGGCGGACCCGTTCGGCGGCCATCTGGCGGTTCATCGCGTCCTGAACTTCGCGCGGCGCGATGATCTCGCGGATTTCGACATTGGTCACCTTCACGCCCCAGCGCTCGGTGACTTCATCCAGGCGGGTGCGCAGAACCTGGTTGATGTGTTCGCGCTGCGAGAGCACGTCGTCGAGCGGGATGCCGCCGATGACGGAGCGCAGGGTGGTGGTCGCCATGCCCTGGGCGGCCTGCTCGAAGGAACCCACCTGGATGACGCTTGAGGTGGCGTCCAGAACCTTGTAGAACCAGAGGAAGTCGATGTTGATCGGGGCGTTGTCCTTGGTGATGCAGACCTGGTGCCCGATCTCCCGCACCTGCTCCCGCAAATCCACCTTGCGCGGTTCATCCACAAACGGGATCAGCAGGACAAGGCCCGGTCCCTTGGCGCCGATCGAGCGGCCAAGGCGGAAGATGACCAGCCGTTCGTACTCGCGGACCACGCGGAACACGTTGCCGATCAGGACCAGCAACGCGACAACGACAACCGCGCCAATGCACAACCCGGCGATAACAATCGATGAAGTGGTTTCCATAGAGGCCTCCTGGTATGAATGTACGATCAGGCAAACAAAACGTAACGGTGGAGAAACGCGTCCACCTCAGTATAATACGAGATGATCGTTTCGGCTTTTCTCCAGCCATGACCTTCCCCGGGGAAGAGACGGTATACATGCGGCACGCCGCTGCGCGCGAGCGCCGCGGCGATCTCCCCGGTCTGGCTTGGCGGGACGACGGCATCCTCCTCTCCCTGAAAAACGGCCAGCGGATCGCGAATCCTCTCCAAATGGTACGCCGGTGACCACGTGCGGAATTTCTCAAGGTCTTCCGGAAGCTTGCCCACCATCGTATCCAGATAGTGCTTTTCGAATTTCTCCGTGGCGCCGCCCAGCGTGAAAAGATTCGTGACGCCGTACAGGCAGATTCCCGCCCGGAAAACGCCCGGATGGCGGATCAGGCAGTTCAACACGGTATACCCGCCGGCGCTTCCGCCTTTGATCACCAGCCGCGACGGGTCCGCCAGCCCGCGTTCAACCAGCATCCCGGCGCCGGAGACCGCATCGGCCACATCGATATCACCCCACCGCCCGCGCAGCGCGTTGCGGTAGGACCGGCCGAACCCGGCGCTCCCGCGGTATATCACCGCCAGGCAGGCATAGCCGCGGCTGGTAAAAAACACCGTATCGGAGGAATACGCCGCCGGCACCGCCGAGGTCGGCCCGCCGTGAACCAGGATGATCGCGGGCGGCATCCCCTTCGCGGTAAAACGCGGATTGTGCGCGGGGAAAAACAAACCGTGCACTTCCGCGCCGTCGCCGGAAAGCCAGGAAACCGGCTTAGGCAGTGCGTGTTCCGCTTCCGCCAGACGTTCGGGCGAGGAACGGGCCTGGATCGTGAACCGCTTATCCTGCTGCACGATGATCCGTTTGGGTATGGCGCAGGACGATGCAATGTAGGCCAGCGCGGATCCGGAAGGTGAAACGGAAATCTGGGCGAGATCGGTGTACGGACCGGAGGCGGGTTGGGTTATCCTTTCCGTTTCCAGATCCACCGCGCGCAGGGAGCTGAAGCCTTTATCCTTTTGAAGGAAGAATATTTTCTTCCCGTCCCCCGCCCAGCCGAAAACCCGGATCCCCTGGACCCAAGCCGGTTCCGCGAGGGTGGTGTCTGAAACCAGATTGCGTTTCTTCCCGCTCTCCAATTCCAGGACGACGAGTGAATCCCACTCGCCTCTTTCCTCGATGTACGCCAACTGGTTTCCATCCGGGGAAAAAGCGGGTTGAAACACGGGGACATCCGCCGCGCCGGCCAGGACGGTTACTTCTGAAAGTTCGGGCGGATCCTTGGAAATTTTCGCGCCACGAAGGACCGTCCCGTCCCACGGCATGTTCGGAAAGGTCCAATCCACCCAGGCAATCCGGTCGCCGCGCGGACTCCACACCGGCTGCATGTAGAAATCGGCGCCCTCCGCAAGTTTGCGGGGCCAACCGCGTCCGTCGGAATCCACGATCGCGAGCGAATCCTCCCCTTCATGGGAATGGACATACAGCACCCACCGGCCGTCGGGAGAAAGCGCCGGAGCGGCGGAAGCACCGAATCCGGGAGTGATCGGCCGCGCGGGGCCGCCGGCATATTCCACACGGTACAGCCTCCCGTCTTTTTCGGCGAATACCGCAAACCCTTTTCCCGGCGAGAACAACCCGCCGCCGTACCCCACACCGCTGCGAACATTTTGGGCTTCCGTCAAATCCCGTGGAAGCTCGCCGCCCTCGCGGATGACCAGCACGCCCTTTCCGGAACGGCCTTCCACCCACAACAAGGCACTGCCGTCGGGATTCCATTGCACATCCTCCAGCCGGATATGCCGGCTGATGGATTGCGGCGTGACGGGACTGGGCCATGTCCCGAACGGGGTGGATTGAATTTCCGACAAGTCAGGATTCCTTGGCGACCGTTAGGATCAACCCTTCCCGGGAGAGGATCCGGACGCGCGATCCGGCCGGAATTCGAATATCGGAACGGGCCGACCATAATTCACTGGCCACCTGAACCGATCCTTCGAGGAAGATTTCCGTTTGCGCTTCCCCGATCTGGCCGACGACCGAGGGATTCATCTGATCCGGCTTTTTGCGGGCCTGCAGCACTTTGCGCACGACCAGCCAGAAGAAGAAGGTGGTTCCCAAGCTGGAAACGACCGCCAGCGGCCAGGATACAACCGCGAATTCGCCGCTGCTTCCCCGGAACAGGAAAATCGACCCGACGGAAAACAGGATCACCGAAATGATCAGGAAAATGCCTTTCATCGGTTTGACGATTTCGATCAGAAACATGATGAAAGCGGCCACCAGGATGCCGAACGCCCAAAGGTTGATATTCAGCCAGACGGCGAATACGGCAGTAATAACGACACAAACGCAGGCGGCAAGCTCCAGCATTCCGGTGCCGGGTGAGGATATAGCTAAAACGCTTGTCCAAATCGAAGCGATCAAGAAAAAATAGGCAATATCCTGCATTTGCAGCATATGTTCCTCCTTTTTCCAAATTACCGCTGAATAAATGATACTCCAAATTGATATACGTATTTTGCACCCAATGGGTGAGTTTCTAAAAGGATTGTCTCACTTAGCGCAGCGAAGGGTTTACCAGGATGCTGAAAAACGATCAGTATCTCATTGCGGAGAGCGAAGCGACCCCGGCCTGCCCCAACCGGGGCAGGCGAAGCAATCTGCTGTTTATCCCTAGAAAATGGAGATTGCTTCGCTCCCGGAGCCTGCCCTGAGCATCGCGAAGGGGGCGCTCGCAATGACGTCAGGCGCGTTTTTCAGCAGCCTGCTAAAAAGGCAGATACAGATGCTTCGCTACCCCCACTCGCGAATGCTTCGCATCGGAAAACCACCGATGCTCATCGCTCGGGGGGCGGGCGCTCAGCAGGACTGCATAATCAGAAGAAATTTTTCCGGTATACTCCGACCCCAACGGAGCCTCCCATGTCCATCTGCTTCCATCCGGATTTATTCGACGCCGAACGATTTCAATCCCTCCAAAAGGGGGATATTCTCCGGAGGATCCGGGCGTCAATCGTTCCGGGCAGGAATTTTCCCGCCATGCTTGACGGGTATGACATCGTCAGCTTCAGGGTTGAGGAAGAGCCGTACCGGCCGGTCGGCAGCATCGTGGACTATCTTACCGAACACCTGCCCGATGAGGATTCCGCCAATCCGGATCTTGCGCAGATGGTCCACCTGCTGGGGGCACTGACGGAACGGCACGGCAACCTGGCGCGGGATACGGACTGCACCTATCTCGGATATCTCACGGCCGGGGAGGTAAGCCTGCTGCGCGGCCAGCTCGAGCGGGCCGGTTTCGAAACCGCGCAAACCATGAATGAGAAATCGGCCATGGTGAAGATCCTGGCGATCGCCGAGCAGCACGGCACCGGGTTGATATTCTCCCAAATGTAGGCAAAGCGTAAGAGCTCTCACCGCGAAGGCGCGAAGGACGCAAAGATTATTATTTTTTAAGGAGCTCTTGGCGACCTTTGCGTCTTCGCGGTGAGATTCTTTTCAGTCGATTAGGGGATGCTACGGAGCAATTCCTCAACCTGGGCTGAGATCAGATCCGCCGCCTTTCGGTATTCCTCGGCCGAGCCGCCGTACGGGTCCGGGATGATCCATAACCGCACCGCGGCGTATTCCGGAAATGCCGTCTGAAACAGCGCCGCAACCTCCCGGTCCAGCGCCACCACCATCTCGTAACCGGCAATATCCACAGAGGCGATATTCCGCGCCCGGTGCCCGGAGATATCGATTCCCCGCCGTTTCATCTCCAGAACGGCCGGAGGGGATGGCGGTTTTCCATCCGCCGCCCCCACCCCCGCGCTTTCGGCGACGACTGCGGCCGGCGTCGTGGACGCGTTGAAGAAACCCTCCGCCATCGGACTCCGGCACAGGTTGCCGAAACAGACAAAAAGTATTTTCCGCGTGGCGCTCATCTCAAACCCCCGTGCTTCCGGCGGCCAGCGCATCAATCCCGCGTTTGACCTCGCCGACGAGGGCTTCCCACGGTATGATCCGTTTATCGGGCGCGGTGCGCAGTTTGAGTTCCGCCCCGCCCTCGCGAATGGACCGTTCGCTGACCGTCAACCGCAGCGGGAAGCCCATCAGGTCCGCATCCGTGAACTTAACCCCCGCCCGTTCGTTGCGATCGTCGTAGAAAACTTCCACGCCTGCCTCCGCAAGCGCCTGGTAAGTCCGTTCCGCATCCTCCGCGCACCCCAGCCCCACCAGCGCAACCTGGAATGGGGCGATCGCGATTGGCCAGATCAGCCCGTGCTCGTCGTGGTGCTCCTCCGCGACACACCCCAACAGGCGCCCGACCCCGATCCCGTAGGATCCCATCCAGACCGGCCGGCGTTTTCCATCTTTATCCAGGTAGAAGCAATCCATCGGTTCGCTGTAGCGGGTGCCGAGCTGGAAGATGTTCCCCATCTCGACTCCGCGCCGGGCCTGCATCGGCGCCCCGCACTCGGGGCAACCGTCTCCGTCGCGGGCGGCGGCGATATCGGCCGTGACGTCCGGCTGGTAATCGCGGCCGCAATTGACGTTGCGAAGGTGGAATCCCTCCAGGTTGGCGCCGGCGGTCAGGTTCGAGCCGGAGACGATCGAGTAGTCCGCGATGACGAGCGCGCCGCGCACGCCGATCGGCGATGCGAAGCCGGGCACCGCCCCCGTCGCGCGGATCTCCTCGTCGCGGGCCGGGCGCAGCTCGACCGCCTGGGCGGCGTTGGCCAGCTTGGTTTCGTTCACCTCCAGGTCGCCCCGGATGACGGCGAACACCAGCTTCTCGCCGGTTGATTTTTCCTCCGCAACGGTCGCCATGAAGAATACCGCTTTCGCCGTGCGCGCGGCCGGAATTTTCAAATAAGCGGCCAGGTCGTCGATCGAAGTGATGCCCGGGGTGGCGACCTTCTCGATGGGCAGCGGAGTCTCCTCCACCGCGGCGCTCCGGCGGAAGCGCGCGGCCTGGCGGTTGGCTTTGTACTCGCACGCCGGGCAGAGCAGGATCGTATCTTCCCCAACCTCCGAGAGGTACATGAATTCGTGCGCCATCTTCCCGCCCATCATCCCGCTGTCGGAACCGACCGCGACCACCGGCAGGGAGCAGCGCCGGAAGATGCGATGGTAAGCGTCGGCGTGCGCCCGGTACTGGGTTTCCATCCCCTCGGCCGCCGTATCCAGGCTGTAGGAATCCAGCATCGTGAATTCGCGGACGCGGATCAATCCGGCCCGCGGCCGCGGATCGTCGCGCCATTTGGTTTGGATGTGGTACACCAGCCGCGGCAGATCTCGGTAGGATTTGATCTCCGAACCCGCCAGTGAAGAGACGACCTCTTCATGGGTCATCGCCAGGGCCATCTCGCGCCCGGCCCGGTCCTTCATCCGGCCCATCTCGGCCCCGATCTGCTGCCATCGCCCGGTCCGTTTCCAGATCTCCGCCGGGTGCACCACCGGCATAAGCAATTCCTCGCCGCCGATGGATTGCATTTCTTCACGCAGGATGCGCTCGATCTTTTGCTTCACCCGGTAACCGAGCGGAAGGTAGCTGAAGATGCCCGCCGCAAGCGGCCGGATGCAGCCCGCGCGCAGGAGCAGCCGGAAGCCGGCGGTCTCGGCATCGGATGGGTCCTCGTGAAGCGTGGCGCCGAAATGTTGGGAGGAACGCATGGAGGTCACCTAGAAAAATGCGAACTATTGGCCCTGGCTTCGCCGGGGCGGGGCCAGGGTAGGCCACTGGTTTATGGTGATTATATCGGGAATGCAAATGGGTTTGAAGATTGATTTCGGAAGATCGTATCCAAATCCTATTCGATGATCTGTCCGAACATTCCTGACTTACCACCGGTAAATGATAATTCGAATTTAGATCCGGCCCATCGTTCCCGCCGCCCTGAAGGGCGGTGCTGGGACACGAAGCCCGCGGAGAACGCGGGCTAACATATCTGCCCTCTTCAGAGGCATCGTGTTCTAGCGCGGGCATTCAAGCCCGTGCGAACGAACGCCATAGGGTAATCAATAAACCCATTCGAAAACGAACACCGCGCATCAATTTCCATTTATTTTCGACGATGTTTTGCCTGGTTTTGAATATATTCTATGACATTCGAGACATCCGATTCGGAAACCGAATAAACGCCATATTCGTTCTGCCAGGAAAAGCCATCCCATCCCAATCGTCGGATTAAATGAGATGAGACTCCCTTTATCTGACCTATCAGCGTGGCAGGCGCAATCGCGGGGGAGGCGGAAACCAACATATGAATGTGATCCTCCACAGCATTGATTTCCAGAACGGAGGAACTTAATTGGACAGCCTTTGCGATAATGGATTTGTAGATGATTTTCTTGTTTGAATCATCCAAAAACGGTTGGCGATTCTTCGTGGACCAGATGAAATGATAGAACAGACTTGGTTTTGACATAGTATCCCCCTTGGATACGCAGTAGATCATAACACTAGGAAATAATTCGTACTGCATCTTTCCTGCCCCCAGCGGGGGCATCGTGTGCAAGCGCGGGCATTTATGCCCGCGGATAGGTTGAATTTCTATCTTTCCCCAGGCGCCCGGAAGGAGATGATTACGGTCGATGCAAGCCAGGGGATGCGGCTGCGCGAAAAAAACCGCTCCCAAAGATGCGCCAGCAGATTGTTGACAGGGGCCAGCGGCTTCGAAAGCGGCCACGGCAGCGGGTAGAAGTGGCAGTAGCGGCGAGAGAAACCGGCGAAGCCGAAATGCGCGGCCGCGGCTTCGAACGCTTCCGGATCGTGCTCGCGGAAAAAACCGGTTGACACGCGCTTCATCCAGCCCCGACGGGTGTAGGCATCCCAGAGCCGCCGCTCCAGGCAGCGTTTGTTGCGCAATGTGACGACCAGCACGCCGCCCGGTTCCATGATGCGCAGCATTTCGGCAAGCGCGTCCCCGTCTTCCGGAAGGTATTCCAAAAGCCCGACCGCAATCAACGCCCGGAAGGAATGCGGTGCAAACGGGGGATGCACGGCGTCGGCGCGCACGACGGGAGCGGTATCGCGTTCCGCGACAGCCGCAAGCCGGACCATCTCCGATGAAAAATCCGCCCCGACAACGCCAAACCCCGCCTTGCGCAGATCCCCAAAAAACTCGCCCGCCCCGCACCCCAGATCGAGCACCCGCCCGCTTCCCTTCCCCAGCAGTTCCAGCACGTAGCGCCGGCGGTACTGCTTGTCGTGGTAGGCAAAGGGATTGCGGCCGGAGCGGCGGTAGATCTCGCGCCAGGCCGGGGATTCGCGGTCGAACCGTTCTTCGATCTTGTTCCGTGGTTTTGCGTTCATGAGTGACGCGGGATCCTGTTCGATGGGTGCGAACCTGGAGTGCGTTTAGTAAATGCCCGTTGCGGATACTTTGGGAAGACGGTCCGAGTCACGCGAAATGACGGAGCGCGGACAGACTCACCGGCGCCGCACGCTACAATTCTCCGCGCCAGGCAAGCGGATCGACTTCCATGATTTGTGCATCCGGGTCCTTCTGCAGCAGCACGCGGGCTATCCCGGCATTGAGGATAAAGCGTTTGCAGAGGATGCAGACCTGGTTGTGGCCGAAGACGTAAATCGTGCTGCCGACGCAATTATCCTCGCCGGCCTGGATGATTGCGTTCTGTTCCGCGTGGATGCTGCGGCAGGTCTCGTAGCGGGTGCCGGATTCAATATTGTGCTCGACCCGGTAGCAATACCCGCGCGCCAGGCAGGATTCCACTCCGACCGGCGAGTTGTTGTATCCGGTCCCCTTTACTTTGCGCCGGGGATTGACGATGACCGCGCCGACCTGTGCGCGGATGCAATCGCTGCGCGCCGCGGCCTGCGCCGCGAACCTCAGAAAGTACTCGTCCCAGCCGGGCCGCCTGCGTTTGAGAGCCGCATCATCCATTTTCATCGTTTCGCATCCTCGCTCAGGCCTTCAAGGTATTCCCGGTTTCCAATATCCCATCCAACTGCCGGACCAGGCTTTCCACCGGTCCGTCGTTGACGATCGTGTAATCGGCCAGGGCGATGGGTCCGCCCTTCTCGATGTTTTCGATCTCGGCATAATCGCGGGAGACGGCTTCCGCCTCCGTCAGCGGTCGCACCGCCCGGCGCGCCAGGCGCTCGTAGCGGATTGCGCGGGGCGTGTAGACGGCAACCACCAGCAGTCCGTCTCCATACTTCTGCTTGAGGATCTTGTACTCGGAAAAGCTGTAAAGGCCGTCGATCAGGATGCGCTTCCCCTCCCCCAGCAGGGCTTCGATCTTGGGAAGCGAGAGGACGGCGAAGGCCCCCATGCCGTGCGTCCGGCGAAGTTCCTCGCGCACAGCGCGTTCGTTTTTTTCGTTGACTTCAAGGCCGCGGCGTTTCACTTCCTCGATCGTCAGGCCGCCAAAATAAACCTTGACGAATCCAAGCTGCTCCAGCCGCTCGCCGGCAACGCTTTTCCCGGAACCGCACATTCCCACGATGGCGACGATTGGCATTTTCATGAGCGATGCGAATGATAAAAAAGAGACGCCCATCTGTCAACGGAAGCCGGGCATTCGCCCGGGAGACCTCTTTCGATCCGTTCTGGGCGGGCATTTCGAGCCGGGAAGTCCATGGCACGGCCTGGCATTATAGAATGGCCGCCATTCCGCCGGCGTCTTTGGGAGCCATCCTGCGGTGCAGGATCAACGGCCGCGCCGCCTTTCCGGGGGAGAGGAAATTGCTTTCCTCAAACACGGTGAGGATGCACGGGTAGCCCAATGGACGGGTGATGGCGACCGTGTCGCGATTGTACGGAGAGAAGGGCAGCGCCAGGCCGGCCGGTTCAATCCCCCGCGACACAAGGAAATCATGGCAGCGTCCGATTTCATCTCTTTGGGAGGCGGCGGGCAGCAGGGTCAGGATCGGATGCGACCAGGTATGGTTCCCGAAATCGAGGTAATCCATCGGCGCCACATCCCGCTCCTGCATGAACAGGTTATGCTGCGAGGCGATCGCCGCCGGGTCGAAACCCTTGCGGGCAAAAAACTCGTTCACATCGTTTTGAATCTGCATATTGCGGAGCGCTTTCGGGTTTTTAGACCATTTATAAAAACCCAGCTTCTCCAGCTGCCCGAACCGGTAGGCTCCCCTCCGCGACCGCAGGAAATCCGTAAACTCCCGTTCCAATCCTTTCCGGATGAGAAACCGGATTTTATCCCGCCAGAGCAGGTCCCGGTTTCCCAGAACCGGGGGATTGATGAACATGACGGCGGGAATTCGCATCTCCGCGAGGATGGGCCAGGCTTCCTTTAATATGCAGTCGTACCCGTCGTCGAAGCACACGGCGGCGTACGGCCGGGCCGAGCCGGTCGCTGCCAATTGCGGTGCTTCACGCAGCCGGACGATTGTATAACGTGCGGCCAGGTACTCGAGCTGCCGGCGGAAATCCGCCGTCGGGACGGTATGCCCGGAGAGCGTGAAATCATTGCGCTGATCCGATACGAAATGATAGAGGATGATCTCCAGGCGGACCGCGGACGGATCGGGGGGTTTTTTTCTGCGGAAAAGGAACATTGGATTTTCCGGACCGCCGGAGGATGGATCGCTTCGTGATTATAGCATGCGCGATGTATGACGGCACATCGATGGGAGTGAAGTTGAAAAAGGATTGATTTTCCATCAATGTCCATAGAGCAATTTGGATTGTCATTGCGAGGAGCGAAGCGACGAAGCAATCTCCATTTTTCGATGTAGAAGGAGATTGGTTCGCTCCCTTCAGTCGCTCGCAATGACATTCCCTTTGTTTTATGCACCATATGTTTTATTATCCTTTTTACGGCAGAAGACAAGGTAGTGGTATGATTCAGAACATGATGCTACGAATCGCCTTAGCCCAAATATCGACAAAACTCGGGGATGTTCCGGCCAACCTTGAGAAGCATCTGGCCTACATCCGCCGGGCGCGCAAGGCGGGCGCGCGCCTGGTCGTCTTCCCCGAGCTTTCTCTGACCGGATACGCCCTGCAGGATCTGGCGTCGACGGTCGCCTGCCGCCCGGTTGAGGACGATCCGGTCTTCCGGCCGCTCTTGAAGGCGTCGCTCGTGATCGACATCGCCGTCGGCTTTGTCGAAGAGGATGTCCGCAACCGGTTCTACATTTCCTCCGCCTACCTCTCGCGCGGCGAAGTCGTGCACGTCCACCGCAAGGTGTACCTGCCGACCTACGGCATGTTCGACGAAGGCCGCTTCTTTGCGCTGGGGGACCGGGTGCAAGCCTTCGACACATCCTTCGGGCGGATCGGGATGCTCATCTGCGAGGATTTCTGGCACGCCTCGCCCCCCTACCTGCTCTGGCTGGACGGGGCCGACCTCTTCCTATTCATGTCCTCCTCGCCCGGGCGCGGCTTGCGCACCCACCCCGAACTGGATTCTGCGCGCTGGGTGGAACGGGTCAACCGCGGGTACGCCAACCTGTTCACTTCCTTCGTGGTCCATACCAACAAGGTGGGCTTCGAGGACGGCTTGAATTTCTGGGGCGGCGCGATGGTATTCGATCCCAACGGCCGGCAGATCGCCAAGGGGCCAAACCACGAGGAAGCGCTCATTTTGGCCGAGCTCGACTTAAACCAGCTGCACCGCACCCGCGCCCGCCTCCCGCTCCTGCGCGACGAACGCACGGCGCTCACGCAACGCGAGCTGCAGCGGATCTTGGCCGAATCCAGCCACACCACCAATCTGCGTTAACGAGGAAACCATGGTCAACGTCCCAAGCCTCCTGGAGATTAACACCGATCTGGCGCGTAAAATCCTGACCTCCTTCCTGCGCGAGGAAATCACCCGCACCGGGATGGCGCGCGGCGTGGTGGGGCTCTCCGGCGGCGTGGATTCAGCCCTGGCGTGTTTCCTGGCGGTGGAAGCGCTCGGTCCGGCCAACGTCCTGGCGGTGCGGATGCCCTACAAGCAGTCTTCCCCGGATTCCCTCCGCCATGCCGAACAGGTCATCCAGGCCACGGGCGTCAAATCCCTGACGATCGACATCACCCCGATGGTCGAGCCGCTTTTTTCGCAGATTCCGTCGATCGACGCGCGCCGCAAGGGAAACGTCATGGCACGCGAGCGGATGATCATTCTCTATGACCAGTCGGCGGAATTTGGCGCTCTGGTGATCGGCACCGGCAACAAAACCGAGATCATGCTCGGCTACACCACGCTCTACGGCGATTCGGCCTGCGCGCTTAACCCGCTCGGGGACCTGTATAAAACCCAGGTGCGCCAACTCTCGCGCGCCATGGGCGTGCCGGAGGCGATCGTCGCCAAAGCGCCGACGGCCGACCTTTGGTCCGGGCAGACCGACGAAGGCGAGCTGGGATTCACATACGAGGACGTGGATAGACTCCTCTACCTGCTGGTCGACGAACGCTACAGCCCGGAGGAGTGCGTCCAGGCCGGATTTAAAAAAGCATTTGTCGAACGCGTGGTGGAGATCGTCCGCCGCAACCAGTTCAAGCGCGTCCTGCCGCCAATCGCCAAGCTCAGCCACCGCACGGTCGGCTACGATTTCCTTTACCTGCGGGATTGGGGCACCTGAACCCTCACCCCCCCGGAACAAATCCTTGGATACCCCCCAACCGGATACCCCCTCCGCCGGGAAAAGGCCGCCGATGTTCGCCGCCCTGCGCCGGCGCAATTTCCGCCTGTTGTGGACCGGGCAATTCATCAGCGTATCCGGAAGCCAGATGCAATCCGCGGCGATCCTGTGGCAGGTATACGCCCTCACCGGCAGCCCGCTGGCGCTCGGCGCGGTCGGATTGTGCCGGCTGGTGCCGATATTCCTGTTCGGGATCGTCAGCGGGGTGGTGGCGGATTCCGTCGACCGGCGCAAGCTGATGATCCTCACCCAATCCGGTTTGGCGGCGGTGGCGCTGGGATTCGCCGCGCTTTCTTTCACCGGCGCGATGACCATCGGATGGCTTTATGGATTGATGATGCTCAGCGCATCCTTCGGCGTGTTCGACGCTCCGGCGCGCCAATCGCTCATCCCGGCGCTTGTGCCGCGCGATGACCTGACCAACGCCTTCAGCCTGAATACGACGATGATGCAGGCCGCCGGCGTGATCGGCCCCGCGGCGGCCGGATTGATGATCGGGCGGGCCGGCCTGGGCTGGGTCTACCTGCTCAACGCCGTTTCGTTCCTGGCAGTGATCGGTTCCCTGCTGGCGATGAAAGGGGTCGGCGGCGGGACAGAGAAACGGGCGCCGATTTCGCTCGGATCGGCGAAGGAAGGAATGCGCTTCGTCTTCGCGCATCCGATCATCCGGTCGACGATGCTCCTCGATTTCATCGCCACCTTCTTTGCATCCGCTACGGCGTTGCTGCCGATCTTCGCCGCCGACATCCTGCACGTCGGGGCGGAAGGGTACGGCCTGCTCTTTTCGGCCGCTGCGATCGGTGCGCTCGGGATGGGCGTCTTCCTGTCCCTGCTCCACCGGATCCCGCGTCAGGGGCCGGTGCTCCTGGCGGCGGTCGGCCTTTTCGGGCTGGCCACGGTTGTGTTCGGTCTCTCCCGATCCTTTTGGATCACCTTCGCGGCACTGGCGGTCACCGGCGCGACCGATATGATCAGCATGGTCGTCCGCAACACCGCCCGCCAGCTGCAGACGCCGGATTCCCTGCGCGGCCGGATGGTCAGCCTGAACATGATCTTCTTCCAGGGCGGGCCGCAACTCGGCGAATTGGAGGCCGGCTTGGTGGCCGGTGCCCTGGGCGCGCCGGCTTCGGTGGTGCTCGGCGGGCTGGGAAGTATTGCGGCGACGGCTTGGATCGCGGCGGCGACGCCGGAACTCCGGAACTACAACGGATGAAGAACGCCGCTTCCATCATCTGTATCCTTAATCCCGCTTCAGACCAGATGCATCCAAGTTAACCCGCAGATTCCGCGATATTCCCAAACGCTGTCGACCTCATCGGTAAAAAAAACCTCCATAAAATATCCAGACCTCCTCCAATGCCGGGTATTTTCCGGTATTTCTTTTTACAATCCTATATAGTACCCGTATAGAGAATTCGAATCCCGGCTCGACTTAATAGGAGACAATCATGTCCATGTCCATTTCCCCCCTCATCCAAAAGGTGATCCACCGGAAACCGGCTTTGTTCACGGGAGTCTCCATACTTCTCCTTCTGCTTGCGGCCGGGTGTGTTCCGCCGGGCAGCGATTTTAAGGTAAACAGCTCCGCCGATACGGGCGACTCCTCCCCCGGCGATGGGATTTGCCGGACCGCCGCTTCGGTAACGGAGTGCACCCTGCGGGCCGCGATGGAAGAATCCAACGCGCTCTCCGGGGGGCAGACCATCCTGTTCGCGCTCCCCGCGCATGATCAAACGATTTATCCCCTCAAACCCCTTCCGGAGATCACCGAGGCGGTGACGATCGACGGCACCTCGCAGCCCGAATTCGACGGCGGCAAGCCGGTTGTGCGGGTGGACGGGTCGTCTCTGGCGGCGGTGGTCAGCGGTTTCAAGATTGCCGGCGGAATCGATGCCACGATAAAAGGCCTGCAGATCATGCGCTTTGCCAAGCACGGGATCGAGAACCTCGGGAACCTCACGCTGGATCACCTGGAAGTCGCGGTCAACCAGGCCAGCGGGATCGATTCCTTCAACGCCGCGGGCGGGGTCGACATCACTCTGGAAAACTCCACCGTCTTCGAGAACGCGGGGCCGGGCGTAAACGGGGTCAATACTCACTTCACCATGGATTACGTCACCATGGACCGCAATACCGGCGGCGGTTTGCGGGTGACGGGCGGATCCCTCATCCTGGACCACGGCGGGGTCGCCGACAACGCCGTCCCAACCGATGGCGGCGGGATCTTCCTCTCGATGGCGGGCAACCCAGACATCCGCAACACCACGATTGAGGGCAACACCGGCGGCCAAAAGGGCGGCGGAGTGTATTTATGGGGAATGCCGGGGACGATGATGATCGTGACCAACTGCACCTTCGACGGCAACTACGGGTACGACGGCGGCGGGATTTACATCGACGCGGGCACGTCTCACCTCGCGGCCAGCGCGCTCATCAACAACCGCGCCAAACACCACGGCGGCGGGATTTTCGTGAACACGAATAACAACCCCACCCTGTGGATTGAAAACGGGACCGTCATCGGCCGGATCGGCGAAGGCAACATCGCTAACTCCGCGCCCGCCAGTGGCGGCCTGGGCGGCGGCATCTACAATTTGAAACACCTCTACATCACCGATTCGTCCATCGAAGGCAACAGCGGTGACGGCATCTACAATGAAGGCGGAGAAATCCGGGTGCTGGACAGCTCCGTCAGCGCCAACACGCTCTCCGGGATCGAATCCTTCATATCCGGCGCGACGGTGGATATCATCATTACGCGCAGTAAATTCGTCAAGAACGGCTTCTCCGGGATCGGCGCAATCAACGCCAAGCTTGAGATCAACCAAGGTTCAATCCGTGAGAACGCCGCAAGCGGGATCCGCATGAACGGCGGATCGCTGACGATGGACCATAGCGAGGTGGTGGGGAACCATACCGGCGGCAACGGCGGAGGGATCGCCGGATACAACATTGAGGGCGAGATCCGCAACTCGACCGTTTCCGGCAACACCGCCGGCGCCAGCGGCGGCGGGCTCTACCTGTGGGCACTGATGATGGGAAGCGGGGTTAACCTGAACAACATCACCATCAGCGGAAACACCGCAGGCACCCTTGGAGGCGGATTGCATGCCGACATGGGGCCGATCCGGTTGAACAACGTCACCATCGCCAAGAACGCCGCCCCGGCCAGCGGAGGGCTTCAGAATGCGGTGGCGGCCGCCCTGACCAACACCATCCTTGCGGATAATTCCGGCGGCAACTGCCTCGGGATGCCCACCTCACTCGGGAACAACCTCGACGATGGAGGGTCCTGTGGATTTTCAGGGCCGAACGATATTTCCGGCCTGCCGGCGAACCTTGGGCCGCTGGCGGACAACGGCGGCGGCACCTTCACCCACGCCTTGCTGCCTGGCAGCGCGGCGCTCGAGACCGGCAACGATGCCACCTGCCTGGCCGCCGACCAGCGCGGAGTGGGCCGCCCGAAGGGGTTGCACTGCGACATGGGCGCATATGAATCCGAAACACCCGCCACCGCCACGCCGCCTTCGATCACCAGCACACTGACCCCCACCCTCACGCCCACGACCGCCGCGATCCAATTCGACCCGGTGAATTTCTCCACCGATAAGATCTTTACAAAAATCGGCAGATCCTGCATACCCAAAGAGGTCACCATTCAGGTCAGGATCTCTCCCGAAGAATCGGTCCAATCGGTCGGTTTGTTCTACCGGTTGGAGGAGAAGGAAGGCGTGAACTTCTCGCTTTGGGGCGGAGGGTCGGCGATGATTCCCCAGGGCGGCGGCTGGTATCAACTCGTAATATACAGCGAAGACTTTCCGGATGTATCGAATCTCCAGGGTGATCTTTGGCTGGCGGTTCAATTCATCGCCAACGGTCCGGACGGCCAAATCCTATTGCGCAGCGCGGTCTACCGGCAGGTGACCGTGGGGCAGTGCCGGAAGTAACTCCACCCGGCGCAGTCCCAATCGATTGATCCAACAGGTTTTAACAGGGCTCCGAAGACGGAGCCCTGTTTTTTTTTGGCGCATTAGTCTGCAGGGACATCGGCTATAATCACGCCCGTCAGACTATCCGGTTTGACGGGAAGGACGGCACCATGAAAATCGGGATTATCGGCAGTGGTGTGGTCGGGGCGACCGCCGCGTATGCGATGGTTATGCGCGGGGTGGGCCGGGAGATCGTCCTGGTGGACAAGAATCCTCAACGCGCGCAGGCCGAGGCGGATGACATCCAACATGCGGTACCCTTCGCCCACGCCCTGCAGGTCCGGGCCGGGGATTATCCGGATCTGGCCGGCTGCCGGGTCGTGATCATCACCGCCGGCACCGCCCAGAAGCCGGGCGAAACGCGCATGGATCTCCTGGCCCGCAATGCCGCGATCGTCGGCGACGTCGTGCCGAACGTTTTAAAGAACGCTCCCGAAACGGTGCTTCTGATGGTTACCAATCCGGTGGATGTGATGACGCATGTGGCGGCCAAATGCGCCGCGCCGTTCGGCGTACCCTCAACCCGGGTGTTGGGATCCGGCACCACGCTCGATACCGCGCGCTTCCGGTCGCTGCTGGGCCGGCATCTGGGTGTGGACCCCCAGCATGTGCACGCTTACGTCGTCGGGGAACACGGGGATTCCGAAGTGCTTACCTGGTCGATCGCGACCATCGGGGGCCTGCCGGTCGAGCAGTATTGCTGCCAGCGCAAACCCTGCCGCGAATGCGCGGAACACGACCGGGTCGACGAGGCGGTGCGCCGGGCGGCCTACCAGATCATCGAAGGGAAAGGCGCGACCTACTACGGGATCGGCAGCGCGCTGGCGCGCATCTGCGAGGTGATCCTGCGCGACCAGCGCTCGATCCTGACTGTGTGCACACCGACCGCGGACGTGGCCGGGGTCGCGGATGTGACGGTTTCTCTCCCGCACCTGGTCGGGGGCGAGGGAGTGCTCGATACGTTCCCCATGTCGCTCAACCAAGAGGAAGAAGAACTCCTTCACCGCTCGGCCGGTATAGTCCGCGAGGCCATTCAAAACCTGAAGGTGTAGGCGCGATCGCCGATCGCGCCCGCCATCGTGACGTTCGCGCCCATACAATTGACCATCGCGCCTGCGCAGCCGCCGGCCGAATCCGGAGATCTCGGAGAACCTCCCCGCCATCATGACCACGGCAATCCCTCCATCCGCTTCGGAAAATCGGCGCCTGAAACGCGTACTCGAACTCGATGCGCGCTGGTCCGCGAAGCTGAACCTCTCGCAGCGCATCGGTGTTCTGCGGAACCTGCTGCGGTTCCTCGCGCACTCCGGGGATTCATGGTTCATGATCCCGGTGATGGGATTGGTGTGGCTGGCGGGCGATGGCTTGTGGAAATGGCGGATGCTGGTGATGTTCGTCGCCGTATGCATTACGGCGCTGACGGCGGTCGGGCTCAAACGGCTGATCGGCCGCAGCCGCCCGGCGGGCGATTGGGGATTGATCTACCGCTCGACCGATCCGCACTCCTTTCCCTCGGGCCATGCGGCGCGGATGGCGATGCTCGCAATCCTGACGCTGGCGCTCGGTCCGTGGTGGCTGTGCCTGCTGTTTTTTCTGTGGGCGCCGCTGGTGATGCTCGCGCGGGTGGCGATGGGCGTGCATTATCTATCGGA
>Ga0105104_10000128_pt1 | contig 52640 bp, 46 predicted proteins | sample PPLLaktember2015_3_FD_87034 | JGI IMG/M metagenome (GOLD analysis project Ga0105104, IMG submission 87034) | Freshwater sediment microbial communities from Prairie Pothole Lake near Jamestown, North Dakota, USA - PPLs Lake P7 Core (6) Depth... | ecosystem: Environmental > Aquatic > Freshwater >... | reverse complement strand
CGGTGCCGCCATGCACAAATTAGCCCATTTGATGTTTGGGGTCATTCACTCCGGCAAACCTTTTGACCCCAATTTCCTCTCCAATCCGCAGGTTGCCTCTTGACTTTAAAGACGGTATCTACGCGGACTTCCAGACCAGATGTGGTTCCTGGTCACCCCCGATGACGTCAGCGGGACCGGCGCCCGACATCGTCGGGATCTGCGAGCAGGGGAGCGGTAAATGCTCAGCCGCCGTCCGCGGCGGCGTCGTGCGCAAGCCAGTTTGACCATTGGGAATGGTCGGCGAGTCCGGCGCACTCCCTCGCCGTGGACGACGAGGGAGCGGTGTGCATGGATGGGTGGGATACGCAAGGATTGTAGGGACGGTCCCTACATGGCACTCGCAGTGCTGGGCGAAGCGGGTCCTGATTCCCAGGGCCGGCTCAGGTGGGGTAGGACACAGATCAGGTGGGTCTCGATCTGGTTCTACCCCATTTTCCTGCCCGTGTCCAGAGTGTACACTAACAGGGCGAAGCATTCGGAGAACCATTTGGATCATCAAAGACTCCTATCCTTCCGAATGCTTCGCCCATTCGCTGGCCTTCAGACCGATTGTGGTTCCTGGTCACCCCCGATGATGTCAGCGGGACCGGCGCACGCCCCGGATCTGCGAGCAGGCAGCCCCCCTCCTTCTCATCTCAATACGTGAGCACGATCTGGATCGCCTCCCCCGGGCGTTGATCCAGGATTTGATATCCTTCGGATGCATGTTCCAGCGGTATGCGTTGGGTGATCCAGCGCTCCGGGTGGATCCGGGCAATCCTATCCCAGGCCCATTGGTAGCGCCGCTCCTTGTTCCAACGCCCACTGAGTTCTGGGGTAAGGCTGCTAACCTGGCTGCTGATCAGGCGGATCCGGCTGCGGTGGAAAAACCCACCCAGGTTCAGGGGGGCTTGTTTTTGCCCGTACCACGAGCCGATGACGATCCTTCCATTAAAGCCCGTGCCGGCAATGGCCATATTCAGGGTTTCCGGCGCGCCGCTCAACTCAAAAGTCAGGTCGGCTCCCCGGTAGACTCGCTCCCTTTGAAGTTGGGATAACAACTCCTCAAGCACAGCTGCATCGCTGGGGTCCAGGCTGGCCTGCGCGCCAGCCTCGAGAGAAGCTTTACGGCGCTCCTCATACCGGTCCAGGGTCACCAGGCTGGCCAGAGGATGCTGCGACAGTAAAGCTGTGGTCAGCAGACCCACGATCCCCTGTCCAAAAACTGCCACCTGCTCCCCGGCGACCGGCTGACCGTCCATCAAGAAATTGACCGCCGTCTCCATGTTCGCCAGGAAGACTGCCTGTTCGAAACTCAACCCTTCCGGGATCAACATCAATTCTTCTGGTCGCGCCCAGAAATGGCTCTCATGGGGATGGAAAGCGAACACCGCTTTTCCCAACCAATCCCCCCTGACCGACCCCGGACCGCAGTCGATCACCTTGCCCGCAGCCGCATAACCGTATTTTAACGGGTAGCCGGTCTCTCCCGCCAGGGCCGAGATGGTTGAATCCAGCGACACCCCGCCTGGAAGCTGCCCGCGATATACCAAAAGCTCGGTTCCCGGACTGATCGCCGAAACACGCGTCTCAACCAGCAGCTGGCCGGGCTGCGCTTCTTCCAGCTTTTCCCTCACCAGGGCTGCTTCTCTGGGCGCCGTAAAATAGAGCGAATTTCGCTGCATGTCTACCCTCTCGCAAATTCCCCCCACAAGACCCAATCCCTGCCCACCTGCTGTGACCCCGCCAGATCCAATTGAGGCAGCTGCCGTCCTTCGCGGGCAGGCTCTTCATAAGCCCTTAATCCTCCGACAAAACTGGGAGCAACCGTGATCACTGCCAGATCGGCCAGACCGCTGTTGACAAAGCTGGTCAATACCCTTGCCCCGCCCTCGACCATTAATCGCTTGATTCCCAACGAGGCCAGGAGACGCAGCATTTCGGCGAGTTCGATCCAACCCCGTTCTTCCACCGGCATACAGAAGACCCGCGCACCGCGCGTCTTCAATGCTTCGATCCGTTCGACTTTCGCCAGGGGTGAGGCAAAGATCCATGCTGCCCTGGCCGGGTCTTGCAGCAGGTTTGCGGAAAGCGGCATCCGCAGGTTGGGATCGAGAACCACCGGCTGGGGATTTTCTCCAGCCACGAGGCGTACCGTCAGGCTGGGGTTATCTGCCAGAACCGTCCCAATTCCAACCAGGATCGCATCATGCGCCGCCCGGATCTGGTGGGTTATGCGCAGGGACTCTGGGCCGCTCAAAACCAGGGAGCGGCCGCGTTCTGCCGCGATGCATCCATCCAGGCTCTGCGCAAAAGCCAGGGTTACCAGCGGCCGTTCAGCAGGGTGAGGGAACCCTTCGATCTGCCGGATAAAACCATCAATCTCCACCATTCTTTTGTTCCAGGGGAAGCTCCAACAATGTGCTCAACCCGGACTGGGTCATGCCGCTGCGAAATTTTATCAAGTGGTTCATCCTGGCAGCTTTTGTCCTGAGATAAGCCTGGTTATCCGGGTAGACAGTTGGGATTGAAGGGACTCTCTCGACCACCTGGACCCCCATCTCTTCCAGGCTGTGGATTTTGGCTGGGTTATTGGTCAATAATCTCACCGAAGCGACCCCCAGGTCCTGCAATATAAGAGCGGCCAGGGTGTAGTCGCGGGTATCGATCGGGTGTCCCAGGGCTAGATTTGCATCGACAGTATCGAAACCCTGATCCTGCAAGTTGTATGCTCTCAATTTACTTTCTAACCCAATTCCGCGCCCCTCCTGGCGAAGATAAACAATGACACCCAGGCCTTCCTGTGCGATCTTTTGCATGGCTGTGTCGAGCTGTTCTCCGCAGTCACAGCGCCGCGATCCCAAAACATCTCCGGTAAAGCATTCCGAATGGATGCGCACCAGCACCCCAGATTTTCCGGTTACATCGCCTTTTACCAGAGCCAGGTGTTCTTTTTCATCCCGGTTATTGGTATACAGGCACAGCTGGAACTCCCCATACTGCGTGGGGACACGTGAGCAAACCACCCGTTGTATATAGAACTCAGAATTCATAATGTCTTCCTTAAAACAGCCGGCCGTTCGGCTTGAGCTTCCACCCATAACAGGCCAACCAATGCCAGTTCGATGATTTTCGCGGTATATCCAATTGGCGTCCGCGCCCCCATCACCAACCAGAGCAGGATCGTTAACAAGGTATACCCAATAAATACGAAACGCACGAAACGCCGGTGATCCTTGAAAAAAGGCAGCGGGAGATACAATGCGCCCAATAGTCCCAGGTAACCCAGGCCATTCAAGATAAACATTGGGTCAGGGAAATTCAAAGAAAAATGGATTGCTGCCGTTGCGATAGCCAGCAGGATAATCCCCACCTGTACCAGCCCAAATTTCGATCGAGAGCCAGCCATTTTACCAACCTCCTTCAGATGAAAAACGTACATCTCTGATCACTATTCAACCTAGACCCCACAAAACAAATCGCCGGTATCCCAGGGATAAACCCGACAGGTTATCTATATAACCAACCGGTCAAAAACAACCCCACACCCCCTAAAACGATATCCCGCCCGCGGATGAGCAAGCTGAGCGAAATCCCCAAGGCTGGGTTCAAACCCAAAGACTGCATGACAAAGAACTGCCCGGCTTCCAGTGTACCCAATCCCCCCGGCAGTGGAGATAGAAAAGCAACGCACAGGACGGTCAGAGCGGCGATGATTTCGGGAATGCTCAAGCGCAGACCCAGGAAAGATGCGACCAGCGCGTAATCGATGACCGAGGCAGCCCAGATCAGGAAAGACAGCACCAAAGTCTGCACCAATACCAGCGGGCTTTTGTGAAAAAAGTCCCCCATCTGGTGTTCGGATTCGCGGGTAAACTTCACCAACCGGTCCCATCCAGGCCCCACATTACCAGGGAAACGGACCCGGCGCATGGCCTGGCTAAATGGCGAATGGCCGCGCCACAAGAGAAGCATGTACCCAATCGAAAGCAGTATGACGACCGCGATAAACCAGATGACCCGGGACTGCAACCCGCCTGCCCCAAATATCCCTCCGGTCACGATCACCAATCCGCCCACACCCAGAAAAGCAAAATTACTCAACAATTCTAAAACTTTCTCCAGCACCACACTGGACACCGCGCTGGCCGCCGGCACGGACTGGTGTTTCTGCAGCAGGACTGCCTGGAGCACCTCCCCGCCCACCTGCGGTCCCGGGGTCACGTAGCTGACCGCAAATCCAGCCAACCGGTACCCGGATAAGGTGAAAAAGGGGATAGAAAATCCTTGCGAGCGGAGCACCAGCCACCAACGCCCGGTTACCATTTCCAGGATCAAAAGGTTCAGCCCACCCCATAGTAAGAGCTGTACGGGGCGCACCTGGTGAAGCGATTGCCAAATTTCATCGAAGGGGATTTTCTTTATTGCCCAGTATGCCAGTGCACCCAAGACCAGCCAAACCAGCAGCCGGGGGGTGAACAACTGCCGGAAGGAGAACCTGGGTTTGACGGGAATGACCTCATCCATCGGTACACCTGGTGTCGTGCGGTCTGCAATTGGCAACTTTGTAATCTACAATATCCTTTATTATCTCTACGCAAGTTGTCCGGAATCAGATTGCCTTACCGCCCCCGGATATTATTTATGTTGTTGATCTATTTTATCATCTTCTATTCAGTTTTCAAAATAAAAGTGGACAGAGGTCGAGCGACCTCTGTCCACTTTTAGCTGTTTCGCGGTTGTTTTAGTGTCTCTCTACCGCAACCTTGACTGTTTCTCCATCGAATGCATCATCGGTGACCGCGGCTCCTTGCGGCGCCTCCGCTTCCGCCAGTTCTACCGCCAGGGTCTCGCCCATGATGTACTCACGGAAATCTTTGACCGCCTCTGCTAATCCAGGCGTGGCTGTATAGGTGATCCGGATGCGGTCGGCAATGTTGAAATCAGCCTGCTTGCGCAGATCCTGCACCCGGCGCACGAACTCGCGGGCCAGGCCTTCTCTCACCAAAGCCGGGGTCAGCTCGGTGACCAGGGCCGCCAGGGTGGCTCCTTCGGAGGCCACCGAGAAACCTTCCTTTGCCTGAGCTCTCACCTCGACTTCTTCCGGGAGGATATCCAGCGTCTCCCCATTGACAGTGACCTGCATAGGCTGGCCTGCCAGCAGCCGGTGGGCCGCCGCGGTAGGGTCCATCCCAAGCACGGCCTGGCGGATCGCCGGGAAACGGCTGCCATATTTCTGCCCGAGCTGCTTGGGCAGCGGGTTCAAGCTGTACGCCACAGCTTCATCGGCCGTGCTGAGCGCGCGGGCATGTTTGACGTTGAGCTCATCCTCCAAAAGGTCAGAATATTTCTCGACCACTTTCTGTTCCTCGGCGTTGCCGACTGAAAATGCCACTTCAGCCAGGGGCTGGCGAACCTTGCGATTGGCTTTATTGCGCGCCGCGTGTCCGATGGAGGCCAGTTTCATCACCAATCCCATCTCGTGGTTCAGGGTTTCATCGATCAACGCCTCAGCATAAGTCGGCCACTCCGCCAGGTGGACAGATTGGGGAGCGTTTTCGTCAAACGAGCGCACGAGGTTCTGGTGAAGCTCCTCCGCCAGGAAAGGCATACTGGGCGCCAGCAGCTTGCTCAATGTCACCAGCGCCTGGTAAAGGGTGGCGTAGGCTGCAAATTTATCCCCATCCGATTCGGTCTTCCAAAAACGGCGGCGAGAACGGCGCAGGTACCAGTTGGACAGGTGATCGACAAATGTTTCAACCGGCCGGGTTGCCCCGAGCACATCGTAGGTTTCATAGGCCTGGCTGACGTCGCGCACCAGGGTGTTTAACTCGCTGAGCAGCCAGCGGTCCAGTGGGCTGTATTCAGGCGTGCGTCCAGTCTCCGGCTTCCAGTGGTCCAAGTTAGCATAGGTGACAAAGAAGGAATAGGTATTCCACAAGGTGAGCGTAAAATTGCGCACCACTTCACCTACCAAATCCATCGAGAAACGGCGCTCCTGACCCGGAGGGCTGGCCGTGTACAGGTACCAGCGGATGGCATCTCCACCGTGTCTGTCGATCACATCCCACGGGTTGACCACGTTGCCTTTTGACTTGGACATTTTCTGTCCTTCGCCGTCCAGGATCAGGCCCAGGCAGATCACATTGCGAAAGCTCTCCTGTTCGAACAACATGGTGCTGATGGCATGCAGCGAATAGAACCACCCGCGGGTCTGGTCGACCGCTTCGCAGATATAATCGGCCGGGTACTGCTCTTTGAATTGTTCCTGGTTTTCAAAAGGATAGTGCCACTGGGCATAGGGCATCGATCCCGAATCGAACCAGACATCGATCAGCTCGGGTATCCGTTTCATCTTCTCCCCGCACTGCGGACAAGGTAAGGTCACCTTGTCGACGTGCGGGCGGTGCAGATCCAGCTCGGTCAGATCTCGCCCGGCAAGCTGGGTAAGCTCTGCGACCGAACCCACGCACACCTGGTGGTGACAGCCCTCGCACTCCCAGACCGGGAGAGGCGTACCCCAATAACGCTCACGACCCAGCGCCCAATCGATGTTGTTCTCCAACCAGTTACCAAAACGGCCGTTTTTGATATGGGCGGGATACCAATTGATCCGCTCGTTCAATTCGACCAGCTTATCTTTATACTGGCTGGTGCGGATGAACCAGGTGGGGCGCGCATAGTACAGCAGCGGTGTCCCGCAGCGCCAGCAGAATGGGTAGGTGTGCGTATAGGTCCCAGAGCGGAACAGCAGCCCGCGTTTCTCCAGGTCCTGGGTGATAAACGGATCGGCATCCTTTACAAACTTGCCGCTCCACGGGCGCACCTCCGAGATAAAGGTCCCATCTTCGGCCACGGTCATGATGACCGGGAGATTCATGTCATCCGCCAGCTGCATGTCATCCGCGCCAAATGCCGGCGCTATATGCACCAAACCGGTACCGTCTTCAGTCGTTACGAAATCGGCTAAAGCCACAAAATGGGCCGGTTTGTCAGGTGGGACGAAGGTAAACAGCGGGTGATAGCGCTTGCCTTTCAGGCTGCGGCCTTTAAAGCTGTCGACTACTTTGACCGGCTCATCGCCAAACACCTTTTCAACCAGCGCCCGGGCCATGATCAACCGTTCTTTCCCGCCCTCGGCCTGCTCACGCTCGACCGTGACATAATCCACGTCTGGGTGTGCCGCTACAGCCACATTGGCCGGCAGGGTCCAGGGTGTAGTTGTCCACACCAGCAGGGATGTGTTGGGTTGGTCCATCAGCGGCATACGCACGAAGACCGAAGGGTCGACGGTCTCTTCATAACCCTGGGCCACCTCGTGGTCCGAGAGAGGCGTACCGCAGCGCGGGCAGTATGGCACTACTTTGAACCCCTGGTACAGAAGGCCTTTTTCCCACAAGGTCTTCAGGATCCACCACACCGATTCGATGTAGCTGTTCTTAAACGTGATATACGCGGTTTCAAGATCGACCCAGAAGGCAATCCGGTCGGTCAATCTCTCCCAGTCCTGGATGTAAGCAAACGCCGATTTCCGGCACAGTTCGTTGAAGCGATCGATGCCATAATCTTCGATCTGCTGCTTGTTGGTAAAACCCAGCTGGCGCTCCACTTCAATTTCAACCGGCAAACCGTGCGTGTCCCAGCCGCCTCTCCGGCTGACGTGGTAGCCGCGCATCGTCTTGTAGCGAGGGAAGAGATCTTTGAATACCCGCGCCAGGACATGATGCACGCCAGGCTTACCGTTTGCGGTTGGCGGCCCTTCGAAGAACACGTATTCCGGCCCGCCTTCCCGCTGCTGCAGGGTTTTATGGAAGATATCGTGCGATTTCCAGAACCGCAGCATCGCTTCTTCCATCAGGGTTACGTTGAGTTTGGGAGAAACCGGCTTAAACATCCATTAACCTCCAAAAATGTCGGAACCGCCAGGACGCTGTAGCGCAAAGTGGGAAATTCGTGGTTCTTCAGGTCTGTTTTTTTTCTAAGCGTTCTTTGCGTCTTCGCGGTTAAAAAATAACACCCGTCCAAATCATCATCAGGGACGAGTGTAACCCGCGGTACCACCCTGGTTCCCACCTCGCAGTTGCGTATGGCGGACACCTCATCCGGGTACGGCTCCAGTTGGAGATTATACCCGCGCCCCAATAACGGTGGGCAAAACCGGCGCACCTACTTGCAAGCCGCATGGATCGGACTGCGTTCAGATTACTGCTCCGGAAGGATTTTCAGCCTGCTGCGCACGCCCGGCTCGCACCATTCCCGGGCTCGCTGCCTGCCAGGGCAGGCCTACTCGTTTCCATCATCGCATTAAATTAATTTATCTGTAGATTATCCCATAAATCGCGCGAAAAATCAATTCCAACCCGGCATGCCAGGCGTTTAGTTTTGCGATGAAACCACGCCATAGAACAACGGCAGCGGCTCGACCGGCGTATCGCTCCAGGCCAGCGATTCGAGCAGGTCTTTTCGCACCGGCTCGACCAGCTCATCCCGGTTGGCATAAATCGTAAAAATTGTCTTTCCGGAATCCATCCAGTCTCCAACCTTGCCATGCACCAGGATCCCAACCCCGTGGTCAATGGTATCGCCCTTGCGCGCCCGACCTGCACCCAGCATCACCGAAGCTTCTCCGACGGTTTGAGCGTTGATCTGGCTCAGGTATCCGGAGCGCGGGGCGGCCACACTTTCGATAATCCGCGCACCCGGTAAGCGCTCCGGTGCATCGATATAAGCAGCGTCTCCGCCTTGCGCCTGGACCAGCTCTCGAAAGAACTGCCAGGCTTTTCCACTCGTCAAAGACTCTTCCGCCATCTGGCGGGCAGACTCCAGGTTTTCTGCTTTCTGTCCAACGGTCAATAAATGGGAAGCTACAACCAGGCAGTGTTCGCGAAAATCTGCCGGCCCGGCTCCTTGCAGGGTGTCGATAGCTTCACGCACCTCCAGAGCATTCCCCACTGCGCAGCCAAGCGGCTGGTTCATGTCCGAGAGCAGCGCCACTACCCGCCGCCCGCTCAACTCACCGATTGAAACCATCAGGTGAGCCAGCTCGCGCGCTTCATTAAGGTCGCGCATAAATGCCCCCAGGCCCACTTTTACATCCAAAACAATCGCCTGTGCGCCAGCCGCGATCTTTTTACTCATCACAGAAGAGGCGATCAAGGGGATCGATTGCACCGTCCCGGTTACATCTCGCAGCGCATATAATTTCCCATCCGCGGGCGCCAGATCCGCGCTTTGCCCGCTCAACACCAATCCCAGGCTGCCCAACTGGTGGAGAAACTCTTCTTTGGTAAGATTCGTGCGGAAGCCGGGTATGGATTCCATTTTATCCAGCGTACCACCGCTGAACCCCAACCCACGTCCAGACATCTTTCCTACCGGCAGCCCGCAGGCCGCTACCAGCGGCTCTGCAACCAGGGTCGTCTTATCTCCAACTCCGCCAGTCGAATGCTTATCCACAGCGATCGGCACCACCCCGGAAAGATCCAGGATCTCCCCGCTGTGGGCCATCGCCAGAGTCAGGTCCGTGGTTTCGCGGGCGCTCATTTTATTCAGCAAGACCGCCATCGCCCAGGCCGAAACCTGGTAATCCGGGATTTCGCCGCGCGTAAAACCGCTGACAAAGGATTCGATCTCTTCCCGAGTTAATTCCCCTCGGTCTCGCTTGCGGATGATGATATCGACGGCTCGCATTTTTCCCTTCCTGTGGCAGTTGGTTCTGTTGTAGCGGTCAAAAGGCAAAGCGTTCCTTCCCGCAGGGTGCTGCCGGAAGGAACGCCTTATCCAGGATCCGTGGGGATCGGTTTACTTCTTGACGATGATGGTGACCTTACGATTGGGCTCTTCGCCGATGCTTTCGGTGGTCACATCCTTATGATTGCGCAGCTCGAGATGGATCACGCGGCGTTCACTGGCCGGCATGGGTTCCAACACCTGCCTGCGCCCGGTCGAGATGGCTTGCTCGGCCATCTTACGGGCCAGCTGGCGCAGCTGGCGTTCGCGCCGCGCCCGGTAGCCTTCCACGTCAATCAGCAAAGGTACCCAGCGCTCCAGTTCTTTTCCGACGATCAGGCTGCTGATATACTGCAAAGCATTGAGTGTTTCCGACCGGCGCCCGATCAGGATACTCAAATCGTCGCCGTGGATCTCCACCAGGATGGCCGGCTGTCCTTTGGGATCTTCCGGTTCGATATAACGAGCGGTGACCCGCGCGCGCACCTTCATTTTTTCCAGAAGCTCACCGACCGTCTCACGAGCTACAGCCAGGCTGTGATCATCCTCGTCCTCCTGGACTTCAGCAGCCGGGGCCTCGCTCACCTCGACACGCGCGGTGCGTGCAGGGTGCGCGGATGGCTGCTCGGAGCGGGTCGCGGCGGGGCGCAGTTCCATCTCCTGCTTTTTCAAGCTCAAACGGATACGGGCTTGCCGGCTGCCCAACCCGAACAACCCGCGACTCCCGGAGTCGAGGACTTCGACGTCGACCGCCTCCAGTGGAAGGCCCAGATCAGCCAGGCCCTTGCTGATCGCCTCATCGATTGTGGGGGCGATGATTTCCAGGGTAGTTCTCTCTTCACTCATAGGCGCCTCAAACGTACCAGAAAAAGATGTTGAAAATGGCTACTTTTTGGTTGCAGTTTTTGGAGTAGTCGACGTTCCTCCACCCGGTTTGGGGCTGGTCTTGTCTCCGCCTCCAGGAAGCAGGCTGCGCCAGTTGACCTTACCAAGCGCGGCATACTGGGCGATACCAATCAGGTTGCTGGCCACAAAATACAGAGAAAGACCGGAAGCCAGGGTTAGCGCCAGATAGCCCATAAAAAAGGGCATATACAGGTTCATCGCCTTGGACATAGCCGCTCCCTGGTTGGCTGCTCCATCCCCGGCCGTTGTAGGAGGCGTGATCAGTTTCGATTGGATGTAAGTGGTGACCACCACTACGATCGCCAGCACAGGGATACCCCAGGGCAGGAAAGGCAGGTTCAGCCGCTCGGGCTGCCCCAGATCCATCCAGAGGAACTGGCTTTTGAGCGGCAGTAGAGGATAGATTTTATCAAATACCGGGTAGATATGCTTGGTCAGATTGAGCAGATCCAGCGGGCTGGCTGCCATGGCGCGTGTAATCGTCTGGTACAGCCCGATGATGATCGGGAATTGGATGATGGTGGGCAGACAGGAGCCAAAGGGACTAATCCCCAGCTCTTTGTACAGCTTCATCTGCTCCTGGGCCAGCTTCTCCTTGTCATCCTTGTATTTCTTCTGAATATCCTGGAACCGCTTATCCTTCTGCAGGTTTTGCATGGCAGTGGTACCCTTGATCTGCTGTACTGTCAGCGGATGGGTCACCAGGCGGATCACGATAGTAAACAGGATGATGGCAATCCCGAAATTCTGCCCGACCAACATATAGATGTATAAAAGCACGTTTACAAAAGGCGTAATGATCAGTGTATCCCACATGGGTGTTTACCTCAATTATTTAGGCGGTGTAAATGGCCAGCGCTGATTACCGTTGTGATCGTATGCTACCAGCAGGTTATCGCCGCCTGTAACGCTGACCACCAACAAGTCACCCGCCGCCACCGGGCTTGAGTAAAGTTTACCATTAATCGGTTGATTCCAGAGTGTTTTCCCGCTGAAATCCAGCGCTATCAATGCTCCGGTTTCGGTGCCAAAGACAACCCCATTTTCGATCAAAGCAGGGCTGCCCGTGATAACCCCTCCGGGCTCATTCTGCCAGACGACTTTGCCATTAGCGGTATCTATGGCGTAGAATTTTCCACCCGAGTCTCCAAAATACAGGATACCCTCGTGTAGAGCAGGACTTGACCAGACGCCTGCCGTCGTAGGAATCCGCCATACGATCCTTCCATTGGTCGCGTTCACGGCGATCATTTCCTTGGAGAGGGTGCCCACATACAAGATACCCTCCGGGCTCAAAGTTGGGCCGGAAGGCAGCGCCCCACCCAGATCCGTAGCCCAAACCTTGCTGCCATCCGCCATTCGGATTGCATAAAGGAAGTGATCCATGGATGACTGGTAGAGGTTATTGCCATTTGCGACCGGGGTCGCCCATAAAGGCTGCTGGGTGGAAAAGGTCCAACGCTTGGCTCCTTTTAGATCCAGGGCATACAGTTGATGATCCGTGGAAGGCTGATAGATCCCTTCGTCGGTCGCCAGAGGGCTGCCAATTAACCGGTTTTTCGGCTCCTGGAAGGTCCAATTCACCTGGCCGTTATTTTTAGGGTTCAGGCTGTACAGCTTATGGTCGTAACCGGCTATCAACAGCTGGCCGTCCGGGGTCAGGGTTGGAGTGGAGTAGTACCCTTTTTGCGGATCGGCTTTTTCGGGGAAACGCCAGGCCATGCTGCCATCGTTCAGGCGCACACCAAATACTTCAGCTCCGGATGCCACATAGGCCATGTCGGAATCGGCTGACACTACCGGCCAGCCTGAAGCCGGGAGCGCGCCAGTACAGCTGCTCAGCAAGAAGCCAAGCAGCAGGATGACTACAGTGATATGAAGACGTGAAATTTTCATGCTCGATTTTTCTTCCATGTTTGTTGTTGGATGCATATTGCGGAAATCATTCCTCTCATGGTACCGGGTCGTACCCACCAGGGTTGAATGGATTGCAGCGCAGGATTCGCCGAAATGCCATCCACCCTCCCTTCAGGGCGCCGTATTTATAAATAGCCTGATAGCCATAATGCGAACAAGACGGGTAGAAACGACAGGTATTCGAGGGAAGAGATTTTGAAACGGTATTCTGGTACAGGCGGATCATTGCCAGGAGCGGCAAGCGCAAAAGGGTATTCCAACGAACGGGAAGGTCTCGTAAACGAGGTTCATTGGGATAGTCCTCGGATGGATGGGCATGAGATTCAGCCTGCATAGCTCTCCTGCAGGATTTGCGCTCGCCGCACCAGTAACTGCAAGGCTTGTTCGGTTTGCTGGTAGGTAGCCTGGCGCATCGGTTGGCGGGCCAGAAAAAGCAAATCCCAACCGGGTGTCATTTGTGGGATCAGTTTTTGAAGGACAGCCCGCAGTAAACGCTTGGCATGGTTCCGTTCCACCGCGTTTCCCACACTTTTTCCTGCGGCAACCCCGATCCGCAGCAAATCTATTTCATTGGGATAGGCAACCAATACGGCAAGCGGGTGGGCATAAGACTTACCCAAACGCCGCACCCGCTTGAAGTCTTCTGACCGGGTCAGACGAAACTTTCGATTCACCCGTTAACCTGGTTGGACAGAACGTGTCCCCAAAAACATGTAGCAAAAAAAGTCCGTTCCAAAAATATACCTGGCTGCCTGGTTTGATCATCAGCCGGTTGCCAGATTTTACCCGGGGGTAAACTCTGCCAATCGACCGGCGAAGCCCCGGTCTACCAGCGGATTCTCTTGACGTGGTTGTTCATCGTTACGGTCAGGCGGTGGCGACCCTTCAATCGGCGGCGTTTTAATACTTCACGCCCAACCGAGGTTGCCATGCGTGCCCGAAAGCCGTGCACTCGCAGCCGGCGATGAATCTTGGGTTGATAAGTGCGTTTGACCATTTTGTTTCCTTTCGTAACCAGACTTCAAAGAATCAGGATATCGCTAAAAGACTGGCGGATCATTATACCCTAAGGCCTGGGTTTGGTCAAACCTTATGAGGGATGCTGAGCAGGTTGCCGGGAAGGCGGTGTCAGCAGACGGGCCAATTCATCCGCGCCTTCATCATCAGTGACTGCCAGTACCTCATCCCCAGCTTCCAGGGTGGTTATGCCGCGCGGCACGATCACCTCTCCCTGACGGATGATTGCAGCGATCACACACTGATCCGGCAGACCCAGGTCCCGGATGGCCACCCCAATGGCTTTTGCTCCTTCAGGGATTTTTTCCTCGACCAGGGAATAATTCCCGCGCTTTAGCTTGAGCAGAGTCATCATGTCGCCCATCGACATCTCTTCCTCGATCAGGCTGGACATGATCTCTGCCTGGTTTACGGCTACGTCGACGTGGAATTTTTGATCGAAGAGCCAGGCATTGCGCGGGTTGTTCACCCGTGCAATCGTGCGGCGGATTTTGTAGCGCTCGCGGGCAAAAAAGCATAGGGCCAGGTTCTGTTCGTCACTGGTCGTACAGGCCGTTACGATATCGGCTCTCTGGATCCCGGCCTGCTCGAGCACGATTGGGTCGATGGGGTTCCCCTCGTATATCACTTCGGTAGGGAGTTCACGATGGATCCTGGACAGGACTTCCTTGCGGTTCTCCACCAGGTGAACTTCATGGCCCTGCGCCACCAACAATCGAGCGAGCTGTGCTCCGGTCCGTCCTCCACCTGCAATTAAGACAAACATTCCCTACCTCCTAAAGGCTCTTCAACTGGGTGCGCAAGGCTTCCACACCCTTCAGGGTTGCGCTGAAGTTCACCACGTCCCCTTCTTTCAGCAACATATCAGGATTGGGGAGGACAGCCTGGCCCGCGCGCGATAGCGAAATCGCCAGAGACTCACCCGGTATCAACAGGTCAGCCAGCTTTCGGCCATCCCAGGCTTTTGGCACGGTAAACTCGTAGATTTCCACTTCCCCATTTCCAGCGGAAAAAACCGTGCGAACGTCGGAATGGTACAACAACTCTTCCATACGCTGAGATCCCCAGATGGTTGAGCTGACAACCTGGATGCCAAACGCTTCATGCATCGGCCGGCAGTGTGGGTCGTAATTACGCGCCACCACAATCGGGACTTTGTACACGGTCCGCGCAACGTGGGCAACCACCGCATTAAGCGCATCCAGGTTGGTCACCGCCGCCATGCCATCCGCGCGCTCGATCCCTGCCCGGTGCAGTACATCTTCGCTGAGGGCTTCACCTTCAATAATCCGGCCTTGAAAATGTGCAGGCAGGTTGTTGAATGCGGCTGGGACATTATCGACCACCGAAACTTCATGGCCCTGTTCGAACAGGCGTGTGGCCAGATCCGAGCCCAACCGTCCACAACCCACAACAATGATCTTCATCGAGTTTCCTCTTTCATGAATGATGTCTCCCTCTTCTCCGGTAGTTTCTCGGGATCCGCTTAGTCATCTACCTGGTAGGGCACATCGGTTACCACAATATTCTTACGGAATAACAGGGCAATCCTGAGTTGGATCGCCGTCTGGGTATGCAGGATATTGGTCCACCAGTGGTGTGGGACAAACTGGGGTACAACGATGGTCAAAATTTCATTGACCGGGCGTTTTGCGGCAATTTCCTCGATATATTGGAGCAGAGGTTCGAGGAACAACCGGTAGGGGGATTCAATTATGATCAGGCGCACACCCTCACCCCATTCCTCCCATTTTTGCTGGATCTTCTCGGCCTCATCGGAATCGATGGATACATGTACCGCGGTGATATCATCCGACAGCTTGCGAGCATAACGCAGCGCAGCCAGAGTGCCGCGGTGGACCCCGCCAATTGGGATCACAACCCTGTGCCTCGCAATAGGGGGTGGAGGTCCAAAATGTTCAAGGGATAAGCTCTTTGCCAGGTTTCGGTAATGACGGTGGATGTTAAAGAATGTGACTACCAGGACCGCGATGATGATCATGACCAGCCAGGCCCCATCTTCGAATTTGGTAATCGCAAAAACCAACATCACCAGGGCGGTCAGAAAAGCGCCGAACCCATTGGTGGCCATTTTCGGCAACCAATGCGGGTCATGCCGCAAGGTCGAGCTGCGCTCGCGGATTTCTTCGTTGGGCCTGATCCGCCCGATTTTAAACAGCCTGCGGGCCATACCGGCCTGCGACAGGGTAAAAGACAGGAATACGCCGATCGCGTACAAGGGGATCAATCTTGTGACGCTTGCCTGAAAGATTACGATCATAAGACAGGCTAACAAGGCCAGGGCAACAATCCCGCGCGAATAAACCAGGCGGCTGCCGCGATAGGCGAGCTGGCGGGGCAGGAAACCATCGGCTGCGGTAAGCGCGCTCAAGCGAGGGAATCCGGCAAAGGCGGTGTTTGCGGCCAGAAACAGGATGATCGAAGTCCCCGCGATAATAGCCAGGTATAAGATCCCTTCGCCTTGAAAAACGGTCCGGCCGAGCTGTGAGATGACCGTTTCAAATTCTGAAGGAACTACGCTGACCTTACCGGCGAGGAATGTGATCCCGAGGAAAAGAGAAGCCAGGATCAAAGCCATCCAGATCAGAGTGATCCCCGCGTTCTTGCTGCGCGGTTCTTTAAAAGCAGTTACACCATTCGAGATTGCCTCGATCCCGGTAAGGGCCGCCGTACCACTTGAAAAAGCGTGCAAGATCAGGAAGGGGGTAACCGCAAGGACTTCTGGGGGCACGACCATCTCCGGGGGATTGACGACATGCCCCAGGCCCCCGGTGATGTAGCGAAACAAACCCACGCCCACCATCAAAAACATGGTTGCGATAAAGAAATAGGAAGGGATGGCAAAGGCCAACCCAGACTCCCTCACCCCGCGCAGGTTGATGATCATGACTACCATGACCATAAAAACCGCGATATGGACCCTGTATGGGAAAAGGGCCGGGAAGGCGGAATTTATCTGCGCGACGCCCGAGGATACAGAAACTGCAACTGTCAGAATATAGTCGGTCAATAATGCCGCCGCCGCGATCTGGGCAGGCAGCTCACCGAGATTTTCCCTGGCCACAATATAGGCCCCACCCCCATTGGGATATGCATGGATGGTCTGTTCATATGAAATTGACACAACGGCCATCAGCACGACAATAGCAACCGAAATTGGAAAGGCATACCCAAAGGCCAGCGTTCCCGCCGCGGCCAGAATGACCAAAATTTCTTGGGTAGCGTAGGCCGTGGACGATAATGCATCGGATGCAAATACGGCCAACCCGATGGCTTTTCCAATCGTTTGGTGGGGTGCATCCGCGGTTTGGAGGGGACGACCGATCAACCAGTTCCGCCAGTTGCGCGGCGGTTTATATTCCGTGGCTCGCCGCCAGACGGTTAAATCTTTATTATGATCGAGATCGCTCATACCCTTTTGCCAAGCCTTATCTACATTGCAGTCTATAATGTCAGTTTCGGAAATTTGTTCCAACAAAGCGAGAGATTATAACCGGATTAAAATTTACGGTCAAGATACCCACGTTCTGTTTATCATAATTGGGGTAAGATCATGGCCGCCAGTGAAAAATAGATCACTAACCCGGTCGCGTCTATCAGTGTAGCCATCAGAGGCGCCGATACCACCGTAGGATCGATGCCTACCCGCGCCGCCAGGATGGGGATTAGCGAAGCCACCGTCGTCGCCCAGGTACAGATCGCCAGGACGGTCACCGCGACCGTAATGGCCAGGTTGATTCCGACTCCCCACAGCAGCGACCTGCCAAATGCGACGAGGCCCACCAGCAGACCTAAAAAGATCCCCGTCCGAGCTTCTCGCCATAGTACCCGCACAGCGTCGGCTGTGCGGATCTCTTTGAGCGCCAGCGCCCGGATCACGGTGGAGACTGTCTGCGATCCTGCGTTCCCACCCGTGCCAATCAACAGCGGAACAAAGAACGACAGGCTGACCACCGCTTTAAGCTCACCTTCGTAATGACGCAGCACTGTTCCGGTCAATGTTTCGGCGACAAATAGACTGAGCAGCCAGAAGAAACGCGAGCGTACCATATCAACGATACGCTGCGACCAGTAGGGTTTGTCCACCAGGGGGCCGGTCTCGATAGCGCCCATGTGCAGAATATCCTCGGTGGTCTCGTCTTCCAGCACTTCCATGACATCATCCCGGGTCACCACACCCAAAAGATGTCGCTCGTCGTTGACCACGGGCAAAGCAGCCAGGTTGTATTTCGACATCAGGTTGGCTACCTCTTCCTGGTCGGTATCCGCGCCGACATAAATCACTTCAGGGTTCATGATGGTTTCGACCATCGTCTCCGGCGATACTGTAACCAATTCTCGCAAACCGACCACACCGACTAAGGCCTTCTCCCGGCTGATCACAAAAAGGTAGTACGGCACTTCGACTGAGGGATGCACCTCGCGCAAAAACTGGATGGCCTGTTCCGCAGTGGTGCGAGGTTTTAGGGCCAGGTAGGAGGTGGTCATCCGTCCGCCGGCCGTCTCATCTGGATAACCCAGCAAAGGGATTACCTCGTCCGCATCCTCCATCTCGGCCAATACCTGGGATGCCTGTTCGGGAGACAGATTACCGAGCAAATCCGCTGCTTCATCAGGTTCCATCTCATCCAGGAGGTCGGCCAGGCGAGCAGCCGGCATATCCTCAACGGTATCAACGGCCTCCTCATCTTCCATTTCTTCCAACAGATCAGCAGTACTGGCTGTATCCAGCCGGGTGAGGAGTAGATCGCGTTCGTCGTCCGACAACTCATTGAAGATATCCGCCCGATCGACCGGATGAAAGTTCATCAAGATAGCGACGGCTTCATCCACCTGGTTACGATCCAGCGCGGTACGGATTTTCTCGATTGCGCCTTCGATTAACTGCTCTTGATCAGGCATAGGCTTTCGTTCCCGGGCGTCAGAGATAAATTTTCCCCCATTCATTATATCGGTTATTCTAATCGCTGATTAAGCCCCCATAGGTTGAAATGGAGTATAATGAAATTTGAAATATAACGATAAGGAGACCCAATGATAACTCGCTTTGGAGCACCCGAATTACTGATTGTTCTTGGGATTATCATCCTACTATTCGGTGTTGGCCGGATCAGCAAGATCGCCGGTGAACTCGGCAGCGGGATCCGCGCGTTCAAAGAAGGAATCGGCAGTAAGACCGATAAAGAAGAAACACCTGCCGAAACACCAGAGAAAGACGCCTGATCTATTCCCGCCATACACAACCGCCGGTTATCTTGATCCACCGGTATTGATCATAAAGGACAGCGGAGTCGCGCTCGATAGGCTGGCTGCTTCTGATCTTGTGTCTGGGAATAGGGTTAAATAAGGTTAGTAATGGAAATCCTGGGTATCGGCCCCCTCGAATTTTTTTTCATTGTCGTGCTCATGCTGGTCGTGCTGGGACCGAAAGATATGGTAAAAGTCGGGCGCCAGATCGGCGCTCTTATCCGTAGGGTAATCCGGTCTCCTATGTGGCAATCGATGATGTCGGCTTCACAAGAAATTCGCGATTTACCCACCAAATTGGTGCGCGAATCTGGGTTGGAAGAAGATATACAGGAATTAAGAAAGTCTACTCAGCAGGTCAGTATGGATCCATTGAAATTGGACCTTGACCTGAAATCTTCTCCGCCGGTGGTCGAATCTAATGAACGGGATCGGCCCGCCGATCGATTGCCCTCTAACCAGGAAACAATCTGGCCTGGACCGGCAGAAACGGTGCCTGGCGATCCGGTCACAAACACGCAATCGCCATCTGCTACTCCTCCACCAAATGGAAAACATCCTCCCTCTCCTGTGGATCCCAAACCGGAGAAAGATGCGGACAGCAGCTTCGATATATGAGCAGAACAAGACCCCGATGGAACAACCCACGGGGTCTTTTGATAGCTCGATTGCGTTCGAACCGTATCCAGGCTAAACTATAGCCTATGCAAGATACACATCACCAACCTGTACGGATTGCTATTGTAGGCGCGGGCAACGTTGGCGCTACGTTTGCCTATGCTCTCCTGCTGAGCCGGCTGGCGGCTGAGATTGTGCTGATTGACAATAACCACGCCAAAGCTGAAGGCGAGGCAATGGACCTAAACCATGCAGTACCGCTGGCCAGCCCAGTCCGTATCTGGGCGGGTGATTATGCGGACTGCGCGGGCGCAGCTGTTACTGTCATTACGGCCGGATCAGCTCAAAGACCCGGCGAAACCCGTCTGGATCTGGTCCAGCGCAACGCGGCGATCATGAAAACGATCGTCGAATCCATCGTACGCCATAATCCGCTCGGGTTGATCCTGGTCGCCACCAACCCGGTGGATATCCTCACGTACGCTTCCCTGAAATATTCCGGGCTGCCCACCGCGCGGGTCCTCGGTTCCGGAACAATTCTGGATACAGCGCGTTTCCGTTATATGCTTAGCCAGTATTTTGGCGTGGATCCGCGCAGCGTGCATGCCTACATCATCGGCGAACATGGTGATAGTGAAGTCCCGGTCTGGTCTCTGGCCAATATTGCGGGGATGCGCCTGCCGGTCTACTGCGAACAGCACGACCTCGGCTGCCGGGATGCGGATATGCAGCGCATCTTCGAGCAAACGCGCGACGCCGCCTATCAAATCATAGAGCGTAAAGGGGCCACCTATTACGCGGTTGCATCCGGTATCGTCCGCATTGTCGAAGCGATCTTGCGCAACCAGTCGACCGTTCTTTCGGTCTCAAGTTTTATCCAGGATTATGCAGGTATCCGAGATGTTTGCCTGAGCTTGCCAACAGTCATCAGCGGGGCTGGTGTGGAGCGGGTCATCCGATTGGAGCTTTCTGACGAAGAGAAAGCCGGTCTCCAACAATCGGCGCAAGTGCTCAAAAAGTTTATTGAACAAATGAATTTTTAGGGGTTCAACAACTCCCCAATAAAAGTCTCATACGGCGCGACAAACAACTCCTGCAGGTTCAATTCTTCTTCACCGCGCAACCGGCTGGAAAATAACACATTCGCCTTGCGAGCAGGCAGCTTGAAATTTATCGTGTGAGCATGCTCCGAAAGGTTGATTACTACCAGGCAGGCCTGGCCAGATGGTGGGTCAGAGCGCAGAAAGGATACCATCTCGGCTGCGTTCGAGTGCAGTTCCTGGTATTCTCCAAAAATCAGCGCAGGGGAATTGCGGCGTACTTTAAGTAATCTACGGTAGAAATTTAGCAGTGATTCGGGGTCTCCCAACTGCTCCTCAACATTGATCCCTTCAGCAAAATTGGGATTGACTGGCAGCCAGGGCGTCACCCCTTGCGGTGAGAATCCCCCGTTCGGCGCGTTACGCCACTGCATCGGTGTCCGGCACTTATCGCGGCCTGCCCGGGCAGAGTACACCAGGGCAGCTTCCTGTCTGCTTCCCAATACTTCCATCTCGGTTTCATAGGACCAAACTCCCAGCATATCGCGGAACTGGTGGATATCTTCGAGAAGCAGGTCGGTCATCCCAATCTCTTCACCATTATATAGAAAGGGGGTCCCTCGTAAAGTTAACATCAGCGCCAGGTGAGCACGCGCCAGGGCAGCATCGTGAATGCCATCCCCATAGCGGTTGAAAATCCGCGGAGAATCGTGGTTCCCCAATGTGTTGCAGGGCCAGGCGTCAGCGGGGAGAGCGGCTAACCGCGCCTGCTGGTTGGCCCGGATCCAGACCGGGAGCAGCCGCTCGGTGCGCATCAAAGGGAAATTAAACACCAGATGCAGCTCATCCTCTCCGGTTCCATAATATTCGATCAGGTCCGTCTCCCCGACCAGGACCCGCTCGGGATATTCATCAACCAGCGCCCGCAGATCGCGCATTAACTCGTGGATTCCGGGGAGATCATGTTGATGTTTAAACATCGTTTTCCATTCCGCCTGCACGTATGTACGCTCTTCCTCTGTCGTAACCATCCGCGACAGGCGGTATAACTCCGGCTGCGTCAGCGTAGACTTATGATCGGGCAAATCGGCGTCTTCGAAGATTGTTCCAATCGCATCCAGGCGGAAACCGTCTACTCCCCGGTCGAGCCAAAAACGGACTGCGTCGAACATGGCTTGCTTTACTTCCGGATTACGCCAGTTTAGATCCGGCTGCTGTTTGAAAAAAAAGTGGTAAAAATACTGCCCGGTCTTTTCGTCATACTCCCAGGCCGAACCACCAAAGGTGGAATACCAGTTATTGGGAGGGCCGCCTTCCTTCCCATCCCGCCAGATAAACCAGTCACGCTTGGGGTTGTCCCGGCTGGAGCGCGACTCCAGGAACCATGGGTGCTGATCGGATGTATGGTTCAAGACCAGGTCCAGGATCAGCCGTATCCCCCGCTGGTGCATGCCATCCAGCATGCGCATAAAGTCATCCAGATTCCCGTATTCGGGGGCTACGCCGGTGTAATCCGCCACGTCATACCCGCAGTCCCATAGGGGGGAGGGGAAGTGCGGTGAAAGCCAGATCGCGTCCACACCCAGATCCTGCAAATAATCGAGTTTGGCGATAATCCCCTGGATGTCGCCAATCCCATCCCCATTTCCATCTGCGAAGCTGCGGGGGTATATCTGGTAAAACACTGCTTTCTTCCACCAATCAGAATCTGTCATAACTCGTTTCCTCCTCGGATCAGATATTATAGTACAATAGCCCACGGGACAGGTTCCCGCCAACCCGCAGCACACTACAGGATCATTCGGGAGCAGCCATTATGCCTGAACATTTTCACGGTCTACCCACCCTTTCTTTGCAAAATAAGCACCTGCGTGTGGACTTCCTTGCGGAAGCCGGTCCGCGCATCGTCCGGCTTATCCCAGCCGGCTCGGATCAGAATTTCCTGGCAGAAGTCCCGGATATTGTCCGGAAGACGGAATTTGGCGATTATAAAATTATGGGAGGTCACCGTTTATGGCACTCTCCGGAGGCCATGCCTCGCTCCAGTCTGCCGGATAACGAAGGCCTGTCCGTAGAGATCTCTGACGGAAAAGCTAACCTGATACAGCCGGTCGAATCGCCAACCCAGATCCAAAAAAGGATTGAGATCAACCTCTTCTCCGAAAAACCCGGGCTGCGATTGACCCATCACATCCTCAACTGCGGTATCTGGCCGGTAGAACTGGCTGCGTGGCCAATCACCCAACTGCGCCTGGGCGGGACTGTGATCTTCCCTGTTTCATCCCGATTGAGCGATAAGGATGGCCTTCAGCCAAACCGCTCGCTCGTTCTCTGGCCCTACACACGCTGGCAAGATCCTCGCCTCGTATTGGAAGACGATCTCTATCTGATCCATGGGCAGCCGCTGATGCCCCCCATAAAAATTGGTATGATGAACCGCGACGGCTGGGTGGCTTATCTGCTGGATCAATTTTTATTTGTCAAGCAGTTTGACCCAATGGATAGCCTGCCTCACCCCGACCGCAACTGCAACGTGGAATGCTACTGTAACAACCGGTTTATCGAGTTGGAAACGCTCAGTCCTTGCTACCAGCTTGATCCCGGGCAGTCAGTCACCCACATTGAGGAATGGACAATTTTTCCTGCCCCAGGGATCAAGGCCGATCACACCGCGATCCGCGAGCTGCTGGACCACGTTGGGTTGAGCCGCTCGTAGAATAAGGTTTAAGATGTCTGTGCAGAATGAAAATGCAATGACCATTTGGGATCACCTGGGCGAGCTGAGAAAACGCCTCTTCGTTGCCCTCATTGCCCTGGCGATATCCACTGTGGCTTGCTTATCTTTTGCGCAGCAGTTTATCCAACTCCTGGCCCGTCCGATCGGAGGGTTAGAAAACCTCCAGGCGATCGAAGTCACCGAAAATATCAGCGTCTTTATGCGGGTCAGCCTGTTAGCAGGTCTTATCCTGGCCATGCCGGTCATCGTTTACGAGCTGCTCATGTTTGTTCTCCCTGGGTTGACCTCCTCAGAGAAAAAGTGGATCTATCTTGCCGTGCCGATTGCCAGCATATTATTTTTATGCGGAGTTTTATTCTCCTATTTTGTCATGCTGCCAACCGCCGTACCGTTCCTGGTCGGTGATATTATCCCAGGAGTAATCTCTAAACCGCGCATTTCCAATTATGTCAACTTCATCACCAACTTGATGTTTTGGATCGGGGTGAGTTTCGAAGCTCCCTTATTGGTCTTCATCCTGGCAAAGTTCAAGATTGTCACCGCAAAATCCTTATTGCGCCAGTGGCGGATAGCCGTGGTCATTATCGCTGTACTGGCAGCCATGGTAACCCCCACGGTCGACCCGGTCAATATGGGTTTGCTGATGGTGCCTCTATTTATTCTGTACCTGCTCAGCGTTTTAATGGCCTTCCTGGCCCAATCAAAGTCCTGATCCCCCAGGCGCAGCCCGAGAAGATACGTAGGGTTCGACAGCGGGTTGCTTCAAACCTTTCTATCCATCCCCAACAACCAGCACGGCTTCCCCATTGAAACGGCTTGCTTTCAGGTCTTGAAGCGCCTGGTTGGCCGCATCCAGGGGGTATAACTGGACCGTAGAACGGAGCGGGATGCGATCTGCCAATTCCAGAAGGTCCAGCCCATCCTGGTAGGTCGCATTGGCCACCGACCTCAGGGTTCTCTCGCCATAGATAGATTCGTAGGGGAAAGAAGGGATGGGTGACATATGGATGGCGTTGATCGCCAAAGTCCCGCCTGGCCGCAGAACCTGGAGCGAAGGAGGCACCAGCGCGCCAACCGGAGCAAAGATCACCATCCGGTCCAATAAATCCGGTGGGGTATCCCCCAATCTACCTGCCCAACGGGCGCCCAGATCCATGGCGTGCTGCCGGTGTCCCTCCGAGCGGGAAAATACAAACACCTCGCATCCCCAGTGCAGCGCAATCTGGATCGCCAGGTGAGCGCTCGCCCCAAAACCAACCAGGCCAAGCCGCTCGCCGGGTTGTAGATCGGCCTTTCGCAGCGAGCGATACCCGATGATCCCGGCGCACAATAAGGGCGCGGCCTGTTCGGAAGAAATCCGGGGGGGAACAGGCAGCACATAACGCTCGTCTGCCAGCATGGCCGCAGCGTAACCGCCATTCACGTGGAACCCGGTAAAGAAGGCGTTCGGGCAAAGGTTCTCTTCTCCACGCCGGCAGAACTCGCACACGCCGCAGGCGCGGTGCAGCCAGGGGACGCCTACCCGTTCACCTATCTGTACCCGTTCAACGCCTTCGCCGACCGCATCAACCACCCCTACTGCCTGGTGCCCGGGGGTAAGCGGCAGAGTCGGAGGGTGGATCTCTCCTTCCACGATATGCAGATCGGTATGGCACACCCCACAGACCGCCACCCGCAGACGCACCTGGCCGTGGCCCGGCAGCGGATCAGGCAGCTCGACCATGCGAAGTGGTTGGGTTTCTACTGTTTGAGGGGAGAATAAACGCTGCGCGAGCACGGTATCAGGCGTTCACCAGGGTTCCATGCAATCCATCCGGGGTCAGCCCGGTTAGCAGTACGGGGGTGATCTGGTTCCAAAGATCGGCCGGTGCAAGGATCGAAACCCGCAGGTAATTATCGGTCAGCCCACTGATCTCCCAACCTTCGGGGCCTACACCCTGGGCTGCCTCCCATAGCACCGATAGGGTGCGGCCCAGGAAAGCGCTCCGGTAGCCCCGCGCGCTCTCGGCCAGCGCTGCGCGTATCTCGCGGTTGCGCTGCTTGCGCACTGACATGGGAACCTGGTCGGAGAAACGCGCCGCAGCGGTGCCTGGCCGGGCAGAATAGGTAAACACATGTCCGCCGGCAAAGCCCATCTCTCGAACGAAATCCAGGCTCTCCTGGAACTCTGCATCGCTCTCGCCGGGGAAACCGACAATCACATCCGTGGTGATGGCTACCTCTGGGATCAAGCGTCGGGCGGATTCGACCAGCGCCGCGAACGATTCGGGACGAGTTTTGCGCGCCATCCTCCGTAAGGTGGCGGCGGACCCTGACTGCAGCGGCAGATGAAGCTGACGGCAGAGACGTGTGTCTTCCCAAAGGGCAAAAAAATCTTCATCCAGATCCCAGGGTTCCAGCGAGGACATCCGCAGGCGGAGAACCTTGCTTTGCGCCAGGATCGCCAGGACCAGGTCTTTCAGACGCGATCCGTTCCCCAGGTCGTGCCCCCAGGAGCCCAGGTGGACACCCGTTAGAACGATCTCTTGTGCTCCACCATCCAATGCCGCGCGAATATCGTGGATCACCTGGCTGACCGGCCGGCTGCGTGAAGCTCCGCGGGCTACCGTGGTAATACAAAATGTGCAGTGGTTGTCGCACCCATCTTGAGCTTTGATAAACGCGCGCGTGCGCAGCCGCGTGCCGGGAACGGGCGTCCGCACCACCGGTTCCAGGTCAAACGTTTCAGCCGGCAGACCGAGGACCTGTGCGACCAGACCGTCTTTTTCCTGATTGGAAACTACATGGGTTACACCAGATAATGCTTCCGCGTCGGCCGGATATAACGAGGACCAACAACCGGTTACTGCGATCTCTTTAGCCCCGGCTCGGGCAGCCTGGCGGATCCTCTGGCGCGAATCCGAAGCTGCCTCGGCGGTTACCGCGCAAGTATTCACCACAACGAGGTCAGCCTCACCCGGGCTGCTGACCAGGTCGTGCCCGGCAGCGCGGAATTGTATGGCAAACGCCTCGATCTCGCTCTGGTTCAGGCGGCAGCCGATTGAATCAAGAAATAGTTTCATCCTGCCATGAATTCTAAGGTTTCGTCACTACCAGATTATCGAACAGGATATCCACACCCGCGCTATCAAACGTCCCGGCCATCAGGCCAATATCTCCGGATTGGAAATCCCCATCTTCAACTTCAACCAGTAACTCGCCGTTGATATACAAAACGATCCGCTTCCCGATACAGTCAGCGCCGATCCGGTTCGTGGTTGCCCCGGTACGGATTGTATCTGAGAACTGCATCCCATCTGAACCGACGATGTTGTGTTCTCCGTTTTTCATCTTGCTCACGCCGTAGTACCCATCGCTGCTGATCAATAACCCGTAAAAATTTTCCTCATCCTGGTAGCGGCAGATAATCCCAAAATCATTATCATCCGGGCCGCCGGTCTTCGTCACGTCCGTTTCAATATGCACATCTCCAAAATTCAACCCGGCTACCGTCCAATAGTCGATCTTGGTTTCAGGGACGAAAATGCGGAAGCCGCCGTTTTCATAGTCGATGATACCCTGTCCTTCTCGCAGCGTTTTCCAGCCGCTTTTGTCATCTGAAAAATCGTCCTGAAAAAGCACTCGATTAGGCTCTCCGGTGGTGGTATTTCCGTCCGTCGGGTTTCCCAGGGCACACCCCAGAATGCTGAGTGCCAGGACTGCCGTCAGAAGGGCAAGCTGCAGGTGTTTGTTCATCGTTATGGCTCCTTTCACCTTCTACCGGCATTCAGTCCGGCCGAAAATTGGACGCGATCATTGTAGCATAACATTACTGCGATGGATAATAAGCTTGTAATAGTCGTTGAGCCTGTTTTCCGGTTGGCCCGTCACCCGCCTGGGAGAGGGCATTTTCAAGATATGTCTTGGCGCGTTGGGTTTCTCCGCGGTGCAAGTTGAGGATCCCAAGGTGAAGCAAGGCAGGCGCATATTCCGGGTTGTGTTCCAATGCGCGTTCAAAAAACCTCTCCGCCGTGTTTAAATCTCCGATCTTTAACAGAGCCTGGCCCATGATATCCTGGGAGGCCGGGTCATCAGGGGCCAGGGCGGCCGCTTTGCGGGCAGCGGGTAAGCCAATCCCGGTCACATCCAGGTTGTACAATATCGAAAATGAAGCCAATGCTTGCCAGAAGGAACTGCTCTGGGAGTCCAATTCTGTCGCGCGTTGGTAGTGCGCCAGCGCCTCGTTGATTTTTCCCATACCTGCGTAAGCGTTCGCCAGCTCGATCTGCCAGGTGGGATTGAGCGGCTCCTTGCGGATGATCTCCTCTAAAGCCTGGACCGCCCGGTCTGGCTTTCCGGCGCGCTGCCAGTAGAGCGCGTAGAGAACATTGACCAGGGTTGAATCGGGGTTGAGATTCCTCGCCCGGTCCAGCTCAGCAAAGCCGTTTCTACCTTGCTGTTGAAGACTTTCACCCAGCAGCGCCCAGGCTTCCGCATAATCGGGTTGAATTTCGATCGCCTGCCGGAAGGCCGCTTCCGCCAGCAGCCACTCCTCGATCGCTCCATATCCCCTGCCGATCAGGAGTTTGCGGTAAGCTCCATCCTCCTGGAGATCTGCGGTATTCAAGCTGGTTTGCAGGCTGCGCGCGCGTGGTTCATATTCGGGATTCAAAGAAGCCGCTCGCAGCAGCAGGGGTAATCCCTCTTTGATATCCGTCAGGCTGATATATAAACCAGCCTCAAATATCACGGCCGGGTCGTTTTTTTTGAAGGACAGCCAATCACGCAAAGTCTGGGCCGCATCCAGGGTCAATCCCTGGTTGGATTGAACTTCGACCATCCGCCGGTATATTTCGGGATCCCTGACTCCCCCACGGACCAGTCCCCGCCAGGACTTCAGCGCTCTTTCCGCGTCCCCGGTTTGCTGGTATGCATCTCCTAAGGCGATCTCCCCTTCGAGGGTCAGCGAACCCAGGTCTTGGGCGCGGGTTAGGGCCGGGATTGCGCGCTCAGGTTCTCCACCCTGCAAGCTCAAGCTGCCCGCGCGTTCCCATAAATCCCCCCGCCATGGCATCATTTCTGCTGCTCGCTCGATCTGGCTTGCCGCCTGCAGGTACCGCCCGCGCTCGACTGATAATCGCGCCGATCCCAGAGCGCGCTCGCTTTGCAGCGGGCGTGGAAAAAGGTTCAATGGAACCAGGAAAAGCAGGGGAAGCAGGATCCATACCCAATCGGGAGGACCCGCGGACTTCTTCATACGCCTGATTATACCTCTCCACCTCTAAAGCGGGATTAGCTTGTATTCGTCACGAGGGGTGGTTATAATGAACGGGTTGATCCCCACTCCTGGAGAATTAGGCGATGCAATCGTTGCGATTGGCTGGTTTGATGGTGATCCTGACCCTCACGCTGCTCCTGTTCGCCTGTAACAGGCAGGTCACCCCTCAGCCCTCGCCTGCCCCCAGCCCGACTGCCAGCCCTTCCCCCACCTACCGGATTATCGTTCCGCGCAGAAGCCCCACGGTCACGGATACCCCGCTTCCCTCTCCAACCCCGGTTCCCGTTAATTCCCCGGGCCAACCTGGCGAACGTGATAATGCGATCATCGACCCGGTCTCCAAAGGAATCCAGCCGGGTCCGTCGATCCCAGGCGACGCCTATGCGCAGAACCTGTTCGAACGCCCTTTTACTTTTGCCACGATCCTCTACCTTCCCGATCTCGATCTCTCTCGGGCCGATCTGAGCCTGGATGATACCTGGTTTTATTTCTCACTGCGCCTGGCCGGTCTCCGCTCACCCACCCTCCAGCTCCTGGGTAACTATGGCATCGAATTAGACCTGGATTTCGACGGACGCGGTGACAGCTTGTTATGGATAACCTCACCTCCACCCAATATCGATTGGACGGTAAAGGGGGTACGTTTATACCGGGATCTTAATAAGGATGTTGGCGGACAAAATCCACTGGTCCCCGATTCTGGGCCTCCAGGTGATGGTTACGAGGTCCTGGTTTTCGAACAAGGCCTGGGTTTAGACGTGGACACAGCCTGGGTGCGGCTGGATCCGCTCTATCCATTCGGGATCCAGGTAGCAGTCAAACGCCAGGCATTGGAAAACCCTGACCGGTTCCTCTGGTCGGCCTGGACGGATGATGATGTCAGGGAACCTGCTCGATTTGATTACAATGATTACTATAAGAATACACGCGAAGCCCAGCCGGATGATGCAATCGATTTATATTCCATCGATAACACCTGCCGGGGAATCTTTGGCCTGATCCCGAACGGTGGGGAGCCAGGGATTTGCCCGGTTGCGTTTCTGACTCTCCCGCCCACTCCGGAACCCAGCGCAACCCTAACCCTGACACCCACCATCACACCCACCGTCACCCTTACACCGACGGTAACGGTTACCACAACCGGAACCTTGAACCCGACCACCATCAACGTACTGGTTTGGACGGATACCAATCAGAACGGCGTTGTCGACACGGGCGAACCTGGGCTACCGGGTTTCACTGTCCGTTTAGGGAGTGGAGCCTGTCCTTCTGCCGGCCTGGCTCAGGCCACCAGTGCAGCCGATGGCAGGCTCAGCTTTACCGGCCTGTCTGGTGGATCCTACTGCACCATCCTCGAGCATCCCGGCCGCACCCTGACCACATCCGAACAGTTAAATGTTACCCTGAGCACGGGGGCAACCTCCCAAGTCAATTTTGGTGTGGCGCCATAAAAAAATGCAACACCCCAAATTTAATGGATTTGGGGTGTTGCATGTCTCGCCAGGGTTATTCCTCTTCCGCCCATCCCCCCTACCCTTTTTTATTAATCATCGTCACCGTCACCACCGCCATCCTCCCCGGGCTTATCTCCATTGGCGTGACATTGGACGCAGTTGCTGAAATCTATCCCCAAATCGCTGTGTTCGTCGTTTACCTCTCCCTGGTCGTGACAGGTATAGCAGGTATAAGAAGTGTATCCATTGGGGTGGCAGGTCTGGCAGTTTGGCGCTCCACCATGACCCATGGGGAAGGTGTGCGGCCCATTAAAGCTGGCAGGGCGCCAGGCGCTGGTTGAATGGCAGCCGGCGCAATTTGTTCCAAACAGCCCGCGGTGGATCTCTGGTTCAGCATGACACGCCGCACAAGCTGTTGGCGTGCCCTTGAAACGCCCGCCGGTATGGCACTTCGCGCAGGTTGCGTTGGTATGCGCGCCGGTTAGCGGAAAGGCCGATTTGGAGTGGTCGAAAGTTACCTGGCTCCAGGCTTCCGTGGTATGGCACGCCTTACAATCGCTGCCCATCGAACCGTTGTGGATGTCATTCTTTTGGTGGCAGGCCACACACTGAGTTGGGGTACCCTTGAATTTATGGTTGGCATGACAGCTCGTGCAGGAAACACTGGTATGCTTCCCGGTTAGAGGAAAAGCCGATTTCGAGTGGTCAAACGTTACCTGACTCCAACCAGCGGGCGAGTGGCATTGGGCGCAGTCCGTGCCCAGGGCTCCGGCATGAACGTCATCTTTTTGATGGCACGAGACACATTTCGATGGCGTACTCTTGAACATCAGGCTGTTATGGCAAGCGGAGCACTGCACGCTGACATGTTTCCCTACCAGCTTGAAAGCAGAGGAATTGTGGTTGAAAGTGCTGGGTTTCCAGGTGGAAGTCGTATGGCAGGCAGCGCAGTTTGCGCCCAGGGAACCCGCGTGCGGATCTTCCTTACCATGACATGCCGCGCAATTTGAGGGAGTAGAACGGAACCTCATATTCGTATGGCAGCCCTGGCACTCGGCTTTAGCATGCGCCCCGGTCAGCTTGAAGGGCGCGTTGGCATGGTCAAACGTGGTGTTCTCCCAATCGATCGTGGTATGACACTGTTCGCACTGCGTACCCAGGTCCCCTTCATGAGCGTCGTCCTCCTTATGGCAGGCATTGCAGTTGGCCGGGGTAGATTTAAACAGCATATCCTTGTGGCAGTCCACGCATTCAGCCGTCTGGTGTGCGCCAGTCAGTTTAAATGCAGTCAGATTGTGATCAAAGTTCACCCGATTCCAGCTTTCGGCCGTGTGGCATTGCTGGCACTGTGTCCCCAGGGTACCCTGGTGTGCATCATCTGCCGCGTGACAGGCAGCGCAATCTGTAGGGGTAGATTTAAAGAGCAGGTCTTTATGGCAGGCTTCGCACTCAACGGTACCGTGCGCTCCCTCGAGGGGAAAATCGGTCAGTGAATGGTCGTATTCGATTTTTTCCCAGGCAGCCGAAGTATGGCATTTCGCACAGTCCTGGCCCAGGGTGCCGGCATGCGGGTCGTCCTGCTGATGGCAGTTGATACACAGTTGTGGAGCCGCCTGCAGATCAGCAACCGTCTGCGCGCCCTGGTGGCAGGCAGTACATTCCAGCAGTTCATGCTTTCCATCCAGATGAAAGGCCACCTGGTCATGGCTGAAGTTTTTTCCGAGAGTCTCTTTACCATCGTGACAGTTCAAACAGGCCCAACCAAAGGTTTCCCCATGTTTCTGCATAAAGGCTGCATCATGATCGCCGTGGCAGGTCACACAGACACCCATATCCATTTGGGACAAACCCTGGGTGTGACAATCAACGCATTGGATGGCACGTCCATCCCACATCGCTGGGTGGGCAGCCAGAGAGAACCCCACCACATCGTGAGGGAAGTTCTTCAGGTTCACAGGGGTTAATTCGCCGTTTTCCCCCAGATGTTCCACGTGACAATCGCGGCAGTTGATCTCTCCTTTTAGCGCAAATAGGGCTCCGTGCAGGCTGGTGGAATCTCTGAGCTCTTCCTGGACATCGGTATGGCAGGCAAGACAGCGGTCGGCCATCCGTTCTCCACTCCAGGGTGCGGTGTGACAGGCAGCGCATTTTCCGGCAATTTCGGCATGCGAACTGACCTGTCCGAGGGTAGCTCCCCGCCTGGCATTTAAACCTCCGGGACTAAACAACTGTCCGCCATTTGCAAATACCGATCCGGTGATAAAGAGAACGGTCACCAGCATGGCCGCGATACCGGTAAATGAAAAACAGCCCAGACGGTTTGTTTTCATCCACTCACCCCAATTCGTAAATTCGATTTGGTCGGTGGCTCAGCGCAGCAAGGAAGCAAAGTATACTGCTGCACCAGCATGGATAAATGCCGCTGTAAACAGCGCCATTCCGATCGGGATATGGACCGAATGCCAAACACCCAATAACCGGCGGGCAAACGCCAGAGATGAAATCTGCCTTTTAAGCTGCCTCTGCCGGGATACCAGGCGGTTGAGCTGGTCAAGCTGTGCACGGATCTCTTTTGGCATCCTGCGCTTTTCGACCCACAGCTGCACCCATAGGATCATCTCAAACCATGCCCGTCCCAAAACCAGCGCTGCCTCGCTGCGCTGCGTCCGCGTCGTACCAGAAAGCCGCCTTGCCCAGGTCTGAGAGGCCTCCGGCTGCTCGACCAGCCATCTACGCACTTCGGCCTCCACTTCAGCAACCTCGCACTCCAACTGGTCTCGTTCGATCTCAGACCCGTCCGCCGTACGAGGCACAGCCGTGTAAATATAGCGTCCAATAAAACCGCTGACCACGATCACGACTGTCAGAAGCATGACTACCCCTGCCAGTCCATTGAAGCGGAAAGATGAATGCAGTAATACCAGATAAGGACCTACCAATCCGGTAAAGATGTGGAACTGGAGCCAGCTTGCCATCTTTCCCCAACGAGCTGCGCGCGTGCGTTTGCGCAGCGAGTACAGGCTTTCGGTCATAATCATCAGCAAAAAGCCCAGGATCCCGATCCCATGCCCAAACAATCCGGCTGCCTCAGGGACTCTGCCCAGGATCCAGATCACATAGAAGTAAATCAGAGTGATCAAGACGATCGCCGCAAGTGCAAACCAGAGTTCACGCGCGCTTCGCTGCATGCAGTCTGTTCCCCAATGAACAAAAATCGGCTAATAGATCGGCAATCCTGCAGCCTGGGCGGAGGAGTTGAGAGCGGATCGGGGTAATATCGACCTGTTCGCCAATCAAGCGCCGGATTGCGATGGATAGTCTTTGATCGCCCATAATGATTGCCCCAACCAACTGGCTCTTCCCCATCAGCAAGCGCAGCCGGTTGATTTCAAATTGGCTGAAAGCGGCAATCGAGTCGGGCAGTTCACGCCAGGTTTCACTGTCGCCCCGGGCAATCGCCACCAGGTCGTCATCCCGCCCCTGGCCTACTTTGCCGATAATCGTGGTCGTTAAACCTGCCAACCGGGTTACGTTAAAAGGCACGCTCTTCTCGTACAGGGTAGCGACCCCGGCCATATTGATCCCTGCCGTACGCCCCTGCTCGCGCGCCAGATTCCACAGGGTATCCAGAGAAGTCTTCCCACTATAGGGATCATAAACCTGGGCCACATCACCCGCCGAGAAAATGTCCGGGTGGGAGGTTTGCAGGTTTGGTGTGACCAGGATCCCACGGTCAACTTGCAAGCCAGCTTTTTCAGCCAGCGATTTCTGTGGTTGGACGCCAATCGCGAACGCGACAATCCCGCAGGCGATCCTGCGCCCATCCCTGGTGACCACTCCTACGACCTTCCCGCGATTCCCTTCAATACATTCCAGTTCTGTCCGGTAATGGATATTTACCTTTTCAGCTTTCAAACGCTCTTCTATCAGCCGAGATTCCGTATCATCCAGGACGTTATTCCAATAACGCTCGCCCCGTAAAAAATAATGCACCTGGACTCCACAGGCTACCAGTCCTTCTACGATTTCCAGCGCGGTAATCCCCCCGCCCACCACTACCGCGGCGCGGGCCCGGCGGGCCAGTTTAAGGATCTGGCGGGCATCTTCCAGGTGATCGAGCTTGACCACTCCATCCAGATCCGCCCCGGCAACCCTGGGCAGGACTGCGCGCGATCCGGTAGCCAGGAGCAGCCGATCATACGCGATCTGGGTTCCCTGATCGAGCTCCACTCGATGTTGATCCGGGAGCACGCGTTCAACTCGTCCTTTCCGCCTTTGAATATTCATCTGGCGGAAATCGCTCTCCTGGAAAGAAAAAAGCATATTCTCGGGGATTTCACCGCTAAGATAATAAGCCAACCCCGGCCGGGAATAAAAACCATGCGGATCGTCACCGATCATGAGCGTAGACGCGCCAGGATCGTTCTCATGGATCGCCTGCGCGGCAGAAACGGCGGCTACCCCACTACCGATGATGACATACCTTTGTGACATGCTTACCTCTCCTTGACCGGGCGGGTAACCGGTTCGGTAAAAAGGGATGTCCGTTCGAAGCGCAGAACGCCGCGCGGACAGCGTGCTATGCATTCCCCACAGGTCAAGCAGTGGCTGTCTTCCACTGGGGTGCCTTCCCAGGCATGCCGCCTGACATCGATCTCGATTGGGCAGGCATACGAGCAAATCCCACACTGCACGCAGCGAGCCGAGTCAGGCACTACGTATCCGCTGGTCAGTGTTTCATGGCGCGATCTCTCTGGTTGAAATAATTTTCTAAACCCCATAAACCTCCAAAAACACTCTATACCCTAACGTCGGTTTTCAGGTGAAAAAGGATACCTCCCAAGGGTAAAATTATGGATTGTGAAGATTTACATTATCATTATAGGATGAATTCCAGATATAGAAAAAGGAATTCATAAATTAATCACAAAGACCATATATTATATATTTTTTACCAATTTACCACGAGAGTATAACCTAAATATTACCAGGGTTCAAATCACTGGGGTTTTAACAATTCTGCAAGGGGATCCCCCTCGCGAGCTAAATCCTTGACATTGGCTTAAAGCAGTGATAACCTTTCTGCCGTAAACCCTCAAAGCTGCTGGATCGGCTGAATGCAATCCCAGCGGCCTCATCAAATCTTTTTGTATGGAGATACTCGAATGGCAGAACGTTTCGTTGGGACCGTAAAGTGGTTCAACGCCACCAAAGGATACGGCTTTATCGGCCGCGATGAAGGAGATGACGTCTTCGTGCACTTTTCTGCGATCGAAATGGAAGGATACAAGCGTCTAAAGGAAGGCCAAAAGGTGGAATTCTCAATTGAAGAGGGTCCCAAGGGGTTACAGGCCGCCAACGTAGTGCCGGCGTAGGCGATCACCCAGACAATCTAACATAAAAGAGCCGCTCGAGAAGCGGCTCTTTTATGTTCTGATCAACGCTTGAGAGCTGTCTTCATACGCTCCAGCGCTTCCATCAATGTGGAGCGCGGACAGCCAAAATTTAAACGCACAAACCCTTCTCCCCCATCCCCAAAAATCGCTCCATCATTCAAACCAACCCGGGCTTCTCTTTCAAAGAAACGGGCAGGAGATAAATCCAGATCCAGCTTTCGGCAGTCCAACCAGGCCAGGTATGTTCCTTCGGGAACTGTCATTTCGATATCTGGCATTCCTTCTTTGACATATTGTTGCAAAACCCGGCGGTTACCATCCAGATAGTCCAACAACTCTTCCAACCAGGGTATTCCCGAACGGTAAGCTGCCAATGCGGCCGTGAAACCCAGGATATTTACATGGCCCATCATTCCCTCATCTGCCTTTTTCAATTTGGCGCGCAGTTCCGGATTTTGCACAATCGCAAAAGAACATTTCATCCCGGCTATATTGAAAGTTTTGCTGGGCGCCATAAGCGTGATCGTTTGGGCGGCAATTTCGGGTGCCAGGCTGGCTATTGGTATATGGGTATTACCCGGATAGAGCAGGTCACAGTGGATTTCATCGGAACAAATCACCAGGTTGTGCCTCAGGCAAATATCCGCCATGCGCTCCAGCTCAGCGCGGCTGAAGACCCGGCCCACCGGATTATGCGGATTGCACAGGATAAACAGCCGGGTCTGTTCTCCGATGGCCTGCTCGAACCGGTCGAAATCGATGCAATAGCGCCCATCGCTCTCCCGGGTCAGCTCCATAGACTCGCGCGTAAGCCCGGCAAACTCGTTGGCTCCCAGGATAGGTGGATAAACCGGGGTCTGTACCATGACCCCATCCCCCGGCCTGGCAACTGCATGACAAACCACATTCAGCGCCGTCACAATCCCTGGCAAAAAAACGATCTCTGATTCCGTGATGGTCCAACCATACAATGATTGCATCCGATTGACCAGGATTTGGCACAGCTCCTGCGGTTCCCTGGGATAGCCAAATACCCCGTGCTCCACCCGCTCATGCAAAGCCTGGATGATCGTTTCTGGCGATCGGAAATCCATATCCGCAATCCACATTGGCAGAACTTCTCGTTCGTAGTAGTTCCATTTGAGACTATCTGAGCTGGTCCGATCTACACAATCATCGAAGTTAAAGGTCATGGCTATGTTTCCCTCACGATCAAAGTAGTCAGCAGCTTTGTGCGGCCAGACCGATTATACATCCAGCAACCTGGATTTGTTCTGCATTCTCATCTAAGTGCTGGTATACTGGGGACATTCTCCGGCTGCCGCTGGATAGAGGTAGGCATGGTCTCGCTTCCCAAAACTGCTGCATCTGCACCCGATCTCCAACTCGTCCAATCCCCGGATTGGACCGATTATGAGTTGTTGGACAGCGGTGATGGCGAGAAACTCGAACGCTACGGCCCCTACCGCCTGATCCGCCCAGAGGTCGAAGCCATTTGGAAACGCGCTCTACCGGTGAGTGAATGGGACGCAGCTCACGCTGTTTTCCAGCCCACCGGCGAAGAACACGGTGGGCACTGGCAGTACCGCCGGACGGTCGAACCGCGCTGGAAGATGAGCTATAAAAACCTGCGCTTCTGGGTTCAACCTTCTGCCTCTCGCCACCTGGGAGTCTTCCCAGAGCAGGCCAGCCAGTGGGATTGGACCGCGCAGCAAATTCGCGCGGCGAGCCGGCCGGTCAGGGTTCTCAACCTGTTTGGATATACCGGGCTTGCCAGCCTGGCAGCCGCCCAGGCCGGCGCCCAGGTGACCCATGTAGACGCATCCAAAAAAGTGATCGGGTGGGCCCGCGAAAACCAGGACCTTGCCGGTCTGTCAGATCTCCCCATCCGATGGATCCTGGACGACGCTTTAAAGTTCGTCCGCCGCGAAGCCCGCCGCGGCGCCCGCTATGAAGGGTTGATCCTCGACCCGCCCAAATTCGGCCGGGGGCCCAAAGGGGAAGTTTGGGAATTCTATAAGCTGCTCCCCGCTCTGCTCTCGGACTGCCGCGCTATCCTGAGCGATCGACCTGTATTTGTCGTACTGACCGCATACGCAGTCAAGGCATCCGCAGTCACGCTGCATTATGCCTTAGAAGAAATGCTGCACGGCCACAGCGGCCTGGTAACGTCCGGCGAGGTGGTGCTCACAGAGCGCAGCGCGGGCCGTTTGTTATCCCTGGCCATTTTTTCTCGTTGGAATTTTATAAACAGGATTATCCCATGACCGAACCCAATCAGATCACCTTTATTGGCCCTGGTGTGATGGCAGAAGCCCTGATCGCCGGCCTGATCCGCCAATCCGTCTCCTCACCCGACCACCTGCTGGCTTCCGGTCCGCGGGCCGAACGAGTCGAGGAGTTGCGCACCCGCTACGGGATCCGCGCCGCATGCGATAATGCTGAAGCAGCCCGCCAGGCAGATGTAGTGGTACTGTCGGTCAAGCCGCAGAAACTGGATCGAGTACTATATGGGCTGCGCGGCGCGGTACGCCCCGACGCCCTGGTCTTATCCATTGTAGCCGGGGCAACGATTGCAAAGATCGGCCAGGACCTAAATCACCAGACGATTGTACGCGCCATGCCCAACACTCCCGCTCAGATTGGCGAAGGGGTCACCGTTTGGACCGCAGCAAGCAGCGTCTCCCCAGAACAGAGCGAATTGGCCCGCCGAATTCTCGCGGCACTCGGCGAGGAAGTGTTCGTCGAGGAAGAGAGCTATCTGGATATGGCCACCGCCCTGTCCGGGACCGGCCCCGCCTACGTATTTCTATTTCTGGAAGCCATGATCGATTCGGGGGTGCATCTGGGGCTTCCCCGCCGGATCTCCGAACAGCTGGTAGTCCAGACCCTGCGCGGCTCGGTGGATTATTTCTCGCGCAACAAAGCCCATCCCGCTACCTTACGCAACCAGGTTACCTCACCGGGTGGCACCTCCGCAGCAGCCCTGTATTATCTGGAGAAAGCCGGCTTCCGCACCGCCATCTCACGCGCCATCTGGGCTGCCTACGAGCGCTCCCAGGAGCTGGGCAAAGGCGGTGCCAGCCATGCGCCCGATAAGAACGGCAGAGAGGCCTGATTAGCCGGCTTTTCCAGCGGCGCCCCCGGAGGGCTGCTCTTTAGAGGGCTTGGCCCCGGCGGAGCGGATGTTCATCACCTTCCCCAGGATATCGAACCAGAACGGGGCGCCCTGGGCAGCCGCGCCTCCAATCAGAAGTATGCCGAACAGCTTGGTAAACCACTCCTGAGTGTTGGCCGGGGGATCGACCAAAGACAGGCACTGCCCAACGAAATACAGTCTTATCTCATTTGTTTCTGGATCCCTGAGCCCGGGGCTGCATTCTTCAGGGCTAGATTTGTTCAGGTTATATTTCCACCCGACATCGATCTGCAGGACATTCAGTTCATTCTGCAGGCTCTCGAACACCTTGCCAAAATCATTCGAATCTACATTGGCTGGGGGTTGATAATTCTCAGCCATGCTCGCCATGCTCTGCCGCAAGGTCGGTTCGCGCCAGAGCTGCAAACCGATTGCGATCGCGTCAACATTGAGGATCAGCGCCAGCAAAAAACCGATCACAAATGATAGGGCAAGCGCGTTCCGTTTGTACCAACCGCTAGAACGGTCCATGGTATCGTTGAACCATTTTTCGACATTCCGGCGGGTTTTGGCAAGCAAATCCTCCCCCTCGGACATAAAAAAGGCAGCCCGGTCGACCAGGCTGTCCAGCGAATCCTTCAGGCTCTGCTCTGCACCGGCCAGGGAGTTGGCCTGTCCTTTCAGTTCGTTTAGAATTTGCTGCGTAAGTACGCCCTTGGCGGAATTTTCAGCCTCTCGAATCAGGCTGTCGAGGGCCTGTTTCAACTCAGGATAATCGACGAGTAGGATCTCTGAGCCTGTCTTTACCCGATCCAGCACCTCCAGCCCATCCCTGGGGGATTGTTCTTGAATGAGCGCATTGATCAGCGGCTTGAAATCTGAATAAAGACAGGTAAAACGATCTATCTCATCACGGAGCGTAACCTGTAGGATCTTATTGGCTTGATCGGCAGCCGCCTTGCCCGCCAAATCGATGAGGGAGTCCAGCCAGTCTCTGACCTCCCTGGTTTCCAGGAGACTGCAGATCCGCAAATCGCGGATCAACATCTGGTTCGCTTTGATTTTCTCCAGAGCGTCTTGAATAACCGATGCTTCGGTGCCGGCCGACATGATAGTGTCAAAAAGTACCAGCGCGAATTTATCGGCAGGGATGTAGGATGGCCGGCGGCCCGGCTGGCCCAGAGAACGGATCAATGGGTGTTCGTAGAGGCGATCCACAAAAGTTGGGAAAGGTACCGTCAACCGGTTGCGATACCGCCAGCAGACCTTGAGCCGCGCCAGCAAACCGCGATCGCTACCTGTTTGCGGAGGAGCCGCCGGGTTACCCGGGTTTTGTACGGCCGGTGGTAATAGATGCTCTCCATTCCACCAGCGGAGGAAATTTTTGAATTTTTCAACCAGGCTGAGACGTTTCTTTTGGTCGGTGAGCATCGACCGGATAGCGCCGTCCAGGTGATTGGAACGCAGTCGAAGCCAACCGGAGATCACCTCCTGAATTTGCATCACCGCCAGGCTCATCACCAGGAATACCAGAATTAATCCCAAGGCAGTTTCGACCAGCTCTTCCAGGTACATAGAAACCCTCCTTAACCCATCCCGGTCCGCCCAATCGGAAGACCGGTGGTATTTTTATTGTTCAGCGAGTAATACTGGAGCCGCAACCATAAAGAATCGCTACGGGGATTGTCGATTGACTGGGGAGCCATCCCTGCGGAATAAGGCAGTGTCAGGCAGGTATTTTATTTTTCGATAAATTTACTCTAGATTAGATAAATGATATCATCAAAAATTGTAAAATCAAGCATCATTTTCTTTGCTCTAAAGTTTTTTCTGTACAAATTCCCCTATCACCCTCCCCCAAAACATTTGACAGTTTCACCGCTCACCCTTACACTTATCCCATGCTCGCCAGAGTCTACTCATGCGCCGTTATCGGACTTGAGGGGGTCGCCGTCGAAGTAGAAGTGGACACAGGGCAGGGACTCCCCAACATGGTCATCGTCGGCTTGCCCGACGCCGCCGTCCAGGAAAGCCGCGAACGCGTCCAGTCGGCGATCAAAAACGCCGGGTTCTTTTATCCACGCAAACGGGTCACCGTCAACCTCGCCCCCGCATCGGTGCGCAAAGAAGGCCCCGCCTACGACCTGCCCATTGCCCTGGGAGTGCTGGTCGCCACCGAACAGATCCCCGCCGAAAGCCTGGAGAGCACCCTGGTCATCGGCGAGCTGTCGCTGGACGGCACGGTCCGGCATGTACGCGGCGTGCTGCCCATGGCCGCCGTCGCCCGTCGGGAAGGCTTCAAACGCGTGTTTGTCCCCGAAGCGGATGGGGCTGAAGCCGCCCTGATCCCCGATCTCGAGGTCTATCCGGTCGCCTCGCTGGCCGATTTACAGGCCCACCTATCCGGCCGCATCGATCTACATCCCCACCCGCCCGTCGAAGTCGAAGACCTGGAAATCTCGGTCCTGACTGACTTCCGCGAGATCAAGGGGCAGGAACACGTCAAACGCGCTCTGGAAGTCGCGGCTGCCGGAGGGCATAATCTTCTAATGGTCGGGCCGCCAGGCTCAGGTAAAACCTTGCTGGCGCGCGCCCTGCCGGCCATCCTCCCGCGTATGTCGATCGATGAAGCCCTGGATGTTACCCGCATCTACTCGGTAGCCGATCAGCTCCCTCCAGACGTCCCGCTGGTCCGCAACCGCCCATTTCGCGCCCCACACCATACCATCTCGCACGCCGGGTTGGTTGGCGGCGGCAATTGGCCGCACCCTGGCGAAGTTTCCCTCGCCCACCGCGGCGTGCTCTTCCTCGACGAGCTTCCCGAGTTCAGCCCGCGCACCCTGGAAGTTCTGCGCCAGCCCATCGAAGATAAGCTGGTCACCATCAGCCGCGCCCAGGGCTCGCTGACCTTTCCCGCCAACTGCCAGCTGGTCGGAGCCATGAACCCCTGCCCGTGCGGCTATTACGGCGACCCGGTCAAAGCCTGCACCTGCTCCTCGGGGATGGTCACCAAGTACCAGAAGCGTATCTCCGGCCCGCTGCTCGATCGCATCGACATCCACATCCAGGTCCCACGGGTCGAATATGAAAAGCTCAGCGACAGTCGCACTGGCGAACCATCTTCCATCGTGCGGGTACGCGTCGAGGCCGCCCGCCAGCGCCAGCGCGAGCGGTTCGATCCACCTACTTCGCGCCCAAAGAACGCCAGCCTGAATGGCAGCCAGATCGCCTGCAACGCCGATATGCGCCCGGCCGAAGTCCGCCAATACTGCGCCCTGGACGACACCGGGCGAGCCTTGATGAAGACCGCCATGGCCCAGCTCCAGCTCTCCGCCCGCGCTTACCACCGCGTCCTCAAGCTGGCCCGCACCATCGCTGACCTGGCCGGCTGCGACGCCATCGCCCCCCAGCACCTGGCCGAGGCGCTCCAGTATCGGCCACGCACCACCGACGTATAAACCTCGTTCCCACGCAGAGCGTGGGAACGATTTACCGCCCGCAAGAGTATCGATATCTAAGTGAATAAAACACTTCTTTACCTCCTCCAACGCACGTGGTCGTATTTAGCCAATCCCCGCCTGGTCACCCTGGCGCAACCAGAAAGATTGTTTCTGGCCCTGGCGCTTCCGTTTGGCATTATTTTTATATTTCTCTCGGCGCCTTTCCAGGCGCCCGATGAGCATACTCACTTTTTCCGCGCTTACGCAATTTCATCAGGACATTTTACAGGCACACAGGTAACACTTCCTGAAAGCGTATTTGATTTCGCGAAGACCGTTTCGAAAGATCTACCGGGTAATGATCAAAATAAGCAAAGCAAGAAGGCCTTGGTTCGAGAGTTTTCCCGGCCCTTTATAGAAAAGCCCCAGGTTGAGACTCCAATTTTAAACTCGGCTATCATTTCCCCTCTCCCTTATCTTCCACAGGCATTAGGCGTTTTGATCGGTCGCCTGGCACATCTAAACCCAATCTTTATTTTTTACCTGGGCCGAATCGTCAATTTTCTTGCCTGGATTGGAATAACATTTCTCACCATCCGGACAACGCCGATCCACCCACGCCTTTTCGTGGCTCTGGCACTCATGCCAATGACCCTTCATCAAGCGGCATCCAATTCCCCAGATGCTGCCACCATCGCAATCAGTTTTTTGTTTATTGCATTTGCCCTGCGGATTCTGATGGACCAGCGGCCAAACATCAATTGGTCGGATTGGGTCAAGATCGGTTTACTGACAATTGCCCTGGCGTTGTGCAAATCGGTATATATTTTGGCGGCAGGTCTTCTGGTGGCTGTGCTGTTCCGGCGCTTCCGGCAGCAGCGCGCTATCCTACCCATAACCCTGGTTGTCATTGGTCTGGGACTCGCGTGCGGGTTGGCCTGGGTGCAGTATTCAGCTCAGATCGTTAGTGTAGAGACGATGAATACATTAAAAACACCCACCACTGGAGGAATAGAGTTTATTTTGAAACATCCTCAAGCTGCCGCTTCAATCTTCTGGAATTCGTCCATTACCAGTTTGGGATATCAAACGCGTACCTTTATTGGTGTTCTTGGGTGGATTGACACGGTGCTGCCCAATTGGGTATACCCGTTTTATTATGTACTGTTATTATGTATTGTTGTCTTTGAGCCGCACCCGCAAGCATATTTCTATGTTAGAGAACGGTTATGGATAGGGTTATTGGCGGTGATGGCTGGCCTTGTGATGATGTCAATATTTTTATACCCAGCAGCGTCGGGCAGCGGTGCGAGTACGGCTATTCCTCAGGGGCGTTATTATATCCCTCTTGGGCCGCTTTTTTTCTTACCGTTCAGCCAGCGGAAATGGTTCATTTCAAACGAATCGCCGGTCTGGGTAATTGTCGCGGTGGTGCACGGGCTTATCCTGGTCGTTTCTATCCGAGCGATGTTATGGCGGTATTACGCTATTTGACGCTTTTTATTGGTTAATTACACTATATACCGAGGAGGATATAGGGCGAAGTATACCTGCCTTGCCAGCTTGGGCGGTGATCTTCGGCTGGGGCTGGTTTACTCCGTCTTGTTGTGGTTCTATCAGCCGGCTCACCTAAGCTCAACCTTACATCAGCCCGATCAGCAAGAAATTCGTTCAACTTACAACCCCGCAGAGCTCGATAACAAATTCAACGTAAACTATTTTTCAAAAGTGTTGAATGACCCTATTCAGGCCACGATTGTTGAATTTCAGACAGATGGAAATTTAATGATTATCCCGGGCACCTCGTTTTCAGCGCCAAAGCTCAGCTACCTGGCCGCACTTTATCTTTTCCAGGGTGGACCGGTATCTTGCACGAGAAGCCAGCAGGGGATTCTACCGGTGACTACGCTTGGATATGCCCATGAAAGTGCTGGAGACTGACATAATCTGCCATTAATAGACGCTGCAAACCAATACTGCACAAATTTCCCGGCATCCACCAACCTGGGCAGGAGCTGCGCTTGAAATGGATTTATTCGACAAATGATCGTTTAGATTTACTGCGGGACCAGATACCCGGCGATACAGTGATCATCCTGCAGCGATCTCAAGGAAACGGCCGTATGCCTCATCCCAGCCGGCATTTCTATCCGGCAGATATTCCTTGATATCGAATGAATCGCGCACAACGCGGCGCGCCTCTTCAAGTCCCTTGATTTCTCCCGCTGAAATGTACTGCGCGCACAGGTTCCCCACGGCCGCGGCCTCATACGGTCTCGCGAGAACCGGCCTGCCCATGGCCGACGCGGCAAATTGGTTCAGCAGCGCGCTTTTTGCGCCACCCCCGATGATATGCACGCAAGGGACCTTGAAACCCACTGCACTTTCAACCTTTTCCAGTGTCCGACGGTATGCCAGCGCCAGGCTTTCCTTGATGCACCGGTTGATTGCTCCGGGTGTTTCAGGCTCAGGCTGTTTCCATTCCCTGCATTTCCGTTTTATTTTCCCGAGCATGTCTCCGGGTTGGAAGAAGAGCGGGTCGTCCGGGTCGATCAGGGAGCGAAAAGGCCTGGCATTTTCAGATTCGGCGTCCAAATCCGCAAAGGAACGCGGAACGCCCATGGCATCATACTGGCGCTGGCACTCCTGGATGAGCCAAAGTCCCATAATGTTTTTGAGAAACCGGTTTTTACCACCTACCCCGCCTTCGTTTGCGAAGTTGTACCGGTAGCTTTCCTCGTTTGTGATCATGTCATCAGTTTCCGTGCCCATAAGAGACCATGTGCCGCTGCTGATATAGGCAAAATGGCTCTCCAGGCTGGGAACGGCGACTACCGCCGATGCGGTATCATGGTGGCCTACGGTACACACCGAGAAGCGCTTCGCGCCCGTCCTGGCGTATATACTCTCTCGCGCAGAGCCGAGGTGGACCGCAGGGGGAACCACATTTGGGAAAATCCATTTCGGAATGTTGAATGCTTGAAGGGTTTTATCATCCCACTGATTTTCCAGACGGTTATATACCTGTGATACCGAAGCGATGGTGTATTCCGCCGCTTTTTCCCCACACAAGAAATAATTTAACAGATCCGGCACGAAAAGAAGGCTATGCGCTTTTTCCAGCAGGAAACGGTCTGACCCATCCATTTGCGCTGCGAGCTGGACGAGCGTATTGAAACGAGCCCGCTGGCAGCCGGTCCGTCTGTACAATTCCCTGGGGGGAATGGCCTGATCCATCCTTTCGGGCACGCCCTCCGTCCGGCTGTCGCGGTACATGGTTACCTGAGAAATAAGGCTGCCGCTTTCATCCAGCAGCCCATAATCGTTACAAAAAGCGTCCACTCCAAAGCTGGTAAACTCTGCGGGCGCCGCCTTGCGGATCCCCTCCAGAAGGTTTGTATAGATACCCAGGATGTCCCAATACAGGCGCCCCGCTGCTTCGATGGGTTCGTTATTGAAACGGTGTATCTCCTTTATTTCGATTTTCTTGCCGTCAAAGCAGCCTGAAAAGATCTTTCCACCGCTTCCGCCCAGGTCCATCGCCAGCGCTTTCATGATTACCCTGTATGCCTCACTACCGAGGGATTTCATTCTTGAATATCATCGAAATATAGGACGGGGATATCCCTAAATAAAATTCTTGAAAATGTTGCACATCGCGTCTGTCTCCATGCGCTCCAGGCAGCTGAAGGCAGACATCAGGCTGTTCCCAGAGACAACCACGCCATGCAGCGGCATGATGCACCCAATGCCAATCTTCTCAGCCAGTTCCCGGCGCTCCTCGAAATACCGGTAAACATTCCTGGCAAGCTGGGGTGTATAGGCGTCCGCATGCTCGATCACGCCGAAGTATTCACCCCGCTTCAGTGTGGCCTCGGTTACCGTTTTGATCGGCTTGCTTTGGGATGCGAACACCATGCAGTACTGTGGGTGCGCGTGGATGGTGCTCTTGATGTAGCTGAAGTTGGAAAGCAGCAGGATATGCATCTCAGTCTCGCGAGAGAGCTTGCCGCGGCCTTCGAGTATATTCCTCTGGTAATCGATCAACAGGAAATCTTCCACGCTCAGCTCGCACATATTATGTTCGCTCATCATGGAAGGGGATACCAGGATCCTTCCTTCCTCTACCTGCACCGCGAAGTTGCCCCCCGCGGCATTAGTCAGCTTCCGGTCCCACATGGCCTTTGCGATTTTCGCCATCTGGCGCCTGGTATCCATGTATTGTAGTTCTGCCATGTTTTGTCTCGCCTCTCTTCGGTAATTGGTGGTTTATCGAAACTTTTTTACAATTGCCTGTTTTTCGAATTCCTCAGCCCGGGTCAAATCAAAACCCGCCGTAATCTCACATTCGGCAGCCGCACCAGCCACCGATGCCGCTTTTTTAAGCGTGTTTTCGATACTGCTGCTCATTTCAAGACCCGCGATAACTGCTGAGAGGAAAGCATCCCCGCAGCCGACTTCGTTGATCACATTTGCCTTCACCGGGTATACTCGATAAAAATCTTTCCCGGATTTGATAACGGCGCCATTTCCACTCCAGGTCATCGCGATCATCTGGATGCCGCAGTCATCCAGCGCCTCCAGGGAATGGATTACATCCTCTTCTGTATCTAATTCCACCCCTGAAATAAAACTCAGCTCCTCAAGATTGGGCTTGATGAGATAGGGCCTGGATTTCATGCCTTCCACCAGGTAAGGCCCGCTCGCATCGAGAAACACCTTTGCCCCAATATCTTTAGCCTCAAGGGTCAATTTAGTATAGATGGCCGTATCTTCCACATTACTCGCATCCCCCGTTAAGACCAGCACGTCGCCTTCCTGGATCAGCTGCTTCAGCTGCGCGATCAGGTCGTTGGTGATGTGGGTAGGCAAAATCGGGCCGCGCTCTGTCACCATCGTGCAGAGGTTCCCGGCCTCTTCGACGATCTCATAATTGGTACGAGACTCTAAACCCGGTAGATCATACTGTAAGAAGCGTACATCCACTCCCCAACTTTCCATCATCTTGGCGATCTTCTTCCCGTTTTCACCCAGCGTGATGCCAAGCGCAGTGCTCTGTATCCCCAGGATTTTCAGGTTGATCGATACATGGGTGCCTTTACCGCCCAGAGTCTCCAGCGTGCGTTTGATTCGATTGGTCCGGGCTTTTTTGAACTCATCCAGGAACAGGATCTTGTCCACAGCGGGGTTCAGCGTAACGGTATAGATCATGAAAACAGGTCCATTGGAGATATAATTGGCTGTTGGATTTGAAATCCTATTATAAAATATCCCAAGATCCCTGAAGGTAACGATTAAGTAATATAAATCGCTCACATAGAGGAGACAGGCAATGAAGCTTTCGGCGTTTTCAGTGTTGTATAAGGACCGGCCGCTGGCCGAAGTACTGGATATTTTCAAGTCCAAAGGGATTACCCACGCGGAAATCGGCTCGGGCGGCTTTATTGGTAAAGAACACTGCGACCCTGCCAGGCTGTTACAGGATAAACCCGCGCGGGAACGGCTTCTTGACCTGTTTGCCAGCCGGGGCATGATAATCTCCAGCCTGAGCTGCCACGGCAACCCGGTCCACCCGCAACAATCCCTGGCCCAAAGTTATCATCAGGATATCAAGGACTCCATCGACCTAGCATCCCTGCTCAGCGTGGAACGCATCGTGACATTCTCAGGATGCCCAGGAGATTGCGACAACTCCTTATATCCCAACTGGCCGGTTTCCCCGTTCCCCGAGGACTTTCAGACCATCGTGGCGTGGCAGTGGGAGAAAAAGCTGGTCCCGTATTGGAAGGAGCTGGGCAAGTACGCGGAAGGCAAGGGTGTAAAAGTTGCCATGGAAATGCACGGCGGGTATTCCGTGCACTCCCCCGCCACCGCGATCCGGATGCGCGAGGAAACAGGCTGCAAAGCGCTGGGCGCGAACCTGGACCCCAGCCATATGTGGTGGCAGGGTATCGATCCCGCTCAGGCGGCGCGTTATCTGGCAAAAGCGGGCTGCCTGTACTATTTCCATGCCAAAGACGCCGCCATCGATCCCAACCATGTCTCCTATTACGGCGTAACAGATATGCAGAGCTTTTCCAATGCTTTTGGCCGGGCGTGGCAGTTCCGCACGGTAGGTTTCGGGCATGATCTAAAAGTATGGGCAGATTTATTCAGCGTATTACGTTCCGTAGGATACGATGAGATCGTCAGCATAGAACATGAAGACTCGTACATGTCTGTAGAGGAAGGGTTGGACAAAGCCGTTTCCAACCTGAAGCAGGTGCTCATGTTCGAGCCGCCATCCACGCCCAAGGCGTTTGCAATAGACGAAAGATTCGCCTGAACAAAAGGCCGGCGGGTAAACATTAGCATAGGGCGATGGTGATGCTGCCAGCTGCAGTCCTGGCATTCGTCCATGGGTATTAATCCATGAGGAGCGCCAGCGGCATTGTTCAGCACGGGTTGGGGTATGCCAGTTCTACAATCTGGACAGCCTCCACCGCATGCTGAGAGGAACGGGCGTAGGCCCTCTTTGAAAACTGAACTTTCCAGGATGGTTCTCCTTGGTATAATCTCAACATCGAGTGGCTTTTCAAGTCTAGGTTTATGCCTGCCAACAAGGTGAAGCCATCCCTGGAGCAGGGCTAAATTACTCCATCGCAAAGTTAGGAGTTCAAATATTGGGGCAAACAGCAGTTCCAATAGTAAGCAGCAGAAGTAAAATCTATCCTGGAATAGGTATAGCATTTCTGTTTGCCAGTTTGCTGGTTTTCTTCTTCATGCTGCCTTATAAAACCTCGGCGGATGGACAAATTCGTTTTGATTTTATGAATACCCTGGTCCACCAGATCCGTATAACTCCCATGCGCTATTCCATGGTTGGCCCGCTCTTCTCTATACCACTCTGGCTGATCTCTCTCGTTATTGATAATTCTTCAATCGTTCTCAGGTATAACCTTTTTTTATTCGCTTTTTTTCTCATCACTTTATACCAATGGTTAAAGAACCAGTTTGATCGCACCTTTCTCATCATCTTCATGCTTGTGCTCGTCTTTGGGTCGATGTTCCCCGGCCACCTGCTCAACTATTATGGTGAGGTCTTCAGCGCCGTTTGTCTGGGGTTGGGTATCGTAGGAATAGCCACAAAAAGAGCCTGGGCTGGTTGGATATTATCGATCCTGGCGGTTCTAAATACCCCGGCTTTTCTGAGCCCATTCATTTTGATAGTCCTGTACCACACCTGGGAATCCAGGCAGATCCGTTATCTGGCGCTGATTCCAGTCTGTGTCGTCCTGCTGGTTGGGGAATCTTATCTCCGGACAGGCGGAATACTTGCCGGATTTCGATCCTATCTACAACAGGATCATGGCTTCCAGACGATACTGCCTTACTCCGGAAGGACGGGTTACAGTTACCCCTTCGGGTTGGGGATTCTATCCATCCTGTTATCTTTTGGGAAAGGGTTGGTATTTTACTGCCCTGGCCTGCTATTCGCTGGATGGATATGGAAATCCATCCCGAACCCGGTCGAACGGAAAATACTTACCCTCTGGATGCTGACCGTCCTGGGACTGATCCTGGCTTACGCTTCCTGGTGGTCATGGTATGGCGGCTGGTTTTGGGGACCGCGGTTTTTTCTGTTTGCCAGTATACCTGCAGCATGGATCCTGGCAAAGCTCATCGTTGAGCGACAGATAACGTTGGGCCGGTCTTTGGTTTTGCTGGGTTTGGTCGGGCTATCAGTCTGGGTTGGGGTCAATGGCATCGTGTTTCAGCAAAAAACTCTGGATGTTTGTATGAATAATAGTTATGCGCTCGAATCTCTGTGCTGGTATGTGCCAGAATTCAGCCCGCTCGTGCGGCCATTCATAACCCGTGCCACCATAACGCTGAATGATTGGTTATTTTTATGGATATTTGTCTGTGCCTGGCTCTATCTCAGCATCCCATTAGCGGTAAACCTGGTGCGCCAGATCATACGTATCTTCCAGGCGAACCGGTCTCTCTTTAAGCTCTCTATCTGGAAAATTTAGACAAATCACAATATATACCTGGGCTACCATAAACATCAAATGAAAAAAACACACAACACCTTATCCATCATCATCCCTGCCTATAATGAAGAGGCCACAATTTCTCTAGTAATTGAAAAGATATTTGAAGTATTTCCAGCCATCCATGAGCTCATTATTGTAAACGATGGATCAAAGGATAAAACCAAAGAAATCATCGATACATGGAAGGGAACCAGGTCAGCCAATAAAACGATCCATCATGAGAAAAACCAGGGAAAAACGGCAGCCCTCTCATCCGGGATAAAAGCATGCACGGGGGATATCATTATCGTGCAGGATGCCGATCTGGAGTATGATCCGTCTGATATCCCGATCATCATTGAACCGATCGAAGATGATAAAGCCGATGTTGTTTACGGTTCCCGTTTTTTGGTACGCAAAGCAAGTCGAGTTTTATACTTCAGACATTATCTTGCCAATAAATTGATCACCTTCTTGTCTAACCTCCTGACTGATTTGAATTTTACGGATATTGAAACGGGTTACAAGGCCTTTAGAGGCAATATACTCAAGGATATCGAGATTACATCCAAGGGTTTTGGGGTAGAAGTAGAGATTACTGCCAAAATTGCGAAAAGGAAACTGCGGATTTACGAAGTGCCGATCTCATACTATGGCAGAACCTATGAAGAGGGGAAGAAAATTGGGTTCAAAGATGGGCTTTATGCGCTGTACTATATTTTTAAATTTAACTTATTTTCATAGAACAGTAAGGTTCAGATAGTTTTCTGTCTTTGATTAATATTTATGGTCCTCACGACCCTCAAGCGTTTTACCCCATATTTCGATCGTTCGCTTGTTTGGATTATTTTTCTTTTCAGCCTCTGGATCGTTGGGATCAAGATGTTTGGTTCCCACTTCCAGCTCATTCCAGGGGATTTCGGCGATGCTCGGTTCAACAACTATATCCTGGAGCATTTTTTCCGATGGCTGTCGGGACTGGAGCATAGTTTTTGGACCGCGCCCTTTTTTTACCCATTTCCGAAAACCATTACTTTTAGTGATAATCTTTTGGGATCAGTCCCATTCTATATCCCGTTTCGCTGGATAGGTCTCGATCGCGAGAGCGCATTCCAGGCATGGTATGCGATTGGGATCCTGTTGAATTATGTTTCAGCAGCCTATGCCCTGTCCCGATTCAACCTGAAACCATTAGCGGTTAGCGCTGGTGCTTTTTTCTTTACCTTCGGTCTCCCATTCCTGGCTCAGGAAAACCATGCACAACTGGTTTACCGGTTCTGTATACCCCTGGCGTGTTTTTGGCTCTGGAAGCTAACTCAGGAGCCTCGCCTGGAACTCCTGGCCGCTTTAATTTTGGGGGTGGTCTGGCAATTTTTTCTGGGCATTTATTTGGGCGTATTCTTATCCATGCTGATTGCAGTGATGATCGTTTTACTTCCCTTATACAGTCGTCCACAATCCTTGTGGGAAGCTTTATTTTTTTGGCCGCGAAAACTAAGGCAGGCCTGGTTATGTTCATCCATACCTATGAGGATCATCCTGACACTCACCATGCTGGGTCTGGTGAGCAGCTTGACCATCCTCTTTCTTCAATACTATTCGGCCACGAAAATCTATGGATTTTGGCGTAGCTGGGATGCGATCGTATTGGCGCTGCCGAAATGGCAGAGCTATTTCATCTCGGATCGAGCCTGGCTGTGGCAGACCATCTCCAGGACATTTACCGATTTGCCCGCACGAGTCGAACACCAATTATTTCCCGGTTTGGCAGTTTATGGGATCATTTCGATGGGCTTATTGTGGCGATCCAAGGCCAATGTACGCCCAATTGCCTGGTTGAACCTTTTTACAGCATGTATCTTGTTTATCGTAACCTTTTCATTTCAAGGATTCTCTTTGTATCGGGTTATCGCAGGGCTTCCAGGGGTCAACAGCATCCGGGCCGTGACTCGCATCGAGCTCGTGCTGATGTGGCCGCTGGCCCTCTTTATCGCTTTTGTACTGGATTCGCTGATCAGGTTTTCAAACCAAGGCTCCAGACTGATCAAGATCCCGGTATTGCTTTTCGTATCCCTCTTATTTTGTGAGACGATATTCTACCAGCATATTACTTACGATAAAGTTGAAGCCCAGGCTCGTTTGGCTAATATCCGCGCCCAGATCCCTGAAACCGTACCGGACGAACCGATATTGTTCTTAGCAGCAAAGCCGACAGATCCTTTGTGGATTATAGAAACGGATGCAATGCTTCTGGCTCAAAATCTGGGTTGGCCAACGATCAACGGGTACTCAGGGAATAACCCACCTGGATATCAGCCACCGTATAATTGCAGCCTGGCGGAGAAAAGGATTGCTGACTATATTGAGTTCGCCCATCCCCCTGAGGAATCTGTCCACTCTGACTTCATCCGGCGAATCGTCCCCATTGGTTTTAACGATTGCATGCCTGCGGTAAGAGATCATTAATTGACCTTCTCCAAAAAACACGATGAACCCCGAATTTATTCTTCGGGGTTCTGTGATTCTAAATAATCCAGGTCAATCAAAATGCCCTTCACCAGGTGGTGACCTTGTAATCAGGCCTATCAGCTGAGCGAGACCACCATAATTTCCATTTTCCAACCAAATTTGGTAATATTACTATAGTAAGGTTGAAACATCCTCCTGGAGGCAGGGATCCGGG